>Ga0184629_10001094_pt1 | contig 11286 bp, 9 predicted proteins | sample PLM4_32_b1_FD_133158 | JGI IMG/M metagenome (GOLD analysis project Ga0184629, IMG submission 133158) | Groundwater sediment microbial communities from an aquifer in East River, Colorado, USA - PLM4_32_b1 | ecosystem: Environmental > Terrestrial > Soil > Riparian zone | place: USA: East River... | reverse complement strand
TGCCGATCAGGGCGGCGTTGGTGGGATGGCGCCGCAAGTCGCTCATCAGATCGTTCATCGCGCTGAGGGGCGTCATCCGGGCAATCCGCTGCCGGAGCTTTCGCGAGGCGGCGAGCGCTTCCTCGGAGAGAAGGAGCTCCTCCTTCCGGGTGCCGCTCGCGATCATATCGATTGCCGGATAGACCCTGCGCTCGGCAAGCTCTCGCGAGAGGACCAGCTCGCTGTTGCCGGTCCCCTTGAATTCCTCGAAGATCAGCTGGTCCATCTTGCTCCCGGTATCGATCAGGGCCGTGGCGATGATGGTGAGCGAGCCGCCGCCCACTTTGGAATCCACCTTCCGGGCGCTCCCGAAGAATCGCTTGGGGCGCTCCAGCGACTGGGCATCAAGTCCGCCCGACAGGGTCCGGCCGGTGCCCTTGACTACCGCGTTGTACGCCCTGGCGAGCCGGGTAATCGAATCCACCACCAGGACCACGTCCTGGCCCAGCTCGACCCGCCGGCGGGCGCGCTCCAGCAGCAGCTCCGCCACCGACACATGCTGCGACGGCGGATTGTCGAAACTCGACGCGACGACCTCGCCGAATCCCGCCGACTCCATTTCGAACACCTCCTCGGGTCGCTCGTCCACCAGCAGAATGAACAGCGCCGCCGCGGGGTAGTTCGTGTTCACTCCCTCGGCGATAGCCTGGAGCACCATCGTCTTGCCGGCCTTGGCCGGCGCCACGATCAGAGCCCGCTGGCCCTTCCCCAGGGGACAGAGGAGATCGATGATCCGATTGGTCTGATCCGCTTGCCCTTGCCGGACCAGCCCGCATTCCAGACGGAGCGGCTCGTTCGGATGGATCGCGCTGAGATTCTGAAATTCGGGACGATCAAGGAGCTCCGCGGCGGGGCGACCGTTGATTGTCGCCACCGACTCGAGGGCGCCGCCCCCTTTCCCGTTCCGGGCCTCTCCCGCCACGTCATCGCCGCTGCGCAGTCCGTACCGGCGGATGACCCGGTCGTCCACCCGGATGTCGCCGCCCTGGGGGAGATAGCCTGCCTCACGCCGGCGGATGTGGCCGCCGCGTCCGGAAACCTGGAGTACGCCCTGAATCACATCGCCCGGAGAAGCGGGGAGACGCCGCGAGTCGGCCGCATCGGCGGAATGTAACCAGGTCTCCTCATCGCGACGCGGTGTACAGAAGGTCGAGTAGCTCGTCGTACGTCGCTTCCGCCTCTGCGCCTCCGGCCCGCACCGCCTCGGCCACGCAATGGCGGAGGTGATTGCGCATCAGCTCCCGTCCCACCGCGCGAAGCGCCTCGTGCACCGAGGAGATCTGCACCATGATCTCCGGGCAATAGCGATCCTCGGTCACCATTTTCTGGAGGCCGCGGACCTGGCCCTCGATCCGCCGGAGCCGCTTGAGATTGCGATCCTTGATGTCGGGGTCTACCCCGACGGCCTTCCGGCCTTCCGACTCGGCTGCCTCGCACCCGCATCGCGCCACAGATTCTGCTTCCGTTGCCCGCTCGACCATGCAATCCCTCCTAGCCTCTTAGCCTCCTAGCCTCTTAGCGCCTTAGCGTCTTAGCGTCTTAGCGTCTTAGCGTCTCATGCAAACCGCCGGAGCCGGAGGCTGTTGCCTACCACACTCACCGAGCTTGCCGCCATGGCGGCGCTTGCCAGGATTGGGCTCAGCAGAATCCCGAAAGCGGGATACAGCACCCCTGCCGCGACCGGGATCCCGATCACGTTGTAGACGAACGCCCAGAACAGGTTTTGACGCATGATCCGGATCGCTCGGCGGGAGAGCCGGACGGACAAGGCGACGGTGCTCAGGTCGCCCCGCATGAGCACGATGTCCGCCGCGTCCATTGCGATGTCCGTGCCGCCGCCCATCGCGATGCCGACGTCCGCGGCGGCCAGGGCGGGCGCGTCGTTGATCCCGTCCCCCACCATGGCGACCGTGCGGCCCAGGCCCTGAAGTCGGCGTACCTCGGCAACCTTGCCCTCCGGTAACACTTCCGCGTGAACCCGACCGATCCCCGCCTCTCGCGCCACCGCCTCCGCGGTCCCGCGACCATCTCCCGTCACCATCTCGATCTCGAGGCCCAGGCGTTCCAGTGCCGCAACGGCGGCAGCTGAAGTAGGGCGGATCCGGTCCGCCACCGCCAGCACTCCGGACGGCCTGCCACCGACCGCCGCAAAAACCAGAGTCTTGCCCTGGGAAGCGAGACGGGCCGCCTCCTCACGGAGCGGACCGATTTCGATTCCTGCCTCCCGCAGCATGTCCTCATTCCCCACCACCACGGGAATACCACTCACCCGGCCCGATGCCCCCCGGCCCACCGTGGCGCGGAACTCGGTCACCTCTTCCCGGGGATGGCCGCGGAGCCGGACCCCTTCGGCGATGGCGGCGGCCACCGGGTGCTCCGAAGCCGCCTCCAGCGAGCCTACCTTGCCCAGCCACGAGTTCGCTGCTTCGGGGGCGGACACCACGTCGGTCAGGACCGGTTTTCCCTCGGTCACGGTGCCGGTCTTGTCGAGCACCACACTGTTGACCCGGCCGGCGCGCTCCAGGGCCTCGCCGCCTTTGATCAGGAGCCCCAGCTCCGCGGCGCGCCCCGTGGCCACCATGATCCCCGTCGGTACCGCGAGTCCCATCGCGCAGGGGCAGGCGATGATGAGCACCGCCACACCGGCGGCGAAGGCGCGCACAAAAGGAGCGCTGGGGCCGAGAAGATACCAGACCACGAAGGTGGCGATCGCGATCGAGACCACCACCGGGACGAACACCGCGCTGATCCGATCGGCCAGGCGCTGCATCGGTGCCCGGGACCCCTGGGCCTCGCGCAGCAGTTGCACGATCCGCGCGAGGACGCTCTTGGAGCCAAGCGTGGTGGCGCGATATCGGAGGCCGCCGGTGCCGTTCACCGTGCCGCCGATCACCCCGCTGCCGGGCAGTTTCTCCATCGGCAGCGATTCCCCGGTGAGCATCGACTCGTCCACCGCGCTGGTGCCCTCGACGATCGTGCCGTCCACGGCGATACGCTCCCCGGGGCGGGCCAGCACGATGTCGCCCTCCCGGACCTGCTCGACCGGAACCTCCAGCTCGGCGCCCTGCCGCACGACCCGTGCGGTGGCGGGCTGCAGCGTGGTCAACGCCCGGAGCGCGGCCGAGGTGCGTCGCTTGGCCCGGGCCTCCAGGGCGTTGCCGGCCAGGATCAGCGCGATGATCAGGATCACCGCCTCGTAGTACAGGTCGGCCGCCACGCCGCGGGCCTGAAAGAAGCCGGGCGCCACGGTAGCAAAGACGGAGAAGATCAGCGCGGCTCCGGTACCCACGGCGATCAGCGTGTTCATGTCGGCCGCGTGGTGCCGGAACGCCTGCCCCGCGCGGACGTAGAAGTGACGGCCTGCCCACAGCACCACGAACAGGGTGATGCCGAGCAGGACGAAGGCCAGCGTCCGCGCCGACGCCTGGTAGAGCCAGGGCAGCCCGCTCCGCAGCACCGGATCGATCGTCCTCGCGGCCAGGCGAAGGAACGGGTCGGCGGTGTGCGCCTGCCCCGTCGCGTCCCCCGCCGCCATCACCGGCATCGTGAGCACCATCGCCACGAAGCCCAGCACCAGGCTCACCGCCGCCTTGCGGCGAAGCGTGCGGAATTCCCTTCCGGCCTGGGCGTCGCGCTCGATCTCTTCCCTCGCCAGGTCGGGCGCGGCCGCCGGCAGCTCGGCGCCATAGCCGGTGTCTCTGACGACAGCGACGAGCTGTTCGGGCGAGGTGATGTTCGGGTCGAAGCGGACCGCGGCCGAGTTGAGCAGGAGATTGACCGCCGCGTCCTCGACGCCTGGCGCCTTTTCCAGAGCCCGCTGCACCCGCGCCTGGCAGGCGGCGCAGCTCATCCCGGTGACCGGCAGCGTCACGGTCCGGCTCACTCGGCCACCACCTTCCCCCGGAGCATTCCCATTCCACAGGTGAACTCGTGAGACCCGGGCAGTTCCGGAATAAACTCCACCATGGTCCTCTGATTGGGGGGAAGGAACCGGCGGATACCGAAGTCGGGGATGACCAGCTCCTCGGAGCAGGGGTTGGTCTCCCGGCGGTCGAAGACCAGGCGCACCGGCCGGCCGGCCTTCACCCGCACCAGCGCGGGACTATAGCCGCCGGCCACGGCGATCTCGATCTGTTGGGTGCCTGAAGGGTCGAGCCGCGCCGACACGGTGGCCCGTTGGGCCAGGAAGAAATACCAATTGACCCAGGCGATGGCGGCGAGGCCGCCGAGGAGTACGAGGATCTGATCCAGGGACATGGTTCCAAGCCTCTAAGCCTCTTAGCGTCTTAGCGTCCTAGCGTCTTGCATCCTAAGATACCCCCCACCCCTATAAAAAGGCCACCCCGCACCAAAAAGAAACGCCCGGCCACCGGGGCCGGGCGTTTCGCGTGATTCCTGCGGAGGTGCGACTACCAGGAGATGCCCAGCCCCGCGGTCAGCACGAAGTCATTTCGCATCTTGCTGCCGGTGCCGTAGTCGGCGCTGTAGATCAGATCGTCGGCATCCAGGCGAAGCCCCACCTGTCCGTCCAGCGGAATGCGGAGCATGGCGCTCAGCACGCCGGTGATGTCGGTGGACTTCGCGTTGGAGTCGAGGACGCTCTTCTTCCGGTGGAACGCACCCAGACCACCGCCCACCATATATGAGACCCCAAGTTTCCGGGGGCTTCGGCCCAGCATCGCCTTGGCGGTGCCGATCAGGGCGTTGGTGCGCCGGGTGCCCAGCGTGCCGGTGCTGCCCGACTGGAGGATGCGCTCGGGGGAATAGCTGCCCGCCACTTCGACGCCCCAGCGGCCGCCGGGCGCGTAGGCATTGAAGCGGACGCCGCCGACCCATGCGGCCCGCCGGGTTAGGCTCGCGCCCCCGGTCGCGCCGCTGGTGCCGGTCGGCTGGAAATACCCGCCATGAAAAGTGAGCTCGACGGCATGAATGCGGGGTTGTTCCACCGTTCGCTGCGCGGCCAGTGGAGCCGCGGCAACGACGGCGAGAAACGTCGGGATTGTGACGGACGCGTGACGGAATTTCGACATGGTAGACCTTCCGGAATGGGGCCGATGAATCTCACGATACGTGTGGCACTACTGAGCGTAATGCAAGACCCGCACCGGTCGCGCAACCGAACGGTTGGTGGGCGGCCGGACGCGTGAACGGGGCGATGCAATCGTTGGCATCGCCCCGCTCACGGGTTGGACACGGCCCGGAAACTACTGGATCGCGTTGACCATGTCGAAGATGGGGAGGTACATGGCCACCACCATGCCGCCCACGATGACGCCCAGCACCACGATCATGACGGGTTCCATCAGGGACAGCAGCGCGCTCACGGCGACGTCCACTTCGGCGTCGTAGAAGTCGGCGATCTTGGCCAGCATCTCGTCCAGGCCGCCGGTCTGCTCGCCGACGGAGATCATCGAGATCACCATCGGGGGGAAGACTCCCGACGTCTGCAGCGGACCGGCGATGGTCTCGCCGCCAGCGATCGATTGCCTCGACTGCATGATGGCATCGTGAATGACCCGGTTGCCCGCCGTCTTGGCGGTGATCTCGAGGCCGTCCAGGATCGACACGCCGGACGAGATCAGCGTGCCCAGCGTCCGGGTAAACCGGGAAACCGCCGTCTTCCGGAGCAGGTCGCCCAGGACTGGCGCGCGCAGCAGGGCGCCGTCGATGGCCTTCTTGCCGTTGGGAGTGCTGTAGTACGACCGGAATCCGAAGGCGCCGACCACGATCACGCCGATCATGAGGTACCAGTAGCGGAGCAGGAACTGCGACGAGCCGATCACCACCCGGGTGGGCAGCGGCAGGGTCATGTTCACCGACGCGAACATCGAGGAGAAGGTCGGGATCACGAAGACCAGCAGCACCGCGATGGCGACGACCGCGACGCTGATGATGACCGCCGGGTACACCAGGGCGCCCTTCACCTTCCGTATCAGGGCGTCGTTCTTCTCCAGGAAGGTGGCCAGCCGGAGCAGGATGGTGTCCAGAATGCCGCCGGCCTCGCCCGCCGCCACCATGTTCACGTAGAGATCGGGGAAGGCCCGGGGATGCTTGGACAGCGCGTCGGCCAGCGTGTTGCCGGCCTCGACGTCATAGACGACCTGCTTGGTCACTTCCTTCAGGGTCTTGTTCTCGGTCTGTTGCGCCAGGATCGAGAGCGATTGCACCAGCGGCAGGCCCGCGTTGATCATCGTCGCGAACTGCCGGGTGAAGATGACCACATCCCGGGTGCTGACCCCCTTCTTGAACGAGGGCAGCCGCACCTGGGCCGGCGCCTCCCGGGCGCTCACCAGGATCATCCGGTTCTTCCGGATGAAGGCAATGACCTCGTCCTTGGTCGGGACGTCGAGCGTCCCCTTCAGGATCCGTCCGCTCGTGGCGTTCTTGGCGGTGTACTCGAACATCGGCATGGTCGGTTTCTCCTGTCAGGATCAGCGGCGGAGCGCCGGGCTCCCCTTCTCCATCGAAGCGATGCCCTGTTCCTCCATCGGCTTCTCGCCGATGGCGCGGAGGAACTCGTTGGCGTCGCTGGCCACCCGCAAGCATTCGTCCTTGGTGACCTCGCGGTTCATATAGAGTTGGTACAGCGAGTCCACCATCGTCTGCATACCGTGCTTCTTGCCGGACTGGAGCGCGGAATAGATCTGGTGCACCTTGTCGTCCCGGATCAGGGCCCGGATGGCCGGCGTGGCCACCATGATCTCGCAGCACATGACGCGGCCCTTCCCGCGGGCGCGCTGCAGCAGGCACTGGGTCAGCACCCCCTCGAGCACGAAGGCGAGCTGGGCCCGCACCTGGGGCTGCTGGGTAGCCGGGAACACGTCGATGATCCGGTTGATCGATTCGGCCGCGGAGTTGGTGTGCAGCGTGGCCAGCACCAGGTGTCCCGTCTCGGCGATGGTCAGCGCCGCCGCGATGGTCTCGAGGTCCCGCATCTCGCCCACCAGGATGATGTCGGGGTCCTCCCGCAGCGCGTACTTCAGAGCCGCCGCGAAGCTCTTGGTGTCGGTCCCGATTTCCCGCTGGTTGACGATGCAGCTCTGGTGGCGGTGGATGAACTCGATCGGATCCTCGACCGTGATGATGTGCCCCTTCCGTTCTTTGTTGATCTTGTCGAGCATCGCCGCGAGGGTGGTGGACTTGCCGGAGCCGGTGGGCCCGGTGACCAGGATCAGTCCCCTGGGCCGTTCGGCCAGCTTGGCCGTGATCGGCGGCAGGCCCAGGTCCTCGAAGGTCCGGACGCTGAAGGGGATCATCCGGAGCACCATCGCCACGCAGCCGCGCTGCTTGAAGACGTTGCCCCGAAAGCGGGCCAGGTTCTGGATGCCGAACGAGAAGTCGAGCTCGTCCTCGAACTCGAACCGCTTCTTCTGGGTCTCGGTGAGCACCGAGTAGGCCAGCGTCAGCGTGTCCTTCGGCGTGAGCACCTGCTCCACCGAAGAGTTGGTCATGTCGCCGTCGACGCGCAGCTTGGGGCGCTCTCCGGCGGTGACGTGGAGATCCGAGGCTTCCCGCTCGATCATCTCCTGCAACAGCGCACGCAGGTTGAGGCTCATCCCGCACTCTCCTTCACGACCTCTTCCAGGGTCGTGACACCCTTCTTGATTTTCACGATGCCGTCCATGCGAAGCGTGAGCATGCCTTCCTCGACTGCCTGGTCGCGCAATTCGACCGCCGACGCCCCCCGCAGGATCATGCGGCGGATCTCGGGTGACATGGCCATGACCTCGTAGATCCCGGCGCGGCCCTTGTACCCGGTGCCGCCGCAGGTCTCGCAGCCCCTGCCCTTCATGAAGGGAATCGCCCGAATCTCGTCAAGATTCGTGCCCGAATGCGTCAAAGACTTGATTTCCTCTGGCCGGTAGGTCACCGGGTCCACGCAGTCCTTGCAGATCCGGCGGACCAGCCGCTGGGCAACCACCAGATTGACCGCCGCCGACACGTTGAACGCCTCGACACCCATGTCCACCAGACGGGTGATCGTGCTGGGCGCGTCGTTGGTGTGCAGCGTGGAAAGCACCAGGTGGCCGGTGAGGGCCGCCTTGATGGCGATGCCGCCGGTCTCGAGATCCCGGACCTCACCGATCATGATAATGTTGGGGTCCTGCCGGAGAAACGCCTTGAGCGCCGCGGCGAACGTCAGGCCGATTTCGCTCCGCACCTGCACCTGGTTGATCCCGTGCAGGTTGTACTCCACCGGATCCTCGGCGGTCATGATGTTGCAGTCGATGGTGTTGATCCGCTGGAGCGCCGAGTAGAGCGTCGTCGTCTTGCCCGAGCCGGTGGGTCCGGTGACCAGCACCATGCCGTACGGGTTCAGAATCGCCTTGAGCAGGTCGGCCTCGGCCTTGGGCTCGAAGCCGAACGTCGACAGGTCCAGCGTCAGGTTGCCCTTGTCGAGGATTCGGAGCACGATCTTCTCGCCGAAGAGGCAGGGCAGCGTGGACACCCGGAAGTCGATGACCCGGTTGGCCATTTTGAGCTTGAGCCGGCCGTCCTGCGGAATCCGCCGCTCTGCGATGTTCAGCTGGGCGAGAATCTTGATGCGGGAGATCAGCGCCGCCTTCATCCGGACCGGGGGCTTCATCACCTCCTGCAGGGCGCCGTCGACCCGGTACCGTATCCGCATCTCGTGCTCGAACGACTCCACGTGAATGTCGCTCGCGCCCCGCTGCACCGCATCGGTCAGGAGGCCGTTGATCAGCTTGACGACCGGCGCGTCGTCGATCTGGGCTTGAGACGCGCCTTCGTCCTCGGTCTCCTCGAGGATCTCGACGTCGTCCGCCAGCCCCTCCATGTCCTTCAGGATGCTCTGGAGTTGCATGTCGGAGGCGTCGTAGTACTTGTCGACCAGGGTGCGGAGGGTGAACTCCCCCGCGAAGACCGGGAACAGGTCGTACCGGGTGATGAATCGCAGCTCCTGCAGCAGCACCTGGTCGGTTGGATTGGCCATCGCCACGGTCAGCGTGCGGCCCTCGCGCTTGAGCGGCAGCACGATGTGACGCTTGGCGATGTCGGAGGGGATCAGCTTGATGATCTTGGCGTCGACCTCGAAGCGCGAGAGGTCCACCGCGGGCACCCGGAGCAGCCGGGCCACGATGCGGGTGATCTCGACCTCGGGCACCAGATTCTGCTTGGCGAGGATGAATCCCAGCGGCATGCTGGTCGAGCGATGCTCGGTCAGCGCCTGCGCGAGCTTCTCGCGCGTGAGCAGACCCTCCTTGACCAGGATATCGCCCAGACGTTCGCTGGGAAGCGCTGCCGTCGTCATGCGGTGCCGGTCTCCCCCTGTCACGTGTTTCTGCCCCCGCGCTACCTCACCACCAGCAAGGGTGCGAGCCGGGCCACCAGTGCCCCCCCAAACCCTGATACCCTGCCAAGATCCGACACTGCGGCGAATGACCCCTTCTCCCGGCGATATGCCAGAATCGAACGGGCCCGGGCCCGACCTATCCCGGGGAGGGCCAGCAGATCCGCTTCCGAGGCGGAGTTGAGGTCCACCGGAGCCGCACTTCGGGGACCTTCCAGCTTCCCGTAAGCTTCAGATGTGCTGAGTTTTGCATCGCTAGACAGGGTAGCGACTTCCGCTCCAGCACCGCGGTAGCTCACCTTCCCTTGAATCGCGGCCAGCATGGCCGGTCCCACTCCTGGGACTCGGTCCAGATCGCCAGGGCCTCGAAACAGGCCTCTGGACCCCCGGTCCAGTACGATGCGCTTTGCCAGTGACATGCCAATCCGGGGAAGGCGGGCGATCTCCTCCGCGGTTGCCTGGTTCACATCGACCGTCTCTTGAGTCGAAAGGGGCCGCGCCAGCCGAGTCGCTCGGGTTCGATGCCGGGAGGGATCGGCGTCACCGTGGAGCGGGGGGGCGAGCAGCTCGCCCGGTGGGGCACCGGGTGCGCCAAATAGGAGCCGACCGGCGTGCCCGGCGATCGCGAGACCGAGCAGGAGCAGGACGGCTCTCGGCTCTTTGGACATGCTGCATCTTACCTGCGGCGGTCCCTGCCCTGCGGAGCCTCGATGTGCGGGCGGGGGCAGGATTTGCGCGGGCTAGCCCATAGCCACCCTCACTTCTCCGATCGAATAAGCGCCATCCCCACGTCCCCCACCACCTTCAGGCTGGCCGCGCTCACTTTGTCGAGCGTGTCATCCGGCGTGTGGTGGTACCCATTGCCGGGACCAAAAGTGAAGTCGATCATGTCGATCGCTCGAATCCCCACCTGCTGCAGCGGGATATGGTCGTCGGTGAGGGAAATCCCCTCTTCGTCCACGAACACCGTGCCGTGTCCAATCCTCCTGGCGATCGACCAGACTTGCTCCACCACATCGGGGGCGCCGGTGACCGAGTAGCCTTCCTTCGGGATCCGGAGGTCTTTGTCTCCCACCATGTCGAAGAGCACCGCGTAGCGGGGAGCCGGGCCGGGCGGGAGATGGTCGGCGTAGTAGCGCGAGCCGATGAGCACATCCTGATCCTGCCCGGAGGTGAAGCTGCCGTAGTCCTCCCCGTCCACGAACAGGAGGTCCACCCCGATTCCCGGGGGTACCTTTTTCAACGCATCGGCCATGCCCAGCAGCACCGCCACACCGGACGCCCCGTCGTTGGCCCCGGGCACCGGGAGCGTCGTGTCTCGACTCGAGGGCCCATCGGCCTTCGGGCGCGTGTCCCAATGGGCCAGGAAAAGAAGCCGGGTGGTGGCGCCGGGATTGAAGCGGGCCAGGTAGTTGTACATCGGCAACGAGTCGCCCCTGAGGGTGACGTGGGTCCAGTGCTGGACCACCAGCGTGTCCGCCCGGGTCCGCAGCAGACTGTCCAGCCACGCCGCCATCTTCCGGTGGCCTTCGCTCCCGGGGATCCGGGGCCCGAAGCCGAGTTGGGTCTCGACGTACCGAAGGGCGATTGCCCCGTCGAATTCGGGGGGCGGGACCGGCGCCGATCCTTCGCAGCCTGCGAGCATGAGGGCGGCGGCAAACAAGGAGCGCATGAGCTAGGGGTCGGGAGTCAGGGGTGAGGGGTCAGGGACATTGCCGCGCAACGGAAGTAAGGATGGGCGGCATCTGGAAAGGTAGCCCCCTGATCCCTGACCCCTCTCACCTCTTACTTTTCGGCATGCGTCTCCTCCGCGCCCACATCCTCCGCACCCTCACCGGCCCGTTCATCTTCGCGTGGGCGGCGCTCACCGGCATGCTGATGCTCAACCAGCTCTCCCGCCGGTTCGAAGGTCTGGTGGGCAAGGGGCTGCCGGCCGA
>Ga0184629_10001093_pt1 | contig 11289 bp, 5 predicted proteins | sample PLM4_32_b1_FD_133158 | JGI IMG/M metagenome (GOLD analysis project Ga0184629, IMG submission 133158) | Groundwater sediment microbial communities from an aquifer in East River, Colorado, USA - PLM4_32_b1 | ecosystem: Environmental > Terrestrial > Soil > Riparian zone | place: USA: East River... | reverse complement strand
GGACGTCGACATCACGGCACCGTGCCCCGCAGGAACGGCGGGTGGAGCGTCGGGAATCCCGTATTGCCCCGTGGTGCCGCTGAGTGGTGACGTTGCCAACGACTTCAACCCGATGTACGAGCTGGCCAACCGGAAGATCAATCAGAGCCGGAACCGGTTCACCGGCTCGGGCCGGCTGCGTTGGCGGTTGGTCGACTGGCTGTCGGCGGAAGGCAGCTTCGCCTACGACCAGGAGGCAGCGGATTCCACGGACGAGATCCCGTTCGGCTTCCGGACATCCTCAGGCACCAAGACGGCCGGATCGCTCGTCCAAGTAATGAAGAACAACTGGCAGTACAACGCCGGCATCACGCTCACCACGGTGCGGCGCTTCGGCAGCATCACGAATACGACCAAGGTGGGCTCGAGCCTCGAGTCGCAGCGGAACCGGCGCCTCAGAACCGTAGCCAACGCGCTGGTCGTGGACCGCGTGCCGGAGTTCGCCGGCGCGGATCAGAATGCAATCTCCGCGGGATCGCGCGATGAACAGATTCGGACCGTGAATTACCTCGCCACCACCCAGTTCGACATCAAGGATCGCTACATCGTGGACGGCCTGATACGGCGTGACGGGTCGTCCCTGTTCGGGCCGGAGAGCCGCTGGGCGACCTACTACCGCGTCTCCGGGGCGTGGCGGGTCACGCAGGACATGCACATCCCGGGCGTCGACGAGTGGCGGCTGCGCGGGTCGTACGGCACGGCGGGTCTGCGGCCGAACTACGACGACCAGTACGAAATCCTCAGCGTGAACGGCAGCGGCTTTACGCCGCTGATCCTGGGCAATCCGCTCCTCAAGCCGGCCCGCTCGGCCGAGCTGGAAGTGGGGACCAACCTCGACTTCGGGGGCGGCCGCTTCGGTCTCGAGTACAGCTTCTCACGGAAGAACACCACCGACCAGCTGCTGCTGGTCGACCTGCCGGCGGTGGCAGGATTCCAGCAGGGGCAGTGGCAGAACACCGGCGCGCTCCGGGCGACCACCCATGAGTTGACCTTCCAGGCCCGGGTGGTCAACACGCCGAGCACGTCTCTCACGCTGAACATTGTGGGCGACCGGACCCGCCAGGTCATTACCGAGTGGAATCTGCCGGAGCGGCTGTACGGCTTCGAGCAGATGCCCACCGCGTTCTTCCTGGGACGGGGCTCGGACCTGGGCGCGCTGTACGGCAACCGTTGGATAACCAACATCGACGATCTGTACGCCGATCCGTCCAAGGCGGCGCTGTCCGGGCCCGGCCAGGCGTGGAGCCGCGACAGCGTCATGATCAACGAGGACGGCTACGTGGTGCGGCGGAACCTCTACGGCACGGTGGACGAACGGGCCATCAAGTACACCTACTGCAAGCGGTCGGACGCCACGGGGTGTTTGGAGACCTCGCAGATCACGCAGATCGGGGACGCCAACCCCGATTTCAACGTGAGCTTCGGTCTCCGGTTCAGCTTCCACCGGTTCGTGGTGAACGGGCTGCTCGACATGTCGGTCGGCGGCGACCTGTACAACGGGACGCGGCAGTGGGCGTTCCAGGCGACCCGCGACCGGGCACAGGACCAGGCCGGCAAGCCGCAGAACGCCGCCACGTGCGGTGTGGTGTCCGATCCGATGCCGGCGTGCCCCCAGAAGGCGCTGCCGTACTACGGCGTGGGGTTCTACAACGGCCTCGATCCGAACAGCTTCTTCGTCGAGAACGGAACCTACGCCAAGCTCAAGGAGTTGTCGGTGAGCTACACGTTCGTGGCCGACCAGCTCCATCGCATCGGCTGGCTGAGCGGGTTCCACGAGGTGCGGATCGGGTTCATCGCCCGCAACCTGTTCACGATCACCAACTACTCCGGGCTCGATCCGGAAGTCTCGGGTCTGTACGGCGATCCGTTCCAGGTCAGGATGGACTGGTTCCAATACCCACAATTCCGAACCTACTCGACCTCGGTCGAGATCTCGTTCTGAGGGGGGCGGCCATCATGAGCGCATATCGCGAGATTCACATGCTCCGGTCGTCCGTGCTCGGCACCGCGCTGGCGGTGGCCCTGATGGTGACCGGCGGTTGTAACCTGAACATCGAAAACCCGAACGCGCCCGACAAGAACCGGGCGTTTGCCGACCCGGCCGGCCTCGCCAAGTTGATGAGCGGCGCGTTCCGGACCTGGGTCGGAACGCGCGGCGATTATTACGGCGCGCTGCCGATGACCGCGATGGCGGACAACTACACCGCCTCGTGGAACAACGCGGCCATCCGGTTTTACAACTCCGTCGGCTCCGACTGCCCGTCCCGCTGCGGCTGGACCAACAGCGCCACGGCCCCCGAGGCCGCGGGTGGCCCGTCGGTCGAGAGCCAGTGGTACGGTTACTACACGGTGCTGGTGTCGGCCAATGCGGTGCTCTCCGGAATCAAGAACGGGGTGTGCTTCGACGACGACTGCACCGCCGACAGCTCCCTGACGGTGCGCAACAAAGCCGTCGCCAAGATGCTGCAGGGAATGGCGCTCGCCGGTGTCTCGCTGGTGTACGACCAAGGGTTCGTGGTCGACGAGAACACCGACTTGACCAACATCTCCAGCATCCCCTTCAGTACGCGGGCGGAGGTGCGGGACGCCGCGCTGCAGAAATTCGACGAGGCGTGGACCGCGGCGGGAGTCGCCACTTGGTTGACGGAGAACGAGTGGGCCGGTGTGGACGCCGGGCAAGCCTACACCAACACGCAGATCCAGCAGCTCATCCGCACGATGCAGGCCGAGCTGATCGCCATGTGGCCGCGCAACGGGGCGGAGAACGTCGCGGCCGCCTGGGCCCAGGTGGTCACCGACGCGTCCCAAGGAGTCAGCTCCGGTACTCCGTTCGATTTTCAGTACTACGTCGATATCACCGGCCGTGAATGCGGGGATCTGGACTGTGTGAAAACGTGGGGTAACTCCATCGGCACGATGCGCGTGGACACGCGGGTGGCCGCCATGATCACCACCAACCACGTGTCCCCGTGGCCGGACCCGGCCGGCAACCCGTGCCCCACGGTATCGCCCGACAAGCGGGTGGGCGATGGATCGTACGGGCCCACGGACGACTTCAACGGCTACTCGACGGTGGCCGCGACGGCCAACGCGGGCACCGACTTCGCCTGCTCCGGCGTGGCGATTTTCCCGCCCGCCCGTGGCCAATACCACCAGAGCAACCTCCAGCACATTCGCTATCAGGATCTGGCGTACCGCGGCGAGGATCTGCCGACCGCCGACGGCACCGGGCAGGACCCGTTGTACACCAGGCAGATGAACGACTTGCTGTGGGCCGAAGGGCTCATCCGCAGCGGCGGCGACAAGGCGCTGGCGGCGCAGCTCATCAACAACAGCCGCTTCGGTCGCGGCGGGCTGACAGCGTTGACCGGCGGGGAGGCCGACACGGTGCTGCTCGACGCGCTGCACTACGAGCAGGAGATCGAGTTCATGGGTCAGGGCCCGACGCCGTTCTTCAACCGGCGCCGGATCGAAGGACTTACGTTCAGCAGCAAGTCTGGCCTCTTCGATCAGACCGGGACGCCGCGGCAGATGCCCGTGCCTGCCAAGGAGATGGATGTGCTGCAACGCGCGACCTACACGTTCGGCGGGCCGAATGCACCGGATATGGTGAGCAGGACCGGTGGGGGCACGACCGCCACGCGCGACTCCCGTAGGACGGTCGGGCAGATCTGGGACGAGTATCTGGCCGTTCGACGGGCCATGAGCGGCAGGCACTTCTAGGGAAAGCTGCAGCAGCAGGTGGAACAGCAGTGAGGGGCGGGAGCGATCCCGCCCCTTCTTCTGTGCCGTTCCTGATGCCGAGGCCGACGTCGTGACCGCGCACGCCAACACAGTCGCCGCCGCGCCCCGCGCCGCGATCATCTCTCCATTGGTGGACGCCCTCTGCGCGGGCGGCTTGTCACTGCTCGTCCTGGGTCCGTTGCTGTTGTTCGGCTGGAGCCATCTGCTGTTGCTCGGTGCCGGAGTGCAGGCATGGGTGGGCGCGCTGGTCAACATGCCGCATTTTCTCGCGTCGTATCGCATGGTCTACCGGACCCGCGCCAGTATCCGGTCGCATCCCTGGGCCGCGATCTACGTTCCCAGCATCCTGTTGAGCTGTTGCATCGCCGCGGTCGTCGCCAGCCAGTGGACCCCGGTTCCCATCTCCGCGCTGATCACCATCTCGAGCAGCTACCTGGCCTGGCATTACACCGCTCAAGCGTGGGGGATGATCGCGACCTTCACCTATCTCGCGGGGACTTCGTTCAACCCGCGCGAGCGGCGTCTGGTGCGCGGCTCGCTGTACATCCTGATGGCGTGGCACGTGGTGTGGTTCTTCCATCTCGGGTATCACGATTACTTCGATCTGACGCCGGTGTACGAGGGGCTGAGCTTCCTCACGGCCGTCGCGCTGGCGCTGGGTCTGGCGGGTTTCTTTCTGCACAGGGTCCGCACCGGCCGCTTTGCCCCGCTCCGCGCGTGGATTCCCTGGGGCGCCATTTTCGTCTGGTACGCGGCCATGGCCCGGGTGGGCCTGCCGGCGCTCTTCGTCGTGCAGATCGCGCATGCGCTGCAGTATCTGATCTTCCCGCTGCGGGTGGAGGTGAATCGCACCCGGCGGGAGATACCGGGGGGCACTCCGCGTGAGCTGGTTGCGCTGCACATGATGGTCTACCTGGTCGTGCTACTCGCCGGCTCGATCGTGGCGGCCATCGCGCTGCCGTTGGGGGCAATGGCCGTGGTGACCGACTGGCTCGGTTAACGACCGGGCCAAGTCGTGGGGTTCGCGATCAGCACGTGTTTCAATATCCACCACTACTTCACCGACGGGGTGGCGTGGAAGATGCGCAATCCGGCAGTGCGCGAAGATCTCTTCGGTCACCTCGCCGGTCCGGCACCCGTCCGGGCCGCTCCACCGGTGGCTGCTCCCCGCCGGCGGCGCCGGCGGCGCTGAAGGGCCTGGCGCTGTTTGCGCAGTCGCGTAATGATTCGCAGGGCCGCACCGAGGAGGATTCATATGCGGCATGTGCTCACGATCGCGGTGGCATTGGGCTTGGTCGGCAGCGGGTTGACCACCAGGATGTGGGCCCAGGATCAACCACGTTCGTCCGTACCGCTCGTCGGACGAGCCATCGATCAGACGCGCCGCCCGGTTGAAGGGGTGGAGGTCATCGTGAACCGCCGCGAGGTGCGGGCGAGGACCGATAGTGACGGGATCTTCAACCTCGATGTGTCTCCCGGTGACAGTACAGTCGGCTTTCGGCGGATCGGGTACCGGCCGATGCTCCTCACGATCTATCCCCTGCCGCCGCTCGGCGACACCATCCTGGTCAAGCTGGTGACCAGCCCGGTGTCCTTGCCAGAAGTGATCGTTTCAGCACCGCCCAGCAAGCCGCTGCGCTATGCCGGGACAACCAAGTATGACGACGTGTTCCTGCGGCGAAGGATCGGCCTGGGGATCCTTATCACCCGAGAAGACATCTACAATCGATTCGGGGCAGCCTCCTACGAGCTACTGCAGGGCACTCCAGGCGTCCGAGTATGGAATGGCCCACCCAAGCGAATCCGGTTCGTCCGGTGTCAGGAGCCGGGTGGACTCGCTGTGTTTATTGATGGTGTCCGGCAAGTCCCCGCCTCATCCGACAACCCCAGTGCCGGGGTTTTTGGGATCCCGCGAAGGTCAGGCTCAACCTCGCGTGAGGATGAACCTGAGATCGAAATCCTTTCGCGGATCGACCCGAGCGACATCGAGATGATCGAAGTGTATCGTGGGCCGAGCGAGATCCCAGGGGTCTTTCATTGGAACGGTTGTGCCGTGGTAGCGATCTGGACGAGATGGAACAGGTGACCACCCGCCTGATCGTCACGGCCTCGTTGCTGGCGGTGCTGGGACCCGCGGTGGGGCAGGCGCAGGCGACGAGCGGCGGGGCGGAAGGATGGGTGGTGGACGAGGTGGGCCGGCCGCTCGTCGCCGCGGAGGTGCGGGTGGAGCGTTCGGGAATCGCCCGGGTCAACCGGGCCATGACCGGCACCGACGGTGCGTGGCGGATCACTCGCCTGGAACCCGGGCCCTACATCGTCACGGTGGTGCGGTTGGGATATCGCCGGTCGGTGGATTCGGTACAGATCGAGTCGGGACGCACCGCACGGATCAGGGCGGTCCTCGTGCCGGTCCCCTTCACGCTCGATTCCCTGGTGGTCAGCGCCCCGACACTCAGCATCTCCACCGCCACTGCCGAGCTGGGTACTCGGCTCACCAGGCCTGAGATCTCGCTGCTCCCTACGACGGTCGACGCCCGTCAGTTGATCGCCCTGACCCCGGGGGCGCGGCCCGATCAGATCTGGGGCGGGGCGTCGGACCAGGCGAACTCGTATGTGGTGGACGGCACCCAGGTGAATCACGCCGGCCTGGGTGGAGCCTTCTTCGTGCCCAGTCCCAGCTGGATCGAGTCGCTCCAGGTCCGGGGTCTCGGCACCGGCGCCGAGTGGGGGAATTTCCAGGGCGGGGTGGTCGAGGTGGTGACGCTGGGGGGTGGGAACACGATGGAAGGCGGGTTCCGCACGGGGTTCGAGTCCCACCGGATCAACGGCTCGAACCTGATCCCCGGCGAGATCGGCCGCGAGCTGGCGAGCCGATGGGAGATGGACGGGCAGGTGCGCGGGCCGCTGGTGCGCGATCGCCTCCACTTCGCGCTGTTCGGCCAGGTCCTGCGGCAAGAGGACCGCGTGTTGGACCAGCTCTCCGGGGCGAGCAACAGCTTCGTGCCGGTGCCGCCCTACTCGTGGGACGGCCGCTGGCTGGCCAAGCTGAGCTGGAAGCCCGGCGGGCGCGACCTGGTCCAGGCCAGCCTCATGGGCCGCCACGAGAACGGTGAAGAGGTGGGACAGACCGGATACGAGACCGCGGCGGCGACCGAACAACTGCGGCACTGGAACCTCACCGGCAACCTGACGTGGCAGCGCAGCTGGTCGCCGAGCAGCGCGCTCGAGGTGCGCCTGGGCGGGTATGTCTCCCGGGAGCGCCGCGACCCCTACGCAGGTGCGGGCGTCCCGGGGATCGAGCTGCTGACTAGGGTCGACCCGCCGCGGTACCAGAACACGCCGTTTCGGACCCGAGCCGAGCCGGCCAGCCTGGGACTCACTGCCATCTGGACCCTCCGCGGCCGTCTCGCCGGACTGGAGCACGAGGCGAAGCTGGGCGGCGAATACACCCTCGGGTCGTGGAGATTCGAGCAGGTGCGGAACGCGGGCATGACCTGGCGACCGCTCCGCGTGCTCGGGTTCGATCCCGGCAACCCGCAAACCTGGAGCCTCAACGGAATCGCCAGCGCTTGGGGTGGTGAGGCACGGCTCGATTCCGACGTTCGCAATGGCGCCGTGTTCGTGCAGGACTACATCCGGCTTACCCCGCGGCTCCGATTCAACCCGGGGCTCCGTTTGGGGTGGTGGTCTGGAGGACTGACCTTGCCGGGGGGAACGCGATTCACCGCGGTGCGGGATCAAGCGCTGGACCCGCGCATCGGGCTGGTGGCCGACTTGGATGGGCGCGGCGGGCTCGTCGCCAAGGCCCACTGGGGCCGCTACCACCAGTCAATGTTCGCGGCCCTCTTCGAGCGGGTGCGCGGTGCCGGGGCATTCAACAACGAGGAGATCTGGTCCTACCTGGGGCCGCCCCCCGCGGACCCCGGGGCGGTTTTTTCGGAAGCCGAGCGCGACTCGCTCGCGGCGTTGGGTCTCTACCGCTTCGAGGAGCAGGTCCGGCTGGACCAAGCGGGCCGGGTGGAGCACTACCGGCAGCCGTACGTCGATCAGGCGATGCTCTCGCTGGAGCGGTCCTTTGGAAGCCATTGGAAGGCGGGGGTGGTGTACGTGCACCGGCGTAACCACAACCACGTGGCGCTGGTAGACCGGAACCTGGCCTCGAACTACACGGTGGTCGAACACGTCGTGATCCTGGATCGCCTCGGACGACCGGTCTCCTTCGGGGGCCAGCCGCTCGTGCTGGAGCGGCTGGCCATCTCCAACGAGGACATTCTCCGGGTCAGAGACCTGATGCGACTGGACTCCCTCACATGTCAGGGTGAGATCTGCGTTCCCCCCGGGATGAGCGCGGCGGAGCTGGCCGCGCTGCGCTACAATCCCGACTACGTCCTCACAACGGTGCCGGAGGCGACCCGGCGCTTCGAGCAGCTCCAGCTCCGGCTGGACGCCCGCTACCGTACCTGGTGGGCCGGGGCGTCGGCCACGCTGTCGACGCTCAAGGGGAACTTCAACGTCGTGACCGGGCCGGACGACTACTCCACCAGCGGCGCGGGTCCCTGGGTGCTCCTCAACGAGCAGTTCAACTTCCTGGGCGATCTCAACAACCAGAGCCGCGTCGAGGGGAAGCTGTATCTCGGTGGGCTCTTGCCAGCAGGTTTCCGGGGCGGGGCGTTCTTCTCCTACGCGACGGGCGATCGGGTCACGCCGACGCTGACGATCTCGAGACTGCTGAGCGAATACGCCGTGGTCGTGCCCAGACCGTCGGACCCCACGCAGAACGACACGATCGCATTCCACTCCTTTCTGTTCTTCGGCACCAGCGGCCAGCGGATTTTTCTCCAGCCCCGCGGCAGCTACCGCTACCAGTCGCGCGCATCGCTGGACCTGCACCTGGAGCGAAGCTTTCCGCGCGGGCGGGCCGAGCTCGTGCTGGCGCTCGACGGGTTCAACGTGCTGGGCGACCGGAGTGTCAACGAGATCCAGATCGAGGTGAACGCCGCGGCAGGGTTCTTCGGGAGCGATTACGGACGGGTCCGGTCCCGCGTGTCACCACGCACGCTCCGGCTCGGGGCCGGAGTGAAGTTTTGAGACACCGCGTCCAATCAGAGGCCACCACCATGACGACTCGCTCACACCTCCAGGTCCTCGCGGCCCCGATCCTGGCCATCGCCGCGCTGTCGCTCCTGCCCAGAGCGGCTGCCGCCCAAGGGGGACAGGACACGGCGTCCGGCCCGATGCGGCAGGCGGCACAATTCGACCGGGATGGCCAGACCGCCCAGGCCCGGGCCATCTACCAGGCGGCGATCGATTCGGCCACCGATCCCGCCGCCAAAGCCCAGGCACTGCGCGCCATGGCGATGTCCTACGCGTTCGACGGCGACTGCGCCAACACGGTGCAGTACGAGACGATGGTCGCTGCCTATTGGGCGACCCGCGAATCGGCTGACCCGCAGAGTGCCTTCTACCAGCAGGGAGAAATGGCGAACGAGGCGGCGCGGGTGTGTCTCGACGCCGGCGACTTCGACGCCGCGGAGCGCTGGTACCGGCGGGGCTACGAGCTGGGCACCAGAGAGCCCGCGCCCCCGACGCATCCACGCAGCCTGTGGGAGTATCGTCTCGCCCATGCGCTGGGGCGCATCGCGGCCCGCCGCGGTGACACGGCCGAAGCTCGAGGGCAGATCGCCGCCGCCCGGCGGGCGCTCGATGGTGACACGGCGATGGCCGCGCAGCAGGAACGGTTCTTCCCCTACCTCGTGGGCTACGTCGCGCTATACACCAATGACCTGCCCACCGCCGAAACGCGATTGACCACCGCCATCGGCATGCGCAACAACGATCGGGATCCGTTCATGCATTGTCTCCTGGCCATGACGTACGAGCGCCTGGGCCGGCAGGAGGATGCCAGGGCGATGTACCAGACAGCCTACGATCTGGCGACCGGTCACAACCCGCCCGCGGCGTTCGTGCGGCCGTTCGTGCGGAAGAAACTCGGGTTGACCTCCACCCACTGACGCTACGGGAGCAGCGTCACTCCCACGGTGGCATTGACCACGCTGCGCGAGCCGGTGGGCCCGAACGAGGTGGGTCCCTGCTTTGTGGGCGAGACTCGCTCGCCGGTCGCGCTCACCCAGAGCGACGTCCGGGGTCCCAGCTTCCATTGTACGGCGACCCCACCCAGCCACGGATGCGCGGGACGGGAGGCCAGGTCGTACTCGGGCAGCACGTAGGCCCGGTACACCGGCCCCAGAGCCGTCGGGGATGGAAAGGAGCTGTTCGCCGAGTAGCTCGCGAATCCGAGTGTCGCCGTCGCGAACACTCGCGGAGAAACCGCGTGGCCGACCTCGACGCTCACGCCCTCAGTCAGCCCCGTGACATGGGCGGCGATCGGGACGGTGAGCGCATCCCGCAGCCGGTACTCCCAGCGGACCTGCACGCCCACCACAAGCGCCCAGCCCACCGTGTCCGCCAGGACGCGCACTTCGGCCGACGACCAGACCGCGCGTTCGGCGGTTTGAAAGATCACGCCGTTCGAGTCGAGCGCCACGTCGCCGTCGCCGCGGAGTGTAGTGTACCGCGCGTCCAGCGTGAAGAGCGTCCGCTGGCTGACCAGCCGCTGGTACGCACCGCCGGCGCTCCAGGCGTTCGCGTCCCACGTATCCTCCGCGGGGTTGTCCGCCTCCTGGCGGGTGAGTCGCTCGCGCAGCCAGCTTCGCTCTGCTAAGAGGGTCCAGCTTCCTCCGAGTAGGGGCCCCGCAACGGACCAGCCAACGGACGGAATGTCTTCCTCGATGCGGCGGTAGTACAACGAGAGGATGTCGAGTGGCTGCACCTCGCGGAGGCCTTCGAGCTGCACCACCTGCCCTTCGCCCGCGCGCTCGATCAGGAAGATCGTCTCTGCCCGATTGCGCCAGCGCGCGTACGGACCAAATCGCAGCGATCCGACCGCCCGGGTCAGCCCGATCGTCGCCCCGGGCAGCGTCTGGCGCGTACGGCGCACCAGCCCCGCCTCGATGGTCTCATGCTCACGTGCCTCGTAGCCCAGGCCGAGCCCCAGTCCCCACGCGGCCAGTTGCAGGCCCGCCGCCCCCTCGAGCCAGACCCCGGTGCGCCGCGTTGCCGTCGTGCTGGTGTCGAGCGTGACGAACGGACTGGTGGGATAGGCCTCCACGACGTCCGCGTGGGCGCCGGGATCGAAGCGCTCCTGATTGAGCACGACCCGCCCGAGGAGCGCGAGCCGGGCGTCCACCGGCGTCCACCCCATGGCGCTCGCCTGTCGGTTCGTGCTCGCGCCAGGGTCCAAGGGGCGGCGCAAGGTTCCACTCTCATGGCCCAGGGCGAGGGCGAAATCGGTTCGGGTGTCGGTCAGCTCGGCGCGCAGCCCCGCGGGATTGCCGGCGGTCCAGAAGAGGCCGACGCGTGGCGGGGGGAGCAGGAGCGACGTAGGGACGACGCCCACGCCGGGGAGCCGGCGCGGAAGATCGGCGCGTGGCTCGAGCGGGCTCCAGG
>Ga0184629_10001092_pt1 | contig 11302 bp, 7 predicted proteins | sample PLM4_32_b1_FD_133158 | JGI IMG/M metagenome (GOLD analysis project Ga0184629, IMG submission 133158) | Groundwater sediment microbial communities from an aquifer in East River, Colorado, USA - PLM4_32_b1 | ecosystem: Environmental > Terrestrial > Soil > Riparian zone | place: USA: East River... | reverse complement strand
ATTTATTTTTGCAGCATGAAGAAAATAAGTTCTCTTATTATTTTCTGCGGCGCTACGCTTTCCCTCCCAGCACAGGTAAATATTGATAGTCTTAGGAAACTATGGAATGATACTGAACAGGCTGATACGGTTCGACTCTATGCCATTGAGGAGTTAGCCTGGGATGCCAGGTATAAAAATACAGACTCTGCTTTAGTATTTGCAACTCTTGAACTGGATTATGCAAAACTGAAAAATCAAAAGTTCTGGCAGGCAAAAGCCTGCAATATATTGGGTGTAGTCCACTACATAAAAAGTAATTATGCCAAAGCTATTGAATGGCACCAGCAAAGTTTGGCCTTCTGGAAAGAAATGGATAATAAACAAGGCATGGCCGCATCCTACAACAATCTTGGAAATATATACTCAGAACAAAGCGATTATGTCAAAGCATTAAAACATTATCAAAAAGGCCTTGACCTCATAGAAACGACCAACAAGCAAAGAGCAGGTAACTATTACAGTAATATCGGCAGTATATACCTGTATCAGGGCATCCATCTAAAAGCACTGGAACAATTTCAGAAAGCATTGACTCTATGCGAGGAAATAAACGACCAAAAAGGGATGGGTGTGGCTTACAATAATATAGGTGTTATTTATAGCAACGCCGGGGATAAAACAAAGGCTATTGAATATTATCAAAAAAGCGTTGATATCAACAGAGTGTTGGGAGATAAACAGGGGTTGGCCGAGTCGTATCTCAATATCGGCATTATAAAAAATACACAGGGTGATTATGCACAAGCATTGGATTACCAGCTAAAGAGTCTTGCCCTCGAAAAAGAGCTGGATAACAGGCAGGGGATAGCAAACGCTTACAATACTATTGGCGAAATCTATGCAGCACAGGGCAATACACCGATGGCACTTGAAAATTTTCAGAAAGGACTGACTTTGGCCGAAGAACTAGGTAACAGGGACAAGACAGCTTATTCTTACATTAATATAGGCAGCCTCTATTTGAAACAAAAAAACTACAAGCGTGCAGAAACTCTCGGCAAAAACGCCCTTACGCTAACAGAAGAGCTTGGTATTATTACTTACCAGCGCGACGCAAGTAAATTGCTCTACGAAATTTATAAAGGCTGGGGGAAACATAACGATGCCCTCCGTTACCATGAAAAATTCCTCGCCTTGAACGACAGCGTCGAAATAATTGAAACAAACAAAAGGCTCGACCGGATGGAATTTGCCAAAATTATGCTGGCAGATAGTCTTAAAGAAGAAAAAGAAAAAGTGCTGATAGAGATGGCTCATGAAGAGGAAGTCAATCAAAAAGATAAGCAACGCAATTTGGCTATATACATTGGCGCCGGCGTATTATTATTGGCAGGAGGTCTGTGGAGCCGGCTGCGTTATGTGCGCAAGGCAAGAGCCACCATTCAGAAAGAAAAAGACCGTTCAGAAAACCTTTTACTTAATATACTCCCCTCCGAGATTGCAGAAGAGTTGAAACTACATGGCAAAGCAGAAGCAAGAGATTTTGATCTCGTGTCAATTTTGTTTACCGACTTCAAAGAATTTACCAGCATAGCAGAAAAAATGAGTGCTAAAGAGTTAGTAGCGGAGATCAATTATTGTTTTGAAGCTTTTGACCGGATTGCAGGCAAATACAAAATTGAAAAGATCAAAACCATAGGAGACTCTTATATGGCAGCAGGTGGCTTGCCCGTTCCCATGCCTGATTCGGCAAAAAATACGGTACTCGCTGCATTGGAAATGCAAGCTTTTGTTCAAGCATACCAGGTGCAAAAAGAGTCCGAAGGAAGACCTTTTTTTCAAATGCGTGTGGGCATTCACACAGGGCCTGTTGTAGCCGGCATTGTAGGTGTTAAAAAATTTCAATATGATATTTGGGGCGATGCCGTGAACACAGCCAGCCGGATGGAAAGTTCCGGTGCAGTGGGCTATGTAAATATTTCACAAACAACCTATGAATTAATTAAAGACGAACCCATGTTTCATTTTCAAAGCAGAGGGAAGATAGAAGCAAAAGGAAAAGGTGAGATAGGAATGTATTTTGTCCAACGGAGGCAAGACCTGAAATAGAATTAAGGTAAAAACTGATGCTGAGATGCAGGGATTGACTAAAAGGCAATTTCATTTAGGTTGCAACAAAATTAAATTTGGAGTGCGCGCTTTGCGAAAAACTTGGCAGCCTCTGCGTGAAATTCTCGCGCAAAGTTCGCGCAGGAAAGACGCTAAGCACGCAAAGGAATTTAGTTTCCGAAATTAAATTCTACGGTGAATTTTTTTGTGTACTTTTTAGTCGGCCCCACAGTGGGGTGTTCACACGCTTAGCCCACGCCCTGATTACACGCGCTAAGCGATAGTTATCCCTAAGCAGAATTCCGGGCCGCATTGATAATTCCAAACATACACCGCAGCACAAGTTTTTGATAATGCTTTTCATATTGCTTTTCAGCGGCATCGATGTTGCGCAATTGTTGTAAGGCATACTGCTGAATGGTGATGAGTGGTAAAACAATCCGTTCACGCAACTTTACAGAGTCTCTGTTCAACGGATTATTCTCCATTAATTCTGAGAGACCGGTTACTTCAAGAATCATTTGTGAAGACAACTTATATTCTGCGTACATCTTCTTCCAAAATTCACTAAACTCCTTGTCCTTTGCGAGGTATGCTGTGGCAGGATAATATGTTTTTGTGAGCGACATCATACTATTGCTGAGAAGTGTACGAAAGAAGAGCGACTGTTTAAACAATGTTTTCAACTCCGGAAGTTTACCTTGCTTCTTCAATTCTTTAAGGGCACTGCCCACACCGTAGAACCCTGGAATGTTCTGCTTCATTTGCGCCCAGGAGCCAACAAAAGGAATTGCACGCAGGTCTTCAAACTTTAAACTTCCCTGGCTACGTTTCACCGGGCGTGACCCAATATTGGTATCACCAAAGAATGATAATGGTGTTATTTTTTCCAGGTAAGGGACAAATTTGGGATGTAGCTTTAAGTCGAGATATGCTTTGTGGCCTTCTTCGGCAAGGGCATTTAATAAACTAATTTCTCCTCCAATTAATTGGTTTTTGTTTTTGAACACACCATTTTCTATACCTGCTGAAAGCAATTGCTCCAGGTTATATCCACAGGATACAGGCTTACCAAAATTCGAACTTATGGTTTGTCCCTGAATGGTGATCTGCACTTCCTTATCCTCAATGGTATCCCCCAGGGACGCGTAAAAATCGTGTGTATTGCCTCCTCCGCGGGCTGGCGGACCACCGCGGCCATCAAAAAACACGGCCGTAAAACCCTGATCCCGCGTAATCCTGGTGAGATTTTCTTTTGCCTGAAAAATTGACCAGTTAGCCCTTAAATAACCTCCATCCTTAGTTCCATCCGAAAATCCAAGCATGATGGTTTGTTTATTACCCCGCCTGCTCAGGTGTTCGCGATAGGCCTGTATGCTATATAATTCTGACATCACTTCTTGTGCATTAGTCAGGTCTTCAATGGTTTCGAAGAGAGGAACGATATCGAGCGAAAGGGCCTCATTTTTTCCCATCACCAGATTAGCAAGATGATAAACCCGGATCACATCCAATGCAGACTGGCAATTACTGATAACATACCGATGACAACCTTCTACCCCATTGACTTCCTGTATTTGGCCAATAACGTGGATGCTCTCTATTAATTCAGTTATAAAGGCATCATCGAATTTCAGGGAAGAAGGTTTGAAATTGAGCGAAAGTAGAAGGTCTATTTTTTCATGCTCCGAAAGTTTATCAAAGTCCTTAAGTTTTTTATTCTTCGTTTTCAGTTTTCCAATAATCGCTTCCCACGCATAGGCATGCTTACGGCTGTCCTGTCGAACATCCATGCTGGCAAAATAAAAACCAAAGATCCGCACCTTTAGAATAAAGGCATCTAATAGGTTAAGAAATAATCCTTTGTGGTCTTTTATCAAAACCTCACGTGCTTCAAATAAATCATTAAGCAACGCATCGGGATGATCATAAATTTCACCTTGCCCGCCTCCATACGCTATCGGATAAATCTTCCGTTCTGCACCGGCAATGATATGATCAACGCCTTTAAAGGTGAGTCTTCTCTTAAGAAAACGTATGTCGCGATGGTAACACTTAAGCAACGTTTGCTGCAGGTGTTTCGCAACTTTTAAGGTAATTTCATGTGTTACAAAGGGATTGCCGTCACGATCTCCGCCTGGCCAAAATCCTATTTTAATCAGATCATAGTTAACCCACTCTTCTAATTTCATGTTGAGGCCTGTCATCAGTTTGTTAATGATGTCTGGGATAACCGGATAAAAAACATTTTCCAGAAACCAGGACAAGCTTACGGCTTCGTCAAAAGGTGTCGGCTTTTCCTTATTGATGATCGGGGTTTTGCCCAGTTGACGAAGTAACAGGTTGATGTATTCTAATTTGTTTTCCCTAATGACTTGTTCTAAGTCGTTGAGTATTGCCAGGACGTTGCCTGGATAAAATTGTGTGGGGTGAGCGGTTAGTACAATACGTACACTAAAATCTTCAAGTTTCTTTTTTAGGGCTTCAGTAGCCCCTTCCGATGAAACACGAAGTAAAAGTTCTGAAACTGTTCCTTTTCCCTGCAGATCGTTAACTTCAGCAAATGCAGCATCCTCAATGGAATCAAAAAGTACAACCTGCCTTTCAATATATTGTATAAAGCCAAAAAGTAAATTAAACTGCTCTTCACGGGTTGCCTGCGGTGTATAATCTCTAAAGAATTTTTTTATGATGCCCTTGGGGTCCTTGCCCTTTTGATACTCACTTTCACAAGATTGCTGGAGAAGGGGCAGCAGCGTACCGGTACGGTAAATACCGGTGTAAGGAAGATTAAGGAAAAGACTGTTGTACATGTGGTAACGCGTAGAAACAGTCTCATTAAATTGACTCGCCATGGGTTGTAGTTGAAAGCTAACAAAGTTATCAAATACTCCCTAGGCGCCCGACAGGAGGGAATGATTTGCAGATTTTATTTTCGAAAACGTTTACGGATTCAGGAGAAGGTATAGGGGTATAAGGTATAGGGGTATAGGGGTATAGAGTATAAGGGTATAAGGGTATAGGGATAAAACGTGTGGGGATGTCCTTACCCAAGCCATATACCCTTATACCTCTGCACCTCTATACCCGGCCTACTCCACTACCTCGCCTTTGATGACCAACTGTATGATGCCATCTTCCGTGTTTGAATTTACCGTGATGGTTTTAGTGAAAACTCCAACTTTTGCGGCATTGTAGGTCGCTTTAACAAAGCCCGAAGAGCCCGGTGTAACAGGGTCTTTACTATATTTTGCTACAGTACATCCACAACTGGCTTGGACGGAAGAAATCACAAGCGGAGCATCGCCGGCGTTCATAAATGTGAATTCATGCGTTACTGGATTGTTCACTTTAATCTTACCAAAATCAAAGGAGGTTTCGGTCCAGTGGAACGCGGCATTTTCGGCGGGTGGCGTATTAGTAGATTTTTCATTCGAAGCCAACTGTTGTGCGAAAAGGGCCGATCCAAAGACACAAAGGATGAGCGATAGAGCAATTTTTTTCATGGTGTAAAAGTTTTGGTTGAATATCGATTTATGAATGTATGCAGGTTCTATACCTTTCCTGGCCCTGACCGCGACAATCGGGAGCCTGAAATCTTTGATCCTGCGGTACAACACAAAGTTTGCGAATGCCATTAAGAACCCTTGTTAACGATTTTATAAATTTTGTTAATGACTTGTTAATGTTTTCTACTCCGCCCGCATTTATTGTAATTTTAGTTTGTGAAAAGTTCAACCATACGATTTGTTGTCATTCTGGCTGCCCTTTGCATCATAGGGATAACGATCACGCAAATTTACTGGGTGCGGAGAGCCTTTGATCTAAAAGAGGCTGAATTCGAACGTACTGTAAATACAGCATTGTATAATGTTGCGCAACAAATTTTTGAGATCAACAAAACACCATCGCCAGCTATTAATCCGGTGAAGCAACTATCTACCAATTATTTTATTGTTATGGTAAATAGCGAGATCGATGCGAGCTTGTTAGAATATCTGCTACGCAATGAATTTGAAAGGAGGAATATCCTTGCTGATTTTGAGTATGGAGTTTATGATTGCTCCACTGACCGAATGGTATATGGCGACTATGTCCCTTTGCAGACCGCAAAAGAAAAAACGACCAGTAAAAAACTTCCACAATGGGCAAATCAGGGGTACTATTTTGGTGTGCAATTTCCTAACCGGGCAGGGCACATTACCAATCAAATGGGTATCTGGTCATTCTCTTCCGTTGTATTGCTTCTTGTTATCGTTTTTTTCAGCTATACCTTGTTTGTTATTCTCAAACAAAAGAGGCTTTCAGAGATACAGAAGGATTTCATCAACAACATGACCCACGAATTCAAAACTCCGATCGCCACCATTGCGGTGTCTACAGAGGTGTTGAGAGATCCGGACATTGTTCATCAGCCCGAACGATTGCTGAATTATGCAGCCATTATTGAAAAAGAAAATACAAGGCTTAAGCAGCAAGTAGAACGTGTCTTGCAAATGGCCCGGCTTGATAAGGAGGATATCGGTTTGAAAAAAGAACACGTTGATGTTCATCATCTTATTCAGGATTCTATTCGCCACCACACGATGGCATTGCAGGAGAAGAACGGAAACATAACCGTTGAGTTAAATGCCATTAATCATGAATTGGAAGCCGATAAACTTCATCTCACGAATGTTTTCAACAACTTGTTTGATAATGCCATCAAGTATTGCAAAACGATTCCATCGATTATTATTCGGACCAGTAATCAAAATGAGGGAATTCTCGTAGAAGTACATGACAATGGAATTGGCATTGGTAAGGAAAACCAAAAACGTGTATTTCAAAAGTTTTACCGGGTACCTACCGGTAACGTGCATGATGTGAAAGGTTTTGGCTTAGGGCTCAGTTACGTAAAAACGGTGGTTGAAGCCCATAAGGGCAGGATTTCGGTACAAAGCGAGTTGGGAGAAGGATGCATTTTTAGAATCTATTTACCACTTGCCTCGAAGAATAGTCGACAGAGGCCCGGAGTTCCAAAGTAATATTAGATCTTGAAATGAAAAAGTAGGGAGTAAGTAATAAGAAGTAAGAGGTAAGAGGTAAGAAGTAAGAAGTAAGAGGTAAGAAGTAAGAATTAGGTATGCCAGAAGCAAAAAAAATCCTGCTCGTCGAAGATGACCCCAGCCTTGGCTTTGTCATCAAGGAGAACTTAGGCATCAGGGGCTATGACGTTGTCCTTTGCCAGGATGGAGTGGAAGGAGAGAGGATGTTCAACAGTACACTTTTTAACCTTTGTATTTTTGATGTGATGCTACCCAGGAAAGATGGGTTTTCGCTGGCCCGCAGTGTGCGTGAAAAAAATAAGAGCATTCCGATTCTTTTTCTTACAGCCAAGGCCATGACAGAGGATAAACTTGAAGGGTTTCAAGCCGGAGCAGATGACTACATTACCAAGCCATTCAGTTTGGAAGAATTATTGTACCGTATCGAAGTTTTCCTGAAACGTGGCAACATTCAGTTGATACAGGAAGATAAAATATTTTCTTTAGGCCGTTACGAATTTGATTTTTCTAACCTGCTTTTAAAAAATAGAAAAACGGAGAAATCGCTTACGCAAAAAGAGGCTGAAATTCTAAAGCTGCTTTACCAAAACCGGGAACGGGTATTAAAACGTGAAGAGATTCTCCGACAGGTTTGGGGTGATGATGATTATTTCATGGGCCGCAGTATGGATGTATTCATTTCCAAGCTCCGGAAATACTTAAAGGAAGATGAGTCCATTCAGATTGTCAATTATCACGGAGTTGGATTTAAACTAGAAATCACCCAATAGATTCTAAAAACATGTCGACGCAATATTTTTGCGTCCCGACATGTTTTGCCTTTTTGTTAAACGTTGTTTTGGCTATTCAATACTTAGCATTCCTGCTCCCATAGAGGAAATAGATCACTAAGCCTATAGCCAGCCAGATAAAGGCAATAAGGAAAGTAAGTCCATTTAAAAATACCATCACTCCCGTGCAGCAAAGTATTCCCAGTATCGGCACTGCAGGAAACAAAGGCGTTTTGAAAGGACGGTGAAGATCAGGTCTTTTATACCGAAGGATCAGGATTCCAATACATACAATGATAAACGCTAACAGGGTACCGAATGAAACTAATTCGCCCAAGACAGAAATTGGCAATAGTCCGGAAGCAGTCATAGCAACCGCTCCGGTGATGAGCGTTGAAGTGTAGGGTGTGCCGAACTTCGGATGAATTTTTGAAAAGGGTTTGAAGAATAATCCATCATTGGCCATGGAATAAAAAATACGGGTTTGGCCCATAAGCATGACCAGGATAACGGAAGTTAAACCAGCAATTGCTCCGATCTTAATTAAAGGGCTCAACCACGCTAAACCGGCACCAGCTTTATCAATGGCCACAGCAATGGGCGCTGCCGTGTTTAGCTCTATGTATGGTGCGATACCCGTCATCACGAGGGCCACCAGAATATACACGATAGTGCAAACAAAAAGGGACCCGAGGATCCCCCAGGGCATGTCCTTCTGCGGGTTTTTGGCCTCTTGTGCTGCGGTGGACACTGCATCAAAACCAATGTAGGCGAAAAATATGATTGCGGAAGCACGCAAAATACCAGAGGTGCCAAACTGCCCAAAGGTACCGGTGTTTTCAGGAATGAAAGGGGTCCAGTTTTCAGCATGGATAAATTTCCAGCCAAACCCCACGAAAAGAAGCACAACCGTAAGCTTGATAGCGACAATGACATTATTGAAGTTAGCAGATTCTTTAATTCCTCTGATCAACAGGATGGTGATCAGAAACACAATTAGAATAGCCGGTAAGTTTACCAGTGCCGTGACGTGTGGTAGCGTGTCTACAGCAATACCATTCCCGGCTAATGACTTTGCAAGTTCGTCTGTGTACGCCATCCATCCATCAGTGGTATGAATGAGAATGGTTCCGGCAGCCGCCGTTAGTTGGGGAGGAATATGGAGGTCGAGATTCTTTTCCAGAAAACTCACGACGTAACCTGACCAGCCCACAGCCACCGTGGCGCCAGCAAAGAGGTATTCCAAAATAAGTGCCCAACCAATAACCCAGGCTACGAATCGACCCATGGTGGCATAGGCATACGTGTAAGCACTCCCGGCAATGGGTATCATGGATGCAAACTCTGCATAGCAAAGGCCTGCAAAGGCGCAAGCTGATGCCGATATAACAAACGACAGTGCCACAGCAGGCCCCGCATATTGTGCTGCTGCCTGCCCGGTGAGGACAAAGATGCCGGCACCAATAATAGCCCCTACACCGAGCGCAATTAAGTTATATCTTCCAAGCGTGCGTTTAAGTCCATGGCCGGAATCGCCAGACTCTTTCATGAGCACATCGAGAGGTTTTTTAGTGAACAAAGGATTGGACATCACTGGATTATTTAGGTTCAGGTAGAAATTTAATCGCCTAAAAATAAGAAGAATAATGAATTAGCCAGAATTCCATTTTTTTTGTCGAGAAATCACTTGAATCCTGGACGAAGATTATGAAGATTTAGTTGGAATACCTGCTCCATCTAAACCTTTTTTGAAAACCGTCATCGACTGATTCGCCCCGAGTTAACCTATACATTCGCTGCTCCGAATGAGTGTAGTGAAGAGGTGATCCACACATTATAATGGCCTGGCGTCATCGGGATTTTCATTTACCGGATTTTCGCCAGCATTATTTTCACTAGACAGCGGAGCGCTGGAAGCGGGTGAATAATCTTCATGGTGAAATTTCTCACCAAAAAATCTTCGTTGAAAGATCAGGATGATCACTACACCTAAAAAAATAGATGAATCTGCAATATTAAATACCGGGCTGAAGAACAAGAAATACTCGCCTCCGAAAAACGGGAACCAATCCGGCCAGGTATAATCAAACAACGGAAAGAAAAGCATATCGATTACCTGGCCGTGAAACCACGGCGTTGGAGAGTTGGTGGGATGATTATTAAGCAGTACACCATAGAAAGTACTATCGATTACATTCCCTACAGCACCTCCCAGGATCAAGGCCATACACCACAGAAAACCGGAACTTGATCCCTTTTGTGCCATCTTAACAAGATAGTACCCTATTCCAAACATGGCGGCAATTCTAAAAGCTGTCAAAGCAAGTTTGCCAAATTCATTATTCCAACGAATGCCGAAAGCCATTCCCGGATTAAGGAGGTAATGTAATTTAAATCCATATTGTTCACTGCCCAGGACAGTGATTTCCTGGTGAAGAAACATATTATGGTGCACCAACAGTTTTGATGTCTGATCAATGGTGATGACAACGAGGGCGAGGATAAAGTATCTGTATATTTTCATTTAATCGGTTGTCCGTTGTTAGTTAGTGTTATCCGTTATTATTTAACGGATAAGGGGTAACTATTTCTTTACATTAATTTTCACCTTCAACACAAAATCATCCATTTCCACAGCAACACCTTCTTGAACGGAAGGTTTGATATCAAGGCTAAGTGCCTGCGTTTCAGTTTTTATGTATGCGCTGAATTCTTTTAATGCCGCATTCACAACGTCTAAGTCTTGCTGTACTTCAAGTTGGATTTTATCCAGGACTTCCATTCCCATTTCCTTGCGCAGGTTTTGTATCCGGTTCACAAAGTCACGGGCAATGCCTTCTTTTTTCAATTCTTCTGTGATCGTTATATCCAGGGCTACAGTCAAAGAACCTTCTGTTGCTACTGACCAGCCAGGAACATCTTCAGAAGAAATTAAAACGTCATCCAACAGAAGATCAAAACCATTTTTTGAAAGCTTACCTTGTTTTTCAAGGATGCTGATTTCATTTTTTGTAAAGGTACTGATCAGGGCAGCAACTTCCTTCATCTTAGGACCATACTGCTTACCAAGTTTGGGAAAATTAGGTTTAACCTTTTTTACCAATACTCCGGAGGCGTCGTCAATGTATTGAATGGATTTTACATTTACTTCTGCCAGGATGATTTCTTCTACGGATTTGATGCGATTCGCAAACGATTCATCCAACACCGGCAACAAAATTTTCTGGAGCGGAGTGCGTACTTTGATCCTGCTGTTCTTCCGGATCGAATGCACGAGCGAACAAATACGTTGTGCATAATCCATAGACTGTTCTAATGCAGCATCGATCCGGTTTCGTTCAGCTTTTACGAGGTCTGTTAAATGAGCTGAAACGTGACGCAACGGAGTTTTAT
>Ga0184629_10001091_pt1 | contig 11315 bp, 6 predicted proteins | sample PLM4_32_b1_FD_133158 | JGI IMG/M metagenome (GOLD analysis project Ga0184629, IMG submission 133158) | Groundwater sediment microbial communities from an aquifer in East River, Colorado, USA - PLM4_32_b1 | ecosystem: Environmental > Terrestrial > Soil > Riparian zone | place: USA: East River... | reverse complement strand
GCTCGGATGGTGAAATTGGTAGACACGCTGGACTTAAAATCCAGTGAACAGCAATGTTCGTGCGGGTTCAAGTCCCGCTCTGAGTACAAAAAAACTTTATCTGGCTAACGCTGGGTAAAGTTTTTTTTGTTTTAATTTTAAATTGTGTGGGCGTATTTTGTGAACTAGCATAATTAAGTATATAATTTGGTTAATCTAAAAAGGAAGAATTCAACATCTATTAGGATCAATCCCAAAACCTGTGGGAAATAAAAATTAGGCATAAATATTAGTTAGTCTAAAAAGGAAGAACTCTATGTTTCTAACGCCTCTAAATTGAGATCTAAAAGCTTTTATTTTGGGATTGATCCGTAAATTCTTTAATTTTAGCATTAGTTGGCTTCACGGAAACATTTCTATTTTCAAAATAGTTTAGTAAAATTTGAAATTAGCTCCCTTTTTTACTTTTTCAATTTATAGGACTAGAGACGTTTGGATACTTCACAAGATGGATAATTATGATGATTAAAATAGTTTTCTATTTTAATTGTAAAAGCTGTTTGTAATGAGTCAGACTTTTTCTTTATTATTATCGAGTTTACTTGATAATTTATAACGTTATATTCTTATTAAAAAAAAACGTAAAAACAAATCATTTTTAACAGAAATAATAGACATAATTAACGGTTTGCCTTTGTAATATTTTTTAATTTTATGCTAGTGACAGTTAATTCAAAATCCAACCCCAAATCAATTTTTCAAAGCTATTTAGAAATTAATAAATAAATTGTATCAATAAAAAGGGGAAGAAAACTATAGACCTTAAAATTTATTTTAATATTTAAATACGTCAGTTTAAAATTAATTTAATATCGAATATTATGAAATATTTTATTCTTACCCTGATGGTTTTTGGCTTTTTCACTTTGTCTTATTCTCAAGATAAGAAAGTTGGTGATACAGGTGATGGTATTCTTAAAATGGAAGAATTGCCAGAAGTGGTGATTAAAAGTGCGGGAAAAGATTTTTCAATGTACTTGCCGGACAAAAATCCAGATATGAGAGTTGTAGGTCTTGAAGAAAAATTCATCGCCTATGACCTTGGAAAAGATTATGAAGGAGCTGAATCGTATTTGGTAACCCTTGAAATGAAAAACGGCTCTTTGGCCGCAACTTATAATGAAAATGGGAAACTAATTAGTGTTGTCGAAAACTATAAAAATGTTAAACTCCCAAGCGCCGTAATTTTCTCTGTTTGCAAAACATTTCCTGGATGGGCAATTGTTAATGATAAATTTCTATATACCCAAGAAGAGGGTGATATTATCAAGAAACAGTACAATATTCAAATTAAAAAAGATAAGGAGACCCGTAAATTAGTGGTTCATCCCAATGGGGATATTATAAAAGGAATTTAATGTCATAAGTCATTATATTTTAGTTCATTAACTTTTGGTATAATAATAATTCAGCTTTTCGTTTTCAGAATTAAAAACAAAAAAAAGGCCGTCTTTTAGGGGCAGCCTTTTTTCCTAACTAACACTAACTCAATTATTTTTTTATAAACTTCATCACTTTTACCTGATTTTCTTCATTATAGACTTTAACAAGATACATTCCAGTTTTCAAATCGCTGATGTTAAATTGATGATCCGCAGACTGATTTTTATCGAAAGATTTAACCAATTGTCCTGTGATTGAATAAATTTGAACTTTAGAGGTATTTGTGTTTAATGTAAAATAAGTTGCTGCAGGATTTGGATAAATATAGACGTCTTTTAGAACTTCAAAATCGACTGTCGCTAATGTGGTCGGTTTATTTCCGTAGATTCTAAATTCTCCTGGTTGCAAAGAAATAGTCGCATTGACATCTGTTACCGTGTATGATGAATTGTCCATCATATTGTACCATGATCCAGTATATTGGAAACCTGTCGCTACATTTTTGGCAGTTACATCGAAGTTGGCAATAATTAAAACATCTTTAAGATCGGTACTCGCCAAGGCGCTATTGGTAATTTTGATATTTGGCGTTAGGGTGGATGAACTAGTCATTGTTGCGACACCCGAAAAAACAGCTTCTGTTGTTTTCAAACCAATCATTCTTGCCCAATCGTAATAAATTTTGTTTCGACTGTCATTCGCAAGCCAGTTTTGTACCCATTGCGGTTGTGGCTTTGTGTCTAATTTACAATCACCTGATGCAGTATCCGATGAAGTATTTACGGTGCCCGTATTACAGGTAAAAATAGAAGATTCCCATCCTAATTCTCCAAAATGCCATATCATTTTTGGTCCAGGAACCAATAAAGAAACGGCTCCTATAGCTGACATTCTTGATAAAGCAACATTTAAGGTTTTTACATTGTGTGATGGATTAGAAGTGTTTCCATATTGTAAGTTCTTATACATTAATCGTTCTTCATCATGGCTTTCTGCATACCCCATCAATCTATTGGCGGTGAAACCACGACTTTGACTGGTCATTCCCGAAATATTTCCGGGATAGCCCATGGATAATTCATTATAATTACTGTTCATGTTTCCCCACATCATTACTCCTTTACTTGGCGTTTCAGTAATTCTGTAGTTGGCCCATTGTTGCTCTTCGTTATTAGTGCCCAGATGTTCAAAAATGGTGTAATGTGTTGGATCTAATGACCAGGAATAATCCGCATAGTCTTTCAAGATGGCGACTCTGTCTGCTTGGTATGCATTGGTACAATTATCGTCTCCTGAGCTACAATTTTGCGTAAATCCTTTGGTTAAGTCCCAACGGAAACCGTCAATTTTGTATTCCTCAACCCATTGTTTAATAACTCTTTTTACATAAGTTTTGGTATATAGTGATACGTGATTAAAATCTTCTCCTACGCTATAACTGTGTTTTGCGATCGTATTGAAATATGGATTTTCGGAAGTTGGAGAACCGTAACCATCTCCATCGGAATCATTCATCCACATACGTACCATTGGATTTCTTCCAAAAGCATGATTCAATGCTACATCAAGAATAACGGCAATGCCGTTTTGATGACATAAGTCTATCAATTCTTTCAATTTGGTAGAAGGGCCATAAAATTTATCCAAAGCCATGTGAAATGAGGTGTTATATCCCCAGCTTTCATTGCCTTCAAATTCCATTACGGGCATTAGTTCAATCGCATTTATCTTTAAATTTTTGAAATAATCGATTCTGTCAATTAAGTTTTGATAGTTTCTGTTGGCATCAAAATCTCTGACTAGAACTTCATATACAACTAATTTATCTTTTTCTGGTTTTACAAAATTAGTTGTTGCTGAACTCCAAGGATACGGAGTCTGCCCTGTTTGTAAAACGGTAACTTCTTTGTCTTGTCCTGTTGGATATACAGGCATGTTAGGATAAGTAGTAGTAGGAATTCCCGGATCATCAAGGGACAAAACTAATGTAGAATAAGGATCGGCTGTTTTTACCAGTGCTGGAGAATTGGCTATAGGAGTTGTTTTTCCAACCCAGTACTGATAGGTATAATTTGTTCCTGATGTTAATCCAGTCAATTCAAGCCAAAATTTACCACTTGCGGGATCCTTTTTCATGGCATAAGGAGCCGTTGGCTGCCAATTATTAAAAGTACCGGCCACATATATAAAATCTTTTAAAGGTGCATCAAGAACTAATGTTGCTTTGGTAGCATCAGTTACATTATAATTGATACCGTCCAATAATCCTGTTGGCATTGCCTCTGAAAAGGCTCCAGGATTTATGATTACCGTAAATTTTTTGGTAATGGTGGTAGTACCTTGAGTTACTTCCAATTCATAGTTTTGATTATCTGTAATGTTGGTGTGATTGAAGGAATAGCTTGAAGTGCTTGGATTGGTATTGATACTCGTTCCATTCGATTTTAAGTTGTAGCTCGCCACCCCATTTGTATTGGTGGCGGCTATAGAAAGACTTCCTCCGGATGCTATTATAGTGGAACTGTTTTGTAGGGGAGCAGTTAAGTTTACTTGGAAAACACCTACATTGAAAATAAAATCATTACAAGTAGGAGCTTGTTTCAATGTTTGTGAACCTGCAGCATTGCGAAATACCATTCCAAGTTTGGTGGCGGCAGATTGTTGTGTTGCGTTTAATCCAAAATAAGTACTTGGTGTAATCGTTTTACTCCAAGTACCGTTTCCATTATTTGTCATTAAGCCAACACTATCGTCGGCTGCCCAATTCCCTACAACGGCGTATCCAAATGCGTTGGTATCGTCTCCAATACCAGCGTGCATATAAACTTTTGTGGGGGTGGCACCCATGGTATTACAGGTTGATGATGCAAATGAAACGGTTATAGTGATTTGATCGGTAACATTGAATGTAGAAGGAGAAATTGTTACCTGCTGGGCAATAGCTCCAAAGGACAGTATTAGTAATAAAAAAAGTATAGTTTTTTTCATGGTAATTAATTAGTTTTTAGCTTTATAAACTCTTGGAAATATAAATATAGTTATATAAATACATTTTCTATTCAGGAGATTTTATAAGGCCTTACGACAACGTTGTAGTGTTGATAAAATAAAATCATTATACCAATTTACATGTTAAAATAGTTCTGTTATTTCTGGAATTATGGAAATGATTCCGGTAGTTATTTCAAATTAGTCCAATATTCCTATTCCTTGTTTTGGGACAAGATGGGAAGACCAAATGAAATAGAAAACGACATTACATCAAAACTTTAGGATTAAAATATAGTAAGTAATAGTGTGAGAACTAGAATGATTTAATTAATAAGCAAACAGGTAATTAGATAGACAAAAAAAAATCGATACCTTTCTATCTAATAGCTAATTTTCTAAATTGATAAAAAATACGTTCTATTAAACGCATCTCGTCTGTAATAATATCAGCTTGACCCGTTAATTCTTTATCGAATTTTATTTTTTTGTCAAAAGTAGTTGTCAAACCATTTGGAAGAGTGATTTCAATAAAATAATTCCCGTCTTTATCAGTAACAGTAGACATTGTTTGGATTTTTCCTTCCAGCATTCCATATTCCTGATATGGAAAATTCTCCAATTTAATTAGTACTCTCTGATTCTGTTTTATTTTACCCGAATTCTGAGACAGGACATTCAACTTTCCCATAAATTGTTGCTGATTTTCGGGTAAAATGGTTGCAAATAAGTCAGCTGTTTTAATTAGTTGGTTTTCTTTCCAAGAATTTTGAAATCTAAAAACACCATCGTAAACAGCAATAAATTGGTAATTTTGTTGCCAAATATGGATGTTTTTTTTTAATTCATCTAAAGCTTGATAAACAGAACTTAAATTAGTGACATCTGCTTTTTCTTGAGATATCTGGTTTCCTATTATTTGTTTGTGAGTTTGGTTAATAGCTTCTTTTTGTTGTGAAATAGCTAAATTGGTTTGATCATAACTTTGTTTTGCCTGTAAGTTACTTACTTTTTGAATTTCCAAATCATAACCAGAAATCACGCCTTTATCAAAAAGTTGTTGAGATCGTTTCAGTTGTTGATCGCTTAATGATAGTTTTGCTAATTCTAATTTTTGTTGTGCATAAAGTGAAGAGAGTCTATTGCTGTTTTCATTCTGAGAACTTAATCCCGCATTAATTTCTTGTGAATAGGGATGCAATTTTTGATTTAATTCATTTTCAATATACGCTTTATGGAATTGAATATAAGCGGTTTGAATTTCTCCAAGTTCTAGGTTTTTCAGCCTATCAAAAGGAAAAATAAACTTCTGATAGTTGGTATTGATCGCTTGAATTTCTTTGGATAATTTTATTACATCCTGATAATTTGCTGTACTTTCCAATATAGCTAAAACATCTCCTTTTTTTACTTTTTCAGAATTAGCAACATATATTTTTGCGATCCGAGAATTGACTCTTGATTCTAGTCTTTCAGGTGGATTTATAGAAGTTATAACAGCTTTCGCACTTATGATGTCCGGGTATTTTACAAACCATGAACCAATAAGTGTGAGTAGCATTATTATAAAAATGATAGAAATTCCATAGCGTAAAATCCATGCTGGAGGATTAGATAGTACTTCCTGAACAGATTCTGAACGTAATTCGATGTCTTCTGAAACATTTTTTTTTGTCATTTTTATCTTTTATTAAAATGATTAATTTCCTAATTCTAATTGATTTTTCACTAACTCAAAGTAATTTCCTTTTAGGAGAATTAAATCTTTATGCGTTCCGATTTCTACTATTTTTCCTTTCTCTAAAACTACTATTTGGTCTGCATTTTTAACGGTTGAAAGACGATGTGCAATAATAACAGCCGTTTTTCCTTTTAGAAATAGATTTAGATTTTCCATAATTACCTTTTCATTATTGGCATCAAGTGAGGAAGTAGCTTCGTCAAAAAATAAGTAATTAGGATTTTTATAAACTGCTCTGGCAATTAGTAGACGTTGTTTTTGCCCACCAGAAATTCCTGTTCCTTCATTCCCAATTTTAGTATTGTAGGTGAGGGGCAAGCTTTCTACAAACTCCTTAATATTTGCGGTTTCAACAGCATGCAAAAGTTTATTTTTATCAACATAATCATCTCCTACGGCAATATTATTTGCGATGGTATCACTAAAAATGAATCCTTCTTGCATTACAACACCACAATTTGACCTCCAAGCACTAGGTGAAATATTATCAAATTTGATGTTTCCCAGTGTGATTTCTCCATTCTTCGGGTCATAAAACTTCATCATGAGTTTTAGTAGCGTTGTTTTTCCGCTCCCGCTCGTGCCTACAATGGCGGTGATCTTTTGTTTTGGGATGTGTAAATTCAAATTTTCTAACACATAATTTGGATTTCCTGTATATCGAAAAGATAAATTTTTTATAGTAATGTCCGAATGTTGCAAATCGTGAATTTTAGGATTTAGCACATCCTCTTCGTCTTCTTTATCGTGTATTTCTCCCAATCTTTCCAGACTAATTTTGGCATCTTGAAGCGAACGAACGAATTCTACCATCTGCATCAACGGACTATTTAATTGGCCAATTATATATTGCACCGAAAGCATCATACCAAGTGTTAATTCTCCTTTTACGACTAATGTTGCTGAGAAAAACGTAATCAATAAATCTTTAAGATGATTGATAAAATTAGAACCTACCGATTGCCATTGCTCCAGGGTAAGAGATTGCATACTGACCTTGAAAAGACGAATCTGTACAAACTCCCATCCCCAACGTTTTTGCTTTTCGGCATTGTGCATTTTTATTTCTTGCATACCGTTGATTAACTCCATCACTTTGGATTGTTCACTCGCGACTTGTGAGAAACGCTTGTAATCTAACTCTTTTCTCTTTTTCAAGAAAAATAATATCCATGCCAGATAAACGATACTGCCTATAAGGAAAACCAGGAACAGCTGAATGTTGTAAAAAGCAAGAACAAAACTGAATACTACTAAATTCACTAATGAAAACATTACATTGAGTGAACTTCCTGTGAGTAATTGTTCGATTCTATGGTTGTCACCAATACGTTGCATGATATCACCTGTCATACGACTGTCGAAATAACTAATCGGTAATTTCATTAATTTTATAAAAAAATCTGAAACTAGAGAAATATGAATGCGGGTGCTCAAATGCAGCATTATCCAAGATCGAAGTACTTCGATCGAAGTTTGTCCAGCAAAAAGCATTAATTGTGCCAAAAGTATTAAATAAATGAAATTTAAATCTTGAGTTTGAATTCCAATATCTACAATACTTTGAGTAAGAAACGGAAACAGTAATGAGAATAAACTCGCAGCTGCTAAGCCTACTATCAGCTGAGTAACCAGTCCTTTGTACCGAAATAAATACTTAGTTAAATAACCAAAACTCCGTTTAGATTTCTCGGCATCCCAGTCGTTTTTATAAAACTCCGGGGTTGGCTCCAGTAAAAGGGCAATACCTTCCTCTGTTTTTTCATGGGCATTCTTACCAATCCAAAATTTAATAAAATCCTCTTTTGAATAGGTTATTAAACCATGACTGGGGTCTGATATGTAAATGGTATTGTTCTTAATTTTATAAACAACTACAAAATGTTGACTATTCCAATGTACTATACAAGGGAGAGGAGTCTCATTTTGTAAGGTTTCAAAGCTTATTTTTATACCAAGAGTTCGAAATCCCAGTGCTTCTGCTGCATCGCTCAAACCTAGTAAGCTACTGCCTTCGCGTGTGGTTTCGGAAAGATTTCTAATTTGTTGTAATTCGATGATTTTTCCGTAATGTTTAGCTATAATGCGCAAGCAAGTAGGTCCACAATCTTTGGAATCGGGTTGTTTATAGAATGGGAAGTTTTTAATTTTCAATGTATGAGAGTTTTTCTTCAACTAATTCAGCGATAAAATAATTGAGGTCATTAATTTGGTATTCTTTGGGCATAATATGTCCATTAAGTATAATGGCGGGAGTATAATGAATCTCATTCTCCAAACACCAATTGTATTGATTCGGAATTATTTTAGAGCAATATTCTAAATGATTGTTCTCCCATTTGCATTTCCATTTTTCTAAATTCATTCTTTCTATATGCCAATCATTTAAAGCGGCTATTGCTTTATGAACTTCCCCACTCCAATAATAACCATAGGCTTGCTTATAAATTAGATTATTTGGGTTTTCGGTATTTTCAATGTTGATATTAAAAAGGAGTTGGATTTTTATTTCATTTGGATTTTTTCTCACCAATTTAATTGCCTTTTCATAAGCGGTATGACAATGCCCACATGAAGCACTTAAGACCAAAAATAAAGTAATTGGAGATTCTATTTTGCCTATCACGATGGTTTTTAAAGTATCTAAATGCTCTTCATCTATTTTTTGATTATTTTTCAATAGTGCATTAAAAACAAGATGGTTACGTTTCAATTTATGATACTGCAATTCAATATCTTCATCCTTACTTGTCTTTAGAACTCTATTTTTAAACTCATAACCCAAATAAAAAAATAAGAGAACTATAAATGTTCCAGAAAAAAAGGGAATTATGGACGTAGAGTTCAATTCTAAAGAGAAATTAAACGAAATTACTATTAGTTGCAATAGAAGTACAGCATCGATGCCCAAACAGAGAACGCACCATTTTTTAACAACAAACCATTGATAATAAACAGAGTAAAAAATAACAGGAAGACTAACAATTCCAATAATTGAATAAATAGAGCTATTTAAAGCAAAAGAATTAAGTGCAAAAAATAATGTTAGCGAACTAAAGTAAAGTATAGAAATGTCACTTAAACTCACATTTTTAAAAACTTTGGCTCCATTAGACGACAATACATCCTTGCAACTTGTCTTTTCTATAGCATTGCATATTTTTGAAATGGAATCATTATGTAAACCCATCTCTTCCCGTACTAAAATAACACTAATCGCAAAACCTGTTAACAAGAGCAAATAATAAAATATTGTTGTAATCAAGTTCTCTTTGTTTATTAAAAACAGTAGAATTGTTGAAAGTGCAAAAACACCCCCCATTATTACATAGTACTTTTTGTTAGAAGAAAGTAATTGACTTTCGTTAATTGGATTTTCGTCAATGGCAACAATTATTCCTGTCCAAATTTTTAAGTATTCTTCTTTGGAAATATTTTTTTTGAAATCGTTAGAAAACTGGATTGTTACTTTATTTTTGTGTTTTTCAGTAAATACAATCTCTTTTCCAGTGTCTGAATCTACTACTGAAAGAAAAGAATTAGGAAGGCTTTCTAGCTCTTCCTTTTCTATTGTTGCAGCAACATTCTCAATTCCTAAAAATTCAAACGTGTCTATTATCGCAAACAGACTTGGGAAATTGGGATGCGATTCTAATTGTACAAGAATTTCTTCTTCTAGATTATAATATTGATTTTTTCTTAAATATTTTTTGAGGTAAGTGAAATTGTTCATTTTTAAATTAAATTTATAGGCAATAAAATTTGGTGATAGATACATCTATCCATTACAAAAGAGAATATTTTTTCTTTTAATTCATCGGGAGTAATGTTTTGCATAAAATCCATGTCTTCAATTATTTCCAAAGCAATTCTATTAATACTTATTGGATTTTTAAAATAATACAATAGAAAATCCCAATCTTCCATTTTTAATTTATCTTCAAGCTTCTTTTGTGGAGAATGATAATATATTTCTATTTCATCTTCACTAATCTCATTAAATCGTGTGTCTTCGGATAATTTAAATTCTGTATCCAAAATCATTTCCCAAGAAGTGTTTTCCATCCAAGCATACATTTTAGAAAGGAATTCAAAACGAATTTCATCGTCTACAAGGTCATTATCTATGCATAGATTGTGTTTTACTAGATTCTTATTTAGTTTGTCATATTCTTTAGGAAACTCATATTTCAATCTATATTTTAATTGTTCGCACATTTCTATAGACCTTTTAGCATACCCTACGGTATGAATATAGGTCTCTTTTATGGGCACCATATGAAACTTCATCACATTAGCAAAAGCTTCATTCATTTGAGATTTGAGAAATTTTATCTCTAAATTTTTTTGTGTGGCTAATTCAAATCCTAACATTTGTTCATAAACCATATTTAGAACCCCAACATCAATCAAGTGCAGTTTATCTAAATTAGCATCTATAATTTCGAAAACTTTGCTTTTTAATTCTTTAAAAAAAACTAAACTAGTACCGCCAATTATACCTGCATTATAGGCATACACATCATTCGTTCTCTGATAAATGGGAAATAAATCTTTTGAAATAGCTTTAAATTCATTAAGTACAATTTCTAAGACTTCACTATATTTAGGAAAATTAACTTCTAAGTTTTGGGCAAATAAATCAGTGTTTAGAAATTCAAGAGGAAGTTTGTCCCATATAAAAACATCGGTATCGGCATGAATAAATGGTTTTTCTTGAAGTGAATAAGTTAGCACTTTACCCAATGCCCATAACTCCGCTGGATAATCTTGTAATTCATTAAGTTCTAAATGTATCTCGGAATAAGGGATTTCTAATTTATCAATTAACAATTCCTTTCCTAGATCATCAGTATAGAGCGAAACTTCTCCATAGTTTTGTTTGAATTTTAAACAACTCAACAGACAAGAGTAATAAAAGAAGTTGGCCTTTAGCCAACCTCCCTTAAACCTTGCATTCAAATCGTCATTTTCTTTAAAAAAAGGCTTAGACCAAAAACTTTGAATTATCATTTTTTATACGATTAATGTACTTTTATTCAAGACCCTTCTTAACCGATTCTCACTATAGTCTAATAATGTTTCAATATTTTCAAAATGTAATAATTTTAATTCGTTCCATATGCCATCATTATCTTGTAAGGGATGGAAATCATGAATGTAT
>Ga0184629_10001089_pt1 | contig 11330 bp, 6 predicted proteins | sample PLM4_32_b1_FD_133158 | JGI IMG/M metagenome (GOLD analysis project Ga0184629, IMG submission 133158) | Groundwater sediment microbial communities from an aquifer in East River, Colorado, USA - PLM4_32_b1 | ecosystem: Environmental > Terrestrial > Soil > Riparian zone | place: USA: East River... | reverse complement strand
TTCTCGATAACCGGATGCCTTCCGTCTTTGATTTCCAGTTCAAATGTTTCATCAATATCTGGACAAACATATTTGTTTTCAATAGCCAATTGCGTAAAAGAACACAAACAATCCAATTGTGCCACCAAATTGGCGTTCATTTGAACAGGCTTGATATAAGTGGCAATCCAACTCACTAGTTGTTCAAATAATTCTGATTCAATTTTTTGAATTTTCTCTTCGGCTCCTAGAATTTTAGTTTCATACTCTTTTAACTCTTCAGTAATGTAACGTTCGGCACTGACTAATGTTTGCTTTCTAATCCATTCCGTAGGTACTTTGTCTTTATGCGTATTTCGGACTTCGATATAATAACCAAAAACATTATTGAATGAAATTTTCAAGGAAGAAATCCCCGTACGTTCCGACTCTCTTTTTTCGATTCCCTCCAAGAATTGTTTCCCCGAAGTAGAAATGGCACGCAAATCATCCAATTCGGCATTAATTCCCTTAGCAATTGCATTCCCTTTGGCAACAGCTACGGGAGCATCTTGATTTAAGGTCGTTTTAATCTTTTCACGTAATAAATCGCAACTGTGCAAACTATCCCCAATTACTTTTACTGCTTCTTGAGGACTGGCTAAAGCCAATGTTTTTATTGGAATAATGGCATCCAACGATTCTTTGAGATAAACCACTTCACGAGGCGACACTTTTCCGGTGGCAATTTTAGAAATCAAGCGTTCTAAATCGGAAATCTGTTTGATTTGATTTTGAATATTCTTTAAAATATCTTGATTTTCTTTCAAATAAGAAACCACTTGATGGCGACTTTTTATTTTATTGCTATCCTTTAATGGCAAAGCCAACCAACGTTTCAACAAACGCCCACCCATTGGCGAAAGCGTTTTATCAATTACATCCAACAACGTAACCGCATTTGGATTATAACTGTGATACAGCTCAAGGTTCCGAATCGTAAATCGATCCATCCAAACATAGGCATCCTCAGCAATTCTCTGTATAGATGTGATGTGTTGCACTCGATTGTGTTGCGTTTCAGACAAATAATAAAGAATCGCTCCCGAGGCAATAATTCCTTCGGTCAATTCTTCAATTCCAAAACCTTTAAGAGAGACCGTTTGAAAATGCTTAGTTAGCGTTTCGAACGCATAATCTTGTTTGAAAATCCAATCTTCCAAATAGAAATTATGAAAATCCTCCCCGAAAATTTCACGGAAATCATTTTTATTATTTTTCGGAATCAAAACCTCACTCGGATTGAAATTTTGAAGCAATTTATCAATATATTCAGCATTTCCTTGAGCCGTAAGAAACTCCCCAGTTGAGACATCCAGAAATGAAATTCCGATCGTTTTATTGGCAAAATAGACTGCTGCCAAGAAATTATTGGTTTTGGATTGCAGAACCTCGTCGTTCATAGAAACCCCAGGAGTAACCAGTTCCGTCACGCCTCGTTTCACAATGGTTTTGGTCATTTTCGGGTCTTCAAGTTGATCACAAATCGCAACCCGAAGTCCTGCTTTGACTAATTTAGGCAAATAGGTATTGATAGAATGATGGGGAAAACCAGCCAAAGCGGTCTCTGTTTCTGAACCCGCACCTCTTTTTGTTAATGTAATTCCTAGAATTTTTGAAGCCCGAACCGCATCTTCTCCAAAAGTTTCATAAAAATCCCCAACCCGAAACAACAAACAAGCATCAGGATACTTCCTTTTGATTTCGTTGTATTGTTTCATTAATGGAGTCTCTTTAACTATCTTATCTTTTGCTGCCAAAATTATTGTATTTGAATGAATAAAAAACTCAGCGAATTTATAATTTTATAAAGCAAAAAACTAAGATGTAAAAAAAATTAAATTACTTTTAAGATTATTTTACATTACAATTTTGTTTATTTGCATAAATTTGTTCAATAATCCCAAAAAACTATGAAAAAAATATTTTTACTAGCAATGCTAACTTTTATAGGAGTAACTACTTCTAACGCTCAAGAAACATCTAAAAAGAGCAAAAAAGCAAAAACGACAGCAACTGCGGCTTTGCCAAAAGTAGATGGAGCAGGAATGGTTTTTGAAAACGAAACTATTGATTACGGAACTGTAGCTCACAATGCAGATGGTAACCGTCAGTTTGTATTTACTAATAATGGGAACAAACCATTAATTATTACAAACACACAAGGATCTTGCGGATGTACTGTACCTACTACTCCAAAAGAGCCAATTGCTCCAGGAGCAAAAGGAGTTATCGGAGTAAAATATGCTACAGACAGAGTTGGTCCATTCACAAAAACAGTTACTGTAACTTCAAATGCTGAAGGACAAGCATCAAAAACACTTACTATAAAAGGAACTGTTTTACCAGATGCTGCACCTGCTGCAACAAAAAGCTAACATTACTTTTTTATAAAATAAAAAAAGGCTTCCTAAAACTAGGGAGCCTTTTTTATAAACCATTACCAAAACAATGAGAAAACTAGAAAATAGCGAATTGGAAAGAAAATCAATAGCCGATTTTAAAAAATCAGAAAAAACACCATTGATTTTAGTTTTGGATGACATTCGAAGTTTACATAATATAGGATCCGTATTTAGAACAGCAGATGCTTTTTTGATAGAAAAAATAATCTTGTGTGGCATCACTGCCACTCCTCCAAACAAAGAGATTCACAAAACAGCACTTGGTGCAACCGAAACTGTAACTTGGGAACACCACGAAAATGTATTGGAGGTTATTGCTGATTTAAAAAAAGAAAACATCATTACGCTTGCCATCGAACAAGTGGAAAGCTCCATTTTTCTTCAAGATTTTAAAGTGGATAAAAACCAAAAATATGCTTTAGTTTTTGGAAACGAAGTATATGGTGTAGCACAAGAGGCTGTTGCTCTATGTGATGGCTGTATCGAAATTCCACAATTGGGAACCAAACATTCTTTAAATATTTCGGTAAGTGCTGGGATTGTGGTTTGGGACTTGTTTAAACAATTTAACAATTGAAATTAATTTTGTTTTTATTCCCTCTTTTTACACTCAAAAGTTCAATATAAACAATTGAGATATAGATAAAAAGCATATTTTTATAAAATGAAAATTAAATATTCTTTTAAATATATTATTGCGTTTGTATTATTTAGTTACAATACAACAAACGCAACCCAATCCATTAATCCTCCAAAAAAAGGACTCAAAACTACATTTAAACAAAAAAATTCTTTACATTCTTTTACAAATGCGGCCCCAATCTTAAAGGCAATTGGAGATCAAATCTATTGTCCATTAACCAATGCCAACATTGTAACCGATGTCACAATAACCGATTCTGATGATTCCAGCACAGAAGCCATTTATATTCAAATTTCATCGGGTTATGCAAATGGCGAAGACAAATTAACACTTAACAATGTCGTACCGCATCCAACAATTACATCAAGTTGGAATGCTGCCGAAGGAAAACTGAAATTAAGCAGTCCTACTTCAGGTTTACCCGTTTCGTACACTGATTTTGTAAGTGCCATAAAAGATGTGCTTTTCAGTAATTCATCTACTTCTCCAACAGGAATTAGGAATTTTTCCATTAGTATAGGCCAGGCCAACTATTTACCAAGAAACGGTCATTATTACGAATATGTCCCTGATTTAGGAATCACGTGGACCAATGCCAAAGCGGCTGCCGATATCCGAACTTATTATGGACTCAAAGGTTATTTGGCTACTATAACCGCAGCGGATGAGGCCCAATTGGCCGGAAAACAAGCTCCTGGAGCAGGATGGATTGGCGGAACAGATTCTGAAACAGAGGGTGTTTGGAAATGGACAACTGGACCTGAAATCGGAACCATTTTCTGGAATGGACTTTGGAATGGGTCTACCCCAAATTTTGCTTTTTGGAATTCAAATGAGCCCAACCAATTTGGAGAAGAAGATTACGCTCATATCACCGCACCCGGAGTTGGGACAGCAGGTTCGTGGAATGATTTATCAAATTCAGGAGACATTGGCGGTAATTACCAACCCAAAGGATATATTGTAGAATATGGCGGAATGCCCGGAGATCCAGTATTACAGCTTTCCGCCAGTACCACTTTGACCATTCCGTCAATAACCAGTACGACTTCCAGTCCAAAATGTGATGCCGGAAAGATCACTCTTGGCGCCACCACTTCTGTGGGAACAATCAATTGGTATAATGCAACAACTGCAGGCAATTATTTAGGAAGTGGAACAAGTTTTACCACTCCATTTTTGAACACAACAACAACCTATTATGTAGAAACAACTGCTGCGGGATGTACCAGCAACAGAACAGCTGTTGAGGCTAAAATAAACAACATTCCAACCATAACAAGCCCTAATAATCCTGTTAGCGGGTGTCCTGGCTTATTTACTTTAACAGCGACTACTTCAGTTGGCACCATAAATTGGTATTCACAACTTATCGGAGGAAGCATTATAAGTACGCAAGCAACATTTACAACTTCGTACATTCCAACCAGCACTACCTATTATACAGAAGCCATTAACAACGGTTGCACTAATGGAATAAGAGTACCGTTAGATTTAGTTATTTACCCACTTCCTCCAGTAAAAGATCAACAAGTGTCATTATGTGCTTCAACTCCAATCCAATTGAGCGCATCAGTTCCAAGCATGACTTATCTTTGGTCCACCGATGATATCGCTCAAATAATTCCTGTTTCAAAAGTTGGAGTCTACACCGTCGACGTAACCAGCCTTGCTCCTGAAAATTGCACCAGTAGGGAAACCATTACAGTTACAGAAAACAACAAACCTGAAATAAAAAACATTCTCGTTGATGAAACTACCGTAACCATTGAACTAGTAAAAACCGAAGATTATTTTGAATATTCCATAGATGGTCTAAATTATCAAAGTTCGAATGTATTTACCAGTACGCCCAGCGGATTACAAACAGCTTATGTTCAAGAAGTCAATCAATGCAGCGGCGACAACAAACCCTTTGTAGTAATCATTGTTCCAAAATATTTCACCCCAAACAATGATGGTTTTAATGATATTTGGGAAGTAAAAGGAATGGTAAATTACCCCTTAGGAGAAGTAACCCTATTTGACCGATACGGAAAATTAATTACGCAACTCAACACATCAAATCGTAGTTGGGATGGTACAATTAATAAAAATCCTTTACCCGCAACCGATTATTGGTATATATTAAAATTAGACAAGGACAGCCCAGAAGTTAAAGGGCATTTTTCTTTGAAAAGGTAATTACAAACCACTCTTTTGTTGAATTGCGTCCAAAATAAAAAGGTAATCTTCTTGTTTATTCACAAAATCACGATTGGAGACATCTATAACCAAAACATTCAAATTAGTTTGGGTTTTGATATATTCCAAATACCCTTTGTTTATTTTTTCTAGATATTCTGCGGTAATATCTTGCTCATAGCTTCTTCCTCGGTTTTTTATATTTTCCAACAATCGATCTGTATTTTGGTACAAATAAATATACAAATCGGGTTTTGGCATTTCTTTATAAATAATATCAAACAGCGTACGATACAATCGAAATTCGTCCACCTCTAAAGTAATTTTTGAGAATAGCAACGATTTAAAAATATGATAATCGGCTATAATAAAATCCTTAAACAAATCAAATTGAGACAAATCATCCGATAATTGCTGATACCGATCCGCCAGAAAAGACATTTCAAGTGAAAAAGCATAGCGATTTTGATCCTCGTAAAATTTAGGCAAAAAAGGATTATCAGCAAAGCGTTCCAAAACGGTTTTGGCATTAAAATCCTGGGCCATTTTCAATGCCAAAGTCGACTTTCCGGCACCAATATTCCCTTCAATAGCAATATAATTGTATTGATTTAAAGTAATTGAGTCTAATGGATTTACTAATTTTTGCACCACTTCACAAACACTTTCATCCTGCGTTATTTGAAGCAACTCTGAGATCGATTTTTTTAAGATAGGATGCTCCCAATCAACATTCAAATCCTGAAAAGGCAATAACACAAATTTTCTGTTTTGCATTAAAGGGTGTGGAATCTGAAGATTTTCTGAATTTATAATTTCTTCACCAAAAGCAATTAAATCAATATCTATGATTCGAGACTGATAACCCAAATTCCCATTACGAATACGCCCCAATTTCTTTTCAATAATCAAAACCTGGTCTAAAATTTGTTGGGGCGTTTTTGAAGTATGTAAAACCAATGCACAATTATAAAATGCTTCGCTATCAAAACCCCATGAAGGAGTCTCATACAGTCTGGAAACTTTGGTAATTGTGCCAATTTCTTGATGGATCAATTCCAAGCATAATTCGATGTTTGCCAATCGATTGCCTTGATTACTCCCCAGAGATAAAATGACTTGCTGTTGTAATTCCATATTAAGCACAAATTAACTAAAAGAATTTTAGAATAGCAGTATATTTGCCAAGAGAGTTAAGAACAAAATTTACAGCTGCTTTTGTAACAAATCTTGACTTTTAGCTACTTATTATTAAAATATAATTTATGAGATTTTTAGGAAATGTACTAGCAACCATTATTGGTATTTTTGTTTTTTTTATGTTGTTTTTCTTTGGGATAGTCCTCATAGGAGCCATTTTCGGCGGCGAACCTGAAGGGGTTGAAATCAAAAGCAACTCGGTTATCGAATTAAATTTAGAAAACGTCACCAATGATTATGCCGGAAAATACAAAGAACCCTGGATGGATGTTTTTTCTGATAAAAAATGCATTGGCCTTAGTGATATCATAAAAGCAATTGCTGCTGCAAAAACAGACAATGACATCAAAGGAATTTCCATCTTGAATGACGAATCTTCATTGGGTCTTGCACAAAGTAAAGAACTGAGAGAAGCTTTGAATGACTTCAAAAAATCAGGAAAATTCGTTATGGCTTACGCCAATAATTATTCACAAAAAGAATACTATTTAAATTCCGTTGCCAATACGATTTACTTAAACCCTGCAGGTGATCTGGATTTCAAAGGTTTATCTACCGAAGTGATGTTCTTTAAAGATTTTCAAGAAAAAACAGGCATTAAAATGGAAGTGATTCGTCACGGAAAATACAAAAGCGCTGTTGAGCCTTTCCTTGAAAACAAAATGAGTGATGCCAATAGAGAACAAACAACAGCCTTACTCCATTCGGTTTGGAGTTCAGTTCTTGCCGATATTTCTGAAAGCCGAAATATATCTACTACTCGATTAAACGAAATCGCAACCGGATTACTGGCACGTACTCCAGAAATGGCAAAAGCCAACAAACTAATTGACATAATAGCCTATGAAGATGTGTACCATAATGCCATCAAAAAAACGTTAAAAGTTAAAGATGATGAAGATTACAATAAAATTTCGATTTCTGATTACACACAAAAAATAACCACCACATCACTACTAGATACAGACACTGACAATCAAATTGCCGTAATTTATGCTCAGGGCGAAATACAAAGCGGAGAAGGCGATGTCAATGTAATAGGTGAAGGCTCCATGCGTCGTTCGCTACAAGAAGCCAGAAAAAACAAAGACATTAAGGCTATTGTCCTTAGAATTGACAGCCCAGGCGGAAGCGCCTTGACATCCGATTTGATTTGGAGAGAAATTGAATTGACCAAGAAAGTAAAACCAGTAGTAGTATCTATGGGGAATTACGCAGCCTCTGGAGGGTATTATATTGCTTGTAATGCCAATACCATTTTTGCAGAAAAGAACACGATTACGGGTTCAATAGGAGTCTTTGGCGTATTGCCCAATTTTAGTCAATTGACGACTAAGATAGGCATCAACACCGAACAAGTGACGACAAATGACAATGCAAAGTACAGCCCTTTTATTCCATTAAACGAAAAGTTTAAAGCCGTAACTCTAGAAGGTGTAGAGCGCGTTTATAAAACATTTGTAATGCACGTTGCCGAAGGACGTAAAATGACAATTGCCCAAGTAGACTCTATTGCCCAAGGTCGAGTTTGGACAGGGACTGAAGCACTAAAAATTGGCCTAGTCGACAAAATCGGCAATCTGGATGACGCCTTAAAAGAAGCCGCTTCTTTAGCCAAAATCAAAAATTATTCTACTCAAAACTTCCCAGAATACGAGAAAAACTTTAGTGATTTTTTAGCAAAACTCCCTTTCGCAAAATCAAAAGAAGCTTTGATAATAGACGAAATCGGCGAAGAAAATTATAGAATTATGCAACAAATAAAGAAAATCAAAATGGAGAAAGGCGTTCAAGCTTTGATGCCTTTTGAAATAAACATTCAATAATTTATTTTAACATTCAATACAATCCCTTTCAGGCTAAAGAACAGAAAGGGTTTTTCTTTTATCAAAATTTTAGAAAACATCTAAGCTTTAAACCCTTATTTTTGCAATAAATAACCCCATTTATTAAACCTATATGCTAAAGAAAATTTTAAAAATCGTTGGAATTGTATTAATAGTACTCGTTGCTTCCCTGTTTGCCATTCCGTATTTCTTCAAAGATCAAATAAAAGCCAAAATAAGTGAAGCCATCAACGAGAAAGTCGATGCAAAAGTTTCCTTTGCGGATGCCGATTTGAGTCTATTTAAAGATTTCCCGAAAGCAACCGTGACTCTTGACCAATTATTGATTATCAACAAAGCGCCTTTTGAAGGAGATACTTTGGTTTCTTTGGGCGAATTGAATTTAAACATGTCCATCAAAGAATTGTTTAAAGACAAAGGAGAAGCCATGCAAATTGAAGGAATTACTTCAAAAAATGGTTTTATCAATATTATATTCAACAAAGATGGAATTGGAAATTTTGACATTGCCTTAAAAGACAACAAACCCAAGGAGGAAGGAAAAAGTGACCCAATGCAATTGAAAATTCAGAAATACCAAGTTGAGAATTTCAAGTTCCAATATTTTGATGAATCTTCACAGGTACGGATGGTTATTGACAGTTTGAATCATGAAGGCAAAGGTGATTTTAATGCATCCAAACTTGATTTAGACACCAAATCGACTGCAAAAATATCGCTTGACATGGGCAAAATCAATTATATGAAGAATGTTTCATTGTCACTGGATGCAGTTTTAGGAATCGATTTGGAGAAAAGCAAATACACTTTTAAAGAAAATAAAGCATTGATTAATCAATTGCCACTCGAATTTGATGGTTTTATACAAATGGTAGATGAGGGACAAGTATATGATTTAAAGTTCAAAACCCCTACTTCCTCATTCAAGAACTTCCTGGGCTTAATCCCATCCGCCTATGCATCTAGTTTAGAAGGCGTGAAAACTACAGGAGATTTTACTGTCAATGGTTTTGCCAAAGGAATGCTTACGGATATCACCATTCCAAAATTCAACATTGCCATTGCATCCAATAATGGTTCTTTCAAATATCCGAACTTGCCAAAATCCGTTCAAAGTATTGTAATTGATACCAAAATAGTCAACGAAACTGGAGTCATGAATGACACTTATGTAAACTTGGACAAGCTTTCTTTTAGAATAGATCAAGACGTTTTTGATGCCAAAGCCAATATAAAAAACATTAGCACCAATGCATTGGTAGATGCCGCTTTGAAAGGAACCATCAACTTGGCCAATCTATCTAAAGCGTATCCTGTAAAGCTGGACAAACCGCTCACCGGAATTTTGAAAGCAAATGTAACAACCAAATTCGACATGGCATCGGTAGAAAAAAGCCAATATCAAAACATCAATAATGCAGGAACCATTGGGGTAACCGGATTTAATTATGCTGATGCAAACGGCAAAAACATGACCATTAGTTCGGCTTTGGTACAATTTAATCCGAGTCAAGTGCATCTGAAACAATTTAATGCAAAGACAGGAAAAAGCGATATCAGTGTAACAGGAGTTTTGGATAACTTTTACGGTTTTATGTTTAGAAAACAAGAGCTAAAAGGAAATTTCAATATGACTTCAAATCAACTGGTGGTCAATGATTTTATGACCACAAGCACCGCTACACCAACGCCAGCTTCTGCTTCTCAAGACAAGAAAACGGAGCCTATGAAAATCCCTTCTTTTTTGAATTGTACACTTACCGCAAAAGCCAATACAGTTTTGTATGACAATTTGACTTTGAAAGATGTTTCAGGTAAAATGATTATCAAGGATGAAAAAGTTACTTTAGAAAATGTAAAAACATCCATTTTTGGAGGAACAATTGGCGCCAGTGGAGGTGTTTCCACAAAAGGAAAAACACCAGTTTTTGACATGAATCTGAATTTAAACCAAGTCGATATTCAACAAAGTTTCACACAACTGGACATGCTGAAAAAAATCGCGCCAATAGCAGGTATCGTAAACGGAAAATTAAATTCGACTATCAAATTGAATGGAAATTTGGATGCGACTGAAATGACTCCAAATCTAAACACACTGACGGGTGATTTGGTTGGGCAATTTCTTTCTATCAGTTTGAATGCCAATAGTTCGACAATGCTAAAAGCGTTGAGTTCTAATTTGAAATTTATTGATTTAAACAAAATAAACCTTAATGATGTCAAAGCGGCCCTTACCTTTAAGGACGGAAGAGTGAATGTAAAACCATTTGACGTAAAATACCAAGATATAAAAGCCACTATCGGCGGAACACATGGTTTTGACCAAAGCATGGATTATACCATGAAATTTAATGTTCCAGCCAAATATCTTGGCACCGAAGCCAATGCATTTATCTCGAAAATGTCTCCGAGCGATGCCGCAAAATTTGAAAACATTCCTGTAACAGCCTTGGTGACGGGAACCTTCAGTAATCCTAAAATTTCAACTGATATGAAGGCGGCTATTACCAACGTGACAATGCAATTGGCCAAACAACAATCGGAAAAATTGACCAAAAAAGGAGTTTCTGAGTTGGATAAATTGTTAAACAAAAACAAGTCAACAACGGCGGACACCACCAAAACGAATGTCCAAAAAGAAGACATCAAAAAGAAAGCAGGTGATTTATTGAATAGTTTGTTTAAGAAAAAATAGAGACTGAGGCGCTGAGAAGCTAAGGTTCTAAAATTTTAATCCTAACTCATTTTAAAAAATGGGTTAGGATTTTTTTATTTTAAAAAGACAAAACAAACTGTATTCCGTTACCGAAAAAGTTCTTACTTAACGTGAGCGTAAGGGATAGCAGCTAGCTACCGAAGTAGCGCGGATAGCCCGACAGCATAAGGAAAAGGGGCCGAATCACCGGCGCGATGATTCGGCCCCTTTTTCTAATGGTGATACGCCCAAATATTACTTTACACTTCCAGACGAACCAAATAACCTTCAAAACTACGAATATTAAAAACCGTTCCGTCCTCAAAAATGAAGTA
>Ga0184629_10001087_pt1 | contig 11336 bp, 11 predicted proteins | sample PLM4_32_b1_FD_133158 | JGI IMG/M metagenome (GOLD analysis project Ga0184629, IMG submission 133158) | Groundwater sediment microbial communities from an aquifer in East River, Colorado, USA - PLM4_32_b1 | ecosystem: Environmental > Terrestrial > Soil > Riparian zone | place: USA: East River... | reverse complement strand
GGCAGACGGCTCCCTCGACTGTGACCAAGCGATCGACGTGACAATAGCGGGTGCACTGATCACATCGCTCCATGAGGCGAAACGCCTGATGTGCCCGCCCCTGCAGCTCACCGGAGCGAGAAAGCTTGAGGTACCAGGGCTCGAAGCTCGAACTAGAATGCGAAGCTTGAGTGCCGATCGCTGAAATGGTCTTGGCTCCCTCGTCAAACGCCAATGTCCGCGTAGGATTAGAGAGCAATGGATGTGCCGAAAGCCAACGCGGCGGTCAGGGTTGGATAAATCGTCTTGGTTCCAACTGCGCGAAAAAGCTTTTTCATATTTCGCGCGGATGAGAAGTGAGCGCACGATAACACGCGACGGCGTCTATTTTTCTCGAAGCCATCGTCAATCGCAGCTTGGCATCTAGTTTGCGCAAACTACATACTCTAACTCCAACGCGGAGGTGTAGAGCCATGTATCTATCACGATTGACGTTCCATACGTTGCCGGGCAAGACCCACGAGGCTGAAGAAAGGCTGATGACGCTGCTCGACTGGGCAAAGAAAGCCGGCGGCGTGAGGCCAAGAGTTATGCCCACTCACTATGGTTCCTTGGGTGCGCCGGATCTGATCTTCGAACAGGAAGTCGAGGATCCTGGAACTCTCGAGTCGCAGATCAAAAAGGTGACTGAGAACAAAGAGTTCCAACAGTGGGCAAAACAAGTGTCGGGGCTATTAGAGCAATCCTCGAAGCGCGAACTCTGTCAAATCACTAGCCCAGCATCATGAGTAATAGGGGTCATTGCATCCGCGTAACACTCAACCAGGACGGCTCCGTCGAAGCGCGACAAGGAGCGGGAGCGAAAAACGTGGGAGACAAACAACAACAGTTTTCGATTTGGTACTTCTTCGTAAGCTTACTCCTTATTCTGGCGATACAGATTTATCTCCTGCGTCCGCATCCAGAGGTCATTACCTACAGTCAGTTCAAGTCCTTGGTTAAACAAGGGCTTGTAACAGATGTTGTGGTCGAGAAGGAATCCGTTCGGGGCAACATCAAAGTCGAAGGCATCAGACAAGTTTTCTCGGAAGAAAAGCTGCAACAATCAAAACGCGACCCGAAGAGTCCGTTGTTGTTCATTACGGTCAGGGTCGAAGATCCGGGGCTAACCGGGGAATTGGAAGTGGCTCGAATCGCGTTCCGCGGGGAGGTGACTAGCGACTGGCTCCCCACTATTCTCTCTTGGATCGTTCCCGTAGTGATCTTCTTTCTTCTTTGGAGTTATCTGATCACCAAGGTGGGAACTGGACGCGGCCTGATGCAAATCGGCAAAAGCAAGGCGAAGGTTTTTATCGAGCAAAAGACCGGCGTCACTTTTGCGGACGTCGAAGGAATCGATGAGGCCAAGGAAGAGCTCGTCGAAGTTGTCGAGTTTCTCAAAACCCCCGCCAAATACCAGCGACTTGGGGGACGTATCCCGAAAGGAGTGCTGTTACTGGGACCGCCGGGCACGGGCAAGACTCTTCTTGCTAGAGCGGTGGCCGGTGAAGCTGGGGTTCCTTTCTTCAGCCTCTCCGGTTCTGACTTTGTCGAAATGTTCGTAGGCGTAGGAGCTGCACGGGTGCGAGACCTATTCGCCCAGGCGGTTAAACATGCACCCAGCATTATTTTCATCGACGAACTCGACGCCCTTGGAAAAGCGAGAGGGATGAACATCCTCAGTAGTCACGACGAACGCGAACAGACCCTTAACCAGCTTCTGGCAGAGATGGACGGCTTTGAACCCAATCAGGGGGTCATTATCATGGCGGCCACCAATCGGCCGGAAATTCTAGATCCCGCCCTTCTAAGACCTGGCCGATTTGACCGCCAGGTGTTGGTGGATCGGCCCGACCTCAAAGGTCGCGAGAAAATCCTTCGGTTGCACGCGAAAAAGGTTAAGCTCTCCGCTTCGGTCGAGCTCAACGTCATAGCAGCCAAAACGCCTGGATTCGTCGGTGCCGATCTCGCCAACATCGTCAACGAAGCCGCCCTCTTAGCTGCCCGCGAGGGGAAAGAAGCCGTGGAGATGGCGGATTTCGACGAAGCGATTGCGCGAGTAGTTGTAGGATTACAAAAGAAAAGCCGCGTCATGAGCCCGAAGGAAAAACAAACCGTGGCCTACCATGAGTCAGGTCACGCCATCGTCGCCGAGCTCGTCCCCGGCGCGGACCCAGTAACCAAGATCTCGATTATCCCTCGCGGTGTCGCGGCACTCGGCTACACGCAGCAACTTCCAACCGAAGACCGCTATCTCATGACTCGCTCGGAACTGTTGGCGCGAATTCACGTCCTATTGGGTGGACGCGTCGCGGAGGAGATGATTTTTGGCGATGTTTCGACCGGCGCCCAAAACGACCTTCAGAAAGCTACCGAGATCGCCAGAACCATGGTGACGCAATTCGGCATGAGCGAAAAGATCGGCTTAGTTTCCCTGGAGGGTCAGCGGACCCCGCTATTTCTTCCGATACCGACCCATGTTCCGAAAGAGTACAGCGAGCAAACGGCGCACTTGGTCGACACTGAAGTAAGAAAGATTCTCACCGAGACCCATGCAAAGGTGACAGAGCTCCTACTTGCTCGCCGGCAAGCGCTGGAAGATTTGGCGAAGCTGCTCCTAGAAAATGAGATTATCGAACGGGCCGAATTACAAGCGATCCTCAGTAAAAGGAGTTTCGATGACGCAGCGTGAAGCGACGGTGATCGGTCCGGCCATCGAACTGCCGCGATTGGAGTTTCTTCCAATCACCACTGATGAAATGGCCTGTTGCGCGGCCCGATGTGGCAGCTCAGGGCGAAGGAGAGTGTGACGATATGAAATGGGACTTTTTCGGGTGGCAGCAGGTCAACGATCTGATGGAGCAAGCCGAAAGGATTCAGAGAAATGTCTTAGAGGTCACCGCTGCCAACCACTACCTAGCGACAAGCGATCGGGCGGGCGCCTGGGCGCCGTCGGTAAATGTCATCGAAACCGACGAGTTTTGGTGGGTGATTTCTGCCTTGCCAGGCGTGGAGGCCAATCAAGTCAGCATCTGGTTTGAAGGCAACGATCTGATAATCGCGGGCACACGCCCGCTGCCAACCTGCTGCTCGGAAGGCGAACTTAAAATATGGGAGATACCGCTGGGAAGATTTGAGCGCCGGTTGCGCTTGGCACCGGGAGTGAAATTCACCATCGGTGAAACGCGTATCGCGGACGGTCTGCTCATCGCCCAGCTCAAGAAAAGCTTATGACTATGGACGAGCAATCAACAAACGAAAACGTTCCAACATTGACGCCAACGAAACCGAAGGCGCAGATCCTCCCTGGAGCATTGGCGATCGTACCCCTGCGTAATACGGTCCTTTTCCCTAACACGGTCATGCCCCTTAGGATCGGTCGCCCTTCCAGCCTCTTGGCCGTCGAGGACGCTGTGCGCAAGCAACTCCCAATCGGTGTTGTCGCGCAGCGGGATTCGGCAGTAAACGCTCCCCAAATGACGGATCTATACGAAATCGGCACGACCGCGGATGTTTTGCGTATGTCCCCTGCCCGCGACGGCCAGCGCCATGTCATCGTCCAGGGGCGACAGCGATTCAAAATCATTGAGCCACTTCAGTTAGATCCCTTTTTAGTGGTACAGGTGTCGTTGTTTGAAGAAAACGTGCCACGGACGAAGGAGTTCGAAGCGAGAATCATGCACCTGCGCGAGCAAGCCTCGAAAGTCCTCTCCCTCTTGCCGCAGCCCTCGGCTGAATTGAAGTCCATGATTGAGAGCATCGAAGATCCCGCAGCGCTCATTGATATCATCGCACCCACGCTCGACGTTGCGCTTGCCGAAAAGCAAGAGATCTTGGCGACTCTCGATATCGAGACTCGTTTGCGAAAAGTCTCAGGACAACTGACTCGCCAAGTCGAGTTACTCGAACTTAGGCAAAAAATTAGGGCTGAAACAAAAAAATCCGTAGATAAGGCGCAGCGCGAGTATTTTTTGCGCGAACAACTCAAAGCCATAAAGAAGGAACTAGGGGAAGAGGACGGCAAGAACGTCGAGATTGAGGAACTGCGCCAGAAGATCGATGCGCTCAAAGCGCCGCCTGAAGTCGAAAAGGAAGCTTTAAGAGAATTATCCCGGCTTGAGCGCATGTCCGAGATCTCAGCTGAACACTCGGTGATCCGGACGTTTCTCGACTGGATCATCGAACTGCCGTGGAACGTGTTGACCGAAGAGCGGATCGACCTGCCCAAGGCGCGGGAGATTCTCGACATCGACCACCACGACCTGGAAAAAGTTAAAAAGCGCATCATTGAATTCCTGGCTGTTCGTAAGCTTAATCCACTCGGCAAAAGCCCGATCCTCTGTTTCGTCGGCCCCCCGGGAGTTGGCAAGACATCGCTTGGCCAAAGCATTGCTCGCGCAATGAATCGTAAGTTCATCCGCCAGAGCCTCGGCGGCGTCCACGACGAAGCGGAGATTCGCGGCCACCGGCGTACATACGTTGGCGCCCTTCCCGGGAACATCATCCAAGGGATTCGCAAGGGCGGCAGCAGAAATCCTGTGTTTATGTTGGATGAGATTGATAAGCTAAGCGCCAGTTTTCACGGTGATCCATCGGCGGCATTGCTCGAGGTGCTCGATCCGTCGCAGAACTCAACCTTCCAGGATCACTACCTTGGAGTCCCTTTCGACTTAAGCCAGGTATTGTTCATCGCGACGGCTAACGTGCTCGACACGATTCCGCCGGCGCTGCGCGACCGCATGGAGATCTTAGAACTGCCGGGCTACATCGAAGAAGACAAATTAGCCATCGCTAAAGCTTACCTCGTTCGTCGACAGATGTCCGAGAATGGGCTCACGCCTGGCGAAATCAACTTTACCGACGACACGCTGCGCGAACTTATCCGTTCTTACACGCGCGAAGCCGGTGTGCGCCAACTCGAACGTGAGTTGGGCTCCGTCTGCCGCACCGTCGCGACGCGCGTTGCGGAAGGACTCAAGGAGACCATCACCGTAGATGAAGGATTTCTCCGCAGCTGTCTCGGACCTCCCAAGTTTTTCAATGAGATCGCGCTGCGCACGAGCCTGCCCGGAGTGGCGACCGGTTTGGCGTGGACACCTTTCGGCGGCGATATCCTGTTTGTCGAAGCGACTAAGATGGCCGGCGACGGAAAGCTATTGTTAACCGGGCAGCTCGGCGATGTGATGAAAGAAAGCGCTCAAGCCGCGTTGAGTCTGGTCAAATCACGCGCCGAGATGCTGGGCATTGAGCCCGAGATGTTTCGGAAAAGCGATTTGCACGTGCATATTCCCGCGGGCGCAATTCCCAAAGACGGCCCGAGCGCCGGGGTCACACTGTTTGTCGCGCTAGTTTCACTCTTGATCGGTAAACGAATCAACAAAGATGTCGCGATGACTGGCGAGATTAGTCTCCGCGGTCTGGTCTTGGCGGTGGGAGGCGTCAAGGAAAAAGTCCTGGCAGCGAAGCGAGCTGGTATCTCTTGCGTTTTGCTCCCCGAGCTCAATCGAAAAGACATCGAGGAAGTACCAGCAACGGCTCGCGAAGGAATCCGCTTCGAGTTCTTGAAAACAGTCGACGACGCCTTGCAACTTGCCTTGGAGCCGGAAGCCCTCGGCAGGTCAGTCGGATCTGAAAGGTTAGCGAGTTAGCTCGACCTCTCGACGATACCTCCGAGCAAAGGTCGAGGAAGCGAAAAAGAAACGGGCAAAACCACAGCGCATGTCGAACTTAATCCTTCGTTCGCTGTGAACCCAGGAAGCAATAGGAAACCATGAGTCTTGAAATCCTATCGGGTTCGGCAAACCACGCCCTTGCTGAAAGCGTCGCCAAGACACTGGGCGTACCGCTCACCCGGCGCATTTTAAAGCGCTTCCCGGACGGCGAATTACACATCGAAGTAGAGGATAGCGTCCGCGGTTGCGACGTCTATCTCATTCAGCCAACGTGTCCGCCTGTCGATGAGCACTTCTTCGAACTGTTTCTTCTAGCCGATGCCTGTCGGCGCGCGGGAGCGATTCATCTAACCGCTGTCATTCCCTATTTTGGCTACGCTCGGCAGGACCGCCGCGCTCATGGCCGCGAGCCGGTGAGCACGCGGCTGGTTGCTGACTTGCTCGCCGCCAGCACTATCCAGCGCGTGGTCGTAGTAGATTTTCACAGCCACGCCGTAGAAAGCGCGTTTGCGATTCCGGTAGAGCATGTGAGTGCCATCCCGATATTAGCGGACGCCATCCGACCGTCGGTGCACAAAGACGCCGTGGTCGTCTCCCCAGACCTTGGCGCCGTCAAGATGGCGGAACGTTATGCCAAGCTTCTCGATTTGTCGGTCGCGATTATTCATAAGAGTCGCGTCAGTGGCGCAGAAGTAACCGTTCAGCGTATCGTCGGCGATGTCCGCGACAGAGAAATAGTTGTCGTTGATGACATGATCACAACCGGCGGAACGATAGAGAAGGCGATCAAAGCTCTCCTCGAAGCCGGCTGCTCAGCGTCGGGCATAAAGGTGGTGGCAAGCCACGGCCTATTTGTCGGCAACGCTGTCGATAGGCTAATAAAACTGCCGATCGAAAAGATCTACGTTTCTGACAGCGTACCGGCGCCTGAACGGTTTCCCCTGCCCCTTCAGGTGTCGTCGTTAACCGCGCTCTTGGCGGAAACCATTCAGCGGCTTCATCGCCTGGAATCGCTGGGCGACGTCTTGGCGCACGAATGAATTATGCGATAGCAACGGACACCACCTGCACATGCGCCTCTTAGAAATTAACAATCTTTCCTTCCAGATCGGAGGGAAAACCATTTTCGACGGGCTTAACCTCGCTCTCGAACCTCGGGAAATCCATGCCCTCATAGGCACCAACGGATCCGGCAAAAGTTCGCTGGCCTATTTGATCATGGGTTGTGAAGAATACGCTCCAACCAGCGGTGAGATCCTATTCGAAGGCAACTCCATCAGTGCGCTCAAACTGCACGAGCGCGCCCGACTCGGAATCACCTTGAGCTGGCAGGAGCCAGCGCGACTCGAAGGACTCTCAGTTATGGATTATCTCCGTCTCGGAAACCGATACGCCGACAGCGCGGCTTTTCTGCGCAAGGTCGGCCTCGCTCCTGAGCAGTATCTGCAGAGAAATATAGATAAGACTCTCAGCGGTGGGCAGAGAAAGCGCATCGAGTTGGCATCGGTCCTCGCGTTAAGACCCAAATTGGCACTCCTCGACGAGCCGGATTCCGGGATTGATTTGCTTTCCATCGGCGAGATCGCCGAAGTCATTCATTCATTTAAGGATGTTGGCGCCTCGTTGCTTCTGATCACGCATCGCGAAGAGATGGTGCAAATCGCCGACCGGGCCTCCCAGCTATGCGGCGGTAAGATCGTTCTGACCGCAACGCCCGCCGAAGTTGCCGAGCATTACAAGTTGCGCCGATGCACCGTTTGCGATGGAAAGGAATGCCATCATGCCTCTCCTGGATGAAGTCTCTCAAGTCTTAGAGCGGATGGGTACGGACAGCGCAGTGCTCACCGATCGCCGCGTCGCCCATGTAGTGGCGACCGGACTCGATCTTGTCAGCCAACGAGAAATCCCCGGTGTAGCAATCCGGAGCGAAAGAAAAGCCGACGGCCTGGCGGCTCAAATCACAGTCACGCGGGATGCGAGAATCGAAAACCCGATTCACCTGTGCATGGGAGTCCTGCACGACACGGGCAGGCAGAGCATCCAACTGCAGGTAAGATTGGAACAGCACAGCAAAGCAAAGATTGTCGCTCACTGCTTTTTTCCACGCGCGCAGAACGTAGAACACATCATGGATGCGGCCATTGAAATTGAATCGGGCGCCGAGCTTGGCTACGCCGAGGGGCATTATCATGGCCCCTTCGGGGGCGTCTCCGTCCTACCAACGGCAAGAGTGAGGGTCCATCCCCACGGCCGCTACGTCTCAGATTTCTCTCTGACGTCCGGCCGCGTTGGCAAACTCCAAATCGACTACGCTGTCGAGGTGAACGCCGATGCGATTGCCGAGCTGAACGCCAAGATCTTCGGGCGCGGTGACGATGACATAAGAATCAGAGAAGAGGTCGTGTTGTCAGGGGCAAAAGCGCGAAGCCTGATCAGAACTCGGGTGGCATTGGAAGGCCGCGCCAGAGCAGAGGTCACGGGAATAACCGAGGGCAATGCCGAAGGGGCACGGGGCCACGTCGACTGCATGGAGATCGTCAGAGATCATGCTTTCGCCCAAGCGATTCCCATCGTCCGAGTCACTCATCCTCTAGCCAAGGTCACTCATGAAGCCGCGATTGGCAGCATCGATCAAAAGCAGCTCGAGACCTTAATGGCGCACGGCCTGACGCCGGAACAGGCAGTCGAAACGGTCGTCGCCGGCTTGCTTCGTTGAAACACTATGTGTGAGGCGCGAGTTCGGGCATGCTCTTCGCCCAGCGAATCCACATGTGAAACATCGCCAAATGGCCCAAAGCTTTTCTCTTCTACCTAGAAAGCCGTTGTGAAGACGAAAGACCAGGTAACCTTGTTTTTATGTGGTGACGTGATGACCGGACGAGGGATAGACCAAATTCTTCCCCATCCTGGAGATTCACAACTCCACGAGCCATGCATGGAAAGCTCGGTCGATTATGTAAAGCTCGCCGAGCGGGCAAGCGGCTTGATCCGTCGACCGGCTGAATTCAGCTACATCTGGGGCGACGCGTTGGAAATATTCCGCACCGAACAGCCACAGGCCAAGGTGATCAACTTAGAAACCACGATCACCCGCAGCGACACGCACTGGCGCAGCAAGGACGTTCACTACAAGATGAGTCCAGAGAATATCGGATGCCTTACTAGCGCAGGAATCGACTGCTGCGTGCTTGCCAACAATCACATGCTCGACTGGGGAGTTGCCGGACTAGTCGATACGCTCGACACGCTTGATAAGGAAGGAATCAAACATGTTGGTGCGGGGCGCCACCTTTGCGAGGCGGAACAACCTGCAATCTTACGCGCCGGAAAAGAAGCAAGGGTAATCGTGTTTAGCCTCGGCTCGACATCGAGTGGTATTCCAATCGAATGGTCGGCCAACGAGGATCGGCCCGGTCTAAATGTGATTGAGAGCCGATCCGATGACGCGATTCGTTCAATAGCAAGGAAAATCACTGAGGTAAAAAAAGCAGGCGATGTTGTCGTCGTCTCGATACACTGGGGAGGGAATTGGGGCTATAAAATTCCTCACTCCCAGAAGAAGCTTGCTCACCGCCTCGTTGACGAAACCGGAGTCGATATCGTACACGGCCATTCTTCGCACCATGTCAAAGCAATCGAAGTCTACAAAGAGCGCCTCATTCTCTATGGCTGCGGTGATTTTCTCAATGATTACGAGGGCATCACCGGTTACGAAAGTTTCCGCGGCGATCTCGGCTTAATGTACTTCGCCGATATCAATCCTTCGACAGGCCAGCTTCGCGCGTTGCGAATGATACCGACCCAAGTCCGCCGCTTTCGCATCAACCACGCCTGTGAGGGCGACGCCAGATGGCTCGAAGTTATGCTCAATCAAGAAGGGACGCGATACCGCACGCGGGTAAAGCGGAGCGCTGAGAACACTCTCACTCTCGAATGGATATAGCGCACCACATCTGACGAAAGAATTCGCCGATCGCGGAGTTCCTAACAATGCACAAACAGGGGCGCTTTTTTTGCAGCAATCGGAACGTAGAGCGGCTACATACCACCATAATTCGACCATTTCGTCGCGCAGCCCTCAGGTATTTCAAAACCTCCAGCAGTGTGGCTTCGGATTGGCATTCTATGTGCACTTTTATCTTTACGATCAGGAGTCGCTAACAGCTCAATCCGTAAGCTAGTCCGAAAGGAGATACACCATGCCGGTAAAACGCGTCGATTGCTTTTTCCTGGAAGTCGAGGACAAGCCTGGAGTGCTTGCCCAGGTTGCGCGCCAGTTGCGCGACGAGAAAATCAACTTGAAAGGCCTCTGGGGTTATTCAAACGCTCAAGGAAAAGGAAGGATTGCCTGTGTGCCGCAGAATAACAAGAAGTTTCTTGACGGCGCGAAAAGGCTTGGTCTCTCGACGACTCGAGAGGCGGCCTTTCATATCTCTGGGCCTGATAAAGTCGGAGCGCTCTGTAACGTTTTGGATGTTCTCGATAAAGAGCATATCAATATCAACGTTCTCGATGCGATCAGCTTTAGCGGTCGCTTCGGCTCTTATGTATGGGTCGATCCCAAGGACGTCAAGTCTGCAGCCAAAGCGTTGAAGGTCTGAAGCGCCAGCAAGTTTCCGGCTCCTGTGGTCTGGCAAACTCCGAATGGCTCGCGTTCTCAACTCGCAAGCCATTCGGGGCGTAGCATCAAGGTGAGGCCAAGCGTCAGCATATGGAACACCCGGGCGGACGAATACTTCCAACTCGGAAGCGGGTGCAACGGTTGCAGCCGAGGCGGTATTGCCGAGTCCGAAGCAAATAAGAATTAACTGGCAACTTCCCGCTCCCGTATATAGGATGAGTCACCGTCTCTCATGGTTTGCCCACAGGGATCAAACAGAGCGGCGTTTCTTGTTTACTCAGATTCAATAGCCGCTTCACTTTGCCGTCGTCGAAGGCGCCGACGAGAACCGCGCCGAGACCGAGGGCGACCGCCTGCAGGAGTAAATTCTGCGCCGCATGACCCGCCTCCATGTGAGCGTAACGAACGCCTCGCTCGCCGTATTTCGAGGTAATCCTTTGGTAGACCGCCGATACGCCGAAGATCGCGGCGGCCTGTGAAACCGAGCTTTGATCGAGGGCCGCACCCGAGAGTTCTCGCCGGATGTCGCCATCGAGCAACAGCGCCAACTCATGATTGCGGAGATCATACCTATAGAGTCCCGGCGGCAGACCGCTCACATGTCCGGCGACCACGTAGAGATCGAGGGCATAGAGCCCGCCGGCGGACGGCGCGGTTCGGTAAATTTCGGGCCCCGTGATCCCCTGCGCTGCCCAGACAAGCTGCGAGACATGGGAGAGTTCTATCGGCTGGTTCGAGAACTCGCGCGTGGATCTTCTCCGGCGCAGGACTTGTTCTATGGACACGGCGCTGTCCAGCCGCGGTTCAGGCAGTTTGATTCGCTCGGCGAACGTTTGCTTCTTTTGAGTCGCGGCAGCCATCTCTCACCTCCGAATTTTTGCCAACGGGAATACAGCCTGGGATTAAATCGATTTTTCTTTCACAGGCTGCACACCAGTCACATCCCTTTCTGTCCGTGTGAGCAAGGGAGTTACTGAAATGCATGACGCAGCGCGGGTCCCGGCAATGCGCCAGGCCCAAGGTAT
>Ga0184629_10001085_pt1 | contig 11347 bp, 9 predicted proteins | sample PLM4_32_b1_FD_133158 | JGI IMG/M metagenome (GOLD analysis project Ga0184629, IMG submission 133158) | Groundwater sediment microbial communities from an aquifer in East River, Colorado, USA - PLM4_32_b1 | ecosystem: Environmental > Terrestrial > Soil > Riparian zone | place: USA: East River... | reverse complement strand
TCGGGCGTACCGAACGCGTCCTTGGCGCCCTGGACGAAGAGCATCTGCGCCTTGATGTCCGGCAGATGCTTGGAGCGGAGCTGTTCCGGGCGGCCGGGAGGGTGCAGCGGATAGCCGAGGAATACGAGGCCTGCGAGGCCCGACGAGTCGGCGGCCGCGACCTGGGAGGCGATGCGCCCGCCCATCGACTTGCCGCCGATGACGAGCTTGAGGTCCGGTTCGCCGAAGGTCTCGACCACGCGGCGCCAGCAGGCTTCGAGCTTGTCGTTCTTGTCGGGGACGCGCTTCTTCTTCTCGCTGTAAAGGAAGTTGAAGGTGATCGTCTCGAAGCCGCGCGCCGACAGTGCGGTCGCCGTCCGCGTCATCGAGGGCGACAGCTGATTGGAGCCCGCACCGTGCGCGAGGATGAGTCGCAGCGGAACGCGCTTACGTGGCGCCGCGGGATAGATGAGCGCGGTCACATGCTCCGATTGCGATAGATCGATGCGGACTTTCTCACTCATGACTTGGTCTTCGGGATGCGCTGCCGGATCTTGAAGAAGTTCGGCCAGGGATCGTCTTTGAGATGCTGAAGCCGGTGCCGGATGTTGCTGAGCGTGAAGTGATCGGAGCGCAAGCTCTCCGACAGTTCGTCCCACGCAAGCGGCGTTGAAACCGAGGCGCGAGGCAGCGCACGGGTCGAATAAGCGCCGACCGCGGTCGCGCCGCGTCCGTTGCGCAAATAGTCGATGAAGATGCGCCCGCGCCGAATCTTCTTGGACATGACCGCGACGTAGCGGTCTGGTCTCTTCTTCGCGAGCGTCTCGGCAACGGACTGCGTGAAGGCCTTGGCAGGTTCCCATTCCATGGTCGGCTCGACGGGGACGACGACATGAAGCCCCTTCCCGCCCGTCGTCTTGACGAAGCTTTCAAGACCGAGCTCGCCCAAGAAGTCGCGCATCTCGCGCGCCGCGTCGATGACGGCCCCCCAGCGCACGCCTTCGCCGGGATCGAAATCGAAGATCAGGCGATCCGGGTATTCGAGCCGCTCATGGCGCGAGCCCCACGGATGGATCTCGACCACGCCAGCCTGCACCATCTCGAGCAGCCCATTGACGTCGTCGACGACGATCATGGGCTCACTCTCGCCCACATCGACTCGCTTTATGCGATCGCTCAGACCGGCCCATGGATGTTTGGCGTAGAAAAACTTCTCGCTCGTGCCAGACGGGGCGCGAACGAGACTCAGCACGCGGCCCGTGAGGTGGGGAAGAATCCAGTCCGCGATATCGGTGTAGTAGTCCGCGAGCCCCTGCTTGGTGATGCCTTCCTCGGGCCAAAGGATGCGTTCGGGATGTGTGAGGCGCACGCCCGTTGGTTTGGGCTTGGACGGAGTGCCCGCCGCGCGTTTGCCGCCCGCTTCGCGCACGATCTCGGCCGGCGGCTTGTCGTCGCGCAGGCCCTTGAAAGAGGCCTGCCGGACGACGTCGTCATGGGTCCAATCGCTGAATTCGACCTCGCAAACGAGACGCGGCTCGACCCAGACGACCTCCTTCTCTGCACCCGCCGGCAGCGGCTTGGTGAATGGGGGCTTCTTTGCCCTGATCTTGTCGAGCTCCTTCCAAAGCGCGGCCGCAACCGCCAACGACCAACCGGTGCCGACGCGCCCGGCATATTGGAGCTTGCCGTTTTCGTAATAGCCGAGCACGAGCGAACCGACCGATTTGCTCGCCGCGGTCGAAGGCACGTAGCCGATGATCACGAATTCCTGGCTCTCGCGGCACTTCGACTTCAGCCAGGACTCGCCGCGCCCCGATCGGTAGGGCGAGTCCTTGCGCTTGGAGATGATGCCTTCGAGCCCGAGGCGGCAGGAATGTTCGAGCATCGTCGGGCCATCGGTCTCGAGATGCTCGCTGTAGTGAACCTGAGACCCGGACGGAAGGCTTGCGAGCACGGCCTGCAGCAGCGCTTTGCGTTCAATCAGCGGCGATTGCGTGAGATCGTAGCCGTCGAGATAGAGCAGATCGAACGCGTGGTAGCGCATCTTGTCCTGGCGGTTCTCCTTCAGCGCGATCTGGAGATTGCTGAAGCTCGAGAAGCCCGATGTATCCTCTACGACCGCTTCGCCGTCGATCAGCGCGGAGCCCAAGTGGAGCTCGCCGAGCGCCTTGGCGATGCGGTTGAAGCGATCGGTCCAATCGAGCGATTTGCGCGTGAGGAGCTTGATCTTTGTTCCGTCGATGCGCGCCTGCAGGCGATAGCCGTCATGCTTGATCTCATGCACCCATTTCGCTCCCGTGGGCGGCTTCTCGGTGAGCGAGGCGAGCGACGGCTCGACGAACGACGGCAGGATCTTCTTCCTGGCGCCGGGGATCTTGCCGATATCGGGAAGCAGCTGCTTGCGCTGCGCCTTCTCCTTCGATCGGCCTTTGTGGTCGCTGCGCACATCGCCGGCCGCCGCAAGCTCCTGATTGGTGCGGCCCGAGACGTAGGATGTCGTCTCCTCGTCGGTGATTTCAGGATCGCCGGGCTGGCGCGCAAACTCGTCCTCGGACTTGATCAGCAGCCAGGGCTCGGTCTTCTCGCCGGGCTTGCCGCGCATGCGAACGAGATGCCAGCGGCCCTTAAGGCGCGAGCCTTCAAGCGTGAAGTCGAGATGACCCTTGGCGAGCGCTTTGCGCGGATCGCCTTCCGGGCGCCAGCGACCGCGATCCCACACGATCATCGAGCCGCCGCCATATTCGCCCTTCGGGATGTTGCCCTCGAAATCGAGATACTGGATCGGATGGTCTTCGGTGCGGACCGCGAGACGCTTCTCGCCGACGGTCAAGCTCGGCCCGCGCGTGATCGCCCAGCTCTTCAGCACGCCGTCGAGCTCGAGCCGCAAGTCGAAGTGCAGCCGGCGCGCATCGTGCTTCTGCACGACGAAGGCGCCGGCGGGGTCCGCCTTCACTTTGCCTTTGGGTTCGGGCGTTCGCGCGAAGTCGCGCTTGCGCGCGTACTCGGCCAGCGGCTTCTTGTTCGATTTTGTTGCCGTGGTTGCGCGCGGTGCCAAGCTTCTGTCTTACCTGCTCTCCAAGCCGCTGATCTTGTTCGATGATGCCGCTTTTCAATAGCTCGGTTGGCGAAATTCTTTTCGCGTCGTTCCGCCGGACGCGGCGTTCCGCCTTCGGCGGACCGGTCCGCGCGGCAAGCTCTTGTGTGCGAAGTTCGGGTGGACGCGAGCGGGTTTGCGGAGGGGGTGCCCAAGTGCATGGCCATGCAGGGGATTTTCGTCTTTCAATAGTCTGTTCGTTCGATTTCGAGATTTTTTCTGCGACTGCTCCGCCGCCCGGAGCGCGAGCATGAGCCGAAGCGCGATGCGGCATTGGTTCTGCGCTTTGAGAGCCCGACTGACATCGCGCAGCGACCTTTCCCTATTGGAGAGGACGTCCACAAAACCCCGCATGAATACGACGTGCAGCGCTGCCGCCTGGCCGGCAAGGATATCCGCCAGAACGGTGGCGGCGCGGGGATCTGTTTCCATCAGCTCCGGCAAGGGACGCTCCTTTGCCTGAACCATATATAGTCCTATTCCTATGTCAATCTGCTTATGAGACGACCACCCTGGGAACGGCGAAAAGTCGCTCAATTCCGGACGTCCAAAGCGCGGTTGGGAATGGAAGAGAATCGCCATGAACTGCCATAACCGAGACCGAGTTATCCGCCCTCGTCCGCCGTAGCCTTGAAACTGATCAATCGCAGGCGAAATCGTTGGTGCCGACAGGGCGGCAGAGATCTGGCCAGCCGCGCGCGCGCCAGTATTCGACGAGGCCAGCGCTGCGCGCGAACGCCTTGAAGCGCTCCGTCTTGCGCACGCTGGACGGCGTCGGCCACCAGATGTGAGTGAGTGGACGGTAGTCGCCCTCTTTCAGCGATTTCTCCTGCCAATCGAGCATCCGTTCCGGCATGCCGGTGTAGGCATACGCGAAGTTCAGCTCCGAGTAGAAATCTGGCAGTCGTGCGGGAGGTTCCGATTTGTTCGCAGCAGCGCGGAGCACCTGCACAACCGCTTCCGCCAGCGGTCGCCCATACACACCGGTCGTGGGGTTACTAGGATCCAAGAACACTCGACTAAATACGTCGATAGCGTCGTCGAAGCGCCCCTGTTGAGAATACGCCTGCGCGAGAAAAAGCGGAGAAAGGAAGGAGCCAGCATCGGGACGACTTAGACGCTCAAGTTCGCGCACTCCTGCGTCGGTGTTTCCGGTAGCAACGAACGCCTGCGCTCTCTGGCGGTTATAGATCACGATGAGCGGTTCCAGCAGATGCATCCGCTCTCGCGCGTCCAACCCTTCCTTGAGATACCCGAGCCGAGTCAGCGTTCCCGCATAGCTGCTGAGGAGTTCTGGGTCGTCTTGATCGAGCGCGAGACCTTGTTTGAAGAGGTCCATCGCTTCCGACCATCTGCCGCGATTGCTGAAAGACGAAGCAAGTGCCGCATAACCGCCAGAGTAACCGGGGGCCAATGCGATCGCTTTCCTCGCCGCCGCTTCCTGTGCTTCGCGAAGCACTCCTACCTTCGACGCTTCGCCATCGCGGTCAGAGAAAAGCGCCGTGAGGCTTCGGGCTTGAGCGAGCCAGGCCCAACCCGGTGCGAAATTCGGATCACGCTCGACCACCTGTTCGAGCAATCCGACTGCGTCCCGAAAGGCCTGCCCGCGCGCGCGCACGGCGGCCCGGCCGCGAAGAAACAGATCATAGGTCTCCTGATCTTTGGGCCGTTCCGCGACCAGACGCTCGCCCGGGGCCAAGCCAAGCCGCATGTTGAAAGACGTGGCGATCGCGCGGCCGATCTCCTCCTGGATGGCGAAGACATCGGTCAATTGGCGGTCGTAATTCTCCGACCAGATTTGCGTGCCGTCGGCGGCCTTGATGAGCTGCACAGTGATACGCACTCGATCGCCGGCCTTGCGCACGGAGCCTTCGATGAGATGAGTCGCGTTCAGCTGTTGGCCAATGCTCTGAATGTTCCGGTTCTGGCCCTTGAATTCGAAAGCGGATGTGCGCGCGACAACTCGCAGATCGGGAATCTTGACAAGCGCCGACGTGATCTCCTCGGTCATGCCGTCGGAGAAGAACTCCTGGCTCGCATCGCCGGACATGTTGGCGAAGGGAAGCACGGCGAGAGAAATCGTCCCGGCCGGAGAAGCCGCAGCCGCGCGAGCCGCTTCGACGCCCGCCTGTTGCGCTGGCGCTGCACGCTCGCCGGAGGATGGAGCAAGCTGCTGATACGAGACGAGCGCAATCACGATGACGAGCGCGGCGATCAGTGCCCAGTCGAGCTTTCCGGTGGTTACGCGAGCAAGCGCACCGTCCTCGGGCGCTAGCTGGTGAATCCATGCGAACACCAGTGCGACCGGGAAGCCTACGACTAGTAGCAGCAGGACAAGAGAGATGCCCCAATCCGGAATTCTGAGCGCAGGCGCTACATTGTTCGCGAGTTGCAGCAACACCCACGCCACCACAGCGTAGGTCGCAGCGACACGGAAAATGTGCCGACGTTTCAACTCGGCGAAGAAATTGGCCATGCCCCTGCCCCGCGAGCGACGCAGACCATACCATTCGCGCCTTGGCCCTGATATGGGCCTCCTCGCGGGGTAAGGGCAGTTCAGGGTCAAACATTGCCTTCCCCGACCGCTGCCGGGAGTGTCCGCTTTTCCCAAGACCGGTCATTCCGGGTGCGGAAAGCGGACATTGCTAGCCCATCGACCGGAATGCGCACCATTCCTGCCGTTCCGAACGACCGTCAGATGAGTCCGTTCATCGCCAATTCCAGACATGAACGATGTGCGCGACTGGTTGCGCACTGTTGGTCCAGCCCTCCAACATCGGATAAGTTCTGCCGCATCTTACGGACTCGGATGGGGCGATATGGCCATTGCAGAGACTGCTGCGGAGCGCATTGAAATGGCGCGCGTCGTCAAACGCACATTCCGCGCCGTCGAAAAGAATTTCGTCGCCTTTGTCGTGGTATCGACGCCGTGGGGTGCCATCCACGCAATAGAGGACCAGTTTGTTCCGCCGGACGTCTTTAGCATGATCTTTGGGTCTGTCGTGTTCAGCCCGCTCTCCTTGCCGAGTGTAGCGCTGCTCCAAGGTGGCGTGATCCACGGAGTGGTGGCATCGCTCAATGGCAAGCGAGCATCGGTCGGTGGATGTCTGGGCACAGGTCTTCAATACTTGTGGCCTATGTCTCTTGTCGGTCTGCTGGGTACCGTCGCCGTCATGGCCGGGCTCGTGTTACTGATCGTGCCGGGTGTCATTCTGACCGTGATGTGGGTTGCTGCCGGTGCGGCGTGCGTCGTGGAGGGCACCGGCGTATCTGGCGCGTTCAGGCGCAGCGTGGAATTAACACGCGGATACCGCTGGCCGATCTTCGGGCTGTTCGTGGCTTTGATTCTTTTCATGTTTGCTTTCATCTTCATCGTTTTCTTGCTGGTCAGTTTGGTTGCATTTTCGTCGAACGCTGCGGCGGCGCTCGGTACGATGGTGGCCCAATTTGTCGCCGTTACTATCAGCACGATGCTGTTCTGGACCATCAGCTCCGCGCTCGGCGCCGCGATCTACTTCGAACTGCGCCAGATCAAGGAAGGCGTAGGCCCCGAAGCCCTAGCCTCCGTGTTCGACTGAAGTATGGACCACCCACCAGTCGCGAATCGTGTTTCCGTCGATTTTGCGTTTTAAGCGACGGAGTTAGACGATGATGGGCGGCAATCGGGGATCAGACTAATTTTTTACGCTGTTCAAGCTGGAAGCTCGCATCCCGTATGGCCATCTGCTTCGCCGGATCAGCCCGATTCGTCACGCAGGTTCAGATAGTCAGGCGGTTCTTGAAATGTCGTGCCCCTTCATGTCGATCTCATTAGGTTCTTTTCCCGTTGGCGCAACTCCGTATGAAACTTTAAGCGGAATCATGCCGTTGCGATCCGGCACGGTGTTGCCTAGCACCTGTAGGAACGCGTCCATATGGCTGGTCAAATCAATGCAGCCGATTGAACCGGGAAAATCGCTGCCGTGAATCCAACAACGATTTCGGCCAAAGGCGTATTCCGATGAACCATTTGTATTCAATATCGGAACGATGCGGCCCGTCGCACCGGGCATCTTACCCCATGCTTTCTCTATCTTATTCAGGTAGTCGCTAGGTAGTCCTTCGCCATATAACGTGTACAAGGCAGCCTTTACGTAAGTCCCTTTCGTATGGCGATACTCGATTACATCCTTCGGGCGCACACCATAATTGCCATTGGGAAGCGGGCCTGCGTCCTTACTTGCTTGGCTCTTTTTTGAGTACGAAAACAAGAGTGAGTTAAGCTCTCCACTAGGCCCTTGCCCTCCGCTGGGCTTTCCGGAAACGGCCGGAAACGAATGAACCGTATCGCGGCTGTTGACGTAAAGCCTTACACCACTAAACCAAAGCCAAGTCGTCATCATCATCCCCTTTGCAGTGTGCGCCATATTTACCGCGCGTTGGGACCGCTGGCGTTAGCGAGCTATCGTAGCGGGAGATTGACTGGAGTCCCAGGCTGCGATTGGAGATGATGCGCGTGACCTTGAACATCAAAAACCGCGCGCACGGGTGAAAAACCGATCCGGCATTGCTTTCGTCTTTGGCAATGAAAAATTGCTCATGCACCCCGCAGCACGCGGCATGAAGAATTACATTTCAGCTGCGATGCCGGTAAGACGATCCTGGCGCTGGAGTCTGCTTAGGGTCTTGGCTGTGTGAAAACGCAGGCATCGCCCTCGATAGCGCAACATTCGAAATCTACGGCGCCGCGCACCTGAATCATCATTGCGCTGTTGGGGCTCTGCACGAATCAATCTTGCGCCGAAGGCTGCGCAAGAGGCGTTTTCACACAGCCAGGGTCACAAACGGACTTTGCGGCGTGATCGCAGAACGTCCGCTCCACTGCCGATTTCGGACCTACACAAACCAGCCGCGCGGATCGGAACGCCTCAATTCGCCGGCGTCGGCAACGGCCAATGGAACAAGGCAGGCAATCTGAGCAGTCTTACCGGTGACGGTGCTATCGCCTATCCCGCCGCACGCGCTGTCGCGCGTGACCTTCTATAAGTCCGGGATCCGGCCATCGGCGCAGCAACATGCAACTCAAGGACATCTGCCTGGAGGGGCAGCATGATCGGACTAAGCCGGACTGGGTCAGGACCCATAGACTGAACGAAAAACTCGGATGACGACTTCGAGCCCAGGACGGACATCAATCAGCCGGCCGGTGGCTTGCCGGTGTTAATCGCCAATTGCGCGGCGAAAGCCCGCTTGTAAGCGGGCCGCGCTTCGCCGCGGGCGACATAGGCGGCCAGGTTCGGATATCCGTCCAGGATGCCCGATGATTTCAACCTGAGCAGCACCGACACCATCATCAGGTCGCCCGCGCTGAACGCACCATCGAGCCAGTCGGCCCTGCCAAGGCGAGCGGAAAGTTGCTTCAACCGGTCGCGGACGCGATCCTCGACCAGAGGCAGGCGCTCCTTACTCCAGGGCTTATCGCCCTCCAGAACCCTGGCGGTTGCGAGTTCAAGGATCGGCGGCTCCACCGTGTTGAGCGCGGCAAACATCCATGTGATCGCGCGCGCCCGCGCATCGGCATCGTCCGGCAGCAGGCCCGCATGGCGTTCGGCGATATGGAACACGATCGACCCTGTCTCGAACAGGGAGAGATCGCCTTCCTCGTAGGTCGGAATCTGGCCGAAAGGATGAAGCGCCCGATGCGCGGGTTCCTTCATCGCACGGAACGAAACAAGGCGCACCTCGTAGGGTTGGCCCACTTCTTCAAGCGCCCAGCGAACGCGCGTATCACGCGCCAGTCCCTTGCCGCCATCGGGTGACCGTTCAAAGGCGGTAATGGTGATGGTCATCGTGAAGCTTCTCCTTGGCCAAAATCATCGGCTTCGGCTAAGCATAAGGAGGGGCTAATCATTCTTGACATCCACACGTCTCCTGGCGCTCAGGCACTGGTGCATCCCGCATTCCCCGCCTATTCCCGGCAGCGTTGTAATCGGCGTCCAGAACGGGTATATTGAGCATGCGACAGCGTTCGTCAGATGAAGCGCACTGTTCCAACTCCGACTCGCATAGGTGCGCGCCAGGACGAAACAGCATACTTCCCGACCTGATGATTGCGTTTCCTCGCACCGCCTTGAGCAGTGGGCTTTGGCGGAACCAAGATGCACTAGGAGCAATACATTGGCTATCGGCACGGTAAAGTTCTTCAATACCAATAAGGGTTTCGGCTTCATCTCGCCGGAAGGCGGCGCGAAGGATGTGTTCGTTCACGCCACCGCCGTCGAAGCGGCCGGCCTGCGCAGCCTCTCCGAAGGTCAGCGCGTATCGTTCGACATCCAGCCGGATGCGAAGGGTGCGAAGGCTGTCAACCTGAAGCTCGCATAATTTCGCCGCGGGTACCGCATCGCGAAGACGGCAGGCGGCGGAAGCGATGGCTTCCGTTGCCCGCTCGTCTGGAGACAACATGAACGAGGAACCGTTCGACAATCCGTTTTCGGAACGTGAACTTGCGTCCGTGGTGGAGAAGCGGTTTGAAGAAGATCGCCTCCACCTGATCGAGCTGATCAGAGTCCTGAGTCGGCACCCTGCCGGGCTGCGCCGCTGGTCGATCATGCGCACCATTCGCAAGAATCGAGAGGTGGCTGGGCTTCCCATTCCTCAGAGGATGGAAGACGCCGTCGAGCGCGTGTTCCGCAACCACTCCGCGGATTCGGAGCACAAGAATCGGCACAGAGCACCGGATACGGCCCTGTTCCATTGGCCGCAAGGCAAGCGCGGCGGCGTATGGGCTGTCCATCGCGATCGCGCCGAAGCCTGGCTGAAGGCCGAGGGCGCCGACATTTCGGTCTGAGTGGCAAGATTACGCATCGCCGCCGTTGACTGCATCGCTTTGCTCCGACCTGGTGGCAGAGAAACTCCACAAAAGGTACTGATGAACAAGATGTCGCAGACTGCTTGGGAAAAAAGCGCCCAGATGCATTTCAGGAAGGCTGAGCAAGGCGAAACGAGCTTGAAGCAGGCACTCAGAAAAGAGCGCGCGGCCGATGCCGACAAAACTGCGAAGTTGCGAGCGCTGCGTCTGGCGAAGGAGGCTCAGGACAAGCTTGCTGCTGAAACTGAAGCCCAAACAAATGGGGGCGTGAAATCGGCTGCGCGACGTCCTCATCAGAGCAAACGCGGCTCAGTCAGAATGATCTACTGAACCGGCTCCAGATCGGAGCAGAGGGTCACCCGCCCGTTGGCTACGCTCTCAGGAATGCTTCTCAAGTGGTCTCGCAATATCAGCGGCGGGATTCAAAGACTCGCTTCGCTTCGAATGGAGCGAAGATCCAGTGAGGGCGTGCGGCTTACCGCAAAATGCCCCAAATGTGGAGAGCCGACGTTCCGCATGGCAGACCGGCAAAGGACTCGGCCAGACGTCTATGGCTCGCGTACCTATCGCGTAAAGTGGCTCTGCCTAAACTGCGACTATCGGACGATGGAATACGTCGAAGAGCCCAATTGAATTTGTCGGGGAGCACGCAAGTCGTCGTCCCTCACCATCTTCTCGCTGCCGTATTGTGTGAGCGGCCTAGAAGAAGGCCAGGCTGCGCCCCGTCGACGCGCATGATCGCTAGCGTCTTGAGCGGCGCGCTCAGAACATCGCGATCGGATTGACCGGTGATCCCGTTGCGTTGGGGAGCGCCAGCGGGTTGATCGTCAACATGAACTCCCAGCGATTGCGCGCGGCGGCGGCCTCGCCCACCGCCTCCAGATCGGCGCGGTCGAGCACGTGGATGCCCAGGATCGCCTGGACGAAATTGTGAACGGCGTTTCTGAACAGGTCGCCCACAGGCTGCGGCGTATACCCGGCGGTCTCCCAGACGATGAGCGCAACGTCGCGTTGTTTGAGCCACGGCAGGATCGAATTGTCGAACCCGGCGAAGCCCTCTTCCGGACCAAGCCTGGCGCGCCGTCCATAGCGCCCCCAGCGGAGCACCAGCGCATCTCCCGGGCCCACTCGAACACCCGTTTTGCGTTCCCACGCCTCCATATCCTCGGGAAAGATGCGGTCGCCCGGTTCGAGATAGGGCACACCCTTGAGCCGCGCGATGTCGTACAGCACCGCGCGTGTGACGATCCCGCCTTTCATGGGCATCACGGAGTTCTTCGTGGCCCCTTTTTGCATCGTCACCAGCGCCGTTGCGTCATAGCCGTTCCACATCTTTCCGGCGAAGAACGTGTGCGCCAGAGAATCGATGTGGGTGGCGGATGCACCGTGGATGCAGGGAAACGCCACGCGATCGGTGGCGCCGATTT
>Ga0184629_10001084_pt1 | contig 11350 bp, 10 predicted proteins | sample PLM4_32_b1_FD_133158 | JGI IMG/M metagenome (GOLD analysis project Ga0184629, IMG submission 133158) | Groundwater sediment microbial communities from an aquifer in East River, Colorado, USA - PLM4_32_b1 | ecosystem: Environmental > Terrestrial > Soil > Riparian zone | place: USA: East River... | reverse complement strand
GGGACGTTGAGCGCGGCGACCGTGGCCGCTCCAGCGACGCCGTCCGGGGTGAGGCCGAGCCGCGCCTGCGCGTGTCGCACGCCGTCCGCCACCGCGCTATCGAAGACGCCGGCCGGTCCCCCGGCGGCAAGGTCGCCAGTGACTTCCAGCCGCCGGCGCAGCAGCGGCACGACGGAGCCGGTGTCGCCCAAGAGAAGAGGCGGACCCGGCGGGACTTCCGGCCACCCGCCTTGCCGGGCGATGGCCCGATACCGCGCCAGGGCGGCCCGCAAACGCACCGCGGCTTCCTGTGGAGGTGCCAGGTCATCCAGGGCCGGGCCCACTCGATCCGAATCGATCGCCGTGCCGAGTCGGCCGAGCAGATCCAGGCTCCGGGGGGCGCCGGCCCACATGGTGTCGACGACCGCGGGGATCACGCGGCCGAAGGCGAGATCCGAGGCGTAGTGGAGCAACGCGGCGGTAGCGAGGAGGTCGAGCAGAACGAGGCTGTCGGGGTGAGGACGGAGCATCCCGTAGTCGGCGGAGTCGAGTCCCTGAGTCTCGGCTTGCTGGAGCCTGGTCAAGAGATCCGTGAGACGTGCGTCCGGACTATCGGCGGTCCATGCAGGTCGCAGATCTCGGGCGGCATAGAAGCGCTGGACCACCGCCCACAGGGAGGCGTTCCAGCCCGCAGGGCGCTCGCTCGCGAGCCGCTGTTCGAGTTCGGCACGTAGCTCCGCGCTCGGGACCTGCCCCTGCCCGGCGCCCGGGTTGGCCAGCGCGATGGCGCACGACACTGTCGCGACCCGCCAATGGAGGACCATCGGCAATCAAACTACTGGAGGCGCCAGAAGCTCGGAGGCTCTTCTCCCAAGTTCTAACGCTCGCTTCACGCGAATCTTAGGTCGAGCCGAGTAGCCTGGTCGTGGAGGCCTTATGACGCTCCCACGCCTTCGGTTGTTCAGCTTTCGCGGCATCCCGATCCGGCTCGATCCGAGTTGGTTCCCGATCGCCGTGCTCATCGCCTGGTCGCTCGCGGCGCAACTGTTCCCCGTCTGGCGTCCCGGCCTGTCGCGCACCACGTACTGGACCATGGGCGTCGTGGGAGCGCTGGGGCTGTTCGCCTCCATCGTCGTCCACGAGCTCTCCCACGCACTGATCGCCCGCCGGAATCACATCCCCATAGAGGGCATCACGCTCTTTGTCTTCGGCGGCGTGGCGGAGATGGGCGCCGAGCCGTCGAGCGCCAAGGCCGAGCTGGCGATGGCGATCGCCGGACCGCTGGCGAGCATCGCGATTGCGGCCGCCGCCTTCGCCGGGTCGGCGCTGGCGGGCGGATGGCCCGCGGCGGCGGTGACTGTGCTCGCCTATCTCGGGGCGGTCAATCTGCTGCTCGCCGCGTTCAACATGCTCCCCGCGTTTCCACTGGACGGCGGCCGAGTGTTCCGCGCCCTGTTGTGGCGCCGGCACGGGGACCTGGTGCGGGCGACGCGGACCGCGGCACGCGTGGGGACAGCCTTCGGCACGCTGCTCATGGTCACGGGCGGTGTCCGCGTGCTGCTGGGCGACCTGCTCGGCGGTGTGTGGTCGTTCCTGATCGGCCTTTTCCTGCGGCAGGCCGCCGACGGCTCCTACCAGCAGGTGCTCGTTCGCCGGGCACTCGCGGACGAGCCGGTCCGGCGCTTCATGACGGTCGGACCTGTGTCGGTTCGCCCGGGCCTCACGCTTACCGAATTCCTGGACGGGTACGTGTACCGCTACCACCACAAGCTGTTTCCGGTTCAGGACAACGGCCGCCTGCTGGGGCTGATCTCGACCGAGCAGCTGCGCGGCGTACCGCGCGCGGAGTGGCCGTTCCGTAGGGTGGGCGCCGTGAGCGTTCCCCTGTCCGAGGCGACGACCGTGACACCCGACACCGCTGCGTTGCAGGCGCTTGGGCGCATGCGGCAAACCGGCCGCTCGCGGCTCCTGGTCGTGGATCACGGACAGCTCGCCGGCGTGCTCTCGGTGCGGGACCTGCTGGACTTCCTCGCGCTCAAACTGGAGCTCGAACCATGACGACCCCATTCGATGGACCGCTCGCCGACGACGTCGCCGAGCCGGTGTACGTTCCGATCGGCCATCACCGCTGGCTGCCGGGCACGCTCGCCTTGCCGCCATATCCGACCGGTATCGTGCTGTTCGCGCACGGCAGCGGCAGCTCGCGGTTGTCACCGCGCAATCAGTTCGTGGCAGATCGACTGTTTCAGGCCAACATCGGCTGGCTGCTCTTCGATCTGCTCACCGAAGCGGAAGCCCAATCGCGCGCCAACGTGTTCGACATCCCCCTGCTCGCCGAGCGGTTGCGTTACGCGACAACCTGGGTAGCGGAGCATCCGGCCGCGCGCGACCTGGCCCCCGGCTATTTCGGCGCCAGCACCGGCGCCGCCGCAGCGCTCGTGGCCGCGGCAGGGGACCCCCGAATTCGCGCGGTCGTGTCGCGCGGCGGGCGTCCCGATCTCGCGGGCGCGGCGTTGCGCCAGGTGCGAGCGCCAACGCTCTTCATCGTGGGCGGCGCAGATCCCGTCGTGCTCCAGTTGAATATCGACGCGCTGCAGGAGCTGGGCGGGCGCAAGGAGATGATCGTGGTGCCGCACGCCACGCACTTGTTCGAAGAGCCGGGCACACTCGAGGCGGCAGCGACGCACGCGGCGGAGTGGTTCGGTCGCTATCTACAGAAGGCAGGGGCACCGCACCTCGCGTCAGCGATCGCCGCGGACGAGCTGCGCTAGCCGCCGTCGGGAGCCGGCTCCAGCACCCCGATGTAAGGAAGCGAGCGGAACTTGTTGTCGAAGTCCAGACCGTAGCCCACCACCCAGGCGTCCGGAATATCGAACCCGACGTAGTCTACCCGGACGTCGGCGGTGAGGCGATCCGGCTTGCGGGTGAGTGTGCAAATCTTCAACGAGGCGGGCCGCCGCGCTTCCAGCGTGCGTTTCAAGTACGCCAGCGTCTCTCCCGAGTCGACGATGTCTTCCACCAGCAGCACGTGCCGCCCCGTGATCGGCACCCGGAGGTCCATCACCAGGCGTACGGCGCCGGACGGGGTGGAGCCGTGCTCGTAGTGTGACAACGCCATGAAATCGATGCTCGTGGGGAGGGTGAGGCGGCGCGCGAGATCGGCCAGGAAGATGAAGGCGCCGCGCAGCACGCCCACCAGAAGCAGCTCGTCGACGCCCGCGTAGTCCGCCGAGATCTCCCGGCCGAGGTGCTCCACGCGCTCCGCGATCTGGCGCTCGGAGATGAGCACCGGAGGCGGTGCCGCCTGGCCCTCAGGCGTCGTCGGGTCCATGCACGACGCCGATGTAGGGAAGCGTCCGGAACTTGTTGTCGTAGTCCAACCCGTAGCCCACGACCCAGCGGTCCGGGATGTCGAACCCCACGTAGTCGAGGCGGGCCAGCCGGCCTTCGGGACCCCGCTTGCGGGCCAGCACGCACGTACGCAACGACGCGGGCCGCCGCACTTCCAGCGTGTGCACCAGAAACGCCAGCGTGTCCCCCGAATCCACGATGTCCTCGACCAGCAGGACGTGCCGCCCCTTGATCTCCACCCGCAGATCCATCACCAAGCGGACGCCTTCGGACTGGGTTGCCCCGCGCTCGTGCTGCGACAGCGAGATGAAATCGACGCTGCAGGGTATCGTGAGCCGCCGGGCCAGGTCTCCGAGAAACATGAACGCGCCGCGCAGCACGCCGATCATCAGCAAATCGTCGACACCCGCATGGTCTGCGGAAATCCGCCGGGCGAGCGCGTCCACTCGCTCCGCGATCGCCGTCTCCGGAATGAACACCGGAGGCTGGAAGCCGCTCACTCCAAAGCCCCTTTCCGGTACGCCTCACCATCGCTTCATGAAGCCTGGAGCAAGTTGCGTGCGAAAGCAAACGGGAGGGCGGGATGTCTTGGAAACCGATCGTCGTCGGCGTGGACGCGTCGCCGGCAGCCGCAGCGGCAGCCCAACTGGGACTGCAGATTGCGGGCGCCGCCGGCGCCGAATGCCGTTTCGTGCACGCGGCACGGGACAACTGGAGTCTGCTGGCCGCAACTGAGGTTCCGCAGCAAGCCGCCTCCTTCCGGGACGCAGCGCTGGCCGCAGCCCGCAATCAGCTTTCCACCGTCCTGGCCGGTTGCATTCCGGCCCAGGCCATCCGGCAAATCGTCGTGCGGGAGGGATGGCCACCCGCCGTCCTCGACGATGCGGCGCGGGAAGCGGACGCGAGCCTGCTCGTCCTGGGCGCCAAGCACCATACCGCCCTCGGCCGTTGGCTGGGCGGCAGCACGGTCCACAACGTCGCGCGCATGTTGCGTACGCCGTTGCTCGTCACGGGGACCCCCCCAGCGGCGATTCGCCGGGTGCTGGTGGCGCTCGACACCTCCCGTGCCGCGCACCCTACCCTCGATCACGCCCGGCGCATCGCCGAGCTGTTCGATGCCGAGCTGCGGGCAGTGCACGTCATCGAGCCGCTGCCGATCCTCCCCGAAGTGCCGCCGCCGACCAATCCGGAGGACTACGAGCGCCTGCTCACGCAGGAGTGCGAGGTGAAGATCTGGCCGCTGCTCTCACCGGATACCGGGCGCGTCATCCGGCACACGGCGGCCGAAGCCGGCATCGCCGCCGAAGCGACTGCCTGGCAAGCCGACCTCGTCGTCGTCGGATCTCACGGGAAAGGATTCGTGGAGCGGATGTTGGTGGGAAGCGTCACCGAGCGGCTGCTCGGCCACCTGCCGGCACCGATGCTCCTGGTCGTTCCGGTCCAGAAGGCAGCCGGGCGCGAGCGGGAGCCGATAACGGCTGAACGGATGATCGCTTTGTCAATCTGACGGCGCCCTCGATGCTTTCCTCAGCCGATGTCGACGCTCTCCCCATCCTGCGCGACACGTACCACCCAGCCGTACTTCGTCGCGATCGCCTGGGACAGGCCCCGCGCTGACTCCGGCTCCCCATGGACGAGATACGTGGCGCGAGGCGGGCGCGTGAACCCACCCAGCCAACGCAGTGTTTCCGCGCGATCGGCGTGGGCCGACAAGCCGTGAATCGTCTCCACCCGCGCCCGCACCGGCACGTCCGCCCCGAACATCTTGAGCGTCTTTGCGCCGTCCTGCAGTGCGCGGCCCCGAGTTCCGGCCGCCTGGTACCCGACGAGCAGGACGGTCGTGCGCGGATCGGGAAGACGTTGCTGCAAGTGGTGCAGAATGCGGCCACCGGTGGCCATCCCCGACGAGGAGATGATGATCACCGGCCCGTGCAAAGCGTTCAGCCGCTTGGATTCTTCGGCGGAACGACAGAACTCGCAATGTTTGGTCCGTAGCGTCCGGCCGCCGCCGGCCATCTCCCCCTTCATCTCGCCGTCGATGTCCTCGGCGTGGCGCCGGTAGATCTCCGTCACGTCCGTCGCCGATGGACTGTCCACGTACACCGGGAGCACCGGGATCCGTCCCTCCTCCTCGAGATGCTGGAACATCCACAGGAGCTCCTGCGTGCGATCCACCACAAACGCCGGAACGAGCAGCGTGCCGCCACGCTCGGCGGTCTCCTTGACGACCTTCGCCAGCTCGTCCGCGGTGCCCGCGGGGTGCTCGCGGTCTCCGTAAGTGGATTCCAGCAACAGCACGTCGGCCTCCGGCACCGGCTCGGGATCGGGCAGAATCGGCCGGTCGTACCGGCCGAGATCGCCGGAAAAGACGATCCGCGGACCGGCACCGAGTTTCAGATCCACCGTTGCCGCCCCGAGGATGTGCCCCGCGAGCCGGTAGGTGACCGTCAGATCCCCGGCCACGGCAAAGGGCTGATGGTACACCGATCGCTCGAGCTGTCCCAGGGCACGCTGCGCGTCCGCCGCCGTATACAGCGGCAGCGCCGGCTTGTGCTTCGAGTACCCGTAGCGATTGGCCCGGTCCGCCTCTTCTTCCTGGAGGTGCGCCGCGTCCGGCAGCAGCACGCCAAGCAGGTCGGCGGTGGCGGCGGTGCAGAAGATCGGACCGCGGTAGCCGCGGCGCACGAGCAACGGGAGCGATCCCGTGTGATCGATGTGCGCGTGCGAGATGACGACCGCGTCCAGGCTCTTGGGGTCGAACGGCGGCTCGCGCCAGTTGCGCTCCCGCAGTTCCTTCAACCCCTGGAACAGACCGCACTCGAGCAGCACGCGGCGGCCGTTCGCGGTGACCAAGTGCATCGACCCGGTGACCGTTCCGGCGGCTCCGAGGAACTGGATGGTACTCATCGTGCTCCATTCTCGATCGTCCCGAGCAGGCGCAGTACGCCGTCGAGGATCGTCAGCGGGTGCGGCGGGCACCCAGGCACCCAGAGGTCGACAGGGATTTCGGGCGGGACGCCCCCGGCGACTTCCGGACTCCCCCGGAACGGACCGCCGCTCGCGGCACACGCGCCGACGGCGAGCACGAGCTTCGGCGCGGGAACCGCGTCGTAGGTCTTCTGGAGCGCGAGTCGCATGTTGACGTTCACAGCCCCGGTAATGACCAGGCCATCGGCGTGGCGGGGCGATGCAACGAACTGGACCCCGAACCGCGCCAGGTCGAACACGACGTTGCCCAGCGCGACCAGCTCCGCTTCGCACCCGCCGCAGCTCCCCGCCACCACCGACCGCAACCGCAGCGAGCGCCCGAACAGCCGGCGGCCCCGCTCGTCCAGTGCGCGGGCCAGCGCGACCTCGCCGGTGGACGTCACCAGGGCATCGCGCGACGTGACGGCCATCCGGTGGTCGCGCGTGTAGCCGACGGCGCCCTGGGCACACGCCGCCGCTTCTTCGGGACTGAAGAGACAGGCGCCGAGGTCGAGCGCTGGGGGCGTGCGGCCGGCGCAGGCGGGGCAGTCTCCGACGCAGCGGCTGGGATCGCGCGACGGACGCCCGCGGAACCGCTCCGGGAGTGCTAGGGCGGGTTCCTTCGGATACGACAAGGTGCGCATCCCCTGCCGCAGCCGGTTCCGGATCAGGTCGAGCACGCTACCCCGTCACCGGTCACAGGTCGTGCCCCGCGTAGGAGAGGTTGAAGCTCTTATTGCAGAGCGGAAAGTCGGAGATCTCGTTGCCGGGCATGGCGAATGCCAGCGCCGCCCAGTTGTGGAACGACGGATCGGTAATCTTGTGACGACGGATCCTTCCCGACGCGTCGCTGATCACGACGTGCACGATCTCTCCGCGCCATCCTTCGACCATCGCGACCGCCAGCTCTTCGGGCCGGGGCGGCCCGCACGGGACCCGAGCCTCGCCCCGGGGAAGTGCGCCGAGCTGCTCGACGGCGAACTCGAGCGAGCGCTCGATTTCGAAGCGCCGCACCAGCGCCCGCGCCAGCGCATCGCCCGCCCAGGCAGTCGCCACCGGAATGTGCGCGAAACGAAAGATGCCGTACGGGTGATCGAGGCGCACGTCGCGGGGGACCTCGCACGCCCGCGCCACCGGTCCAACGAAACCCCCGTCGGCACAGGCGGCCTTGGACACCACTCCCACCCCCTCGAGGCGGGCCTGCACCGATGCGCTCCCGAACATGAGGTCGAGTACCGGCCCGACTTCCTCCCGCAGCCCCTGCAGGCGGTCACGCAGCTCGACCGCCATCTCCGGTGTGATGTCGAACCCGACTCCACCCGGACGGACCAGCCCCCGTCCGTAGCGGTTACCGCTGAGCGTCATCAGGAGGTTCAAGCACTCCCCCCGCAGGCGACCGAGGTACGCCGCCGCCGGTGCGTAGGCCACGTCACCCGCGAGCGCGCCGAGGTCGCCGAGGTGATTGGCCAGCCGCTCGAGCTCGAGCGCGATGCCGCGCACCGACTGCGCGCGCGGCGTCTTGCGGCTTCGCGCCAGGGCCTCGAGCGCGCCGCAGTAGGCCCCCGTGTGCCCGATGACCGTGTCGCCCGCGATGGATTCGGCGATCAGCACCGCGCGGGTGGGGTCGAGCGTTTCCAGCAGCCGCTCCACGCCGCGGTGCTGGTAGCCGAGTACGATCTCCAGGAACAGCACCGCTTCACCGTGCGCCTGGAAGCGGAAGTGACCCGGCTCGATGATTCCCGCGTGCACCGGCCCGACGGCCACCTCGTGAATCTCATCGCCCGCCACCTGGAAAAACGGATGCGCCTCGCGGTCCATTGGACCCGCGCGCCGCGCGAACGGCGCGTGATCCGGCGGGTGACGGCGCAGCGGCTTGAGCCAGGGATGTCCTTCGGGCACCACGCCGCACTGCTCGGCGATTTCCCGCTCGAACCGGTTGGCTGGGGGGCACGCGGGGGTGAGCGCCGGATACGTCCGGCCAACCCGGGTGCTCGTCGCCCCCAGTGCGCCCTCGGCATCGTCGGCCAGTATCGCGACCAGCCGGGTCTCGTCGTCCCCGTCCGGCAGACCAAAGAGCGAGATGAGCCGCCACCGTCCGGCCACCGCCCGGGCCACCGATTCGCGAAACCGTTCGGTGGGTTCGAGCGGCACCGCGGACCAGGGAACGGCCCGCCGGTTGCGTAGACCCAGCTCGTCGAACCGGCTCACGGAGTGGATCCGCCCAGCGCGCCGGCGGCCTGCGACAGGAGGTGCTGCAGCGGCCCCGGGATCGCCACGCCAAGCACGAGAGCCCCCAGCGCCAGCACCGCGGGCCCGAAGAGAAGCCACCGGCTCTCGCGCGCGGCCGGCGCCGGCGCCGGGTTCGGTCCGTACAGCAGCTCCAGCATCATCGAGGCGATGCCGATGAAGATCAGGGCGAGCAGCGCGAGCACCGCGGCGGCGATCCACACGTGGCCGCCCCCCAGGACGGCACGGAGGATCGTGAGCTCGCTCAGGAACATCCCGAACGGCGGAGACCCGGTCACGGCGAAGAGCCCGATCAGCAGCAGGGCACCCGACGCCGGAGCGGCGCGCAGCAGCCCGCGCGGGGACGCGATGAGTGCGGCGTTGCCCGCGGCGAGAAACAGGAGGCCTTTCACCATCGCGTTGTTCACGAGGTGCAGCATGCTGCCGTACGTGCCCACCCCGCCGATGCCGAGTCCCAGCACGAGCAACCCCACATGCTCCACGCTCGAGTAGGCGAGCAATCGCTTGATATCGCTCTGTCCGATCACGAACGCGGCGGCCACTACGAGCGAGAGCAAACCGAACGCCAGCAGCGGCGGGCGCGCGAAGGAAACCAGTCCCGCGGCGGTCACCACTTCGGTCGCCCGGGCGATGCCCAGGAAGGCACAGCTCGTGAGCCCTCCGGCCATGAGCGCCGACACGAGCGCCGGAGCCTCACCGTAGGTGTCCGGTTTCCAGGTGTGCATCGGGGCGAGCCCGAGTTTGGTCCCGTACCCGACCAGCAGGAATACAAACGCCGCTTTGAGCCAGGCCGGATGAAGCTGCGCCGCCCCCGCCACCAGATCTTCGAGCACCAGCGGGCGGTTCCCCGGGCCGAGGTCTCCCTGGGCGGTCGCGAGGAAGAACGTCCCGAGCAACGCCAGCGCGATGCCGACGGACGAGATCACCAGATACTTCCACACCGCTTCCAGCGAGCGCCGGTCGCGCCGATGAAAAATGAGCGGCGCCAGCGCCAGGGTCGTGCCCTCCATCCCGACCCAAAGCAGCGCGAGGTGGTGGCTCTCGGCGACGAGCGACGCGGCGGCGAGGAACGCCAGCAACCAGCTCGCGAACCCCCGCCCACCCCGCTCCCGCCGCAGGTAGCCCACGGCATACGTCGCCACCACGAGGAACAGAGTGCTGACTACGGTCAGCACCACGAGACCCAGGGCGTCGAGCGCGATCCACCCATCCAGGATCGGGGCCGGCAGGGCGATCCAGGCGCCGGCCACGAGCGCCAGATGAACCCCGGCCATCGAGACGAGCCACAGGCCGTGGCGCGCGGGACGTCCGTACGCGCCCACTGCGCCCAGCGCGGGAATGAGCACCAGCGCGGCGAGCAGCATCAGTCGGTGAGCTCCGTGAGCCGGGCTGAGTCGAGCGAGTCGAACTCACGATTGATGTGGAATACTACGATGCCCATGATGAAGACCCCCACGAAGACGTCGAGCAGCACTCCGACTTCCACCAGGAAGGGCACGCGGTCCATACTCATCAGGCCGAAGATGTAGATCCCGTTCTCCAGCATCAGGTAGCCCACGACCTGGATGAGCGCTTTGGCGCGGGTGGCGAGGACCACCAGTCCCATGATCACGCAGGACAGCGAGGTCGCGAGCAGCAGGATTGGATGATTGCCCGGCACGGGCAGTCGCGTGGCCACCGCGCTCGCCGCCGCGACGGCCGCGACACCCAGCACCAGGGACGCGATGTACCCCACGCGCGGCTCCACCTCGCGACGCACCGCGGCCTCGCGGATCGCCCAGGTGAGAAACCAGGGCAACACGATCGCCTTTACGAGCAGGGTCCCTGCGGCGAGGCCCAGGGTGTGGAGTGACCAGTGCTGGTGCAGGACCAGCGGCAGCACCCCGAGCAAACCGCCCTGCACCGCCACCGCCCGGATGCAGGTGGTGAGCCGCGTCGTGCCGAGGATCAGAAAGCAGGTCAACAACACGAGCAGCAGCAGCAGGTCGGCCAGGTGTTCCATGGTCAGCTGAGCAGTTGGAGGATGACGCCCAACGACGCGAGCACCGACGCGGCGACGAGGAACTGCGGTACCCGGCTGAGTCGTAGTCGGGCCATGGCGGACTCTATTATTCCCACCGCCACCGCCACCGCCACGGTCCCCGCCACCACCACGGCCGACACCCACGGCGCCGACACGGCGGCGCGCGACGCCAGGACGGTCACCGGCAGCGCGGCGAATAATCCCATCCGCAGCGCGCCGCCGTAGAGCAGCAGCGCCAGGTCCGGACCGCTGTGATCCAACACCGCGACCTCGTGGATCATCGTCAGCTCGAGGTGGGTGGCCGGATCGTCCACCGGGACGCGGGAGGCCTCCGCCAGCAGCACGAAGAACAGGCTCACCGCGACCATGACGAGGGACGGGGCCGGCGCCGCTCCGAGCATGCTGCTCAGGGAGAATTGGCTGGTCCGGAGAATCAGTCCCACGAAGCAAACGAACAGGGCGGGCTCGACGAGCGACGCGAAGGCCGCGGCTCGACTGGCGCCCATCCCCTCGAAGCTCGATCCGGTGTCGAGCGCGGCGAGCACCAGCGTAAAGCGACCCAGCGCCAACACGGCGGCGAGCGCCACGAAGTCACCGGAGAAGTGAAGCAGTGCTCCGTCGCCGTCGAGCGGCAGCAGGGAGAGGGCAAGCAGCGGCGTCACGACCGCGGCCACGGGAGCCAGGCGGAACAGCCAGGTCGTCGTCGTGCTGTAGACCGCCCCTTTGCGCAACAGCCGCAGCAGATCCCAATAGAGCTGCAACACGGGCGCCCCCCGGCGGCCG
>Ga0184629_10001083_pt1 | contig 11354 bp, 18 predicted proteins | sample PLM4_32_b1_FD_133158 | JGI IMG/M metagenome (GOLD analysis project Ga0184629, IMG submission 133158) | Groundwater sediment microbial communities from an aquifer in East River, Colorado, USA - PLM4_32_b1 | ecosystem: Environmental > Terrestrial > Soil > Riparian zone | place: USA: East River... | reverse complement strand
TAAGGTCCCATCGGCCGTGTTCTCCACGAGGGCCGTCTGACTCGGCACATACTGATTGATCTTCACGACGGTCCCAGCGGCCCCCGTGCCTGCCGTGGACATCCGTTGCAATTGGAACTGCACCGGCACGAGCGTCGAATTGGGTGCGCCATTCATGCTGATCCCGACTTCGGTCACGATCGTCGTCACCGCCACCGCATTGATTTCGAGTCGATTGAACGCCGTGGCGTTCGCCGCGCTGAGATCTTGCACAAGTCCTGCTGGATGGATGGCCATGGGATTCTCCTTATATGAAATGATGAAATCGTTAGCGCCTCATGGAGGAGACCGACCGAGATCGGCCTCCCATCGGTTCACTTACGTAATGGTCGTCAACACGGCCACCGCATGATCGTCCCGGAACTCGAACGCTTGGCCGAGATAATCGCACGCCACCAAGCCGCTCCAGTTCTGGAGCACATAATCGGTCTGCACGCGAATATCGGATTGGATGGCGAGAATGATCGCTTCACGTTGCCCCACCAGATTCGCATCGTCGGCGGCGGCAATCAACGCCGTATTCGTCGAGAAATAGATGGGCACCCCATAGAGTTCACCCATCAAGCCCGTGCGAATCGGCATCCCGCCCGGCCCGATCATTTGATATTCCGTAAAGCGCGAAATCCCCATCATGATGTTCTTCTGGCGAGGATGAAACACGCCGAATCGATCATCGAAGGGCACGTTCGCCACATCGAGTTTTTCGAGAATGATGCGGAAGCCCGCATCGGTGAGATCAGCGCCCGGCGTGGTAAACGTGGTGCCGTCGCCCTCATAGCGCTGTCCACCCTGGAAGCCCACCTCAAGCGCCAGAATGTGCGCATCGAGGTCTTCGGCCAAGACCCGGCCCATGCCTGGAATATTGGCTGCGGCAATGTCGTATTTCGACTGTTTGCCCGCACGGTCTGGAATCTGAAGGCGCACGCCGCGATGGCGGGTGATGACGCCGTTGAATTCGCCTTCCGTATTCACCGAGTTGGCGTCGTCGCCCCCTTCGGACACGGTAATGACGGTGAGGCGCCCGAGCGCCGGCACATGGATCGTATCGCCCACACTCCCCTCGAAGGGATAGTTGTAGACGACTTGGCGCATGACGGTATTGATTTCCCGAAAGGCGCGGAGTTCTTCCGCCCAAATTTCTGGGATATAGGTGGCCGCTGTGGTGACAGTAACAGGAGCAGTGCCGAGTGCCATAATAGCCTCCGTATCGTTAGACACACACTCAAAGACTCATCTGAGTCCTCAAGCATTGTCCGCAATGCGGAGTGCTATCAGGCTGATTGTGGGACCCAGCGCGGTCCCAGTCAGCGAGGAGGAGGAGCGCCCACTACTGACCGCGAATCACGCGGTCTTCACGATAGGCGGTATCAATGAGATTGCGCCAGCGGGGGTCTCGTTGATAGTCGCCGCTCTTGATCTTCTTCTGCATCGTCGCACGAATCTCACTTTCTTTCCACATCTTTTTCTCGCCGGACTGCCGCGCCTGCGGCGTGGGCGATTGGGCTGAGTGAATCATCTGCTGTACCTCTCGGTTCTGGGCCGGTGCCGTTTGCGGCAGGGCCGTTTTATATTTCTGCACGGCGTGCATCATTTGCTCCCAGCGGTTCGCCCCAGGCTCGCCCTGCGCCATCGCTTTAATCACGTCGAGATTCTCTTCGGTCACGACATCGCCGTATTTCCGAAACAGCCGATTATCGATCGCCTCTTCATAGAGCGGCCCCGCCACTTCGACCATCTTCTGCTCCACGCGCGCTTGAATATGCTGTTCTAATTCCTTTACGCGCTCGTCAGGCCGGTCGAGAAACGTATCGCCCCATTTCTTATAGTCGAACTGCGGCGTCACCTGGATCTGTTGCGAGGCGGGGGCCAGAGCGGGAGGTGTCGGCTGCGGCTGTTTCATCAGCAGGACTTTTTCCTGTTCCAGTTGCCGCTGGCGCTTTTCCGAATGTCCATAGCTTTTCGCCAACTGCTTCAGCTTCTCTTCGGTCGTGCCCTTAAACCGATTGAGGATGTTGTCCACATCCATCTCCGGTTCACTCCCCTCACTCGCCGGCCCCTCTGCGCTGACCATCGGCGCGGCAGGCGCCGCAAATTCCGCTTCCATCTCCGTGAACATATCGGGGCCGGTCTCGATCGGTTCCGGCTCGCGCGAGACGCGCTGGACGGCAGGATTCGGAGGGCGTGGTGGAATGCCCGTCTTCATCGGTGTAAACGTCGCTTTCGTCTGATGCGCCACCGGATTCAACTCCTGGAGCTTGATGCCTGGTGCCATGGTCCGTTCCTCCCGGGCGCGTTGCGCCTCGAATGCCGCCACTCGTTCGGCGGCTTCGCGTTGAAAGCGTTTCAATTTCGGTGGCCGTGGCCCCATGGAGTCCACCAGCCGAATGGGATTCTGCACGATGCCGTGTCCTTCAGCCATTAGGACGGCTCCTGCAATTTCGCCAACACCCGCTGCCGGTTCCAAAAGTCCCGAATCTTCTGCTTCAAGCTTTCGCAGACCGGATCAGCGCATTTCAGCGCGATCACGATTTTTGGATCGTTCATTTCGGCTTCGAGCTTGAGATATTCCACAAAGTCCTTATTGCGGAACAGACTGCGAAACTTCGCCACCCGCATATCGTACTTGCTCAAAATCTCCGCTTCCGTTGCGGTGCGTCCACGCGGCGTGGCCCGGCGCCGGAGTTCCTCCTGAAGGCGGCTCATCGCTCCAGATACCCCGTAATCTTCCCCCATTTCGTGCCCGCGACCGAGGCAATCCAACAGAGTTCGTTGTTGTGCGGAATCTTCAAGGGCGCCATGAAATGCGAGGCCACCATGGTATTGGCCGCCTGCACCCCAGACCACACGACGGTGGTGCCGGTCCCACAGGTGCCTCCCGTGCCGTATTTAATCGTCGGCGCGGAATCCGCCGTGGTGCTGCTGGCGGCAGAGGCGCCGAATTCAATATCGGTAATGTACAGCGAGAGCGAGGCGCCAGGGGCCACACAACTGCCGCCGACCGCCGTGAGCGTCGTCGCCGTACTCGCCGTGACCGTACACGCAAAGACCGTGCGCTCACGAGGATTGACGACTTGGGCCTGCGCGAGCGAGGCTATCAGGACACAGAGGACACAGACAAGGCCGAGAGAGGTCTTCATGCGGCATCTCCTTGCATGAGGCTCAAGAGCCCGGCGTCTTGTCCGCCGAGGCCTGAGCCGGATGGTTCGCGTGGCGCGTGCGGTTGGCCTTGGGGCCGTTGCGCCGTCTGCGCCAGAATCCGCGCCGCCTCCTCGGGACTATTGAGCGCTTGGGCATCGTCCATCGTGAGGGCGCGAAACAATTGCTGCCATACGTAGCGGAAGTTCACATGTGCCGTCATCTCCGGCGGGGCTTGTGCCGCGACTTGCATGGCCATTTGGAAATTCTGAATCTGGAAATTGCGCAAGGTCGTGAGATCGGCACCTAAGTAGTTCAGCGTATACTGTCCGGCGAGCACGTCGTTCGGAATCTCGCCGCTATCCCACTTGAGCTGTTGCAACGTCCCCAAGGCCCACTGGAGATAGCCTTCCATCGGCCCGTTCGCGAGGTGTTTCAAAATATCGTTGGCGCGGGCGGAGCCCCCGCCCCGGATCAAGTTCGCTTCGTAGGCCGTGCGGCGTCCGCCGGGGGCCTGGCCCATATCAAAGCGCGATTTGCCGCTACTGCGTTCCGCCTGTTCGCGGAGTTGGCTGATTTCCTGATAGGTCAAGGCCACATTCGCCGAGGGTTGCAGAGGTTTGAGATTATTCAAATCCCCGACTTCAATAAATCCGCCAGGTCTGAGCCAGAGATTGTCCGGGTCAATGATCCCATCATTCACATACGCAAACGCCCCGTTGATAATTAAATTGAGAATATCGGCTTTTTGGTTTTGAAACGTATCGACGAGCGACTGCACGCCCCGGATCGACTCCAGCGGGCCTTTTTCATAGCCGTCCATCCACAGTTGATCATAGCCGCCCCAGCCGATCGGGCGCCCCGCCCAAAAGGGTTCGGTCTCCGCGCGGAGGAGCACGGTGCGATTGCCGACGATCACCACCTGATTCTCGAACAGTTCGCCGTCCACTTCGAGATCGCCGTAGGCGCACAACAGTTCCAGCTCGTTCGGGTCCGCCGCCGTGTGCATCCCCTGCGGCGCCTCAATGCCGTAGACGCGCGCGCGCTTGTCTTTCAAACTGTCAGACGGCTCGTGCGGCCCGCCCCCTTCGACGGACTCCAACGCGCTCAACGCCGCCTGATCCAGATTCTCCATCTGCTGCACGCGCGCCTTTGACAGCACCACGCGCCACACGAGGAGCGACTCGTCACGCGACAGGGCCTTGGGATCAAAGACGACATCGAAGGCGTCGAGCGCCTGAAACTTCACCGTCGGCACGGCGCTCGCGGTGATGACGGGATAGCTCGGCTGGCGCGTCTTCAGATTCGTCCGCCGCTCCCGGCGTTTGTGGGGCCGGCGCATCGTAGCAAACGAACCCAGATAGGGCGCGTTCCCGATCACGGCGAGCTGCTTGACCCAGGGACGCAGGGCTTCGAGAAAGCCCGTGCGCGTCAATTGCGCTTCGAGATAGGCTTGCATCGGCGGCGCGGTCGCCACGCTCCGTTCATCGTCGCCCGTGAGATCGAGATATTTTTCATTGAGGGGAAAGAGGCCGTTCAAGATCGAGGAGGACACGGTATCCGCCGTCTCTTGCGAGAGCGTATCGGCCACTTTCGAGCGCCACGGCCAGGCGTCATACTTCGCCTCATCGACTTCACAGAGATAGTTCATCACGCATTCCGACCAAATCCGCTCTTTCTTCCGGCGCCCGGCGGTCCAATTCTCCCAACAGGCCACCACCTGCTGCACCACGCGCGCGGGATCGGCCGCGAGGTTAATAGCCACGGCGGGTGCTCTTTTTCTTTTTCTTCTTCATCACGCTTAGATCCCTCGTTTCACGAACTTGTCCCGTCCCCACAACGGCGCCGACACGCGCGAGCAATAGCCCGTGCGGTCCAAAATCGCGCGCCCCGTATTGGCATGCCCCGCCCGGCGAAAGCGCGCCACGCGCCCCACGCCCCAGCGTTCCAGGCGATATTCCATGGCGTCGATCGCATGGTTGTCGCCTTCGGTATCGTTCACCGCGCCTTCTTTTTTGTCCCCCTCACGCCACCGGAGGAATTGCAATTCCCGCACGAGGTTCGGGCAGCGGCCCTTGAAGATAAAGAGTTTCGGATACAGCCCGTTCGCGCCGCCCGCTTCGCGGACGTGGTAGGGATGCGTGGTCGCATGCGGCGTCATCGCGCTCATGGCACAATCGCGCCGGGCGCGCCGATCGTGTGAGGCGCAGGGGAGGCAGAGCATCCCCGCGCGCCCCGCGTCGGTGATCAATTGCCGCCCCAAGCCATGATGATCCGCGACGCGCGTCATGCGCCCCGCGACCCCATAGGACTCTTCTGTACGGAGTATTTGCGCGGCGTGGTCCTGTGTCGAGAGTTCCTGGTTCTGCTGATAGTATTCGCCGAAGAAATACACTTCCCCAGTTGGTGATCGAGCAGCAAGCTCGGCAACCATGGGGTCTCGGCTACCAAAGTCAATGCCGCTTCCCACGTCCCATGATCGCGGAATCTCAAACGGCTCAACAAGGTGGAGATCCGGCTTAAAGAGCTTGTAGACACGCCCCGTATAGAAGCGCCATTCCCCGCCGAACTGTTCATAGAAGGCATCTTCACTTAACTCCTGTTTCGCCGCCGCAATATCGACCGTCGAATAATGCGGACAGTCCCACGCCGCCATCGTGTAGAGGCCCCACTCCTCGGGCAGGAGTGCCGCGCGCAGCTCCAGCTCATAGAGCCACAGCCCCGCCGCGTCCGGCGTGGTGCAAAAGGTTTCATACCCCTCCTTCGTCGCGAGCGACGGTCTGACATAGCGCTCCCGAATCTCGCGCGTGAGCTGCGCCGCTTCGGCATAGAGCACGGAATCCAAGGCTTCCCCTAAGAGCGATTGCGGATTGGCGGCGGACTTCCCCAGCACCAAGGCCCCCCAGGTGGTTTTGATCGACAGGTTCCCCGCCCCCGGCTGCTCATACACCGAACTCAGGCACTTCTTCCCCACCTTCGCCTGAAACGCCAGCAGAAAATCCAGCCAATACCGAAACTCCTTATGCGCCAAATCGTAGGTGGGCGCCACAATCCAATGCAGACTCTTCGGCAGGAGCGACAACGGAAAATGCCGCTTCGCCCCGGCAAACGACTTCCCCACACGCCGCGCCGCCCGAAAGATCACATGCCGGCGCGGATCGGCCACGATCTGGTCCTGCACGGCGTTCGTCTCAAACTCCAGATCCCGGCACAACTGCAACCGCTTCTCGGGCGGAAAATACCAATATTTCGGCGTGCCGGTGGTAAACGCCACCTACTGCCCCTTCATGCGAGGATGCGCACTGTAGCGCGGCGTCTGCCCACCCACCTTCCCCTGATTGCTCCCGCCCGCGCTCTTCGACTTCCCCATCCCTAATCCGGTCTTGCCTGACCCGCTCTGTGCGTTCACGCTCCCTGGTGCCTGCATGATGCGTCCCTCCTGTTAGCCCAGCCGCCGATCCTTTGCCTCCGCCGGACTCTCCATCCGCCCCAAGATTCCACGCGCGCGAATCCCGCTGCCGCGTGGCCCAAAGATCCCTACGGGTTTCCACTTCCTGATCTCCGTCCCCGCTCGCCCCGCCCTCGGCGTCCCTCTCATCCCTCGTCGCATCTGGTTCGGCATTAGGAACCTCCTAGGTAAATACTCTTCGTGGTAAACTGATGGGGTTGGATAAATTTTCTACACGGGCAGGTGTCGCTGTTTCCAATACAGTGCGATCGCTCACGATGCTGATTGTCCTCATTCCCATTGTGCCAACCCCCGCCCGCCCGATGATGGTCCGTCACCACATGCCCACACTGCAAACACGCCGGCGACGAGAGCACCTCCACCCGCTCCGCCCGACGAGAAGGCCCGAACTTCTGCGGCGCGTACCCCATCAGAATACCCTCAACAACCATTACCGAGGAACACAATCACCAACAACTACCTAGGAAACAATAAAAATGCTGCTGCTTGCTTACGCAAACGCACACCACCCCCCACGGGGGGATGGCCCCCCCACCTGGCCGTGGCCTGGCGATTGAGGCCTCTAATCTGATTTGCCGGTTATGCACAGTGTTTGACGTGCGAGTTGTCATAATACTCATTATCGGAAATGGAACCTATTGATATTCTTACTAATGCCTATTTCTTAGGCATCGTCTGACTACAGGTTGTGGTGCTCGCGCTAGCTGCCTCGACCGTGATGCGTTGTTCCATCGTGACGCGCGAGACCGAATGGGATTGTTCTACGCCATAATTACTTAGGGTATCTTTTAAGAAACTATTGGCTCCGCAAGCCATTGCGTACGCTTGACTCGCTTCGAGGGCCGTGGCGGACATTTTGATGAGCGCGCTGGGAGAGCACTGATTGAGCTGGCCCTCTTCGGCTTTATCGAGGAAGGTATCCATGGCGGCGGTGGCGCCGAGGAGCATTTTATCGGCAATGGTTTTGGATGCGTGTTGGATGAGGGCAGGATCGAGGAGGGCTTGATGTCTGAGAGTCCAGACCGTGGCACGACTAATGCCAAGTTGTTTAGCGACGGTGCTGGGGCCATGCCCTGTTTGCAGGAGCGCATGCATGGCGAGCGTCGTGGCCGCAGAGGTTGGCGCGGGCATGAAGAGGGGATCTACACGAGTGAGCGCACGTTGTCAAATCATTTCAGACAGAGGTTGACACAGGTATTCCAATACTCTATAACGATCGTCATGCATGCCTATATCCTACCTCAGCTCGCGTGTCTCCGGTGTCAGCATACATGGATTCCCCGCAAACCTGAGAAGCCCATGGTCTGCCCAGACTGCAAAAGTCCGTATTGGGATATCCCGAGGAAAGAAGCCATCACGCATGTGGATCAAGCTGGATGATGGGTTTGCGACCCATCCGAAGATCCTGGCCGCAGGATTCATTGCGATGGGCATTCAGCTCCGAGCGATCTGTTATGCCTCACAAAATAAAACCGATGGATTTATCCATGCCAATGCGATTCCCTTGCTCCTGATTGGCTTGGAACGTGTTGGGATTGCCTATGCCTCCATTGGCGATGGGACAGGAGGGCAATTAGCAGGCCTAGGCCTCGATGCCGATGACATTGATTGGCCGGCAGAGCTGGTGAAATACGGGCTATGGGAACCGCGTGCTGATGGCTACTATATTCATGACTATTTGAAGTGGAATCTTTCGAAGAAACAGTACGAATCCATCAAGTCGAAACTCTCAAAAGCTGGCCGAAAGGGCATGAAATCTCGATGGAAGCATGATAACCAAGGTCATAACCCACCTAATAACAAAACGATAACCTCTCCATCTACATCTACAGCTACAGCTACAGCTACTCTTTCTTCTCTTAATTCTCCGAATCCGGAGGGCAAGATTCCTGTCAAAAAGAGGGGGAATGGGCTGTCGGAGTTTCCGGCAGCCTGGAAGCTCTCAGACGACGAAAAAGCGAGAGCGCACGCACTCGGACTCAATCCCCTGCACGAGTTTGCCAAGTTCCGCGATCATCACCAGGCCAAGGGCACCAAGTTTAAAGATTGGCCAGCGGCCTGGCGCAATTGGGTGCGCCGTGGTCTCGAAATGAAGGAGGCCCGATGATTTGTCCGAAATGCGATCAAGACTATGAACGGACCTGTGAGTGTGGCTACACGCCAAAACAGACGACACGGCTCCCGCTGTGGATCATCCAACACTGCACCCGCGCCGGCTGTCAGAGCGCCATCCGATCCCGCCACGGGCTCTGTGAATCCGAGTTGGTGTGCAAGTGGTGCCGCGCCACAGAGGACCAGGGCTGTCCCTTCGCCGTCTATCCATCCCATGTCACGCATGCCCAGGCGGACGGATGACCTACACCCTGTGTCCGTTCGTCCACACCTTGAGACACACTTGTTGCATATATGTAACATGTATATTTGACACACGTTAACAGAATCAATGACTTCAGTTTGGCATATGTTGTGCATATGTATCATAGTATGCGGCATAGATACTGGGTCTACTTCAGAGGCACCACCACCGGCGAGCATCTCGAGGCGAGCGGGCCGAGGGAAGCCAAACGCCTCTTTGCGGCCCATCACGGGGTCCCTGTATCGGCCTATATCGCCTGGAGACGGGCCTAATTCATTCACCCATGAGACGGGGCGGCAACCCCAGAAAGCAGGACACCATGGCAGACTTCCTCGATAAACGGCATCACTTCACCACGGCTTGGGTCAAGGGCCTCACTCGCTGTTGCGTCGGACTCCGACAATTCAATGAAGATTCCGGCATGTTTCTCTGTACGATGCCGTTTGGGAATACCAAGTGGTTCCATGAGTCTGAATTAGAACGATTTGTGCTCTAAGCCGCCCGGCAAGGGGAGCAAGGCAGGGAATCATGAGTAGCTTTCTCGTCGACGACAAGACGAGAAATAGCATTGTGACCTAAGGGCCTTACCAGAATACGACACGGCTAACTGGGGGTAAATGCGCAAGGGGCGCCCCGGCAAGGGCGCCCCCCACTTTTCACCATCCGACGCAGGAGGGCCGGATCATGAACAACCAGAGTATATGCCGAATCTGCAAACGTCCGCAAGCTCCATGGCCGCTGATGCGACCGCCAGTGTGTAGTCCCAAGGATTGGGTTGTATGTATCAGACCCTCTGACACGGGGAACCCGTGACTCCTGCCGACCTTATCGCGCTCCGGACACTCTTAGGCCTGACGCAAGACCAATTTGCGCAGGCCTTGGGCTTGACGAGCCGGATCACCATCGCCCGCTATGAGGCGGGCACGCATCCGATGCCGGAGGCGCATGCCCGGCTGGTACGGGAGGCGATCATTCTCCAGGCCCATCGCTTGCTGGAGGCGTTGCGCCGGTTATGAGTCCGGGCGTAGCCGCGCCCATTCAGCGGGGAGCAAGAACCGTTCGCGGGGTCGGCGTTTCTTGACGGGACGCGGCGCCAGGAGCACTTTCCAACAGACTTTCAAGCGTGGCCACATAACCCATCGTATCGGACTCGGAGGCGTTGTCTATCCCGCTTTTGTACTACTGCGGTCCCACCTTTGCACTATCGCGCCCAGGCATTTGAGCTAGAACCTCAACAGGCTCTATCCATTGAGCCACGGGCGCACCCTTCGCGCCCAGTCAGCGTCGGAGAGGGCGCTAGCCGCGCTTCATCCGACGAGGGGTATCCTGACTGGGCGAGTGAGGGAGATAGGGAATCGGAGCCCGCCCACGAATGGACGCCAACTCGTAGCGAATCTGCTTCGATAAATCCCAGCACGAACGCGCCGCGCATTGCTCCAAATCTTCATGCAGCCAGCGCGGGAGCCGCAGGGCGATCCGCACATCCTCAGTCTCTTGTACAGCCATCATTGCTCACCTCCTTTCGACAGCATAGGCGAAGCGTGGCACAACTGTCTGACAGATGTCAAGTCGTGTCTCAAAAATAATCCTTGACACGGTCTGCCATCTGTGGCACAGTTGTCAGGCAACAGGAGTCCACCTTATGACAAAGATTCGCCGATCGATGCGGATGGAGCCAATTCTATCGACGCGCTGCGATGCGCAGGCCTCCGAACAACAAATGACCTTTAGCGAATGGGTGCGCACCATTCTCCGGCGCGAAGTGGGACTCCAGAAGAAAGGGCGGCCCACATGATCCCCCGTCCCAACCTCAAACTGGTGCATCCCCTGGACCGCTGCCAGCGGCTGGAGCCGCGCCATTCGGATGAGGTTCCTCATCCGGCGCATTTCGACTATCACCTGTCTGAGGCGAGGACCATCATTCTTTGGGACCGCGTGCTGACGTGGGCGCTCGTGCTCGTGACGGGCGTGACCTTCTGGTACGGCCTGTTGGGCATCCTCTACCTTTGGTGTTGTACATGACGCCGCATTGGTGGCATGACGATTGGGTGTTTATCGGCTTCTTCAGCCTGCTCATGGCCATCACGCTGCTGGCTGTGGCCTGGGTGCTGCTGTGACGCATGACAGCCTCATGGTCCTCCTGGATGACATTCGGGCCAGCCGCCCGCCAGTGTACGACGGCGATCGGTTTCCATTGTGGCTTGAGGCGGTCGGGCAAGTACTCGCCGCTATGCCGCAACCTGAGAGACGCTGGGCGTTCACCGTCTTGGTAGGACAGGATTTGCTCGACGCCGTGCCTGGCCTGACGCTCGCCATGGCCTATGGCGCAATCAATGAGGCCGTGCAGCGGGCGGC
>Ga0184629_10001082_pt1 | contig 11368 bp, 5 predicted proteins | sample PLM4_32_b1_FD_133158 | JGI IMG/M metagenome (GOLD analysis project Ga0184629, IMG submission 133158) | Groundwater sediment microbial communities from an aquifer in East River, Colorado, USA - PLM4_32_b1 | ecosystem: Environmental > Terrestrial > Soil > Riparian zone | place: USA: East River... | reverse complement strand
GAATTCGTATGCCCTGATCCGTGTCTCTTTGTCAGTATTTACATAGTCTTCATACCCCGGACTCTTTATATAATCCATTTTTTCAAGGCATTGTTCCACTATATCCGACATTTCCAAAAACCCTATTCTATCCTTCAAAAACTCGGCCACTGCCACTTCATTGGCTGCATTAAGGACGCAAGGCATGTTTCCGGCGCGGTCTAAGGCCTCAAATGCCAGCGCAAGATTACGAAAAGTTTCTGTATCGGGCTTTTCAAAGGTCAAGGCAGGATAATTTGCAAAGTCAAAACGTGGAAAATCAGACTTAAGGCGGGCGGGGTATGACATGGCAAATTGGATAGGTAAACGCATATCCGGAAGCCCAAGTTGTGCTTTTATGGAACCGTCTTCAAACTGCACCAGGGAGTGGATGATAGACTGTGGATGTACAACCACCTCAACTTGCTTAGTTTTCAGCCCGAATAGCCATTTTGCTTCAATTACCTCAAGGCCCTTATTCATTAACGATGCGGAATCAATCGTTACCTTGGCGCCCATAGTCCAATTGGGATGCTTTAGCGCCTGGGCCTTCGTCATAAATTTCAGTTCATTTTTCTTCTTTCCCCGAAATGGACCGCCCGACGCCGTGAGAATAATCTTTTCAATCTTGTTATGAAACTCACCTGTAACACATTGAAAAATAGCGGAGTGTTCTGAGTCAACAGGATAGATGTTTACCCCTTTTTCCCGTGCCAGACTGGTGATCAGTTCACCCGCTACTACGAGGGTCTCCTTGTTTGCTAATGCTATTGTTTTACCGGCTTCGATCGCCGTGATGGTTGGTTTCAATCCAGAATAACCAACTAATGCAACGAGAACAAGATCAATGGTATCCATCTGAACAACAGCGGCAAGTGAGTTCTCGCCGGCATATACTTTTATCGGTTCGGCACTCAGCTCGGATTTTACAAAGGGATAGTGTTCTTCATTTACAATAACTACTGCATTCGGTTTGAACCGCTTGGCCTGTTCAATGAGTAGTGCAGCATTGCCCTGAGCCGTAAGTACCTCCACTTCAAACGCCTCCGGGTGCGCAGCGATAACGTCAAGTGCTTGCGTACCGATTGATCCGGTTGATCCTAAAATAGCAATTCGTTTTTTAGCAGAGATCAAGACAAATGGTAGTTAATTATCTTTTGATTCTAATACAAACCTGAAAGCGCACTTGCAATTGCCCTATCATTGGCTAGTCGCGGCACTTTGTTCTGTCCTCCAAGTTTTCCAAGTGATTTCATGTAATCGATGAAAGCATTTTTACGAACGCTTTGTATACGAAGCGTTCTTAAAATATTTCCTACAATTAAATCATCATAATAAACATTCAGTTTACGCAATTGTTTATCAAGTTCAAGAGAGAATGCCTCAAGATCATGAGGTATTTTGGCAAATTCAATAAACCATTCATGATGGGGCAATCCTTCCATCGGTGTCACTTGTGGTGCTACCGTAAATTCCACTAACTCGACTTCCGGAAATTTTTCCATGGTAAACTTCATTGCTTTCTCTACTTCTTCACCGATGACATGCTCCCCGAAGGCAGAGATGAAATGTTTGATCCTGCCGGTAACGATCAGGCGATACGGATTCTTTGAAATGAACTTTACGGTATCGCCTATGGAGTAACCCCACAGGCCGGCATTACTATTAATAATCAAAGCATAATTTTTTCCCAACTCAACGCCTTCGATAGAAAATCTTCGGGGGTTTTCATTAAAATATTCTTCCGCGGGCACAAATTCAAAAAATATTCCAGTGTTCAACAACAAGAGTAACCCAGGTTCAACCTGAGAATCCTGATAGGCGATAAATCCTTCCGATGTTGGGTACGTTTCAATAGAATCTATTTTTTTACCAATGGAGTCCATAAGTTTTGCGCGATACGGTTCAAAATTCACGCCTCCGTAGATGAAGAGTGAGAAATTTGGAAATACATCTTTGATTTTTTTTCCGGTGCGCGCCCGGATCCGGTCGAAATACATTTGCACCCAGGGAGGAATACCGGAGATCATTCTCATGTCCGCAGTCAGGGTTTCATCCACAATTCTTTCGAGTTTTTCTTCCCAATCTTCAATACAATTTACGGCATAACTTGGTTTCTGATTAGCACGCACAATGGCGGGGATCTCATGATTCACTATGCCTGAAAGTCGACCCGTTTTTATTCCGGCCTTTTCCGCTAAGATGGGGCTGCCGGAAAGGAAGATCAACCCTCCGTCCAGAAAAGATGCCTTACCTGTTTCATGGACATAATTAAACGAAGCGTCACGTCCGCTATTAAAATGATTTGAAACTGAATCTTTTGTAATCGGGATATATTTTGTTCCAGAAGTAGTGCCTGAAGTTTTGGCGATGTATTTTGGCTTCCCCCTCCAAAGCACGTCCGATTCCCCATGTAATACTTTTTCTATATACGGTTTCAACTGTTCGTAATCACGTATGGGGACCCGCTTCTTAAAGTCTTCATAATTTTTAATCGCCTTAAAATCGTGGTCGCGCCCAAATACGGTTGATTGCCCTTGTGTGATTAAATAATCAAACATTTTTTTCTGATACCGAAAGGGATCTAAAGACCATTTTTTGGTCGCGGCAGCAATGTACGCTGCCATAGGTTTTGCCAACCGTGATCGTATTCCCATGTCCTGCAAAACTAATAAAATTGATTGTTGATCCGGTACGGATATTTTTCCGATGATCCATTATCGTTAGTTTACGTTCAAAAAGGACGCGCCATCCATTTTGTCATGAATCGATAAACTTAAATCACTTTGGTTGCGTTTTTGCTAATGTTTTCAAACTTATTGAACTTCATATTCATCAGACTACCGTATTCAGGTTTTAACTATACATGCATGAAAACCACCTTAAAAATTGTAATCGCAGGATTTATTGCCGGTTTCGCAGGGGCCTTTACATTTTATAATTATTTCGTCAAACCTTCCCTGGAACAAACACAAAGTGAGGCAAAGTTTAACACGGTTAATTACGATCCGCCCGCTATAACTTCTTCCTCCAATGCAGCGCCAATCAGCCCCACAATCGCTGTTCTCCCTGTTGACTTTAGCGAGGCTGCAGTAAAAGCGACACAGAGCGTGGTTTACATCAATAGCATTTCCAGGGGAGCCACCTATACTACCTGGGATTGGTTTTTTGGCGAAGGGACCGGAGGCGGCCGCACGCAGGTAAGCAGTGGATCTGGCGTAATTTTTTCCGGCGACGGCTATATTATCACCAATAACCATGTCATTGAATCTGCAGAACGGATTGAGGTTAACTACAACAAAAGGGTTTACCCGGCCGAATTAATAGGAACGAATCCATCCACCGATCTGGCTGTTATTAAAATAAATGAAACGGGTTTGCCGGCGATAACACTGGGGAGTTCAAAAAATGTTCAGGTGGGCGAATGGGTAATTGCTGTTGGTAATCCATTTTCTCTGGCCTCCACCGTGACAGCCGGAATAGTAAGCGCGAAAGGCAGGCGGATTGGTATTCTCGAAGATAAGTTCCCGATTGAGTCCTTCATTCAAACCGATGCTGCCATCAATCCGGGAAACTCAGGTGGTGCTTTGGTCAATAAGAGCGGCGAACTGGTGGGTATAAACTCAGCTATCCTTAGCCGTACCGGGTCGTATACCGGCTACGCATTTGCCATTCCGGTTGATATTGTCAGAAAAGTTTTTGATGACCTGGTGAAATATGGTATTGTGCAGCAAGGTTATATTGGCGGCTCCGTCGTGGAGTATAACTATGAAAATGCCAAGAAGTATGATCTCGATACCAAGGTCAAAAATTACAATGGCGTGCTGCTGGAAAGCATTGAAAGGAATGGACCCGCAATTGAGGCCGGCTTAAAACCAGGCGACATTATTATAAAAATAAATAACGAGGAGATCAATTCACAAAGTGCATTTGAAGAGGAGTTAAGCTACCATTACCCTGGTGATAAAATTACTATAGCCTACATTCGCGGCACGAAAACCGCCACGACCAGCCTAATGCTCGTCAACCTTAATGGCACGACAGAAATCCTTAAGCGAAAGATATTTATTAATGAATCGCTTGGAGCGCAACTGGAGGCTACGCAGTATGGAGTGAAAGTATTTAAGATAAAAGAGAATAGCGTTTTGAAACAAATTGGTGTGCCCGAAAATTTTACGATTATCGCCATTAATCGTGTACGCGTAAATGATCCTGAAGAAGTGGTGGATTTCTTTCAAAAGTTCAAAGGCCGTGGTGCGCTTTATGGTGTTAATAGCTCGAGACAGCAAATAGAGATTCCATTTGTGGTGAGGTGACTGGTAAGTGTGAATGGTAAGTAGTAAGTAGTAAATGGTGAGTAGTGAATGGTAAAGTAAATCGTGATGGTCAACCGCTTACCACTTACCTCTTACTTCTTACTAACTACCACTAAGACACTCTCATTTTCAGCTTCTTCCCAAGCTCATCTACGGTTGCTTTAAAGTTGGGATCAGTTTTCATCATGTCTTCTACAGACTCAAGCGCGTGAATCACGGTGCTGTGATCGCGGCCACCGAAGTTTTCACCGATTAAGGCTAGCGTTAATTGAGTATAGCGCTTACAGAAATACATAGCCACCTGTCTTGGAATAACAATCTCCCTTTTTTTGACCTTGCCTTTCATTACTTCAAGATCAATCTTAAAGGATTCGGCTACCGTCTTTTGGATGAAGTCAACACTGACGTCTGACTGGATTTCTTTGATGATGTTTTTAAGAACTTCTTTTGCCAGCTCAAGGTCAATTTCTTTTTTAAGCAATGTAGCGTGGAAGATTAACGAGTTCAGTACACCTTCCATATCACGCAGGTTTGTATCCACGCTATAGGCAAGATATTCTGAAACTTCCGTTGGAATTTTAATCCCATCCGCCAGCATTTTGCGGTTAATGATGGCCAGCTTAGTTTCGAAATCAGGTTCTTGCAAATCGGCTGTTAGCCCCCATTTGAAACGTGAAAGCAATCTTTCCTGAAATCCTTTCATATCCCTTGGCGGGCAATCACTAGTCATGATGATCTGCTTTCCCGACTGGTGCAATTGATTGAATATGTGGAAAAACATTTCCTGAGTTTTCTCACGTCCCGCCAGGAATTGCACATCATCCAGAATGAGTAAATCAACCTGCTGATAAAAATTTTGAAAATCCTGGAGCTTATGATTTTGAAGGGCATTCAGGAACTGATTAGTAAAATCACTTTGATCAACATACAACACAACCTTATTGGGCATGTTATTTTTGATTTCGTTGCCAATGGCCTGGACCAGGTGTGTTTTACCAACACCGACTCCTCCGTACAGCATTAAAGGGTTAAAGGATGTAACGCCAGGTTTCTTTGCCACCGCAACCCCTGCTGAACGTGCCAGTCGATTACAATCACCCTCCACAAAATTATCAAAGCTATAGGCTACATTCAGACGTGAATTAACGGTTTGTGGATTTAAAGCCTTAAATGAAAAGGGAGAATAATCATCTGAGCTAAAGCCATTAACGGCACTTCTCCGGTTGCCCGCGCCATTTGCCGGATAGTTAACCGATACGGGAGGCACTTGTTGATTGCCGCTGTCTACCACTACAGAATATTCCAGACGACCGGTAGGACCAAGAACCGTGTGAATAGCCCGCTTTAACACGGGAACATAATTATCCTCCAGCCATTCATAAAAAAATTGAGAAGGAACCTGGATGGTAAGCACGTCACCATCAACACGTAATGGAGCAATTGGCTTAAACCAGGTATTAAAATTCTCCTCCCCGACATTCTCGCGAATTACTTCAAGACAATCATTCCATACTGTTCCGCAGCTAACTTCCATTGATCTCTCTGTTCTATTGGATTTTAAGGTTTCCATGTGGGAAAGGGAGACAAAGATGTAAAAAAAGAGTTAAAGAAAACAAGCCGGCGCGTCATTGATTTTTCAGAAAAAAAAGTAATAGCAAAATTTTAAAATTAAAACGCAAACGCTTGATAAAAAACTTGACTAAAATTGAGTTGAAATAATTTTCCATGGCAGATCACTCCCTTCACGACCTCCTAAGGCAGTCTTTCCCAAAATCGAACAAAGAAGATTGGTCCAGCGCAGCCTCAAAGGAAATTCTGGGGAAAAATGCTTTCGAAATCCTGACATGGAAAACCAAAGATGAAATAAAGTTTTTTCCCTACTATGACAGGCAGGATAGTAAAAACTTAGGCTACCTAAAGAATTTCGAAGTTCCTCCATCCCCCAACCACCATACCGGTGCGCGCGCATGGCAGAGTTTACCAAAAATTACTGTTACGGATGTTGAGAAAGCGAACGTTATAGCGCTCAGCCATTTAGGGAATGGTGCCGACGGGCTCCTGTTCGACCTCTGCAAGTTTAATGTGGTTGATGTCAATGTGTTACTCCATAAAATCGATTGGCCATATTGCAACGTCTCGTTTTTGGTGACGCCGTCAACAAAAATAATTCCTCACCTCATCGTCTACGCTCAGAAAAAAAAATATAACCCGACTCTCCTTGCCGGGACATTATTTTGGGAAAGTCCCCCACAGGATACGATGACCAGTATTCAGGCATTTTCAAGCTTCAACAAATTTCATTCGCTTGGTCTTTATATTAACCCGTCTTCCCCCGTGAAAGAAATTTCTGAAGCCTTGACAAAAGCTGCAAATTTGATGGAGGTGCTTACCGATAAAGGAGTTGAAAAAGAAATTGCATGGCGAAACATCAGTTTGTCCTTTGCTGCGGGAGTTGATTTTTTTTTAGAAATCGCCAAACTTAAGGCATTGAGATTCCTGTGGTACCAATTGGCCCACGCTTTCGAGATAAGAAATTACAGGCATACGAATGTACAAATCCATGTTCGATCCGAAAGTTGGATCAATGAAAAATTCCAACCGCACAGCAACCTGCTGAAAAACACCAGCACAGCATTAGCTGCCGTGATGGGTGGCTGTGACGCTCTAACGGTAGCGGCAGAAGATGAAAACAATAATATGATGAACCGGATCGCCCGCAATGTTTCAAACATCCTCCGGGAAGAAGCACATATGGATAAAGTATCCGATCCTGTTGCGGGCTCTTACGCTATTGAAAATATGGTGCATAAAATCGCGCAAGCGGCCTGGATAGATTTCCAGCACAACATGAAACAATCATGAGGCCTGATTTTTCTACCATAAACTTCAACACCCACACTCCTCCGTCTTCAGCAGCGGGGTCAGTAATCAAGTCCTGGCACAGTCCGGAAAAAATAGAAATCAAACCAACCTATGTTCAGGCTGACACAAATAACTTGGTCCATCTCGATTTTACTGCCGGAATTCCTCCATACGTGCGTGGGCCTTATGCCACGATGTATACGACAAAACCATGGACCATCCGGCAATATGCTGGATTTTCAACCGCAAAAGAATCAAACGCATTTTATCGACGAAACATTGACGCAGGCCAACGTGGACTTTCTGTTGCTTTTGATCTCGCGACGCATCGTGGATACGACTCCGACCATCCTCGAGTTGCGGGTGATGTAGGTAAAGCGGGGGTAGCTATCGACTCTGTGCTCGACATGAAAATTCTTTTTGATCAAATTCCGCTTGATACAATGTCGGTATCCATGACCATGAATGGTGCTGTCATTCCGATCATGGCCTTCTACATCGTCGCTGCCGAAGAACAAGGAATAAAGCCTCATCAATTGAGTGGAACAATTCAAAACGACATTCTTAAGGAATTTATGGTGCGTAATACCTACATCTATCCTCCGGCTCAATCGATGCGCATCGTGGCAGATATTTTTAAATACGCATCGAAGCACATGCCAAAATTCAACTCCATCAGTATCAGTGGCTACCACATGCATGAAGCGGGGGCCCCGGCGCACGTTGAATTGGCGTATACCCTAGCCGATGGGCTTGAGTATCTCCGCAAGGGCCTGGAGGCAGGAATTGCCGTTGACGACTTTGCTCCCCGACTTTCGTTCTTCTGGGGTATTGGCATGAACTTTTTCATGGAGATCGCCAAGATGCGCGCAGGTCGTTTGTTGTGGTCTAAGATAGTTCAGCCATTCCATCCAAAGAATCCAAAGTCGATGGCCCTTCGCACACATTGCCAGACCTCAGGGTGGAGTCTGACAGCGCAAGATCCTTATAATAATGTTACCCGGACCTGCATTGAAGCACTGGCTGCCGTATTGGGCGGAACACAATCGCTGCATACCAATTCGCTTGATGAGGCCATTGCTTTACCTACTGATTTTTCAGCCCGTATTGCCCGAAATACTCAACTGTACCTGGAGAATGAAATCGGAATATCCCACATGGTTGACCCCTTGGGAGGATCTTATTACGTGGAAAGCCTCACCGCTAAACTTGCTGAGAACGCCTGGGATCTAATTGAAGAAGTAGAAAAGTTGGGAGGCATGACGAAAGCTATTGAGAGTGGTGTTCCAAAAATGCGCATTGAACAAGCGGCGGCCGCCAAACAGGCACGCATAGATTCCGGGCGCGATGTAATTGTAGGCGTAAACAAATACCAGGTAACCGAAAAACCAGACTTTACTATTCTGGAAATTGATAACACTGCTGTCCGACAGGAACAGATTGAAAGACTCCATAAATTAAAGACTGAGCGAAACCAGGCTGATGTAGAAAATTCACTTCAAATGTTGACCGCTGCCGCCACCGACGGAAACCAAAATTTACTTGAACTCGCCATTGATGCAGCCCGTAAGCGTGCCACATTGGGCGAGATTTCATCCGCCATGGAAAAAGCTTTTGGCCGGTATAAAGCATCTATCAAATCAATTTCAGGTGTATATTCGGGAGAGATGAAAAATCAAAAGGACTTTGAAGAAGTACGAAAACTTTCCGACCGCTTTGCTGAACTCGATGGCCGCAGGCCTAGAATTCTGGTGGCTAAAATGGGACAAGATGGACATGATCGGGGAGCGAAAGTAATTGCTACCAGCTTTGCCGATCTGGGATTTGATGTTGATATCGGACCATTATTTCAAACACCCGATGAGGTAGCGTTGCAAGCCGCGGAGAATGACGTGCATGTTGTCGGTGCTTCAAGTCTTGCCGGAGGTCACAAAACATTGATTCCTGAATTGATTAATTCTCTAAGGAAATTAGGGCGACCTGATATCATGGTTATTGCGGGAGGGGTAATACCGGAACAGGATCATGACTTCCTCCACCATGTTGGTGTTTCCTTTGTCTTTGGTCCAGGAACCGTGATCACCTCGGCAGCGAAGGAAATTTTATTCAAACTCCTTAAAAAATAGAACAAAAGAAATCGTTCGATGAAGTAATGTTTGCATACCCACACTGACATGCGGGTCTAAATTCCACCTGAATTTTAGTAGCTTAGTAGTAAAATTCAACCCCCCCGGTCATGAACATTTCCAGGCTATCCTTGTTCGTAATATTGAATTTGGTTGCTGTTCAACCTCTACTATCACAAAATAAAAAATTTGATAAGAGTCTGGGCAAGGTAGATTCTTATTATGGCGCCGGAAGCTTTGCAAAGGCAAGCAGTTCGCTCCAAAAGCTTAAGAAGTCTATTATCTCCAAAATGGGCCAGCAAAATACCTACCTACCTGGATTGTATATTCGGGAAGCTCGGATCAACCTGGCCTTAGGAGTTTTGGATGGTTTTGATAAGACGTTGAACAATGCTCTAACCAGCAGTTTTGCAACATTCGGAGAAAACAGCGCGAGTTACGCGGGCACCATGATTGATATCGCCGAAAGCTATAATGAATATGGCAATTACCGGCTGAGTCGCGAATACTTAGAGAAAGCAAAAGAAGTACTGAACCGAACGAATCAATTAACAGATTATTTAAAAGGACGCGTTGCCATAGTAGAAGCAGAGGCGATGACGGGCCAGGGATTTTGCAATAGTGCTTTAGATCTACTTAAAAGTATGGACAGTTACTTTGCGGGAAGAGCGGTTGAAAAGGAAACCACCGTTGAAGGCGCTAGTATCAAAACCCAGCGTGTACCAACTGAAGAACTTCCGAAGCGATTTGGTGAATATGCAAAATTGCTGACGCCTATAGCGAATGCTTATAGCAAAAAGGGAAATTTACTATCGGCCGACTCAGCTTTTAAAGCCGCTCAAACATGGATCCGGAAAAATCAACGGTACCTGGGTGAAACAAATCTTGCCCTGGTGCAAAACAATTACCTATATGCCAAAATGTTGATCGATAACGGTAATGAACACCGTGAGAAGGAGCTCGAGTTTGATAACATATTAAGCAGTTTAAAGAAACGGACCAACCCTACAAATACGTTGGCCCATGACCTGTACCTGGCTTACTTGCACCAACTCCTGGTAGAAGAAAATCGTGCACGATACCTCAATACAAAACTGGAATACCAAAAAGTAATTGATAAGAATTTTCCAAAGGCGAGCCTTGTGCAAATCAATCTAAAGGCCGTTGAATTTGATTCTAAGTTGGAGCGCGATAAAACAAAAGATCTTGAAAAGGATGCCACTAACCTCCTCAACTCAAAATCTTTACCCAAAAATTACAGAACAACCGAACACATTCTTAATTTTTTATTCGAAGTAGCACAAAAGGGAAAACGATATGTAAATTCAGAAAATTACCTCACCCAAATAACGGAAATCAAAAAAGAACTTTATGGAGAAACCTCACCCGAATACCACCTCGCCAAAATAAGACTTGCAAGTTACTACCTCGATTACACGAACAAGATCGAAGAGGCTCAGAAGATTTTTGATGAGAGTTATATAAAAATAGTGTCCAGGGAAATTGGCCCATGGCAAAAAGATCACTTAGACATTCTGAACCACCTGGCAACATTATATGAGTTCAGTGACAAATACGCATTAGCCACTTCTACGCTGGATAATGCCTCCGATGTTGCACGGTCAAAATTCAGCGATACAGATCCTGAGTATGGCGTGGAACTTGACCACATCGCGCAACTTCAAATCAAACTCGGTCAATATGAAAAAGCCGAGCAGAATATTTCGAAGTCGTTGAAAATACTCGAAGAATATCGCAAAGATGACAAACGTATTGCCGACTACATACATGCCATTGAAACTCAGGCAAAGCTCTTCGGTATTAAGGGATTGTTTGATGAAGCCGAGGCCAACCTGGAACGATCCAGAACATTGATATCAAAAGCCGATGTTGCCGTTGGAAGTGAACTCTCCAGCGCAGAGGAATTAACTGCTTTATTCATCCAACTCGGTCGTTACTCTGCCGCTGACAGACTTTTAAACACACAGATACCTGACTATGAAGACTTATATGGTAAGAATTCCATTCGCTTGATCGAACCCTTCG
>Ga0184629_10001081_pt1 | contig 11381 bp, 8 predicted proteins | sample PLM4_32_b1_FD_133158 | JGI IMG/M metagenome (GOLD analysis project Ga0184629, IMG submission 133158) | Groundwater sediment microbial communities from an aquifer in East River, Colorado, USA - PLM4_32_b1 | ecosystem: Environmental > Terrestrial > Soil > Riparian zone | place: USA: East River... | reverse complement strand
TTCCTAACTAAAAATCATTTTAGAATATTTAAAGAAACTTTAAAAGACAAGTTTTTATTCTATGGCTATTTTATCGAGGATAAACTAATAGGATTTAACACTCTCATAAAAAATGGAGACGCTATAGACACTTATTTCCTTGGCTATGATGACAGCATTCAAAGGGAAAAAATGCTCTATTTGAATATGCTTTATGATATGATTGCTTATAGTATTAACAAAGGATATAAAGAAATTATTTTTTCCAGAACAGCCTTGGAAATCAAAAGTTCTGTTGGGGCAAAACCCATTGAGATGTTTGGATTCATGGAACATAGCAACACACAAATAAACAAACAGGTTTCTAAAATATTTCCATATTTGGAACCTGAAGTAATTTGGCAAGAAAGAAATCCCTTTAAGTAGAAATCAGATTCCAGTTTGCAGTATTCAGAAGGCAGTTTTCAGATCTCAGAAGCCAGATTGCAGTCTGCAGCAAACAATTAGAAGGCTATGGATTCTAGATTTTTATCTAAATAAAAGAGCGGTCATCAATCTGACGCCCGCTCTTTTATTTGCATTCTATATTCTTATTTAAATCTAAAAACTATTTGTTTACTTGATTCTAAATACTGCTTTCTGTCTTCTGAAATCTTCTATCTTATAACTACAAATTATCGATTTCTTCCTGAACTATTTCCCAATCCAAAAGAAGTTTTTCTAATTCTGCTTTTTTCTTATTGTAAGCTGTAAAAAATTTAGCGTCTTCTATGTGCTTATCATAATTGGAAGCCAACATCTTGTCGTCTTGTTGAATGTCTCTTTCCAATTGCTTAATCTGACTTTCAACTTTACTCAACTTATTTTGCAATGCTTTCCCTTTTTTCTGATCTTCGTACGAAGTTTTGTTGCTTTCTTTGGGAGCAGTAGCTTTCAAGGCATCTTTTTTCTCTACTTCACGCATATTTTCCATATTGCGTTGTTCCAAGAAATAGTTGATATCACCTAAATATTCTTTTATTTTTTGGTCTTTAAATTCATAAACCAAATTCGACATTCCTTGCAAGAAATCTCTATCGTGAGAAACCAAAAGTAAGGTTCCACCAAATTTTTGCAAAGCCGCTTTCAAAACATTCTTGGATTTAATGTCCAAGTGATTGGTAGGCTCATCCATCAACAACACATTAATGGGTTGCAACAACAATTTACAAAGCGCCAAACGGTTTCTTTCGCCTCCAGATAACACTTTAACCTTTTTCTCTACATCATCCCCACGAAACAAGAAAGAACCCAACATATCGCGTACTTTCATACGGTTGGTATCCATTGCTGCATCTTCCATGGTTTGCAGCAACGTAATTTCTCCATCAAGATATTCCGCTTGGTTTTGAGCAAAATAACCCAATTGTACATTGTGACCTAACTTAATAGAACCTTGGTATTCAAATTCATCTACAATCGCTTTAATAAAAGTCGACTTTCCTTGACCATTTTGTCCAACAAAAGCAATTTTACTTCCACGTTCCACCAATAAACTAATATCTTTTAGAATAGTTTTATCTCCGTAGCTTTTGGTAACATTTTCAGCTTCGACAACCACTCTACCTGGTTCTTTTGAAACTGGAAAAGTAATATTCATGACTGAATTATCATCTTCATCTACTTCAATACGTTCCACTTTATCCAATTTCTTAATTAAAGATTGTGCCATCGAAGCTTTAGATGCTTTGGCGCGGAATTTCTCGATTAATTTCTCTGTCTCTTCTATTTTTTTGGCTTGATTTTTTTGTGTAGCCAATTGCTTTTCACGAATTTCATGACGCAATTCTAAATATTGTGAATACGGTTTATTAAAATCGTAAGCTTTACCTAGAGAAATTTCAATTGTTCTATTGGTTACATTGTCCAAAAACATTTTATCGTGAGAAACAATAACGACAACTCCTGGATAATTTCGCAAGAAGCTTTCTAACCAAATGATACTTTCGATATCCAAGTGATTGGTTGGCTCATCCAGTAATAAAACATCATTGGCTTGCAGTAACAATTTGGCCAATTCAATACGCATTCTCCAACCTCCAGAAAAAGTTTCGGTTTGATTGTCAAAAACTTCCCTTTTGAAACCCAGTCCTAGAAGAATTTTTTCAGTATCTCCAACATAATTATACCCTCCCAGCAATTCAAAACGATGGGTATAATCAGATAAATCTTCAATAATTTGGCTGTATTCCTCACTTTCGTAATCTGTACGAGTCACTAATTGATGATTTATATCCGCCAGCTTTTTTTCAACTATTTTAATGTCTACAAATGCTTCATAGGCTTCTTCAAGTACAGTTCTTCCTTGTTCAAAATCAATATCTTGACGTAAAAACCCCATTCTAACTTCTTTTTCCTGAGAAATCACTCCTGAATCTGGAGCAAAATCTTTGGCAAGTATTTTAAGCATTGTTGATTTTCCGGCGCCATTCTTTCCGACTAGACCAACACGATCTCCAGCGCCCAATCGAAAGGTAACTTCTTCAAACAAATAAGAACCACCAAATGAAACCGATAAATTATGTATATTAAGCATGTATTGTTATTTTATTTCCTCTCAAAATTGTAATATTGCATCCCAAACTAATGGGACTAAAAAAGGAAAAATTAAATTTTTTGCAAATGTTAAAAAAAGGATCCAAATTAAATAGCATTTTAACAGGAACTTGTCCTAAATGTCAGAATGAGAGTATGTATTTGGACAAAAACCCTTATCACTTAGGTTCTATACTCAAAATGCATGAGCAATGTAGTCATTGCGGACTAGTATATCAGATAGAGCCCTCTTTTTTTTATGGCGCCATGTACGTAAGCTATGGATTGAACGTTGCAGTTGGAATTGCGACTTTTATCATCTCCTATCTTATCTTTAATTCCAGTATAAAAACATCATTCATCGCAATTATTGCATCACTTATTGTTTTATTTCCGATAGTATTACGATTATCGAGAAATATTTACATCAATATGTTTGTACCCTACGACCCAAAAATGCGAAAATAATTAGGACTTACGGTTATTCTTTTTTTCAAACCTTTTTATATCGATTTCTGCATTTAAAGGAATATCATTTTCTATATTATCAAACAATGCCTTTGCCATTGCAGGCCCCAACATAACACCACGTGTTCCCAATCCGTTAAGAATATGAACCCTACTGAATTGTGAATGTGTCCCTACCAAAGGTCTTCTGTCTCTAACCGTCGGACGAACACCCGCAAAGTGTTCAACGATTTCAAAATCGCATGAAATAATTTCACGTATTCTTTCAACCAATTCGTTTTTTCCCTCTTCCGTTGGCAAATCTGTTTTATCCTTCCAATTGTAAGTTGCTCCAACTTTAAACATATCATTGCCTAGAGGCAAAATAAACACACTGGTATTCACAATAACATCCAAATCTAATAATGGCGCCTTAATAATAAAAAGCTCCCCTTTTGTACCATCTAATGGCAAATTCTTAAAATACGGATTGGCATGAATTCCAAAGCCTTCTGCAAAAATAATTTGTTTTGCTTCTAAACCTTTATAACAAACACAATCTTCCTTAATGATTAATGAATTATAATCAAAAGACTCCTCTTGAAATAGATTGTTTAGAATCAGGTACTCTTTATACTTATTGAATAATAGAGAAGTATCTACATAGCCCGTTTGCAGCACTTCACCATAGCCAAATGGAGAATCAATTCCTTTATAATCTTTAAAAATTAATTCAGTTGATAAAAAAGGCGCCAAAGCCAATTTATCCGAAGCAGCAAACCAATTATTTTGCTCTTCAATTGAGTAAAATTTTCTTAAAATAGGTATTTTAAAATCAAATCGACAATTGATTTTATTTTCTAGAACCCTATAAAAATCACGCTGTAACACTAATTGCTCCTGAGCTTGCCAAACTTCACTAAATCGCTTTAAAATTACAGGATTATACAACCCTCCGGCAATTCTTGTAGAATTTTGAGAATTATTATCAAAAACAACGATACTTTTATCATGAAACAAAGCTATTTCAGAGAAAGAGATACCAGCTAAGCCAGAACCAACGATAATATAATCAATCATTATGTACTATTTTAAAAATTTAGAAAAATAAAATAAACAAAAAACTCTTACCAATTACAGTAAGAGTTTTTTAAATTTTATAAAATGATGGAATTAATAATTCCACATATCATGTTCAAAATCACGAATTTTATCTTTAATTCTGTCAGATTCCAATAATTGATTCAGAGCATTTTCATTCACATATTCCGTAATCAAACGATCCCCGTATACATTTTCTTCTTTATATATTGTACCTCCAAATTGTCTAGAATCTAGTATTCTATCGAATGAAACAGGCATGGCCGAATTTTTCTCGTTAAATGCTAAATAATTATGTAGATATTCACGAATAGATGGATAAAAAACCCAAAATAAATCTATATAATCTGGATTATCAGAACCAACTTCTCTTGCTTCAGGAGCAACAGGACAAATTCCAAGTAAACGATATTTCAATTCAGCTTGACGTTTATCAAAATACCAATATCCTTTTAATCTATAACCGGTTATATCTTGAGCCGTTAATTCACGTTTGTCAATAAACTGTGGATCCAAAGTTTTACCTGGACCTGCAGGAACTACCACTTGAACTTTTTTACCCTTAACCGTTTTATAAGTTACTTTCGATTTAGGATAATAGGCATCACGATTTGCATTTACTTCTTCTCGACCAGCATTTGTAGTATCGATATAAGTAAACGAACTGCTCATGTCTTTTAAAGTCTTTTTCGTATTAAAATAATCATCGGCATACACTTCTGTTATTTTATTAGTCTTAATACCTTTAATCAAAACATCAAACAATGACCTTCTATCTTTACCAATATTAGCAGTATCAATTGGAAAATAAAGAGGAAAATTAAATCTTTCACTCAAATCTACTATTTCCCAAGTAGTTTTACCCATCAAAATATCTCTATCATCAACGTAACCATAAGCCAATGGCTTATCATTATCTAAAGAAACTTGAGACTTAGTTTTTACACCAATCTGTTCAGGAGTTTTAGCATTAAGCAAATTTGATTGTGCAAAAGAAGAAAAACTTCCCGCAACAATTGCAATAACCACTACTAAATTTTTAGTCTTCATCTTTATTTATTTTAAGTAACTTAAGTCGGTTTAAAAACCGACTTAAATATTATTGAATTTCGTAAATAACTGGAGCCGTTCTAGAAAGCATAATATCAGAACCAACTAATTTAGTTTTAATATCCGAAATCGTAACTTGATCCCCTCTAGTTGCTCTAGCTAATGCAGTAACACACTGAGCATTTACTCTATCACCGGAAACGATTACAGCAGCTTGACCGGCAACTTTTAATGTAAAACCAACAACGTTTAATTGCACATTAAAATCAAAATCAGGTAATTTAGCTGAGATTTGAGAAACTTGCAAACGAGATTTCGCCCCTTTAACAATACCCATTTCTCCTCCAATTGCACCAACTGGTGGTGGAATACCTTTAATTCTAAAAGATTTTTTATCAGAAACTTTAGAACCATCAGGAAGCGTTCCTGTTACATTTATAACTACTTCAGATCCTTGACCAGGATTCATATTGTAAGCACCAGGCTTACCTGCAGAACTTAATCCAGAACCAGACGCAGATATTTTATTAGAAGAAACTCCTGCAAAAGTAATTGTCATTGGGTTTATAACACCTCTATAAACAACATTCATTTTATCAGCAGAAATAGTTGCTGAATTTGGTTTTGGAACCACTACATAATTTCCTACAATTGGAATAGCAACTGGTTTACCATCTTCCATAAAAGTAAAATTACCATTTATATCATGTTCTCCAACATTACCAGCACCAAAACTAAAATCTACTTGACCATCATGTAATGCAGAGCTTAAATTAATATTACCGCCATTTACAACAACCTTTGTAGGTACAGTAGATTTATCAAACCGACCTAATACAATTTTACCTTTTACCGCTTCACCAGCAAAGAAAGCAGATTTCTCTGGAATAACTATTGCAGTATAATTTTTCATAGAAGCTGCTGCAACTGCAGTGTTACCAGTTAATGCATTATAAACATTAGTTTCTGTTCCTTTAATATCATTTTGTTCTGCAGTTAATTTAGCAATAGATGCAATTAAAGGGAAATGTTTAAAATTGTAATCTAAGTACCCTTTTTTCACTCCTTCCTTATCTTTCACATCAGCGACATTAAAATCAGCATCAATTCTAGTAACGATATCTTTATACTTAGGGTCATTACCTAAAGCAGCTTTCATACCGGATTTATAACTTTCAATAGCGGCCATAACCTCTTTACCCTTTTTAGACAAACCATCTCCAGAAAACCAAGATTCATCCAATTTCGAAGAATTATCCATGGTCTCATAAGGCAATTTACCGTCTTTTTCCTTTTCAATATCTTTTGTAAGATCATTTTTTACATTTCCTAAAAAACTGTAAAAAGTTTTTGTTACTTCCGAAACTTTAACAGCAATATCTCTTGGAGCAGCATATTGCTCAGGTTTATCTTCAGCTTTCGATTGCAAATCAGCTAAAATCGCCTCATTACTGGTCAAAGCCAAATTATTTACTGTTTCGAATTTTTCATTTATTAAACCAAAAGCAGACAATACTTCTTTTGACATATTTAATGCTAACATCGCGATAAAAACCAAGTACATTAGGTTTATCATCTTCTGTCTAGGGGTTAATTTTCCTCCTGCCATTTTTTCTAATTAGTTTGTTATTTAATAATTTAATTATATAGTTAAAAAACTAATTATCCTTTATTACTCATTGCAGAAAGCATACCACCATAAACATTGTTTAATGAAGCAATGTTTGCAGTCATAGATTGCATTTGCTCTTTCAATTTACCGGCGTTTTCAGCAATTTCTTTATTTGCTTCAGCATTTCTGGTAGCACTTTCCAATTGAACTTTATACAAACTATTTAAAGATTCCATTTGAGCAGCAGCCATAGACAACTCTTCGCTGTATTTTTTAGTTGCAGACATTGAGTCTACAGTTGGAGAAATATTTCTAGAAGCATCTTCAAAATTTCTAATACTATTTCCTAAGCTAGACATTAATTCACCATCAATTTTCGCTTCCTTAAGCATGGCGTCTAATTTTGATGAAAGCATACCATCTGCGTCATCAGACACTACAGGTTTAGCAGCTGCTTTTTCTCCACCCGCTAATTCAGGATACACTAAAGACCAATCCAACTCATGATCAACAGGTTCAAATGCTGATAAAGCAAAAATAAATGCCTCAGTACAAAGACCTATGATCAATAAAGTACTTGCTCCAGGATAATGTTGAATTTTAAAAAGAGCTCCAATAATTACTACTGCCGCACCCATACCATAGGTAAAATTCATTGTTTTTTTGCTTAATATCGCCATCTTTTAAAGTTTTAAAGTTAATTATAGGTTATTTTTATTTATTAATTTGGGGTTATTTTTTTTTACTTTTACTATTACCAGTCGTTTGAGTTCCCATATAGTCTTGAACTGTTCTAAAACCGATATAACTTCTAGCAGAATCCGCATACTCGAATGCTCTTGTACTCACTTGAAGGAAATAAGAAACATCCTTCCATGAACCTCCACGAACTACTTTACGTTTATTTGAATTATCTATAACGGCAGGATTCATCGTTGAAACAAAATCATAGGAATTCGCGTCATAAGCAGAGTCCGTCCATTCAGAAACATTTCCAGCCATATTATACAAATTATACCCATTTGTATCATACGATTTAGCTTCTACAGTATACAATGCGGTATCAGCCGCATAATCACCTCTATTAGGCTTGAAATTTGCAAGGAAACAACCTCTATCACTTTTTGTATAAGGTCCACCCCAAGGAAAAGTCGCCGATTCAAGACCTCCTCTTGCCGCATATTCCCATTCAGCTTCACTAGGTAATCTAAACGCATTCACATTATTAAAATGATTCTTTTTAGATTTTATATAAGTGTTTTTATTTAAAGTTCTCCACTCACAAAAAGCTTTAGCTTGAATCCAACTTACCCCTACAACAGGATAATCACCATACGCTTTATGCCAAAAATAATCATTATGCATAGGCTCATTATAAGAATAAGCAAAATCCTTAATCCAAACTGTAGTATCAGGATAAATTTTCACTTCTTCCGTTCTTATGAAGTCTTGTCTTTTTCCTACTTTAGCTTTTGCAGCTGCCTGAATATCCATCCAAGTATAATGGAACTTAAGTTTATTCACATCAATAGTTCTTAAACCATTATAAGAAGCCTCAAGAGGTAAATACATTGAATCCATAACCTCAGTGTAATACTCATCAGGATACTTTTTAGTATCCGTAATTAACTTCGCTTTTCTATTCAACCTCTTATAAGCATTTGGATCTTTATCAGTACCTATGCTGTAATAATTATCGTACATATACTTATCATATGCGGTCATTTTTGCAGGATCAGAATTATTAAATGCAAAATCACCGATGCTACCGGTACTTTTACCTTTAGCACTACTTGCTCCTGTATTTTGACCACTTTCTTCCGCTAGAATTGCTAAACGAAATCGTATTGTCGAATCTTTTACCCATTCCACAAATTGGCGATATTCGCTATTAGTAATCTCCGTTTCATCCATATAAAAGGACCTTACAGTAACTGTTTTTGTAGGCGCATCTTCTATATTAGCTAAATCATCATCTGATTTCCCCATAATAAAAGCACCTCCAGGAACTAAGGTCATTCCATAGGGTTTTTCTGGATGCCATTTGGCTCCTTTAACACCAACCAACTCTCCTTTGTCGCTTGATCTACCACAGCCAATTAACATTGTTAAAATTGCCGTAAATGCAATGAACTTCTTCATAAAAATTTGGGTTATCTATTCATTATTATTTAAGTCTGTAAACCTATTTATTTTTTACCTAAAAAACAATTGTTTTTTAGTCTTTATTTCATTTGCCAAAAATAGATTAAAAAAAAGTTAAAAAAAAATTTTTTATCGACAAAGTGTCAAAAAAGAACGACAATGTACGTATTTGTCAAAATTTTGTAGGTATTATGTAGGTTGGTAGCCGTTTTACTTCTAAAATAACAGCTTCACTAAGATTTAAAGCCATTTATAGAATGTGAAAAATTAAACTATATTTTTTCGTTGTGCCTTCCACCATCTTTCGGGCATTTCCTGATTACAAGCAGCTAGATACTCCTCATACGAACACGGTAATAACGTGTTTTTTTTCAACTTATTGCTGCCATTCAAAATAAATGGTATTTCAATCCACCAACGATCTGTCTTATCACTTTTGTAAAACACAAGATCATCTTCTTCCAAAGGTACCGTGTATTTTAGATAACTATCTCTACTCCCAAAAGGATATTCATTGGATCTATAGTGATATCCTTCAATAAAATACCAAATTATTTGAGCAATAACAACCGATTCTTGTTTTGAATTGTTATGATTAAATACACCAAACAAAGAAACTTTATCACTTATACCAGCATATCTAGACAACGAACATATTTCTTTACCGTTAAAACCGTTAGGATTAAAAGAAACAAAATTTCCAGAATCAGATGATTTTACTGAATTTAAATCTAAACTTACTATATCAGCATCTCTAAATACAGGTTCTGAAATCGAAATATTATTCGAAACCTCTCCTAACCTATAGGCATCAAAAAACAACTTCTCAATTAAGTCAATTTCTTCTTGTGAATTATAATACGTTTGATACCCTATATTACAATAATTAAAAAGGTTGTTAGGTTCATTGATGATTATTTCTGTTAAATATGAATTTGACGAAATCGCTTCATTTTCTTTTCCAAAATCAAATTTACTGTCAATCGTCACCAAATTAACCATTTGTTCCAAATCGTCATAGGCTCTATAAAGTGCGTATGTTAGATCTTGGGAGCCACCTATTACTATAGGTATAATTTTTTTCTTTATTAAACTGGAAACAATTTTTCTAACTGCAAAATAAGTATCCTCCTTTGAATTTCCTTGAAGAATATCTCCTAAATCCGCGATAGTTGCGTTCCAATTACCTGGAAACATTTCGTATAATTCTTTTCGGATAGCATTTAAATTAACATCCGAAATTGCATTCTTGTCGCCACGGTTTTCCAAAACCCCGATGATGGCAATATCAATTTTATCTAAATCCGGAATCTGTTTATTAGTATGTAAAACAATTTTACTCCCCAAATGCTGAGAAGACAATCCTGTTATATAATCCAGGATTTCATTATCTATCGGCGCTAAAAAATCAAACTCCATTTTTTATTTCTTTTTTGCAACTGCTTTTTTAACAGCTGGTTTCTTTGCGGCCGCAGCCTTTTTCGCTGGTGCTTTTTTCGCCGGTGTTTTCTTGGCTATCATTTCTTGAACTTCTGCCAATGTCAATTTGGTTGCATCAACATCCTTACTCAATTCAATTTTGATTTTTCCTTTTGTAATTACCGAGCGCCCCCAACGAGCTTTCTCTACCAATATCCCTTCTTCCTCCCAGTTATGAAGTACTTTGTCAATGTTCTTCTGCAATTTATCTTCAATCAATGCTTCCACATCAGATTGTGATAAATTATCAAAATCATATTTCTTGCTTACATTTATAAAAATACCGTTCCATTTGATAAAAGGACCAAAACGACCTGTACCTTTTTGAACACCTTCTTCTTTATAAACCGCAATAGGCGCATCTGCAATTGCTTTTTCATCAATTAATTCTTGGGCCCTTTCTATGGAAACATCCAATGGATCTTCGCCTCTTGGTAAAGATATAAAAACAGCTCCGTGGCGCACATAAGGACCGTATCGCCCATTGCTCACCTCAACTTCTTCTCCTTTATATTCACCTAAGTTTTTTGGAAGCAAAAACAAATTCAAAGCTTCCTCCAAAGTAATGCTACCTATATTTTGTTCGTTTCTAAGACTCGCAAACTTTTTCTCTTCATCATCTGCTGCACCAATTTGAGCCATAGGACCAAATTTTCCTAAACGTACCGAAACCGGTTTTCCAGAAGCAGGATCAGTTCCCAAAATTCGTTCTCCACTTTCTCTTTCTGCATTTGCTTCTACGTCTTTTACCGTTGGGTGAAATTGATCATAAAACTCTTGCATCATTTTGGTCCATTCTCTATTCCCCTCCGCTATTTCATCAAAATCTTGTTCGACTTTTGCAGTAAAATTATAATCCAAAATATTTCCGAAATTCTTAACCAAGAAATCAGTAACAATAGTACCAATATCAGTAGGCACTAATTTTCCTTTATCGGAACCCGTATTTTCTTTAAGTAACTTCTCCCCTACTTTACCTGATTGCAAAGTAAGT
>Ga0184629_10001079_pt1 | contig 11384 bp, 10 predicted proteins | sample PLM4_32_b1_FD_133158 | JGI IMG/M metagenome (GOLD analysis project Ga0184629, IMG submission 133158) | Groundwater sediment microbial communities from an aquifer in East River, Colorado, USA - PLM4_32_b1 | ecosystem: Environmental > Terrestrial > Soil > Riparian zone | place: USA: East River... | reverse complement strand
CGCCGAGATCGGCCAGGTGGGCACGCAATTCGACGGTTTCGCCCATATCAGCCACGAGAACTCGTTCTACAATTGCTTCAAGTACGAAGACATCGCGACGCCGCAAGGTTTCACCAAGCTCGGCATCCAGAATGTCGGCATGCTGTTCACACGCGGGGTGATGATCGACGTCGCGGCGTACAAGAACGTCCAGATGCTCCCCGACACATATGAGATCACGGTCGCCGATCTCGAGGGCGCACTGAGGCGGCAGAACATGACGCTGCGCGCGGGCGATGCGGTCTTGATCCACACCGGCTGGGGACGGCTGTGGGGCGTCGACAATGCGCGCTCGGCCAAAAGCAATCCCGGGATCGGCATCGCGGCCGCCGAATGGCTGATCGCGAAAGACCCGATGCTCTTGGGCTCGGACGACTGGTCTGTCGAGGTCGTGCCCAATCCGAACCCGCAGCTCGCGTTCCCGGTCCATCAGCTGGCGCTGACGACGAACGGCATCCATCTCTTGGAGAACATGAAGCTGGACGAGCTCGCGGCGAAGCGCGCCTACGAGTTCGCGTTCATCGTGCAGCCGCTGAAGCTGGAAGGAGCGACGGGATCAACCGTCGCGCCGGTCGCCGTGCGGTGACTAGTGTCCCGATTCCGAAATTCGCTGCGTCTCTATATCGGGCTTTTTGCGAATTTCGGAATCGAAGGGACGCTAGGAAATTATTAATTTTCTAGTGTCGTTTGGTTTCGAAGTTCGCTAAGAGCCTGATATCGATAATGTGGCGAACTTCGAAACCACGACACTAGTGTTTCTTGGCAGGAGCGTGCGGCGGCCTGGCGGCATATTGGTCGAGCAGAGCGCCGAACAGGCCGGCCTTGATGTGGGCGAGAACCTCGCGCAGCTCGGCGATGTGAATCGGCTTGGGCAAATCCGCGGTGACGCGTAATCCTCCGCTTAGGGCGAATTCGGCGGCCTGTTTGCGATACTCGTCCGACTGACCGCTGATGATGATCAGATCGCCGGCGAACTGCACGGCCTGGAGCGTCAGAATAGTCTCGAACCGCTCGGCGTCCGGAAGGCAGAGATCGAGCGTGACGACATGGGGACGCCAGTGCGGGATGATCTCGCGCAGCGTGCGCGCGTCATAGACGGGGAAGCACTCATAGCCGCAGCGCAGCGCGTTGCGGACGATCAACTCGGCGTTGTCCTTGTCGTCGTCCACGGCGAGCAGCCGATACTTGCCGGTGGTGTTCAAGGATGCCATCGCGCCCTCCGATTTGCTTCGCGCGGGAATAGGGTCCCCCTTGCCGAGGATTTTGGGCGCAATTGTTTTAAGAATTGAAAATGTTCGACTGCGCTGTAACAGGGTGCGCGGTAACCTTACTGCGCCTTCACTTGATTTCGAGCGCGCAAAAATGCGAACGCGCACGCCGAATGACGACGTGCGCGCTCGCGAATGGCGGCGACTGATACTTAAGCCGGCGGCAGCGAGCCGAGATAGGACGAGATGGCGATGATCTCGTCGTCGGTCATCTTGGCGGCGACGGGCTTCATCGGGGCGATCGTCTTGCCCGCGCTCGAGCCGTGCTTGATGAGATAGAGCTGGCGCGCGATCGTCAGCGGCTGGATGCCGGCGAGCCGCGGGACTTCGCCCTTGCCCTTCAGCGCTTCGCCGTGACACGTCGCGCAACTGCCGTTCTTCACCAGCGCTTCGCCCTTGGCGATGCTGCCCGGCGGCACATAGGCGATGAAGCCTGCATGCGGGTCGCGGATTTCGGTGCCGAACGGATCCTCCGGAATCTGGATGATGCGCTGTCCGATCGGCTCGGTGCCGCCTTCGGGATGAAGCTGGCGATGACGGCCCGCGGTCGCGATGAACGTCTTCGGCGGCGTCGCGGTCTCGACCACCTTCACGAAGGTGCGGGGCTTCAGCTTGGAGAAATATTCGGCGGCCGCCTTGACGTCCTCTTCCGAGGTGGTCTTGGCGATCGGTCCCATGCGCGCCTCTTCCTTGCGCGAGCCGTCCTTGTAGTACTGCATCTGGCGGATGAGATACGCGGCGGGCATGCCGGCGATGTCGGCGGCTTCCGAATGGCTCTGGCCGGACATCAGATGGCATGAACCGCAGGCGAAGCGGACGCCCTCGCCGCCGGTGACGATCTTGGGCGCGGCGGGATGCTCTTCGGGAAACCAGTCCGGCGGGTTCGCGTTGCCGGCGATCTGTTTGGCCTCGTACTCGCGTGCGCTGCCCTTCGCCTTCACCTTGCCTTCGACCTTGACGGCCCAGGGCTGTTCCTTAGGCGGGATGTTGAAGGTCCACTCGGGGAGGCCTTCCGGGAGGGTGAGCACTTCCTGCGCGCTCACGCCGAGCGCGATGAACGGTGCGGCGGCGCACAGGAGGGCGATGCGGACGGTCATGCTTGTACGGCGGTTCACGGCGGGTCTCCTCTCCCAAATCGCAACGAAGCGGGGATGAGGTTATCCCGGCAAGGGTCCGGGCGTCTACCGGCGTTGGTATTTCGAACGCTGTTGAACCCCAGGCGACGTCGTCGGGCGCGGGGCACGAACCTGGTCCCCTTGCGGGGCGCGGCGGAGTTGTTGGCGGCACATGAAGAACCATTCGTGTAATGACGATCGTAGATTCTCAAATGCGCATCGTTCTCGCTGATGAGCGACTCTCCTGCGCTTCCGTGAGCTTGTTCTGCCGGCTGCGACATCAGCAGCACGAACTGCCCGCAAGCCCTTGGCGTTGCGCCAAAAAAGCAGGCGGTGAGGCTGCGGGTGGAGCCACTCCACGTCGACAGTAAGGCGCGCAGCGCTTTGGCCGCATGCGGTATAGGCCTATGCTCGGAACTTCAGCGGTGCTTCGGCTGTGACGACAGGGGGAACGAGCATGAGCGCACGCCTTGCTTCTCTTATTCTGGCCAATTCCTTGTTGCTGGGCGCATCTCTTGGGTTCATCGCGCCGTCGTTTGCGGCCATCTACATGAAGCTCGGCGACATCAAGGGCGAGGCGACCGAGTCGAACCACAAGGGTTGGATCGAGATCGACTCCGTTTCACTCGGCGCGGGACGAGCGGGCGCAGCAGCAAGCGCGAGGACCGCTGCGCCGAGCGGTCCCGGAACCATCTCCTTTGCCAGACGCGGCGATTCATCCAGCGCGGCGCTGATGGAGTATTGCAGGACTCGGCGCGCCATATCGAGGGTAGAGATTCATGTGGTCGAGGAATCCGCGAGGTATGTGTTCCAGGATGCCATCATCACTTCGTGCCAGGGACCGGGCCAGGGCACGAACACCGCGCCGACCGAAAGCATCAGCTTGAATTATCAAAAGATGCAGGTCGACTACCAGACGCAGGACAGCAAGGGCGCGCGGGGCGGGGTTGGCCCGACATACGACTTGGGCACGGCCAAGAAGTAGACAGTCGCTGCAGCGTTCGCGCGTAGAGCGAGACGTGGGCTAGGTCGGGTTTTCGATCGGGAAAGTGTGCGAGCAGAGATGGCAGGTGACAAGGCCGCCCTCCTGCCGGAAGCCGGCGCCGTGCGCGCCTGTGGCCCGGCCGTCGTCATCAGGAAGATCCGACACGATGCCGATCTGTCCGCAATTGGGGCATTTCACTTGCGTGGTGATCGAGAACGGCGTGTTGTGCATCGATCCTACTTCGCATTGCTTTGCTTGGCGGCGCCTTTGCCCTGGTTCGCGTTGGGCGTGGCGCCCGCGGCATCCGGTGTCCCGGCGATGACAACGACGAGCTTCGTGGGATCGTAGTATTTCTTCGCCATCGCGTTGACCTGCTGCAACGTCACCGCGTTGATCAGCCCGTTGCGCTTCTCGACATAGTCGGGCGTCAAGCCCTGGCGCTGATAGGCGTTGAGCGTGCGCGCGATCTTGGCGTTGGAATCGAGTCCCAGCGGATAGGAACCCGTGAGATAGGTCTTGGCGTCGGCGAGTTCCTTCGCGGTGGCGCCGTCCTTGGCAAAGCGCGCGAGCTCGGACTTGGCGACGTCGAGCGCGGTCGTGATCTTCGACTTCTCGCTCTGCACGGATCCGACGATGAGCGCTGAGCTCTTGTAGTCGGCGAGACCGGTCGAGATGCCGTAGGTGAGCCCGCGCTTGTCGCGCACCTCATCCATCAGCCGCGAGGAGAAGCCGCCGCCGCCCAGGATGTAATTGGCGACGAAGGTCGGGATGAAATCGGGATCGAGCCGCATGGGGCCCGCGAAGCCGAACACCGCGACAGGCGCGGGCTCGTTGCGCGGGATTGTGTTCGTGCTGGACTTGGCCGCATCGGAAGCGCGCGGCACTTGGGCCACGGACTTCGTCGGCATCGACGTGAAGAGCTGCTGCAGATACCGGCGAAGCTCTGCGTCGCTGATGTCGCCCGCAACCGCCACCTTCGCGCGGTCGCGCACCATGTGGTCGGTGGCAAAGGCCTTGATGTCGTTGATGGTGATTGCCTGCACACCCGAGGGCGTGCCGGATTCAGGATGGGCGTAAGCGTGAGTACCGAAATACGTCGCGAACCAGGCTTTCGAGGCGACGGTCGAAGGGTTCTCGTCTTCCTGCTTCAGCCCGGCGAGAATGGCGACCCGCATGCGCTCGACCGCTTCGGCATCGAAGCGCGGACGCGAAAGAACGAGACCTAAGAGGCGGAACGCCTCGTCCGCGTTCTCTTTCAGCGTCGTCATGGAGACGGTGATGTAGTCGCGGTCGGCGGAGGCGCCGATCCTGATCGCGCGCGCTTCGAGCGCCTGCTTGAAGCCTTCGGACGGAAGATCGCCCGCACCTTCATCGAGCAGCGACGAGACGAACGTGGCGAGGCCCGGCTTGTCGGTCGGATCGTAGGCCGCGCCCGCAGGGAACGCGATGTTCACCGCGATGATGGGGATGGCGTGCTCTTCCGAAAGCCAGGTCTCGACGCCCGATGGGCTCGGCACGGCTTTGACGGTGATCGCGTTCGCAGCGCCGGGAACGGCGACCGACAACAGAAGCGCGAGGACGAGGGGACGAATCTTCATGGTCGTTGCCTCAAGGCCGCGGCTGCATGCGGCCGGTGACGGATTGTTCCTTCACGACGTAAGTCTGGGCGACGCGGCGCACGTCCGCCGGCTGAACGGTCTTGATGCGGTTTGGCCAATCCTCGACGTCGGCGATGGTGAGCCCGACCGAGAGCGAGGTGCCATAGTCCTGCGCGAGCTGGAACTGATTGTCCTGCTGATAGGTGTACTCGGCAACGAGGCGCGTCTTCGCGCGCTCGAACTCACCGGCCTCGGGTGCTGCGGTCGTCATTCCACGGATGATCTGATCCATCGCGGTCTCGAGCGTGTCGAATGAGACGCCGTCGCGCGGCGTGGCGTAGACGCCGAACGAGCCCGGACCACGCGAGTAGCCGCTGTAGAACGCGCCCGCGTTGGAGGCGAGCTTCTTGTCGACGACGAGCGATTGATAGAGCCGGCTCGTCTGCCCGCCGCCCAGGATCGCCGCGAGCATCTCCATCGCTTCTCCCGTCCCCTTCGGGCTGCCCACGTAGGAGGGCGCGCGATAATAGCGGGTGAGCTGAGGCACCCTGGTTCCCGGAATGGCGAACTCCATCCGCGCTTCGGAAAGACGGGGCGGCGGCGGGACATTGGGGCGTGGCGCCAGCATGCGACGCTCGACCTTGCCGTATTTTTCCTGCGCCAAGCGCCTCACCTCTTCCGGCGTCACGTCGCCGGCGACGATCAAGGTCGCGTTGTTGGGCGCGTAATGCGTCTTGTAGAAGTCGATCGCCTGGGTGCGGTTCATCGTGCTGATTTCGGCCATCCAGCCGATCACCGGGCGGCCGTAAGGATGCGTCGTTTGAAGCGCTGCCTCCATCTGCTCGGTCGCGAGCGACTGAGGATCGGATTCGACGCGCAGCCGGCGTTCTTCGAGCACCACATCGCGCTCGGTCAGCACGTTCATTTCGGAAAGGTCGAGATTGACCATGCGGTCGGCCTCGAGCTCCATCATCAGCGGCAGCCTGTCCTTGGCGATGCGCTGGAAGTAAGCCGTGTAGTCATGCGTGGTGAACGCATTGTCCTGACCGCCGTTGCGCGCGACCGTCTTGGACAATTCGCCGGGGGGCACGTTCTTGGTGCCCTTGAACATCAGATGCTCGAAGAGATGCGCCGCGCCCGATAGTCCGGGCGGATCGTCGGTGCCGCCGACGCGGAACCAGAGCATGTGCGTGACGACGGGGGCGCGGTGATCTTCGATCACCAAAATCTTCAGGCCGTTGGAGAGCTCGAACTGCGTCGCTTTCGGGCCGGATTTCTGGACGGCCGGCGCGGGCGCAGTTTTGCCCGCTGCAACATAGCCGAAGAAGATGGCTCCGGAGACGACAAGCGCTGCGAGTGTGGTGGATTTGAAGTTCCTCATATCGACGTGGCATCCGCATTTAGGAACTTCAAATCCAAAACCACACTCGAATCGATAGATTGCCGTTGTGGCTTTGAATCCGAAATTCGCTCAGAGGCTTGCCCAATTTGTGGCGAATTTCGGATTGGCCACAACGGCGCCTGAGTGACTTTCCGCATCGCCGAGCTCGTGGCTTACGGCGCGGGCGTGGCTGTGGGCGTCGCGGTCGTGCTGCCCGCCTGCGCCTGCGCGGCAGCAGGCGTCGTGCCGGCAGGCTGGTTGATCAACCGATTGGCGAATTCGGGGCCGAGATCCTCCTGACCCACGTCGGTGATCACCCTGCGGCGGATGCTGGGATCGATCGCAAGGGCGTTCGTCCTGGTGAGCAGGAACTTCTCGCCTTCGCTGTATTCGGTGCCGAGAGCGGCGGCTTGGTTCGCGCCGTTCTGCGGGAACAACGCGTCACGCGCGAGCCCATCGGGATCGGGCTCGTTGCGGGCGGCGGCGCCGGGCTGTGGCGGACGCAGATTGAAGTCCGGCGGTATCACAAGAGGCGCCTTGGTCACGACCGTGAATTCGTCGGGTGGGTTCTTGGCGGCGCCGATGGCCTGGCGGAACGCGGTACAGCCGCACAGCACCAGACCAACCGAGGCCAGCGCCATGAGCTTCGTAGCATCCAGAGTGAGTCTCGCCATGTCTATTTCCGGGTTGCCGGCTCCCTGTCCGAGTTCTTGGCTTCAGGTCGCGCAAAGGCGTCCACAAGAAGCGCTACGACACCGACCGTGATGGCGGCGTCGGCCACATTGAAAACATACCAGTCGCGGCCAAAGGCATGAAAGTAGAAAAAATCGGCCACCGCACCATAAAGGATGCGGTCGATCACATTTCCGAGGGCCCCCCCGATCACGAGACCCAAGCCCCAAGCGAGCAACCGGCGGTCCGCGCTCCTGAGCCACCAGGACAAAGCTGCAACCGCGACAAGCGAAAACACGGTCAGAATGAGCGTGCCGGTGAAGCCTCCAGCCTGGAAAAGTCCATAGGAAACGCCGCGATTCCACACCATGACGAGGTCCAGGAAGGGCATGAGCCGGATCTGGGGCAACGTGTCGCGAAACCCGCACTCCGGCTGGAGAAGCATCATCGCGGGACGAGGGTCCGCGCAGATGAACTTCATGGGATAGAGCATGACGTTCTTGAAGATCTGGTCGGCGGCGAGGGCCGCAATGGCGACGATGGCGCCTTCCCGCTGGGGCGTCATTGCGTCGCGCCCTCCCCCCACCCGATCCGCCTTTGCGCTGCGCGCGCCGGCGGATCGACCTCCCCGCGTTGACGGGAATGAGAGCAGAGATCGACATCCCGGATCATGCGTCGACGGCGTTGCTGCAGCGGCGGCAGAGATCAGTATGGCGAGGATTGTGGCCGACCTCGGGCAGGATCATCCAGCAGCGGCCGCATTTCTTTCCATCGGCACGCGCAAAGACCACGGCTGCGCCCGCGACATCGGGAAGCCGGAACGCCTCGGCGGGAGCTTTGCCAATCTCGATATGTGCGCCCGACGTGATTGCGATCTCGGCGAGATCGACGCTGTCGAATAGCGCCGCGTCGGTTTGATCTTCGACGTAGAGCGTCGGCTTGGCTTCGAGGCTCGAGCCGATCTCCTTGGCTGCACGACGGAGTTCGAGCGCCCCGGTGACGACGCGCCGAAGATCGCGCACGCGTTCCCAGGTCTTCAGCAGAGCCTCGTTCTTCCACTCGGCCGGCACCTTGGGGAAGCGATGGAGATGCACGGACTGATCCAGGCCGTAACGCGTGGTCCACGCTTCTTCCATGGTGAAGCAGAGGAGCGGCGCGAGCCACGTCACAACGTGATTGAACAGCGCATCGATGACGTTGCGCGCGGCGCGGCGGCGCGTGCTCGTCTTCTTGTCGCAATAGAGTGCGTCCTTGCGGATGTCGAAATAGAACGCCGAGAGATCGTTGGTGGCGAAATTGAACACGGCGCTGAAGACGCGCGTGAAGTCATAGCTCTCATAGTGCGCTCGGACGTCGGAATCGAGCGCTGCGAGGCGCGCGAGCAGGAAGCGCTCCAATTCCGGCATCTCGGAATGGGCGATGCGCTCGGCCTCATCGAAGCCCGCGAGATTGGCCAGCATGAAGCGGATCGTATTGCGCAGGCGGCGATAGGATTCGACGGAGGCCTTGATGATCTCGGGACCGATGCGCAGGTCCTCGGTGAAATCCGAGCTCGCGACCCAAAGGCGGAGGATCTCGGCGCCGTTCTGCTGCGTGACCTTTTGCGGCGCGACCACGTTGCCGAGCGACTTCGACATCTTGCGGCCCTGCTCATCGAGCACGAAGCCGTGCGTCAAGACCGCGCCATAGGGGGCGCGGCCGCGCGTGCCGCACGATTCCAGAAGCGACGACTGGAACCAGCCGCGGTGCTGATCGGAGCCTTCGAGATAGAGATCGGCGCGATCCTTGTGCGGCCAGCTCTTGTCGATCGGTTTTTCCACGACGAAGGCGTGCGTGGACCCCGAGTCGAACCAGACATCGAGAATATCGGTAACCTGCTCGTATTCGGCGGGATCGAGATTGCCGAGGAAGCGCGAGGCCGGCGAACTGAACCACGCGTCGGCGCCTTCAGCCTCGAAAGCATCGGCGATACGCGCGTTGACCGCGTCGTCGCGCAGAAGCTCGCCCGACTTCTTGCTGACGAACACGGCGATCGGGACGCCCCAGGCGCGCTGACGCGAGAGCACCCAATCGGGACGCTCGCGCACCATCGCACCGATGCGGTTCTCGCCCGCGCGCGGATACCAGCGCGTGGCCGCGAGTGCGCCGACTGCAAGCTCGCGCAGTGTGGAATCATTCGAGCCGGCGAACGGCTTATCCATCGCAGCGAACCATTGCGGCGTCGCGCGGAAGATGACGGGCGCCTTGGAGCGCCAAGAATGCGGATATTGGTGGCGCAGCGTGCCCTTCGAGAGCAGTGCGTTGCGCGCGATCAATTCCTTGATCACCGCGCCGTTGGCGTCGCCGTCTTTGCCGTCGGGCGTGAGCACGCGCCTGCCCGCGAAGAGCGGCACGTTGGACAGGAACGAGCCGTCTTCGCCGACCGTGAACGGCACTTCGATCTTGAATTTGCGCGCGAGCTCGAAATCGTCTTCCCCGTGACCGGGTGCGGTGTGCACGAAGCCCGTGCCCGTGTCGGACGTGACGTGCTCGCCCGGCAGAAGCGGAACCTCGAACTCGAAGCCGCTGCCGTGGAAGGGATGGCGCGCCTTCATGCCCTTCGGATCGACCTGCGCGACGCGCTTGAGCTGCATCTTCGCGTGCTTCGCCACCTGCTCAGCGAGCGTATCGGCGAGCAGAAGCTTCTCGCCGACCTTCGCGCTGCTGCCCTCATCCACGCTCACCACTTCGTACAGCGCGTACGGAAGCGTCGGCGAGAATGCGATCGCGCGATTGCCGGGGATCGTCCATGGAGTCGTGGTCCAGATAACGATGCTTGAATCCTTTACGGAGTCCGGCCCGAGCACCGGAAACTTCACGTAGATCTGCGGCGAAGATTTTTCCTGGTACTCGACTTCGGCTTCGGCGAGCGCCGTCTTCTCGACCGGCGACCACATCACGGGCCGTGAGCCGCGATAGAGCAATCCGTTCATGACGAACTTGTGGAGCTCGCGCACGATCTGGGCTTCGGCCGGAAACGCCATCGTGGTGTAGGGCCGCTCCCATAGACCGACGACGCCCAGACGCTTGAACTGCTCGCGCTGCGCGTCGATCCATTTGAGTGCGAATGCGCGGCACTCGGCGCGCAGCTCATTGACAGGAACCTCGTCCTTGGACTTGCCCTTCGCGCGGTACTCCTCCTCGATCCTCCATTCGATGGGGAGACCGTGGCAGTCCCAGCCCGGAACGTAGGGCGCATCAAAGCCCAGCATCTGGCGCGAGCGGACGACGAAGTCCTTCAGTATCTTGTTGAGCGCGGTCCCGATATGGATGTCGCCGTTGGCGTAGGGCGGGCCGTCGTGCAGCACATAGAGGGGTGCCCCTTGAGCGCTCTGGCGCAGCTTCTGGTAAAGCCCCATTTCCTCCCAGCGCTTGAGCCATCTGGGCTCGGCCTCGGGCAGGCCCGCCTTCATCGGAAAGTCGGTGGAAGGGAGGAACAGGGTTCCGCGGTAATCGTGTTTGGAATCAGGGTCTTTGGTGTCGGGCGTTTTCGTGTCGGACATGGGCCGCGAGGTCCTTGTTATGTGGATCGGAGAGACAGAATCCCGGCAGCCCCCGGAGGGCTATGCCGGGCGGCGAATTCGCAAATTCTGTCCTCTGCTCGCGACCATGAATCGCTCCGTGAACGGGGCCCTTCTACCAGCCCCCCGCCCGGCGGTCCAGCAACGCCCGGGCGTCGAAAAGTCGAGCCGCTTCGAGTAACATTGGGCGATCCTGGGAGTGCCCCATGCGCAAAGTTATCGCCGCGTTCGCATGCGTTGTTCTTCTTTCTGGTTGCGCGTCCGCGAGCAGCTCGATGCTGAGCCAATACACTGCGCTCATTTCCGCCGCAGGCAACGGGCCCGCCGACCGCGACAAGGTGATCCGCGACGTGCTCGCCGAAGCCGCGCGCGTGACGAACGCGAACGGCTATCACTATTTCGTGGTGCTCACCGCCGATGACCTGACGCACACCGTCACCATACGCACGCCGGGACGGCAGCTGCACAACCAGCCTCCGCGATCGACCGAGGGGTTTGGAACCTACTCCGGCCGTGCCTACGCCACCGGAGGCTCGACCTATCAGACGCCCGACCGGGTCGAGCAACACATCAAGCCGGCGATGGACATCATGATCCGGATGTATCACGTGGGCGAGATCCAGCCGAGGGAAGGCGTGTTCGATGCGACCGCGTCGGTTCAGGCGACGCTTGGTCGATGACCACGGGCTTGTTGCGCGCGATCACGACGCTTTCCTGGTGCGCGTTTCTTTGCGTTGGATGCACCTCAGCGAGCGGCACGATGCTG
>Ga0184629_10001078_pt1 | contig 11390 bp, 17 predicted proteins | sample PLM4_32_b1_FD_133158 | JGI IMG/M metagenome (GOLD analysis project Ga0184629, IMG submission 133158) | Groundwater sediment microbial communities from an aquifer in East River, Colorado, USA - PLM4_32_b1 | ecosystem: Environmental > Terrestrial > Soil > Riparian zone | place: USA: East River... | reverse complement strand
GGTAAGCTACCCTGCCCAGTCTGTGATCTACCTACTGAAGTCTACGATACACAACGAGAGGGCGAAGGGGTGAGGCGGCGCCGTCGCTGCGAAAATGACCATCGCTTCAACACCTTCGAGGGCCCCATCGGAGTCGTGTGGAATGAACACCGTCATGTTGTACCCCGCGAGGGGGACGATTATGATGCATCAGTACTCGCCGCAAGGTTGAACGCCGAAGTGGAGGGGGTAGATGAGATGTAGGTTGGTCGTGTTCAAGGATGGACGACGCGTAGAGAAAAAGTTCGAAGACCACACCAACGCCGCACCGCTCGTAAAGAAACTGGAACAAGCCGGGGTCAAGTACCGTCTCGTCGCGTCCAAAGTCCTGACTCGCTACAGGTACCCGCCCGATAACGATGACCTGTCGAGTCGCCTCGCAGGCAAACTGTGGTGCCCGTATTGCCGTGATTGGTCTTTCTTCAAGGTCCCGAAGTTCACACCCGATGCGCGGATCGGCTCGGTCGAGTGGTTCCTGAATGGAGCACATCGTCAAGGTCTGCGCGTGTGCGCATGGTGTCTCATCACTGAGCTTGAGTTCTCAGTTCGTATGGCGAACGCAACGTGGTCCGAGCAGCCGAAGAGGAGGCGGCGCAAGCGACGGGTTCGATAGTTGCGTACGATGTGGCCGCACGTATCATGACGATACGAACGCAACGAAAGGGGGTGAGTCCAGGTGGCATTCCGTGCCAAGACGTACGAGAACCGCAAGGACGAGAAGAAGCTGCAGGTGTCCGGTGACCAGAAGGAGTTCGCATCGCTGGTCAAGGGCGACACCAATACCAGAGAGGCCTTCGACAAGGCAGTTTCCGACGCCTTGAAGAAGTAGATCGTGTGGGGGGCGGGCATCACAATCGGGGCACCGTCCGGGCCTGCGATATCGTGCTCTGCCCCTCCCCTGCACCTACTGAGGTGATGGGTGAACGTCTACCGCTTCAAGACGAAACCCTATAAACACCAACTCACCGCGTTCAAGCGGGCCCTCAAACAGGGCTATCTTGCTGTGCTGTGGGAACCCCGGCTCGGCAAGACCAAACTCATCATCGACTGGGCGTGCGCAGAGTACCAGCGCGCCAATGTCACGCGCGTTCTCATCATCTGCCCCTTGTCAGTAGTGGGAGTTTGGGAGGACGAGTGGGCCACACATGCTCCGATCCCGTATCACATTCACTTCCTAGAGACGGATGACCTCTCGGTACCTGTGGTGAACGGTCGTCTGAACGTCTTGCTTGTGAACTACGACCGAGCATGGCGACGCAAGAAGATAGTTCAGCGGTTTAACCCTGACATGGTAGTCGCTGATGAATCTCATCGCATCAAGCGCCCGAGTGCTCGTCGTTCACTCTACATGCGCAGCTGGAAGAAGGCACGTTACCGCGCGATCCTTACCGGCACAGTCATCACGAAGTCCTACCTCGATGTGTTCTCTCAGTGGGCTTTCCTGAACAACAAGCAGTTTGGGAACAAAGTTGATGACTTTCGTGCGCGATATCTCATCATGGGTGGCTTCATGAAGAAGCAGATCCGTGGTTACCGTAACTTCGATGAGCTCAAGGGCAAGATCAAGGTGGATGCTACTATCCGTCGTGAAAGTCAAGTCTTCGATATGCCACCCACCCTGAATCAGCGCGTGCCCGTGCTCCTCGATACGAAAGCGATGCAGGCGTACCAGAGGATGGAGTACGAGCTGTTCCTGGAACTCAGGCGAGGGGAGGTCTCGGATGCGAAGAACATAGCAGTCAAGCTCCTTCGACTTCAGCAGATCACCGGGGGGTGGATCAAATCCGACGAGGGTAACATCCATCAGATCAGCACAGACAAACTACACTCCGCTTGGGAGAGACTGGAGAACTTGTGGAATGACGACGAGCGCGTTGTTGTCTTTTGTCGATTCCTCCCAGAACTACGGGCTCTATCTCAGTTTGGCATACGAAGCGGGGTCCATACCTACTCTCTCAGTGGAGCTACACGACGCGAAGACAGGGATGTACGTCGAAGGAGATTTGAGGCTAAAACTGGTCCGTCCGTATTCATCTCACAAATCCAAACAGGCGGCTTGGGAATCTCTCTGGCTGCGGCTGCTGAGGTCCTTTTCTACTCCGTCACATACAGTTACGACGACTACTACCAAGCTGCCAGCAGGATCCGGGGGCCTAAGCAAACGCGGACGATGAGATACCAGCACCTCGTTGTACCTAACAGCATCGACACGGACATGTATTCTAATCTCAAGTTGAAGCAGGGCCTGCTCGATAGCATCATGGCGAACCCACGTAAGTATGCGAAGATTTTAGAGAAACGACTCGAAAAGCGCGTTTGACAAGGGGTTTCGACTTGGATAATATGGTACCAACGTCGCTGTGAAAGGGGGTTCCTTGTTACGAGGTGGTAGTCCCGCCAGTCAATACTCGATCCCTTTCTTACAGGGGATGGTTGACCGCTTGTTGCTTGGTTATCGCAAGTACGGGCACATCAAGGACTCAGTCGACAAGGGCATGGACCCTGTAACCGAAGCTCACAACCGGATCCGTGAATACAGCCGGACAGGCAATACCGAGTGGCTTATGGATGCCGCGAACTACTGCATGATTGAGTTCATGTACCCGTCTCACAAGGACGCACACTACCGACCTACAGACTCAGATGAATCACCGGGCCGTGCGATGAGAGATGGCACCCGCCACGCCAAGCATGCAGATCAGATGGGAGGAGATCTTTGAACGTAACAGACTTCGAGCATGTCGAGATCCCCGAGGGCGATATGCTCCAAGGGTTGTTCGACGGACAAGCATCACTGCTGCCCAAGTATCATGAGATCGAGAGGTCCCGAGGGTTCATCGTTGTAGATCCTGAACAGTATGGGCAGCTTGACCACAGATTCGTACAGTCTCGCATCAAGGACCTTAAGCAGCGATGTGATGAGGAACTTGACGAAGCGATGAACACGCTTAAGAACAAGCCCTGGAAGCAGAGCGAGGTGCATACTGACGAGGCTCATTTCTACGAGGAACTCGCAGATGCCTTGCATTTCTTCCTCGAACTGTGCATCACCGCTGGCATGACTGCTGAAGACCTTGCTCGAGTCTACCATCGTAAGCACGCCGTGAACGAGTTCCGTCAGAGGTCGAACTACTGATGGTACGACGTGCCGACGTAGAGATCTTCTTAGAGGAGATTGGGATCGAGCACTCCGAACGCGTCGAGTTCATGGAGAAGGGCTACACAGTGTGGTCGTATCGTCGGGACGAGCAAGGACAGTACGTGCTCAATCCTCGTCACGCGAACATGCCTATCCTTGACGTGCATCACTAGCCCTATGAGGACGTCTGATGCCAACTAAACGCGGTCAACTGCTCACGGGGGATAACCGTCGAGCGAATGTAGTCGAAGCTACCGATATGACTGAACTCTGGCACCGAGCGAACGACAGCATTATCTGGGCCGACGCCGATGACCTGGCCTACGCGTCGTCGCTGGACTCGATGATTACTGACTGCATGGGGATCGCTCGCAAGGCCACTTTCGACATCGACATAGGAGCTGACCTATGGGTGACGCCGAGCAGATGGAACACACTGATCCGTCAGTACGTCGATCCCGACCGGTTGTTCCAGTGGCTCGAACGGGTGAAGGAGATCTCCACCTACAAGCGGGGCATCGTTGCGATGGACATGAACCCCGTGAAGCAGCAGATCGTGAAGTCGAACGCTCGAGCTTCCCGGCGCAAGGGCGGCGGCTGTATGAGGATGATTACATACCGGGCGTTTCCTCAGCCTACGGTGACTCTGTTTTCACGGACCTCCTATCTAGGCTACATTGGCGGACTCGACATGTTGTGTGGGTACAAGTTGATAGAGACCGCCTGTGACATGATTGGCGATGGACTCAAGCCAGAGCAGTTCCAGTTCGTATGGATGTGCGACACGTGGCAGTTCCACGGGTTCAAGTCCATGGCGTACATCATCGCTTCGAATCAGGATAAGTTCATGCGAATCTCCGAAGATATCTGGGATGCGAACGTCGGGCGCAAGTTTCGTGTGAACGGGGTAGTGCGAAAGCTCAAACCCCTTGAATCGTACCCGACGTGGAAGCTCATCAGGTATTGGTACAAGCGTATCGCGAAGCAAGATCGCGAAGGCAAGCTCTACGCCGAGATGAAGTACGGTGCCGAGAAGCGCATCCGTCGTCGGTTCCACGCAGCAACGGGTGTCGACCAAGACCCGTTCCTCAGCACGGAGAAGGAGTACCCCCCGCTGACCACACCCATCGAGCTCATCACGCTCGACCGCATGCTCTACAAGACTCCTGAGTCGAGGGCAGTGATCCGCAAGCAGAAGCTCGAGAAGGCAGACAAGTTGATCCATCAGCTTTTCGACGACGATGACGCCGATATCTTGATGTTGGACCAACTGTAAAGGGGGTGCACGTGGTAGATGAACGCCGCATCTACAAGACGCTCGGTGGGTTGGCTTGCAAGGTTGAGGTCACTGGTACCCACAGTTGTGTCAAGGTCACGGACTCAGGGATCTGGCCGCTTGCGAGGCCGACTGAGCCGATAATCAAGGTCACTATCGGTCACCTGGTCAAGCGCAAGAGGGAGTCGTGAAGATAGCTATTGCCATCACCGTGAACGATAGGCCTGAGTACCTAGAGCAGGTCATCGAGTCGTGGCACAAAGTGCGGGGGATTGAAGACACCTGGGTGATCTTCCAGTGTGAGCCTGAGTCGAGAGAGTGTCAGGATCTATGCCTCAAAGCGAAGTTCCCAAAACAGGTCGTGAAGATCAATCAGACGAAGATGAGTGCGCTCGGCAACCCTTACGTCGCCATCCAATCCGGATTCAGCGATGTGGGCGATATCGACTTCGTGGTCCTAGGTGAAGATGACTCCATCGTGACAGCCGATGCCCTTGAGTTCTTCCGCACTGCTGCCCGTAAGTACTACCGGCACGAGCAGTGCCTCGGTGTATGCTCATTCCAATACCGTCCGGCAGGCAAGCCGTATATGATCTACCCTCGCCATTACTTCGCCTCTGTGGTGTGGGGAACTTGGCGTAACCGTTGGGACATCATCCGTAGTCGTTGGACATTCAACTACGACCCCGCTTGGGATCGAATGCTGCTTGACCTCGTTGCACCCGGGGATTACTTCTTTGCATTCCCGACGATCTCTCGATCCCAACACATCGGTAGGGAGCGCGGGACACATATGTCTCCTGAGCAATTCGAGGAGTTACAGGCGAAGCGAGTGCATGACGGGTCAGCTCAGAACTACATGGCGATAGGAGGAGACTCATGAACAGGCGCGGTTTCCTTCGGCTGATGGGCGTAGCTGCTATCGCGCCTGCGGTTGTGAAGTTTGTTCCTAAACCGTTGCGTGATGCGGCAGTTGAGCATGGCCTTGGAGCACCCCCCGACGCCCGTACGGGTACCATGTTACAAACTCCTAAAGCCTTCGTGATTGCAACAGACCGAGGCTGGGTGAAATGTGATGGGCGAACACTGCCCACCGCGGAGTACCCTGAACTTGCGAAGGTATTGCGGTACGCTTATGGTGGGAAGGGCCCTGAGTTCAATATACCCGACATGAGAAGGAGGATTGTGCGGTGAGTAGGTTGTTCGCGGATTTTCCCGAGGCTCAAAACGAGATCACGCGTGACCTAGCGGAGTTGGGTATCAGTGTCCACACTGAGACGATGCAGGACAAGAACATCGCCAATGACCCGCAGTTCGCCACGAAGGAGCTCACGAACTATACGTACACTGTGCTCAAGCCTAGCTACACCGAGATCGAGGGCGTACATGAAGATTGGGTCAATCAGGAGTGGCAAGATCGACTCGTTGGGGACCTGAACCCGGGGCGTGCCTGGCAGATGCGCAAGGAGGTTTGGAGTCAGTTCCTAGAGATGCCTTTTAGGAAGTTCTCATACAGTTATTCCCAACGTATGGGTGGCAAGCATATCATCAAGCTTGTAGATGAACTGCGTCGGCATCCGAACAGTCGTCAGCTGTGGTTGCCTGTGTGGCATCTACAAGATGAGGACCGTCGAGGTAACCGACGGGTACCATGTTCCCTAGGCTACTGGTTCGTGCAACGAGAAGGCGCGCTACACTTGACCTACATGATGCGGTCGTGTGACTTCTACACTCACTACGGTAACGACGTAGCTCTCGCCACGATGCTGCTGCACTTCATCGCCAAGAACGTGGAACTCAAAGTGGGCACGTTCACCCACTTCGTTGGATCCCTACACGTTTACGCCAAGGACGTGGCACATGTCTTCTGATAAGCCGAACGACCCGGTTTTGAGCCGTCAAAGGCTGTCACGACCCGATCTTTACCTGTGTATCGCTCAGTTGTACGGGTTGAGATCCTCATGCAAGCGTGCGAAGGTAGGTGTCGTAGCAGTACGTGAAGGGCGGATCGTCGCAGCTGGGTACGTGGGTGCACCAAGTGGGATGCCACACTGCCTCGATGCGGGTTGTGAGATGCAGGATGGGGGCTGCATACGGTCAGTCCATGCTGAAGCTAACATGATTGCGTGGGCTGCTCGTACAGGCACAGCGCTTGAGGGCACCGAGGTCTGGTGCACGCATCAGCCTTGCCTCAACTGTGCGAAGCTGCTCATCAATGTGGGGATTAAGAAGTTCCGGTACGATATACTCTATCGTGACGACCGAGGCCATCATCTGCTCCAAGAAAGTGGGATTGACTCCCAACGCTATGAACGCTGAAGCCAAGGAACTCTGGAAGCAGATCCGTAACAAGAACTGCACGGAGTGCCCGCTGCACGAAGAAGCTCAGACTGTATGCCTCATCGGTGACGGGCCTGTCCCAGCTAAGGTCATGGTCATCGGCGAAGCACCGGGCTATCGTGAGGATGATATCGCGAAGCCCTTCGCTGGCAAATCAGGCAAGCTACTAGACCAGACGCTCGAATCGGTAGGCTTGTCAAGGGAGCAGGCCTTCATCACGAACGTCGCCAAGTGTAGGCCACCAGACAATCGCACCCCCACTCGGGGGGAGATCAAGGCATGCAGGCACTATCTTGATTCTGAGATCGCGGCTGTGCAACCCGAGTTCATCCTGACTGTGGGTAACGCTGCCTTGTCTCTTGTCAAAAAGTCTGGTATCCTCAAGCACAGGGGTGAGGTCATTGACTACAACGGAAGCAAAGTTCTCCCTACGGTTCATCCCGCCGCCGTCCTGCGCAATCCGAACTACGGATCCGTTTTCCGAACTGACCTCAGTACCTTTTCTCGTTTGGTGCGAGGCGAACCAGGAGCGACTCCGACTCGCGCTTTCTTGGTTAGAGACAAACGCGGGCTGTCGACTCTCACGAGAGCTGTCCTTTCTTCTCCCGCGATAGCGTACGACCTCGAGACTACCGGTACGGAGGAGTACGTCGAGGGAGCCAAGGTCGTCACCGTCGCAGTATCACCCAAGCCCGGCATCGCGTTCGTCGTACCGATACATCACCCAGACACCCCCTGGAAAGACCCCTCACGCGTCCTGGACATCGTAGGCAACGCGCTGATGTTCACCCAGGGTAAGGTCATCGCCCACAATGCTAAGTTCGATGACCGGTGGATGACGCAGTTCTCCACACCCGTCCGCTCGGACTTCGATACGATGATTGCCGCACACCTGCTTGACGAGAACAGGTTCAAGTCCTTGAAGTTCCTAGCTCAACTGATCCTGGGGGTTGATCCATGGGCAGACGTAGATCTGGGTGGCGGTGGCGCGATGACGACCCCACTGCCCAAGCTGGCGAGGTACAATGCGAAGGATGCGGACTATACTTTGAGGTTGTACTATCGCTTCCGGGAGGAATTGACAGCGAAGGGCAACGAGCGCACGCTCAGGCTGTTCGCGAAGCTCTTGATGCCTGCTTCAAAGGCGCTTACGACCATCGAGCGCACGGGCATGTGGATCGACCAACCTCGTCTGGTCAAGCGGCGCCTGGAACTGCAAGAGAAGATGAACAAGGTGCATCGCAGACTGGTCAAGTTGATTGGCCACGAAGCGAATTGGAACAGCCCTCAACAGCTCGCCCAAATCCTGTTCGGCGAGTTGAAACTTCCGATGTTCGACTTGACCAAGACGGGAAAACCGTCTACGAAAGAATCAGTGTTACTTCGCCTCAGGCACAAGCACAAGGTACCCGAGCTGATCCTGAAATGGAGGGAACTGGCGAAGCAGGAGGGTACGTACCTAGGCCCGTGGAGCGAACTCATGGACGAACACGGTCGGATCCACACCCACTACAAGATCACGGGTACGGTCACTGGGCGGCTCTCCTCAGGTAAAGAGTACGCGAAGGCCCCGGGTATCAACGTGCAACAGATCCCGCGCGACACGTTCATTAGGTCCATCATCGGTGCACCTCCTGGTTGGAAGTTCGTTGAGGCTGACTTCTCACAAGTCGAGTTGCGCATCGCTGCTCACTATGCCCGTGACGATACGATGATCCGCTTGTTCCAACTAGGGGAGGATATCCACCTAGCCACAGCAGTGAAGATGATGGGCAAGCGCCCGGATCAGGTCAAGCCTGAGGAACGCAAGAAGGCGAAGGCGGTGAACTTCGGGTTCCTGTTCGGGATGGGTTGGCGCAAGTTCATCGACTACGCCCGTGACAACTATGACCTGGAGGTGACAGAAGATGAGGCACAGACATTCCGGGATGATTTCTTTTCCACGTTTTCGCGCCTCCGTGCTTGGCATGAGCGGCAGCGTCGTCTGGTTCGTAACTACGGCAAGGTACAGTCCCTTATCGGAAGAGTTCGACATCTCCCTGACATTGACAGTCAGGACGAGGAGGTTCGTAAGGAAGCGGAACGTCAGGCTATCAACTCGCCAGTCCAGGGCTTAGCATCAGATTTCATGATGCTCTCGCTGAGTTTACTACATGAGCAGATGCCACCCGACGAGGCAAAGATCGTGGGCACGATCCATGACTCGGGCCTGTTCGAGATCCGAGATGATGTGGTCGAGAAGTGGTGTGGCATCATCAAGGACACTATGGAGAACCTGCCGCTGAAGCGCATGTTCGGCACCGAGCTCAGCGTACCTGTTGTGGTAGATGTGAAAGTCGGACAACACTGGGGGGAGGGGAAGATATGGCAGAAGACGACGGTCGCGTAGAGGTGTATTCGTACTATCCACGTAAGCTGCATGGCACGATCCCGAGGTACACGCTGCGCGAGATGGGGCTGGCAGCGAGCGCTATGACGACACGTATCTCGGCTACGGCCACTCAGCTGGTGATCTACAAGAGGCAGCCTACGTGGAAGGATGCTGATGCCGAGAGCATTTAGATGTGACGGCTGTAAGAAATACTTCGAAGACGAGCCGACATTCACACTTCAAAAGCTCTACCAGACCGTCGATGAACCCGCAGATGGGTGGACGTTCCATACTGTGGATTGCATCGTTCGTTGGGTTGAAGAGTACAACGCGAGGCATTAGTGGGGATCACCATCACCAACTCGATGATGCGGGCGAAGAACCGCTGCAACCGCCAGTACTGGTACAAGTTCGAGCGTGAGCTCGTACCTATATATTCCACAATTCCGCTGAAGCGAGGTACATGGTTGCATGAACTCCTAGAGGCACACTACACTGGCTACGGTTGGCGCCGTAAGCACAAGGAGTTGACCAAGGAGTTCAACAGGCTTTTTGATGAGGAGAAGGAACTGTACGGGGACTTGCCTACGATCTGCGAGAAGATCATGACTTCGTACGAATACCACTACCGTAAGGAGGATGCGGAGTTCGAGGTTATCGCCGCTGAGCAACTTGTCCAAGTCGCCCTTCCTCACGGTCACATGCTTGAGTTCAAGTTCGACGCCATTATCGAGGACGAGTACGGTCGTTGGCTCATGGAGCACAAGTCTCACAAACGCATACCCACAGATGACTACCGGTTCATCGACATGCAGACCGCGAAGTACGTCTGGGGGCTGAACAGGACGGGGGAGTACGGGGAGATCACCGGTGTGCTCTGGAACTACATCCGCACCAAGGAACCCACCAAGCCAAAGATGACGAAGAAGACGAATAGGTTAAGCAAGGCCCGGATCGATACCGATGTCCTCACGTTCTACAACGCGTTGGTGGAATACGGCCTTGACCCCCATGATTTCCGTGATGTATTGTCGAGGTTGAAAAAGCATCAGACCTTCTTCCGCCGCGAAAGGGTCCCGAAGCCGCTGAAAGTCATCGAGACCCTTGTGAAGGAGACTGTACTTGTCGCAGATGAGATCGAAAAGGGGGTGAAACCGATCCGCTCTATCGAGCGGGGCTGCGAGTTCATGTGCTCGTACAAGGATCTATGCATCGTTGAACTCTACGGAGGCGATGCAAAGGACGTGACCAATCGACGCTACCGAAAGGCGACGAGCGACGACTACTATGGCTACCACGACGAGGAAAAAGTCAGCCAGTCCTGACAAGATCAGGCGGGCGAAAAGGAAGATCTCTTCCGCGGATGAGTTCGACTTCCTGAAGATGCTGGTGTATGGGCAGAACGGGAAGGGCAAGACGAGGTTCGGTGCGTCGGGGCCGAAGGTACTACTCGTCGATTGCAACGAGCGTGGCTCACTGAGCATACGGCATTTCCCAGCTCAGGTGTTCAAGGTTGAGACATGGACTGATATCGACCTGGCGTACTGGTACCTCCACAGCGGACAACATGACTTCGAGACTGTGGTGCTTGATACCATCACGTCACTGGCTCAGCTCTGCATGAAGTTTGTCCTCGGTGACGAGTCATCTCGAGACCCCACCAAGGATCCTAACATGCCGAGCAAGCGTGAGTGGGGCAAGGTTGGAGAGCTCATGCGTACTGTGATCCTGAACTTCCGCAACCTGCCGATGAACGTCGTCTTCCTCGCGCAGGAGCGCAGGGGCTTTACTGACGACGATGACGAGGACGCGCCCGAGGTGTTCCCCGAAGTCTCGCCCTCAGTGCGCACCACACTCACAGCAAGCGTGGATATCATCGGCCGCGTGTTCATCAAGGAGGTAGTTACAAAGAAAGGGGGTAAGAAGGGGAAGCCCGTACCTTCGTACCGCATGCTCATAGGCCCGAGCGAGCGTTACGTTACGAAGGACCGGTCAGAGTCTGGGCTGCCGCAAGTCATCTCGCTGCCTAACAGCACAGACAACCTGGCGAAGTTGATCCAGCGCATCAAGCGTGGGGCTAAGGAGGCCTGATGGCAGAGAAGCGCAAGGTAAGTGGCAAGGGCGACGGTGCAGTCACCGTTGACTTCAGCGACACCGAGTCTCGCGAGGGCAAAAAGGGGAGTCGCAGTTCTCATCTGCCCGAAGGAGACTACACTGCGAAGGTG
>Ga0184629_10001077_pt1 | contig 11390 bp, 12 predicted proteins | sample PLM4_32_b1_FD_133158 | JGI IMG/M metagenome (GOLD analysis project Ga0184629, IMG submission 133158) | Groundwater sediment microbial communities from an aquifer in East River, Colorado, USA - PLM4_32_b1 | ecosystem: Environmental > Terrestrial > Soil > Riparian zone | place: USA: East River... | reverse complement strand
CCGTCAAGTCCGGGCTCGACCGGCTGCAGACGCGTGGCGTCGAAGCGGCGTTGCTGGCGATCGACCCCACGAATGGTGAAGTGCTCGCGATGGTCGGCGGTCGCGACTACGGCGCCTCCCAGTTCAACCGCGCCACCGAGGCCCGGCGCCAGCCGGGGAGCGCCTTCAAGCCGGTGGTCGCCCTCGCGGCGCTCGAGCGGCTGGAAGGGCGGAACCCTGCCTTCACCCTCGCCTCGGTGATTGACGACGAACCGTTGCGGGTCAGGACGCCCAGCGGTCCGTGGCAGCCGACCAACTATGATCGCCGGTTTCGCGGTCCGGTCACCCTGCGTGAAGCGATGGAGCAGTCCCTCAACGTGCCGTTCGCGCGGATCGGGCTGGAGCTTGGGCCCCAGAAGATCGTGGCAACGGCGAGACGACTCGGCATCACTAGCCAGCTCGCCGCGGTGCCGAGCCTGGCGCTCGGCAGCTCGGAAGTCACCCTGATGGAGCTGGTCCGCGCCTATGGCGTGCTCGCGGCCGGCGGAAACCTCGCGACCTCCCGCGCGGTGCTCGGCCGCGGGCGGTATGGCGACGACGTCACCGCCGCCGGCGCGGCGATGGTCACCCGGGTGGTCGATCCCGCCGTGGCCTATCTGGTCACCTCGACCCTCGAAGGAGTCGTGACCCGGGGAACCGGCCGCGCGCTCAACGAGCTCGGGCGCTTCGAAGGCGTCGCGGGAAAGACCGGAACGTCGAACGACTGGCGCGACGCCTGGTTCATCGCCTATTCACCGTCACTGGTGGTGGGAGTGTGGGTCGGATTCGACGACGGCCGGAGTATGGGGCTGACCGGCGCCACGGGTGCGCTGCCCATCGTGGCCCGCTTCCTCGCGGAGGCCTCCACCGAGGCGAGCTGGGATTCGTTCGAGGTCCCCAGCGGGATTGCCGAGGGTTATGTGACGCTCGCGCACCACAGCTGGACGACGGACTGCGGCTCGCGGGAGATTTTTCTGGAGGGAACCGAGCCTTCGGACGGACGTTGCGACTCGTTCGAGATCCCGGAGTGGGACGGACTGCGCGAGTGGGGCGGAGCGCAGATGCGCCGGGCGGCACGAATGCTCGAAGAGCTGATCGAGCAACAGCTGGAGAGGAGGCGTTCACGGCGGTAGCCGGGGCCTGGCATCAACTCTGCGTTCTCCGGGCCAGTTCCGGCACATCAGTGCTCCGGTGTCCGAGGTGCAGGACATCCGGCGTGCCGGTCCGTCACCTCGACAGGACACCCGGAGGGCCCATGCTCACCACCCGCAGTGCCGTTCTCGCCCTCCTCCTCGCCGGTTGCAGCCCCGTGAGCGACGTGGTGCGCCTGGATCCGACTCCCCGAGCGCAGCGGTTACCGGCGGACGTTCAAGTCCTCGCCAGCGATCCGCGCCAACCCTATCGGGAGATCGCCCTTGTCGAAGTCAGTGGGGGAGTCCTCCCCTCGCTGAGCACATTGACCCGCGCCCTGAGAGAGGAGGCTGCCAGGTTGGGCGGAGACGCCGTGGTAATCATGGGTCGGTCCGAGGGCCGGTCCAAGGGTCCCGGACTGCTCGCGCGGGTGATCGTCTTCGAGCCCTCGCCGGGCCCTCGGTAGTTTCCGGCGGTAGATTGGGACGTGGACGAATACGCGCCAATCGCCGATCTCTACGACCACGTCGGCCCGTATCGCAACCGGCCCGACGTGGATTATTTCGTCGACGCGGCCCGGCAGGCGGGATCACCGGTTCTGGAGATCGGATCCGGCACCGGTCGGGTGCTCATTCCCACCGCGCGCGCCGGCATCGACATTGTCGGGCTCGACTCTTCACCCAGCATGCTGGCCATCTGCCGCCGATTCGTTGAGCAGGAACCCGCGGAAGTGCGCTCCCGCATCGAGCTGGTCGAAGGGGACATGCGCGGATTCGACCTGGGCAGAACGTTCACGCTGGTTACGCTTCCCTTCCGCCCTTTCCAGCACCTGGTCACCGTGGTAGACCAGCTCGCCTGTCTTTCCGGCATCCGCCGACACCTGGACGTCGGCGGCAGGCTGGTCCTCGATCTCTTCAACCCCTCCGTCGAAGCCCTGGTGCAGCCGGCTGGTGAGGAATCGCCGCCGGAGCCGGAGTTCACGACACCCGACGGCCGCCGCGGGACCCGGCGCTTCCGTATCGTCGCCCGGGATCTCGCCCACCAGGTGACCCAGGTGGAGCTCATTTATTATGTGACCCACCCCGACGGACGCGCCGAGCGACTGGTCCACGCCTTTCCGATGCGATACCTCTTCCGCTTCGAGGCCGAGCACCTCCTGGCGCGGGCTGGGTTCGAGGTCGAGCAGGTCTATTCCGGCTACGACAAGAGCCCCTTCGGCTCGTCCTACCCAGGTGAGCTCATTCTCGTCGCGCGCAAAGACGCTAGGACGCTAGGAAAAGACGCTATGACGCTACGACGCTAAGTTGTAAGAGTTCTTTCCTAGCGTCTTAGCGTCTTACCGTCTTAGCGTCTTATTCTATGCCCGACCGCCGCCACCACGTGTCGTTCGATCCGGACTACTTCGCCCACCGGGCGGAGACCGGGCGGCCGATGGCACCGCTCCAGGCCTTTCGCCACGTGATCGAGACCAATCTGTGGGGCGATCGGGAGTCCGTCTCCGGCACCGGCGCGAGCCTGGATCAGACACGGCGATTGCGCCAAGAGCTTCCCGCGCTCTGTCACCGGCTCGGTATCCGCTCGATCCTCGATCTCCCCTGCGGAGACGGGCACTGGATGGCTTGGGTCGACCTCGCCGGCATCGCGTACACCGGCGGCGATCTCCTTCCCGAATTGGTCGAGGCCAACCGCGCCCGGAGCCCGGCAAATTTTGAAGTGCTCGACCTGACGAGCGCACCGCTGCCCCCCGCTGATCTCCTGTTGTGCCGGGACTGCCTGGTCCATTTCTCGTTCGCCGATGCGGGCCGCGCCCTGGCCAACATACGCCGAGCGAGAATTACCTGGCTTTTGATCACGACGTTTCCGGAAGAAGCAGCCAACCTGGACATCATGACCGGCGATTGGCGTCCCCTCAACCTGGAACGGCCGCCGTTCAGTTTTCCCGCGCCGGCGCTGCTGCTGGCGGAAGGATGCACCGAGGCCGAGGGGCGCTTCCTGGACAAGAGCCTCGGACTCTGGGCCATCAAGGATCTGGTCGCCGCGCTGCGGTAGATTCCAGAGCCCCGCCCGAGGAGAGAACCCGGTGTACCAGACCACCCGCACACACAGCATCGCGCGCCGCCTGCTCCGCCTCGTTGGGGCGGCACTCCTTGTCACTTTGGCCCCGGCCCGCCCGACCGAGGCACAGTCTCCCAAGAAAGTGCTGACGATCGAGGACTACGCCCGCTGGAGGAGCATCGACAACAGCCGGATCTCCGGCGACGGCAACTGGGTCGGCTACGGGTTGGCCAATCGGCGCGATCTCGCGATCCGCTATTTGCAGTTCTTCGATCACTATCTCCGCGGCGCGCCGGCGCCTCGCTGGCTGACCGAGGGCGTGCCGTTTCTGGAGAAGGACCTGCGCCGGGACGCGAGCAAGGAGATCGTGCCGTGAGATGAGCATCCGTCTCTTCGCGTCTCTGCTCGCCGGGACCGCGCTGCGGCCTCATTGACAGCCGCGGCTCCGAGGTCGACCTTTTGCCGGTCGTTCGATTCGCCCCGCGTCTTCCTATCTCAGAAAGCTCTCGACTCATGATCCACCGACTCGCGCTTCCCCTTCTATTGCTCTCCGCCCCCCTCGCCGCCCAGGCCCCCGAGGTCAAGTACATCACCCCGGTCGGCGCCGCGGCCACGCTGCCCTTCAGCACGGCGGTCCGGGTCGGCCACATGCTCTACCTCTCCGGCCAGAACGGCACCGACAGCACCAACGCCGTGGTGGCCGGCGGCATCGAGGCCGAAACCCGGCAGGTCCTCACCAACATCAAGCGGGTGCTGGAGGCCAACGGCTCCGGCATGGACCGGGTGGTGAAATGCCTGGTGATGCTGGCCGACATCGCGGAATGGGGCCGAATGAACACCGTCTATGTGACCTTCTTCCCGAAGAACAAGCCGGCCCGCAGCGCCATGGGGACCAGCGGACTGGCCTTGAACAGCCGGGTCGAGATCGAGTGCATGGCGACGGTGCCGTAGCGCAATGGGCACGTCGCCGCTCCGAACATCGTTCCTCTTCGGCGCGGTGCTGCAAGTGGTCGTCGTGGTGATCGGCGTCGTGGTGCCGGCCCTCGGCGCCCGCAACAACTTCTATCCCATTCTCGGGACCGCCATCGCCGCTCTCGCGGGCGCCCGGTTCTCCCGCTGGTCGCCCGGGGCGCCGATCACCCGGTCTCTGTCCGGCGGCGCCCGGGCTGGTGGCGGCGGCAGCCTGATCGGCGCCATCGCCGCGGCCATCGCCGCCGCCGTTCCCGCCGCACCCGCCCAAACCATCCTCATCGCCACGCTCACCGGGACGGTGGCCGGGATGGTGGGCGGGGTATTGGGGCGGGGATTGCCCGCCAGGGCATCCGGGGAGCCGGGCATCCGGAAATCCGGGCATCCGGGGACCCGGGCATCGGGGGATCCGGGAAAAGGACCCCGGCTTCCCTGATCCCGGCTCCCCGGGATCATCCCTTGCCTTCCGCCAGCCCATGTTGCATAATTATGCAATATGCAGAACACCCCTCTCGCCCTGGCCTTCTCCGGCGGGCTCGATACGTCGTACTGTGTTCCCCGGCTCGCCGATCAGGGCTACGCCGTGCATACCGTCTACGTCAACACCGGCGGCGCCTCCGACGCCGAGCGAGCCGGCATCCGCCTCCAGGCCCAGGCCGTCGGCGCGGTGGAGCACCACGAGATCGACGCCCGCGAGCCGGTCTTTTCGCGCTTCGTGACTTACCTGATCCAGGGCAACGTCCTCCGCGGCGAGGTGTACCCCCTCTCCGTCAGCGCCGAGCGCACCCAGCAGGCCATCTCGGTGATTGACGTGGCCCGGAAGATCGGGGCCAAGGCCGTCGCCCATGGCTCCACCGGCGCCGGCAACGACCAGGTGCGCTTCGACATCGCGCTCCGGGTCCTTGCCCCCGAAATGGCCATCGTCACCCCGATCCGCGACGAAGCGCTCACCCGAGACCAGGCCATCGCTTACCTCGAGGCGCGCAGGCTGCCGGTGCCGGCCAAGGCGTCGGCCTACAGCATCAATGCCGGCCTCTGGGGCACCACGTGGGGTGGCGGCTGGACCCACGACACCTGGGCCGGCCCCCCCGCCGAGCTGCTCGACCCGCCCGCCGACGCGCCCGGCTCGTCCGATCTCGTGATCGGTTGGGAGCAGGGCGTGCCGATTGCCCTGGACCACAAGCCGCTGTCCGGGCCCGACCTGATCGCCGCGCTCTCGGCGCGCTCCGCCGGGTACGGCCTGGGCCGCAACATTCACGTCGGCGAGACCGCCCTCGGCATCAAGGGCCGGATCGGCTTCGAGGCGGGGGCGGCCCTGCTCCTGATCACCGCGCACCGCGAGCTCGAGAAGCTGGTGCTCACCAAGTGGCAGGTGTTCTGGAAGGACCAGCTCGGGCGCTTCTACGGCGACCGCCTCCACGAGGGCCACTACTTCGATCCCGCGCTCCGGGACATCGAGGCGCTGATCACCAGCTCGCAGCAGCGGGTAACGGGGGAGACCCGAGTCCATCTGGCGCCGGGCCGCTTCATGGTGACGGGTTCGCGGAGTCGCTACTCGATGATGGACCGTTCGGTGGCCACCTACGGCGAGGAGAATCGGCTCTGGAGCGGTGAGGAGGCCCGCGCCTTCGCGCGGATCGGGGCCATTCCGTCGCTGCTCGCGATGCGGGCGGGAGAGTCAACGGGCGCTGCGCGCCCTCGCGGTGACACCTAGTGGTCCACACCACTCGCCTCCGCCTCCACCGGATCGCCTCCTCCACCCGGAATGCCCGGCTGGCCAGCGACGTGATCGTCGGCAATGCGATCGTAGCTAAAGAGGGCTACGTGCTCGCCGTGCGCATCCTGGAGGACAAGTCCACCTACAATACGGTGGAAGACCTCTCCGGCCGGATGGTTTCCCTCCGCGCCGGCGACGTGCTGGCCGGCACCCTCGGCATTCGGCGGGCGTTGCGCGGCTACGCCGGCGAGGTGCCCTCCGAGATCGCTGTGGGTGACACCATCAACGTCCTCAACCTGGGCGGGATTCTGGGCCGCTGCACCTCGTCCAATCCCGACATCGGCCCGCCGTTCAATGCCGAAGTGCTGGGCGCGGTGCTGTCGTTCCCCGAGCTGGGTGACCGGATCGGCCGCCCGGCCACGATCGCCGATGGCGCCATCCCGCCGGCCGCAACGCTCGACTGCACGGTGCCGGTGGTTTACGTGGCCGGCACCTGCATGAATGCAGGCAAAACCGTCGCGGCCACCGAGCTGGTGCGCGGGCTCACCCGGTCCGGTCTCCGGGTGGCCGCGTGCAAGCTCACCGGCGTCTCGCTCATGCGAGATACCCTTTCCATGCTCGACGCGGGCGCCATTGCCGCCCTGACCTTCAACGACGCCGGCGCGGCCAGCACCCACGCCGGCATGACGGTTCCCGTCGCCCGCGGGCTGCTCAACCGGCTCACCAAGGAGCGCGGCAGCCGCCCCGATGTGATCGTGGCCGAGCTGGGCGACGGGATCCTGGGCGAATACGGGGTGCAGGACATCCTTCGGGATCCGGGCCTGATGGCGCTGGGCGCGGCCCACGTGATGGCGGCGCCCGACCCGGTGGGCTGCTGGGGCGCCCACCAGCTCATGTGCAATCACTACAACCTCCAGATCACCTGCCTTACCGGCCCCGCCACCGACAACCAGGTCGGCCGCGACTACATCTCCGCGAACCTCGGCATCCCGGCCCACAACGCACTCCGGGATGCGGCAAGGCTGGTGGAGACGGTGCGCGCCAACCTGGGCGCCACGATAGCGGGAGAGGCCTGATGCGGGTGGCCGTGGTCGGGTCCGCGGGTTATGTGGGCGGCGAGCTGCTGCGGATCGTGCTCCAGCATCCCTCCGTGACGGAGTGCACCGCCGTCAGCCGGAGTCAGGCCGGCAAGCCGATCTCCGACGTGCATCCCGGCCTGGCACTCATCTCCGGCGCCCGCTTTTCCGGCGCCGCGGGCGGCGAAGCCGCCAAGGGTGCCGACGTCGTGTTTCTGGCGCTGGAGCATGGCCAGTCGTCCGAGCTGATGGGAGAGGTCATCGACGCCGGACCCGGCCTGATCGTGGACCTGGCCTCCGATTTCCGGATCCAGGACGGGCGGCTCAACGAGCGCTGCTACGGCGCGCACAAGGCCCCGGCGCTGGTGCACCGGTTCCGCTACGCGCTGGCCGATGTCCTCGGCACCCGGCTCCAGGGCGCCGTGGCGCTGGCGGCGCCCGGCTGCTTTGCCACTGCGGCGCAGCTGGCCCTCTTCCCGCTGGCCGGACTCACCCTCGCGGGCCCGCCGGCGATTTTCGCGGTGACCGGATCGAGCGGCGCCGGGGTCCACCCCAAACCCACCACCCATCACCCCGCGCGGGCCCACAATCTCTTTGCCTACTCGGTGATGGGCCATCGGCACGAGGGTGAGATTCTGGAGCAGTGGCGCTCCTGGACCGGTGATGCCGCCGCGAGCGCCCGGCTCATGGCCCACTCGGGTCCGTTCGTTCGGGGGATTTACGCCACGCTGCACGCAACGCTCGCTATCCCGGTCGACCGTCAGGCAATTGTCCAGCGCTACGCCGACGCATTTGCCGGGCGGCCGTTCGTCCGGCTGACCGGAGCGCCGCCCGAGCTCACCCACGCGGTGGGGACCAACCTGGCGCTGATCCACGCCACCGCATCGGAGGACGGGCGCGAAGTGCAGGTGATGGTCGCAGTCGACAATCTGATCAAGGGCGCCGGCGGGCAGGCGGTGCAGGCCATGAACCTGGCGCTGGGTCTCGAAGAAACCGCCGGACTCAAGCTCGCGGGTATGTACCCATGCTGAGTGGGAACGCCTGGCTTCCGGTCTACGCCCAGATGCCGATCACCCCGGTGTCCGGCCACGGCTCCTGGCTGGTGGACGACCACGGAGAGGAATGGCTCGACGCCTACGGCGGGCACGCGGTGGCGTCGACCGGGCACTGCCATCCGGTTGTGGTTCAGGCCATCAAGGAGCAGGCCGCCAGGCTGATCTTCTACTCCACCGCGGTGCCGCTTCCGCTCCGGGAGGAGCTCGCGGACGTGATCGCGGGGCGCTGTCCCGGCGACTTGTCCAAGGTGTTCTTCTGCAACTCGGGCGCGGAAGCCAACGAGAATGCGCTGGCGCTCGCGCGCAAGGCAACCGGGCGCCAAAAGGTCGTCTCGGTGACGGGAGGGTGGCATGGGCGCACCGCCGCCTGCCTCGCGGTGACCGACGGCGCGAAGTACGAGGCCGGCGCGATTCGGGCGGGCATGCCGCTGTCGGACAAGGTGCCGTTCAACGATACCGAGGCCATGATGGCGGCGGTGGACGGCAGCGTGGCCGCCGTGATCGTCGAGCCGGTGCAGGGGCTCACCGGGGCAAAGGACTGTTCGGTGGCGTTCCTCGAATCGGCCCGGCGCGCCTGCAGCCGGGCCGGTGCCGCGCTCATTTTCGACGAGATCCAGTGCGGCGTGGGTCGGCTCGGCGCCTTCACGGCCGCCGAGTGGTATGGCGTCACCCCCGACATCATCACCATGGCCAAGGGTCTGGCGTCCGGCTTTCCCATCGGGGCCATGGTGGCGACGAGCGCCATGACCAGCGGACTCAAGCTGGGAGACCTGGGCAGCACCTTCGGCGGCGGGCCGCTGGCCTCCGCGGCGGCCCTGGCCACGCTCAAGGTGATCGACGACGAGGGCCTGCTCGAAAACGTGAAGGCGGTGAGTACCTACCTCAAGGCCGGTGCGTCCCGTTTGCGTCTCCCGGTGCAAGGCCAGGGGTTGTTGCTGGGACTCCAGATGCCAAGGCCGGCGGCGGAGGTACAAAAATCACTTTTCGCGCACCGGGTGCTGACCGGTACCGCATCGGATCCGGCGATACTCCGGCTGCTGCCGCCGCTCTCGTTCTCAATCGGGGAGGCGGACCTGCTCCTCGATGCTCTGACCCGGGTGCTCGCATGACCAAGCGTGACTTCATCAGTACCGAAGAGTGGGCGCCCGACGAGATCGACGCACTGCTCGAGCTGGCCGCCCGAGTCAAGCGTGGCGAGGTGACCGGCGGCCTCGAGAAGCAGGTGCTGGCGATGGTGTTCCTCGACCCGAGCCTGCGTACCCGCTCCAGTATGGAGACGGCGATGTTCCTGCACGGCGGCCACGCCATGGTGCTGGAACCGGGGAAGGGAAGCTGGACGCTGGAAACCGAGCCCGGCGTGGTCATGGACGGCACCGGTGTGGAGCACCTGATCGATACCGCGCGGGTGCTCGGCCGCTACGCCTCGGCGCTCGCGGTCCGCAGCTTCCCCAAGGGAACCGCATGGGGCCAGGAGCGGCAGGACAAGATCATTCGCAATTTCGCCAAGTACTGCGAGAAGCCGGTGATCAATCTCGAATCGGTGCGCCGGCACCCCTGCCAGGGACTGGCCGACGCCCTGACGCTGCAGGAAAAGCTCGGCGATGCTCGCGGCAAGAAGTTCGTGCTCCAGTGGGCCTGGCACCCCAAGGCGTTGCCGACCGCGGTGCCGGTGAGCGCCGTGCTCGCCGCCGCTCATCTCGGGATGGACGTAACCATCGCGCATCCGCCCGGATACGAGCTGGACATCGACGACATCCGGGCCATGAAGGCCCTCGCCATGCGGCGGGGCGGGCGGATCCGCAGCACCGAAGATCGCGCCGAGGCGCTCGAGGGCGCCGATGCCGTCTATGTCAAGTCGTGGGGGGCGATCTCCGAGTTCGGCAATCCGGACGCCGAGCGGGCCCTTCGGATGCCCTACCGGGACTGGCGGATGACCGACCCCGGAACCAGCATCGTGATGCACTGCCTCCCGGTACGCCGGAACGTGGAGATCGACGACGCGGTGCTGGACGGGCCCCGGAGCGCGGTGTATGACCAGGCGGAAAACCGGCTCCATGTGCAGCGGGCGCTGCTGCTCGAACTGATCGGTCAGGGATCAGGTCTCAGCGGTCAGGGGCGGTTCCGCTGACCCCTGACCCCTCGTGAGGAACCGATGATCGATTCAACGAAGGGGATCTCCGGCCTCAAGGGAGCCCTGAGGTACGTCCGCGCCTACCGCGACCACATCTTCGTGGTCAAGCTGGGCGGCGACGTGCTCAGCGACGCCGAAATCCTCGATCATGTCACCGCACAGCTCGCGCTGCTTCAATCGCTCGGCATCCGCATCGTGGTGGTGCACGGCGGGGGCCCCCAGGCCAGCGCGGTGATGCGGCGCCTCGGCCAGGAACCGGTGATGGTGGCGGGCCGTCGGGTCACCGACGACGCGGCGCTCGAGGTGGCCAAGATGGTCTACCCCGGCCTGCTCAGCACCGAGCTGATCGCCGCGCTCCGCTATCACCAGGTCCAGGCGGTGGGTCTCTCCGGGGTGGACGCCGATCTCCTCACGGCCCACCGCCGCCCCCCGGTGAGCGTCAAGGCCGATGACGGCAGCACCAGCCTGGTGGATTACGGTCACGTCGGCGACATCGACCGGGTGGACCCGCGCATCGTCGTCACCCTGGTCGAGAATCGCTTCGTGCCGGTGATCGCCTCGCTGGCCGGTGACGGCGAAGGGAACGTCTACAATGTCAACGCCGACACCGTGGCGGAAACGCTGGCCATCGCCTTGAAGGCGCATAAGCTGATTTTCCTGACCGGGGCGCCCGGAGTGCTCCGCGACCGGAATGACCTCTCCAGTCTGGTCACCTTTGCCGACCCCGACGATCTGGAGCAGCTCCTCGCCTCCGGCGTGGTGGAGGGCGGGATGCGGCCCAAAGTCGAGGCGTGTATCCGCGCGGCCACCGGCGGGGTGGAGCGCACCCACATCATCGATGGGCGGGCCCATGACTCGATCCTGCTCGAGGTGTTCACCGGCTCGGGTGCCGGCACCATGATCGTGGGCCGGAAGGAAAAGGCTACCTACCTCGGAGTGGATCTTGCCGACGGAGATCGAGCTTCTTAAGGAGCTGGTCGCGATCCCGTCGGTGAGCGGCACCGAAGAGGCCATCGCGCGGTTCCTCGAGGACACCGCCCGCCGAGCGGGACTCGACGTGGTCACTGACGACGCGTCGGTCACCATCTCGGTGGAGAGCGGGCGACCCGGGCCGACCTTGGCGTTCATCTCCCACCTGGATGTCGTGCCGCCGGGCGAGGGCTGGACCAGGGACCCTTTCGTGCCCGCGGTCGAAGGCACGCGGCTCTACGGCCGCGGCTCGGGAGACGCCAAGGCTT
>Ga0184629_10001076_pt1 | contig 11390 bp, 11 predicted proteins | sample PLM4_32_b1_FD_133158 | JGI IMG/M metagenome (GOLD analysis project Ga0184629, IMG submission 133158) | Groundwater sediment microbial communities from an aquifer in East River, Colorado, USA - PLM4_32_b1 | ecosystem: Environmental > Terrestrial > Soil > Riparian zone | place: USA: East River... | reverse complement strand
CTGGCTCTGGGAGCATATCGTCGGCGCCTACGGAGTGGACTTCGGATCGGAGGCGGACAAGGTGGCGAGGGTCCTGTGGCACCGTCCTCTCCCGTTGGTGCCACCCGGCTCCGTGCTGCCGCTGCACCGGGTCTGGCTCCAGCGCGGCTTGTACCATTTTCGCACCGGCTGGCAGTCGGGTGCGAGTTCCAGGGACGTTGTGTTCTGTCTCTATTCGGGCAAGTTCCAGGGCGGGCACGCGCAGGAGGATCAGAACCAGTTCGCCCTGTACGCGTACGGAGAGAAGTTCGTCATCGACCACGGCTCCGGTTCGAAGGCAAAGGAGAGCGAGGCGCACAACCTGGTGCTGATCGACGGCCAGGGCCAGCACAACGCGGGCGGATCCATCGGCACCGACGGCCGGATTGCGGCGCACCTCCTGGGCGGGACCGCCGACTACCTGGTCGGGGACGCCGCCGCCGCGTACGGCACGTACAGCGAGTTCAACGCGCCGGGCCAGCCGTTCCCCGGCACCGACTGGTCGTGGGGGTATTCGGGGGCGAACCCGGTCCAGTTTGCATTGCGGCGCGTCCTGGTAGCGCACGGAGACCCCGTGCCGCCGTATTTCGTCATCATGGACGACATCGACAAGGACGGTTCTCCGCACGCGTACGAATGGCGGATGCACACACATTTCGTCAACACCGTGAACACGTCGGCCAACCCCATCACCATCGCGGGCGCCTCGGCCACGATGGATGTCCGCCTTCTCAACCCACCCATGGATTCGGTGTCGATCACGACGCAGCCGTTCGAAAACGATACTCCGGATCCAAATTCAACTGTCCTGCGCGTGACGCGCACCGCGGTCGATCCACGGTTCTCGTTGCTCCTGTTGCCGCGTGAGAACTCCACCCCGGCGCCGAATGTGACCCAGGCGTTCTACCCGTGGGGGTACGCGTGTCGCATCGAGTGGGGAGGGGGAATCGTCGACCAGTTCGTTCGGAACGATTCCGGCGATCCGGTGACGCACGGTGACGTCGAGACGGACGCGCGGGTGACGTGGGTGCGCGAAAACTCCGGCGCGGTGTCGGGCTATCTGGCGGCGGGGGTGGGCTCGCTGGTCGTGGGGGGAACCAACTACGTGACCATCACCGGGGGGACGGCGACGTGCGAAGTGTCGGGCTCAACCATCCATCTGGATCGTGCAGACGCGGACTTCGAGTTTTTCGACTCCGGAATCGCCCAGGTGGTGTACGACGAGCAGGTGCTGGGATTTGTGGTCAGGAACGGGTACGTGGTTCCGGCGGGGGCGACGGCGGTGGGCGACGCGGCGCCGCGCACAGCGGTGACGATATCGGCCTACCCCAACCCGTTCAACCCGGTCACGACGATTCGCGTCGAGGCCGACCCCGGCGCGCGCCTGCGCGTCGCCGTCTACGACGTCTCCGGCCGGCGCGTGCGGCTGCTCTGGGATGCTCCGCTGCGCGCCTCGTCGCGGGCGTTCGTCTGGGACGGCCGCAACGACGCCGGGGCGCACGTCGCGAGCGGTACCTATTTTCTCCGAGCCGCCGGCGACGCGGGGGTTCGTACCCTCAAGCTCACCGTCATCAAGTAACTCGGACCCGCAGCCTAGTGACCGCTGCCACCCGCGAGCGCCTTCACCAGCTCGCCCACCACCGCCTTGGCATCGCCGAAGAGCATGAAGGTCTTGTCGTTGAAGTAGAGTTCGTTGTCGATGCCGGCAAACCCCGGGTTCTTGCTGCGCTTGATGGCGTAGATGGTCTTGGCCTTGTCGGCGTCGATGATCGGCATGCCGTAGATCGGACTCGTCTTGTCGTAACGCGCCGCCGGGTTGACGACGTCGTTGGCGCCGATCACCAGCGCCACGTCGCACTGGGCCATGTCGGCGTTGATGTCATCCATTTCCACCAGGTCGCTGTACGGGACGTTGGCCTCGGCCAGCAGCACGTTCATGTGCCCGGGCATGCGCCCGGCCACCGGGTGGATGGCGAACTTGACCGTGATCCCGCGTTTGCGCAACTGCTCGGCCAGCTCGTGGACCCGGTGCTGGGCCTGCGCCACCGCCATCCCGTAACCGGGAATGATGACGACCAGGCTCGCCTGCTCGAGCACCTGGGCGGCGCCTTCGACCGTCTCGGGCTTGTAGACCTTCTCTTCTCCCGCGGCGGCGCGCGCCTGCACCTTTCCGAACGCGCCGAAGAGGACGTTCGCGAACGAGCGGTTCATCGCGCGGCACATGATGATGGACAGGATGAGACCGCTGGACCCGTCCAGCGCCCCGGCGGTGATCAGGAGCTTGTTGTCCAGCACGAAGCCCATCGCCACCGCGGACAGCCCCGCGTAGGAATTCAGGATGGAGATGACCGTCGGCATGTCGGCGCCGCCGATGGGGATCACCAGCATCACGCCGAACGCGAGGGCGAGCACGATGATCGCGGGGAACATGAAGTGGGAATACGGGCCGAGCGGCTGGAACACGAGCGCGGCGCCGATTGCCACCGCGATCACCAGCAGCCCGAGGTTGACGATGTTCTGACCCGGATAGGTGACGGGCCGCTGCGGGATCCATTTCACTTCCTGCAGCTTCCCGGCCGCCATCAGACTCCCGGTCAGGGTCAGGAACCCGAGGATGACCTCGGTCACGATGGCGATCATGCGAAAGGTGGTGAGTTCTTCGGGACTCTGACTGGACCACAGGTAGTACTTCGCGGTTCCGACCAGCCCGGCGGCCAGGCCGCCGAACGCGTGCGAGAGCGCGGTTCGCTGCGGCACCGCCGTCAGGGGCACGCGCGAGAGCGGGATCCCCACCACGAACCCCGCGATGATGGCCAGAATGATCCACCCGTCGTTGACGATCTCGGGCTGGATCCACGTCGCGACCACGGCGAGCAGCATCGCGGCTACGCCGGCGCGCACGCTCCGCCGCGCGGTCCTGGGGTGGCTCATCCAACTGAGCGACAGGACGAACAGCACCGTCGCTGCTAGATAGGCCAGCTGGACGATGGCGTGCGTCATTTCTTGCCTCCCTCACCGGTGGTCTTGAACATCTTCAGCATCCGTTCTGTGATCAGGAAGCCGCTGACGATGTTGGTCATGGACGCGAACAACGCGATGGCGCCCAGGATGCGGATGTTGCGCGGGTAGTCGGACCCCGTGACGATGATCGAGCCGACCACCGCAATGGCCGAAATGGCGTTGGTGATGGACATCAGCGGTGTGTGCAGCAGGCGCGACACCCGGACGATCACTCCCAGGCCGACGAACGTCGCCAGCACGAAGACGAAAAGCATCGACCACTGATCGATCGGTGCAGTCGCGTGTTCCGGCGTGGACTGGGCGTTTGCGGCGCCAGCCACGATCCCCAGCACGACCAATCCCAGTAAGCGCTTTGTCATCTAACCGTTCCTCCTTTGGTCAACCACCCAGATAGGCACTCTTCACTTCGGCGTTCTGCAGCAGGCGCGACGCCGCGTCTTCCAGCACCACCCGTCCCGTCTCCAGTACATACCCGCGCCGCGCCACCGTGAGCGCCATGTGCGCGTTCTGTTCGACCAGCAGCACGGTGACGCCGCGCCGGTTGATCTCCACGATGGTCCGAAAGATCGCCCGCACCAGTTGCGGGGCGAGCCCGAGGGACGGTTCGTCGAGCAGCAGGAGTCGCGGGCGCGACATCAACGCGCGACCGATGGCGAGCATCTGTTGTTCGCCCCCCGACAGCGTGCCCGCGTTCTGGCGCCGTCTCTCCTGCAGGCGGGGGAAGAGTCCAAACACCTGCTCGCGATCTGCCTGGATACCCGCACGGTCACGGCGCTGGTACGCGCCGAGCTCGAGGTTGTCTTCGACGGTGAGGTTGGCGAACACCAGGCGACCTTCAGGCGCATGCGACACGCCGCACGCGACAATCTTGTGCGGCGGCATGCGCGTAATGTCGCGGCCTTCGAACAGAATCCGGCCCTGGCGCGGCGGCACGAGACCGGAGATCGCGCGCAGGAGTGTCGTCTTGCCCGCGCCGTTGGCGCCGATCAGCGTGACGACTTCGCCCGCTTCGGCCCGCAGGCTGACACCCTTGAGCGCGTGAACCGCGTTATAGTAAACGTCGAGCTCGTGGACTTCAAGCATGCGAGTCCTCATCGCGCGGAAGTTTGGAATTCTCGCCGAAGTCGGCATGGACTTCCTCGCCCAGATACGCCTCGATCACCTTCGGGTTGGCGCGGATCTCGCCGGGTGTTCCCTCGGCGATTTTGATTCCGTAGTCCAGAACCGCGATCCGACGGCACACTCCCATCACCACGCGCATGTCGTGTTCGATGAGCAGAATCGCAAGCCCAAAGCGCATGCGGATGTCCTCTATCAGGCGCATGAGCTGTTCGCTCTCCTGCGGGTTGAGCCCGGCGGCGGGCTCGTCGAGCAGCAGAAGCTTCGGCGCCCCGGCCAGCGCGCGCGCCACCTCCAGACGTCGCTGCTGGCCGTAGGGAAGCTCGCTCGCCCGCGTGTCGGCCCACTCGGCGAGCCCCATGGTCTCGAGCAGCTCCGACGCGCGGCGCAGGATGGCGGCCTCGTCGTCCTGAAACGTGCGCGTGCGCAGGACGGCGTGCACAAACCCGGCGCGCGCGTGCTGGTGCGCGGCGACACAAATGTTTTCCACGCTCGTCATCGATGGAAACAGCCGAATGTTCTGGAAGGTGCGGGTGATGCCGGCCCGCGCGATTCGGTGGGGCTTGAGGCCGTGGATGGGGTGCCCCCGAAAATAGATGCTTCCGCTGGTCGGGGTGTAAACGCCTGTAATCAGATTGAAGACCGTGGTCTTGCCGGCGCCGTTCGGGCCGATCAGGCCGACGAGCTCTCCTTCCGACAGCTCGAGGTCGAGGTCCGCCACGGCCTTGAGCCCGCCGAAGCTCACGCTGACCTTGTCCAGCTTGAGGAGGGTCTGACTCACGCGTCGTCCTTTCGGCCTCGCCTCATCGGGCCGCCCGCGCGGGGCGCGTGCGGGTGAACCAGCGCAGCGAAATCTCCTTCGCCCCCAGGAGTCCCTGCGGACGCGTGATCATGAGCACGATGAGCATGAGCGAGTAGAGAACCATGCGCAGCTCCTGCGCGAAACGCAGTACCTCGGGCAGCAGGGTGAGAATGACGGCGGCGAGGATCGCGCCGGAAATGCTGCCCATGCCGCCCAGCACCACCATCGCGATGATTTCGATGCTCTTGAGGAACGTGAACGAATTCGGGTGCAGGTACGCGTTGTAATGCGCGAACAGGGCGCCGGCCACGCCCGCGAAGAACGACCCGATGATGAAGGCGAGCACCTTGTACGACGTGGTGGGCACGCCGAGCGCCTCCGCGGCGACTTCGTCGTCCCGAATGGCGAACAGGGCGCGGCCGTGCGTGCTGCGCGCGAGGTGGAACGAGAACACCGTCACCCCGACGACCACGAGCCCGACCCAGAAGACGTTCGTCCACGCCGGGATGCCGGGGAGGCCGCGCGCCGCGCCCACCGCGTCGATGTTGGTGATGAGCACGCGAATGATCTCTCCGAAGCCGAGGGTGACGATGGCCAGGTAGTCCCCGCGCAAGCGCAACGACGGCAGCCCGACCAGGTAACCGGCAATCGCGGCGACGGTCCCGCCGAGCAGGAGGCCGGCGAGCAGCACGGCGCCCTGGGCGATCCCTGTCGGCGTGCCCGCCGCCTCCAGCGCGCGGACCCAGTTGGCGCCGGCTTGCAAAGAAAACGTCGCCGAACTGTACGCGCCGATGGCCATGAAGCCGGCGTGCCCGATGGAGAACTGGCCGGTGAATCCGTTGATCAGGTTGAGCGACACCGCGAGGATCACGCTGATCCCGCACAGCATGACGACGCGGAGGATGTAGGGGTTGAGCAGGCGCGGCAGGAGCGCGTTGAGCGCGTACAATACCGCCACCACCGCCACCAGCTTCGCGACCGGCCCCCACGCGATCCGCTTCACGCTATACCTTCTCCGCCGAATACTTGCCCAGGAGCCCGGCCGGTCGAACCAGCAGAATAATAATGAGGAGCACGAACGCGATCGCGTCGCGGTAGCTGGGCGATAGATACCCGACCACCATCACCTCGGTGATTCCCATGACGAGCCCTCCGAGCACGGCGCCCGGGATGTTCCCGATGCCGCCCAGCACCGCCGCCACAAACGCCTTGAGCCCCGGCATGATGCCCATCAGCGGCTCGATCTTCGGATTTTGCAGGCCGACGAGGACGCCGGCGGCGGCCGCCAGCACCGACCCGAGCACGAACGTGAAGGTGACGATGCGATCGACCGAGATGCCCATCAGCGCGGCCGCGGTGTGATTGTAGGAGACGGCGCGCATCGCCTTGCCCACGCGCGTGTGGAGCACGATGAAGCGGAGCCCCACCATGAGCACGAGCGAGACCGAGAGGATGATGATTTGCTGGTTCGAGATGGTGACGCCGCCGCCGAGGGAGAGGTTGCGCGAGGGAATGATCTGCGGGAAGAACTTCGGGTCGGCGCCGAAGACCAGAATTCCTCCATTCTCGAGCAGCAGCGAAACGCCGATGGCCGTGATGAGGGCGGCGAGGCGCGACGAACGACGCACCGGCTTGTACGCGAAACGTTCGATCACGAAGCCGACGGCGCCGCAGCCCGCCATGGCGGCGAGCAGCACGAGCAGCGCCCCCAGGAGGCCCGGCTCCTGCGTCGCGCCCAAGGCGCGGGCCACGAAGTAGCCGAAGAACGCGCCGAGCATGTAGACGTCGCCGTGGGCGAAGTTGATCAGCCGCAGGATGCCGTAGACCATGGTGTAGCCCAGGGCGATCAGGGCGTACACGCTCCCCCACGTGATGCCGTTGACGAGTTGCTGAAAGAACTCGGACACGCGGGGCCCGGCCTAGGGCTGGATCGACGTGTTGTAGACCTTCTTGCCGTCCTTGACTTCGATCACGACCGCCGGCTTGGACGCATTCCGGTTTTCATCGAGGGTGATGGTCCCGCTCACGCCGGGGAAATTCCGGGTGGCGGCGATCAGGTCGCGCAGCTTCTTCGTGGCGGCCTGGCGCTCGGGCGTGTTCGCCTTGCGGGACGATAGACCCTGGAACGTCTGCGGGTCCTCGGCGGCCAGCTGCTCCAGCGTTTGAAAGAGCACGCGGGCGGCGTCGTAGGCGAGACCGCCGATTGCATCCGGGTCCTTCCCGTACCTCGCGCGGTACTTCTTGAGAAACTCCTGCAGGCGCGGATCCGGGGCGTCGAGCGCCCAATGGTTGGTGTAGTAGCAGCCGTTGAGCGCGTCCCCGCCGATTTGCAGGAGCTGCTCGCTCTCCCAGCCGTCCCCGCCGATCAGCGGTACCGTGATGCCGAGCTCGCGGGCCTGCCGCCCGATGAGACCCGCCTCGGTGTAGTACCCCGGAATGACGATCGCCTGGGGCGAACGCGCCTTGATCGCCGTCAACTGGGCGCGGAAGTCCTGGTCGCCCGCGCTGTAGGATTGCTCGACCACGACCGTGCCGCCCAGCGCGGTGAAGTTGTCGGTGAAGTACTGGGCGAGACCGACGCTGTAGTCGCTCTTGACGTCTTTCAGGACCGCGACGGACTTGATCCCCAGGTTCTCGGCGGTGAACCTCGCCATCGCCCTGCCCTGGAAGTCGTCGAGGAAACACATGCGGAAGACGAAGTCGCCGACCTGGGTGACGCGCGGGTTGGTCGACGACGGCGTGATCATCGGCACGCCGGCCGCCTGGCAGATGGGGGCCGCCGCGAGGCTGCGCGACGACGCCACTTCGCCGAGGACCGCGATCGCGCGATCCTGGTTTACGAGCTTCTGCACGACCGTGGCGGCCTCCTCGGCGCGCCCCTGGTCGTCTTCCGCCCGGACGTCGACGGTGAACCCGCCGATCTGGTTCGCCTTCTCGGCCTTGAGCTCGTCCCAGGCGACTTCGATGCCTTCCTTGGTCGACTGACCGAAGGTGGCATCGTTGCCCGTGAGCGATCCGTATTCGCCGACGATCAGCACGTCATTCGCCGGCTTGCTGCACCCGAGCACGACGAGCAGGACCGACGCGATCGTTCGCAGCGTCGCGACAGTGTAGGTTCGCGAAGTCATGTGCCTCACCCTGGAGAAAGTGGAAACTGTCACCCTCGCCGCCGAAGCTGGCGGCGATTTGCCTCATGTAACCGCAAGGAATAGCACGCGCAAGGGCGGTTCAGCAAGACGGAAAGGACCGGCCCCGGGTGGCCCGGAACGCGGCGTCGCGACGGCGCGGGCGGCAGGACGCCCGGCGCGCTAGTTGGGCGGCGTGAACACGAACGGGGTCTTGAAGCTCGTGCTCCCGGACGGGATGGCGGGGAATTGCCATCCACGAATCTGCGCGAGCACGCACTCCCGGACGGAGGGTGACTGGAGGCTGTCCTCGACGATGGCGGCTTCGCTGACCGTGCCGTTCGCCAGCACGACCAGACTCACCACGAGCTTGCCGCGCAGTCCGGGATTGCGCTTGAGCTCATTGTCGTAACAGAACTGAATCCCCGGAGCGTATCGACGCACCACACTCAAGAGCGATTCGTTGCTGCGGTAGTTGTTGGCACCCGACGGCCCGTCGCCGCGGCCGCTGCCGACTCCGCTCCCGACGCCACCGCCGGACCCGCTGCCCGAGCCGCCGCCCGAGCCGCTGCCGACGCCGTCGCCGAGACCCGTGCCGATTCCACCGCCGGATCCGCCGCCGGATCCACCGCCGGTGCCCTCGCCCCATCCGCCCAGACCCGCACCGCCACCGCTTCCGACGGCGAGGTCGGTAATCATTCCGATGCTGACGCCTTCGCTCTGGATCGCCGAGCCGGACACGTCCGCGGACGAGAGACTCGAGACACCGCCCACGGTTGCCAGTTGCTCGCTGGTGCGGCCGGAGCGCACCGCCCGCCGACCCCGTGTGGGTGCGCCGGAGCTCGCGCGCGCGCTGCCGGTGACGCCCGCCTTCGAACGGGTTCCCGCGGCGGTGCTGGCGGGCAGCTGCTGCGAAAGACTGTTGAGCACCTTGTCGAGCGACCCGGTGACCTGGGCCACACTTTCCGAGACTTCTTTCTGCGCTCGCTGCCGCCCCTGGACTCCACGATCGGTTGCGACCTGGGGCGGGCTGATACGGCGCGCCGGCGGCGCACCCGGCGTTCTCGGCCGGGCGACTTCGGCCGGCGCCGGCGTGGCCGGAGCCGGCTTCGGCAACTGGGTCACGCCTCCTCCTCCTCCTCCCCCCGCCTTCGGGGTCGGCTTGGTACGCTGCGGCTTTTCCAGGATCAGGCGCGCGAGCCGCTCGGGCACGTCCGTCACCGTCATCGGCTTGAGGACCGGCACCGGCACCACGAAGACGACGATCAGGAAGACGACGCCGAGAATCCCCGCGCCGACGAAGCAATTCCGCAACGCCGGTTCCATGCGGCCCCACAGGGGCTGCTGGTACTGCTGCAGCGTGTTCGAGGATGCGCTCGCCATATCAGGAGTTGCCGATGACCGCCAGTGAGATCTGTTCGTACCCGCTCACGCTGCACGTGTACATGACCCGCTGGAGAATCGCGAAGTCGATCTCGCGGTCGCCTTGAATCGATACCTTGCCGTTGAATTCTTCTTTGGAGCCCCGGAGACGGGCGATGTGCTCGGTCTTTTCCCGCGCCTCCTCGAGCCGCTCTCCCAGCGTCTCGATCATGAGGTCGCCGCCGGACACCGAAGCGGACACCGACGCCACCACCTCGCCGTTGAGCATGACGGTGTCGTTGAAAATGGCGATGACGATCGACGCCTGCGGGGGCGTGCTGCTCGACGATTCCGGCAGCGAGACGCCGGGCACCGGGCTGACCGCCTCGCCCTCCATGACAAAGCTCTTGAGGAGGAACAACACCAGCACGGTGAGGATGTCCATCAGCGAGGTGAGAATCAGCGAGTTGGGCGGCTTCAGCCGCTGCCGGCTCTTCTTGTGCATGGCGTTTGTCCCTTTCGCGCTATTCCGCGCCGATCAGTGACGCGGACGGCAGACCCGTGGCGCGGGCGATATCCATCACGGCGATGATTTCCCGGTAGTGAGTTTTCGGTTGCGAGATGATCATGACGTCCTGGTTGTCGGGGTGCTGGGTGACCACGCCCGCCAGCGCCAGCGCCAGCTGGTCGTCCGCATCCTGCGCCGCGCGTGCAATTACCTGCTTCTCGATCCCGCGACCCTCGACCACGTAGTAGTCGCCCCGGATGGTGACCGCGAGGGCAAGGTCCTCCTTCTCCTCGGCCGGACTCTCCGCCGCTGCGCCCGTGGGCACGTTGGTGTCGATGACGGTCACCTTCAGGAACACGGCCGAGGTCAGGAGCATCGGAATCAGCACGATGAACACGTTCATCATCGGCAGCAGGTCGATCTCGCAATCGACCATCTTTCGATAGTCTCTTCGTCCCTTCTTGCGCATGGTGGTACCTGCGTCGCGTCTCCGGCTAGGCCGCCAGGTCGTGACTCTTCGCACCCCGGCGGTGGAGAGCCTCGATCACGCGCGCGGCGGTGCTGTCCACGCTGTCGAAGATTCCCTCGACCCGGCCGGCGAGGAAACCGTGAATCAAGAGGGTGGGGATCGCCACGAGCAGCCCGAACGCCGTCGTGTTCATCGCCTCGGAGATGCCGGCGGCAAGAAACGCGCCGCGCTGCGCCGGGTCCGACGCGCCGACCGCCGAAAAGGCAGTGATCAGCCCGAAGATCGTGCCGAGCAGCCCGAGCAGCGTGCAGGTGTTGGCCAGCATGGCCAGGTAGGACAGACGCCGAGTCAGCGGGGGCAGCACGACGCTGGCCGCGCCGTCGGCGGCGTTGCGGAGCCTCTCTTCGTCGGCGTCGCCGCGCAAAAGAATCGCGTGCGTTACCGATGCCACCGGCCCTTTGACCCGCCGGCAGAGATCGGCCGCGGCGGCGGTATCACCCTTGGCGACGCGGCTGAGCACGTCCCGGGTGAGCTTGTCGGTGTTGATGCTGCCGGCCCGGGCAATCACCCAGAACCGTTCTGCGACCAGGGCAACGATCGTGAGCGCGGCGATCAACACCGCGTACATGAACGGGCCTCCGGTCTTGAAGAAATGCGCGAAAGTCGCTAGCGGATTCATGCTTCACTCCTCCCTTAGGGCTTCTCCGGCTGCGCGGTCACACGCAGTCGATCGGGCAGACTGACGGATCTCGCCAGCTCCAGCGCACCGACTTGGTACGTGTGACCGAAGCCGTCGCGAAAGCGGCGTGAGTCCCGCGCCGTGATGAACAGCACCTGCGGTACGGGAATCTCGCCTTCGATATGGATCGCCTCCAGCGTGCGTATGGCTTCCTTGCGCGCCGCCAGCGCCGCCGGTTTCGCGGTGGGCGCCGGCCCGCGCGTTTCCGCCGAAGTTGTCGCGGGCGT
>Ga0184629_10001075_pt1 | contig 11392 bp, 13 predicted proteins | sample PLM4_32_b1_FD_133158 | JGI IMG/M metagenome (GOLD analysis project Ga0184629, IMG submission 133158) | Groundwater sediment microbial communities from an aquifer in East River, Colorado, USA - PLM4_32_b1 | ecosystem: Environmental > Terrestrial > Soil > Riparian zone | place: USA: East River... | reverse complement strand
GGGGATCGGCGCGCGCTACCCGCTGCGCCTGGTGGGCGATTACGTCCACAACTCGGGGGCGGACGACCTCAATAGCGGCTGGGGAGGGGACGTCTTCGTCGGCCGCGCCGCCGCCCAGGGCGACCTGCGCTATCGCTACGGATACGGCGTGACCGATGCCGACGCGGTGCTCGCCGCCTTCTCCCACGACAACACGTCGCTGGGGACGAACTACGAGATCCACACGCTGTCGCTGGATGCCGTCCCGCTCGGCGGGTTGTTCCTGAATGCCACCCTGTACCACTATCGGCCGCACGTGGCGGTCGTGGGCCGGAAGTATCAGAATAGACTGAGGCTGAACGCGATGGTCACCTTCTGAGCGAGGCTCCGATGAGCTGGAAGAAGCTGCTGCTCGACGCGCTGAAGACGGCGGTGGTCGCCTTCGTGGTTCTCCAGCTCAAGGAGTACTACGACGCCAGCCGGTTCGACACGGCAGGAACAGCGGCCGACGGCGGATTGATCGGCGTCGGCTACTTTCTGGTGGGCGCCGTAGAGAAGCTGCTGAAGAAGTCCTAGCCGTTCCTTTCAGAACGCGAACAGGATGCCGACTTCCGGCGCGAAGTCGGTCGCGTTCGGCGTCAGGCCCCATCCATTGTTGAGCTTGAGGTAGGCGTGCCCGCTGAAATGCAGCTGGACCTCGGTGAGGAGCGATATCTCGTCCAACTGGGTGCCCTCGATTGCCGCGATCACCCGCCAGGTCGGCGAGAACCGTCGCATCCACTCGATCGCGTATTCGCCGGCGTCAACCTGGCGGTCGGTGTACTCGGCGCTGGCGCGGAACGTCATCGTCCCCCAGCGATACCCCTTGGTGAGGCCGAACCCGGCACTGAACTCCCAGTCCTGCGTGCCGATGATGTGCCGCTGACGCTGGAGCGGAAATACGGTTTCGAAAAAGGTCCAGATTTCGGGCCGCGACGCCGTTTCGCGCTGCGCCCGCCAGCGGATCTGCCCCTCGACGTCGCCGAGTCCCGATTCCCGGATGCGCGACGGCACCGTCGCCGTGTCGCTCGGGGATTTCCGCAGCTCGGCCGAGATGACGGCACCCTCCACTTCCACCGCGAGGTCGGGAGCGATGCCGTAGGCGAAGTAGAGGATGCCCTCCGACGCGCGGAAGCGTCCGCGATAGTCGGTTTCCAGTCCATATCCCAGCTCGCTCGGCTTGTACTCGAGGTTCCGGTCCGCGTACCACTCGAAAAACGGATAGACGAGCAGCTCGCCCTGGCGGACATAGGTGCCGAGCATCGACATCCGGATGCCGGTCCCGCGGTCACGCAAGTACGATGGGCTGTCCTGGGCTTCGAGCGGGCGAGCGGCTGCGACAGCGGCGATCGCGAGGGCGAACACCAGGGGACGGACCATGTCGACCTCCTTGCCTGAGGCGAGCGGCGGAAGGCGCTACGATAGCGATTCAACGGAATCCTTGCGAGCCCGAATCCTGTGGCGCGCGAACCACAAGCCGTCGTCGCCACGCGCGGTTGCCCGCACGAGACTTGCGGTCGGTGCTTTGAACTCGTCACTCATGGAGGTCGTCGTGCCCAGTCGTTTGGTGAACCTGTTGCTCGGTTTCCTTCTCGCCGCCGGCTCCAGAGCCGCTGTGGCGCAGCGATCCGACAGTCTTCCCCCCGCCGTCGCGACCGCGTTCAGCCAGTTCTACCCTGGCGCCAAGATCCTGAACGTGAGTCGTGAGCGCCGGGACGGGAAGGTGGTGTACGAAATCGAGAGCCAGGACGGCGCGGCACGGCGCGACCTGATCTACGATTTGGAAGGCCATGCCCTGGAAATCGAAGACATCATTCCCGCCGACTCGGTGCCGGCGGCGGTGCGCGCGGCCCTGGAGCGGGACATGAAGGGTGCCACGCTCGTCGGCGCCGAGCGGGTCACGACCGGGACCGTCGTCGTCTACGAAGTCCAGGCGCGCAAGGGCGGGCGGAGCCGGTTCCTGACCTACGATCCGAACGGCGTCCGCAAGGAATAGCCCGTCAGTGGCAGCGCGCGCTGCCCGAATCGCTGAAGGTCTTGCCGGCGACCGGAACGAACCGCCAGCGGTAGCCCTCGGGCTGGAGCGTGAGCTTCAGCACGCCCCAGGTGTCCCCGTTGCGGACTTCGCTGTTCGCGATCGGCGCGCCGAACGCGTAGAGATCCGCGCCTCCGGTGCCGACGACGAACTCCCGAATGCCGCGGCGCGGATCCGCATTCCCCGCGGGACTCTGCGGCGCGAAGCGCTCGTAGTTGTGCTCGTGGCCCGCCACGACGACGTCCGCCCCGTAATCGGCCAGTGCCTGCCACAGCGGTGCCGTCTGGGGCTGGCTGCCGTGCTCGGTGCCGGAGCTGAAGCGCGGATGATGCCAGTAGGCCAGCACGCAGCGGGCCCGAGTGGCGGCGAGGTCGGCACGCAGCCACCGTTCCTGCGTTGACCCGCGCTTCATCGTGGTGGTGCTGTTGAGGGCGATGATGTGCCAGGCACCGAGGTCGTAGCTGTAGTAGCCGTGCCGGGCCGGGCCGGCCTGCGCCCCGAAGTACGCGAAGAACGGAGCGCCGTTCTCGCTGCGGTCGTCATGATTCCCGAGGGCGGGTCGCGTCCGGGGCCTGTGCCGCCCCCAGCTCGGGGCGTAGCACCGTTCGAACTCGGACGCGCTCCCGTCCGAGTAGGCGTTGTCCCCCGCCGTAAACACGACGCCGGCGATGCTGTCGAGCAGGGCTGCCGTTTGCTCGTCCCCCTTCGAATCGCAATCCGCGATGTCGCCCGCACCGAGCAGCACCGCCGCCGGGACCGGCGCGGCGGTCCGGGCCTGGACGGTCGCCGCCGCCATCTGCGCCAGCATTACGACCACCTTCATGAACTCGATCCTTTCCGCTCCGACCTGACCGGCGCAGCAGGTTTCGTACCAATCTCCCGCTCGATGGCGGCCGCGAGTCGCTGGAACTCGGCGGCGCCGCCGAACCCGAAGTAGCGCTCGATGACGCGGCCGTTCCGATCCAGCAATACCGAATAGGGCAGACCGCGGTAATGGTATTGCTGCTTCATTCGGCCGCCCCCCACCAGGATCGGGAACGGCGGATGAAACACCCGTACGAAGGCGAGCATCGCCTTGCGGTCCACGTCGTCGGAGATCGCCGCGATCTCGAAGTCTCTCCGGTCGAACCGTTCGTACAAAGCGATCATGTGCGGGAATTCCTCGCGACACGGGTCACACCAGGAGGCCCAGAAATCCACCAGCGTTACCGTGCCGGCGAAGCGGGCCAGCGTGACGGTATCACCCAGCGTATCGGGAAGGGCGAACCCGGGGGCGAACGCCTCCCGCGCGGCGGACCCGGCGCCACGGGCGAGCGCGGCGGCGTCGAACGTCACGAGAATCCCACGCGCGTCTACGGCCACCGCGGTCTCGTTCGGCCCCAGGCGGCGGGTTTCCAGGATGGCACCGCTGGCAGTATCGAGGACGTCCACGCGCAGCCGGGTCGCCGCGGAGTCATCGGCGCCGAGCACGTAGAGGCGTCCGTCGGGACCGAGTGCCAGCGCCACGTTCGCCAGCGCCTCATCCAGCTGCAGGTCGCGGCCGCGGGCGGGGAGGTACACGGGATCGGTCTCGGATTGACGCAGTCCGCGGGTGGCGCGCCAGCGACGGATGCCGCTCGCGTCGTACTTCACGATCTCGTCGCGCACCAGCGGGGCGAAGTACACGGCGCCCGCACTGTCGGCCGCGACCGCGCCGGCGTTGGTGATCTGCGTGAGGAATGGCGTGGCCGGAACGTGAATCGTCGCGAGGCCCTCCACCGGACGCCCCAGCGTGTCCAGCACGCGGAACAGCGGCGCATCGGAGGGCTCCGGCGTGAGCGGGGGCACGCGGTAGGGCGAGCGGCCGGCGATGATGCGTGATCCGGCGGCGGCGTACAGCGCGACGGGGAACGGGCTCGGCCACTCGCGCACCAGTGCCCCCGTGGTGTCCAGCACGACTCCGTCGCCCGTTTCCTCGCTGACCAGGAGGCGGTCCCCCAGCGTCGCCACGGCCATCGGCATCGCGAGGGCGGGGCCGGTGAGCGTCTTGACGAGTCGCAGCCGGTCGTCGAACCCGAGGAGACGGGCGTGCTCGGGATCAGGTGCCCACGAGCGGCCGCCCAGGGCAGCCGCGGGTGAGCGATTGTAGAACAGCAGGGTGAGGCCGCTGGGCGCCGTGGGGCGGCAAGCGGACGCCGCCCAGACACACAGCGCGGCGCCCAGCGCGCGGCGCATCGGTCAGGTCGCCGCTTCGACCGTCTCGATCTCGATCGTATGCAGGCCGCTCACCATGCGATGAGTGCCGGTCACCTTCACCTTGCCCTCCGTAAACTGGATGAGCCGCGGGTTCTGCGGATCGGCCGGCTTGGCGCTCACGGGCATGTAGATCGTGCCGTCGCTGGTGAGGATCGCCAGCGACACACCCTTGTTGGCGCAGGCGGTGGCGCACGCCTTGTGTTGCGCGCCCTGCTGCTGGTGGGTGGTGAAGCAGTTCACGTCGATCACCTGTCCGGTGAGCGTGACCTTGTCCCCGGCGTTCGCCTGCTGCGCCTGCGCCGACAGCGGCAGGGCGAACAGGGCGAGCGCGGCGGCCGAGGCCAGGATGCGCTTCAGCATGAGCGGTGCCTCCTCATTTGAAGTGATGAGCGGAATGTCCCGTTCGGGACACTCCGTTGTACGTACGCCGCCGCCCATGGTTCCGGATTTCTGTATATTTCGCGCCCATGATACCGACACCGGCGTACCGGCACCTGATCGACACCTTCGGCGAGGGGTGGGAGAAAGCCGACGTGGATCGCATCTGTTCGGTCTTCGCGCCCGACGCGGTGTTCGTCGAGACCCCCTTCAGCGCCAAGGACGTGGGGAACGCGGCCATCCGCGCCTACTGGCAGGACTTGCCGCTCACGCAGGCCGATGTCTCCTTCCGCTCGGGTGAGGTTTTCGAAGTCGGTCCGTGGTTCGCCACCGAGTTCCGCTGCACCTTCCGCCGGCGGTCCAGCGGCGAATGGGTAGATGCCCGCGGGGCGATCTTCTGCGAGACGAAAGACGGGAAAATCAGCGAGATGCGCATGTACTGGCATAGATATGCAGGGGGTAGGGAAGAGCCAAAGCCGTAGGACGGGACCCTCGCTACTCACACCTGTTGGCTTCTCACGTATTCAAGGGCCCACTCCATCAGCTCCGAGTTCCGCGTTCCCATCCGCATCGCCGCGTTCACCGCATCTTCTTCCACGAATCCCTGATCGAGCATCGGGTAGGGGATGACCGACGCTCCGACGCGGTTTCCGCTGGCGCAGTGATAAAACATCTTCCGTTCGCCGACGTTGGCCTTCAGCACTTCGCGGATCTTCGCCAGCGTCGCGTCGTTGCCGCGGGAGTGCCCCATCGGAACGCACACGTATTCCAACCCGGCCGCCGCCACCTCCTCGGGTTCGGCGAGCGGTCGCGGCTCCATCGGGTCGCGGCTGTCCAATACCAGCGCGCACCCCGCCTGCTTCAGCGCCGTTAGGTGGCGCGCCAAGGGCTGCCCGCCGGTGACCAGCCCCGGGATCGGCTCGCTCGCGTTGGGGACGCCGGAAATCGCGTCGAGAAGCTCGCTCATGTGTCGGCCCGTTCAGATTAGGTTCCTTCAATTATGAGCGCATCCGGCAGGTGGTGGAAGGCGGGCGCCGTCCTGTGCCTCACCGCCTTCACCGTCCAATCCAAGGAGATCCTCCTCGCGACGACCACCTCGACGCGCGACGCGGGGCTGCTCGACTCCCTGCTCCCCGTGTTCGAGCGGGCGTCGGGATACCAGGTCAGGGTGATTGCCGTCGGCAGCGGACAGGCGCTGGCGCTGGGCCGCCGGGGCGATGCCGACGTGGTGTTGGCTCACGCGCCCGCAGCGGAGCGGGTCCTCGTGGACTCCGGCTACCTGCTGCGGCGCCGGCTGGTGATGCACAACGACTTCCTCATCGTCGGCCCCGCCGCGGACCCGGCCGGCCTGCGCGGCCTGACGGACGCGAGGGCGGCGCTGCGGCGCATCGCCGCGGCCGGCGCACTGTTCGTGTCCCGCGGCGACCAGTCCGGGACGAACCTGCTCGAGCAACAGCTGTGGAAGCTGGCTGCGATCGCGCCCCCCGCCGGGGGCGATGCCTGGTACCTCGAGGCCGGGCAGGGCATGGCGGCGACGCTGCAGATGGCCGACGAGAAGCGCGCCTACACCATCACCGACCGCGCCACCTACCTGGCCTGGCGCGACCGGCTGCAGCTGGTCCCGCTCGCGCAGGGCGATTCCGTCCTGCTCAACGTGTACCACGTGATGGAAGTGAATCCGCGCAACGCCCCCAGGGTGAACGCCACGGGAGCGCACGCGCTGGCCGAATGGTTGGTCGCTCCCGCGGCCCAGCGGTTGATCGGCGCCTTCGGGATGTCCCGATTCGGGCAGAGCTTGTTCGTGCCCGACGCGGGGAAGCGGGACCGCTGGTGAATGAAGGGATCTTCACCTGGCGCTCACCAGCGCCCGCGACCCACCGTGCGTAGGTTGACCGGGTAGCTGCAGGCAAGAGACGGTGACAATCCGCGCCGGAGTCCACTGTTCATGGAGGGATAGATCCGATGAAGAGCATGCGAATGTTGTTGGCACTAGCGGTTGCCGTGCCGCTCGCGGCGCAGCAGCCCGACAGTGCCAAGCGGGCGATGCCGATGGGCCCGGGGATGATGCAGCGGTCTGGTGGGATGGAGATGCACGGAATGGGCCCGATGATGGGCCAGATGATGGAGATGATGGGTCCGATGATGCGGACGATGGCGTTTGCGCCCGATCACCTCCTGGCGCGCAAAGACGCCCTCACTCTGACCCCCCAGCAAGTCACTCGCCTGACGGCCCTGCGCGACGCCGCCAAGACGGCTCACGACGCAGCCCATTCGGACATCGAGACCCACATGGGGGCGATGGCCCAGACCATGAAGGCCAATGCACCCGACACCGCCGCCTTGAAACAGCACTTCCAGGAAGCCCAGGCCGCGATGGGCCGGGCGCACTGGGCGATGCTCTCGGCCGCTGCCCAGGCGCGCGGCGTCCTGACCGACGCCCAGCGGGGCCGGGTGGATGGCTGGGCGGACATGATGGAGATGCAAGGCCAGCGTATGAGGAGGATGGGTGGGGAGCGCGAAGATTCCGGGCACGAGGAGCACCACCCCAGCCGGAACTGACCTGACGGCCTCCGAAATCGCACACCTGTCCCCGGGGTGGGACGGGACCGGCCCGGGATCGCCTACGCCCACCTTCGGCCTGGATCTTGAAGATGGTAGTTCCGATCCCGGTTTCGCCGTGTAGTGTTGTAATAGAGTAGTAGAAAGAAAAGGGAGGCAGTATGATCTCCATCCTGTTCGCCGCGCTCGCGCTATCCGCCCCGACCCCCGATTCGGCCCTCCGGGCTGCCCGTGACGTCGGTGCTTCGGACGCCTCTGTTCGTGTGTCCCTCAGCTCGGACGGCGATTACGAGCAAGGCGACCGTGCGAAGGTGCGGGTGCGTCTCGCCGACGACGGGTACCTCATCGTGCTGCGGGCGGACGTAGACGGGCGCGTGCGCGTGCTCTTCCCGCTCGACCCGGGCGACGACGACTTCGTGCGCGGCGACAAGGACTACGAGCTGCGCGGCCGCGGCGATCGCGAGACGTTTTCGGTCGACGACCGCGACGGGACGGGCACCGTATTGGCGGCCCGGTCCGCCTCGCCTTTCCATTACGATCGCTTCGTGCGCGGCGACCACTGGGACTACCGTGTCCTGGCGAACGAGCGGGTGCGGGACGATCCGGAAGCCGGCCTGCTGGATCTCGTGACTGAGATGGCCGATTCCACCCACTTCGACTACGACGTGGCCACATACACGGTGGGGAACGACGGGCGCCGGCCTTACGCGAGTTATTACGGCTCCCCGTATGGATACGGCTCCGGCGTGGGCCTCCGGTTCGTGTTCGGCCGCTCGTACCGTTACTGCGATCCATTCCTGTATGACTCCTTCTACTGCGATTCCTACTACTACGATCCGTTCTACTACGGTTACTATCGCAGCTACTATCGCAACTACTACGGACCGTTCGGGTACTCGTGCTTCCCGTTCTGCTACGGGAGCCGCCGTCCCTTCTACACGACCGGACGCTCGAGCGGCGGATTCGTATTCAAGCGGCCCGCGCCCCCGCCTCCCTTCGTGCTGCCGCGCGACCGCACGCCGGCGCGCAACGTCGGGATAACCACACGTCCCCCCGATGGATCGGGGTTCGACGGGCGGAGAGATCCGCAAATCGAGCCGCGCCGCCGGCCCTCGACCGGCCGGCCCGCGACCGAGGGCACTCGCAAGGGCTCCGAGGGGCGTCGCGCTGCGCCATCCACCGAACCGCGCTCGCGCGGCGGCGACTGGTCATCCAAGCCACGCTCGAGTGACGGGGGACGCTCGGCATCTCCGTCGCGCGAGTCATCCCGCGGGTCGTCTGCGCGCGGGTCGTCTGCGCGCGGGTCTTCGTCGTCGCGCGGCTCCGGCTCCCGACCCTCGAATTCCGGCGGCGGCCGGCGCCACTAGCCAACTCAGATTCGTAACGCGACCGTTTGGGCTCGATGCTCGAGCTCAAACGGTCGCTGCGCGTTCGGGACGGTCTCGCCATGGTCGTGGGGATCATGGTGGGCACCGGGATCTTCCGAACTCCCGGCCCGGTGGCCGCCCAGCTGGGCCGCCCGACACTCACGCTCCTCGTCTGGTTCTTGGGCGGCGTGATCGCTCTCGCCGGCAGCCTGATCTTCGCCGAGCTCGCCACGCGCCTGCCACGCGCGGGCGGCAAGTACGTGTACGCCAATGAGGCGTTCGGGACCCGGGCCGGCTTCCTGGTCGGGTGGGTCGAGGGAGTCGCGATCTACACGGTGGCGATCGGCGGCATCGGCGTCGTGTCGGGGGAGTACCTCGGCAGGCTGCTGGGAGCCCCCGATCGGGCCGGCGCGCTCGGCGTCGCCTTGGTCGCCCTGTTCACGGGGATCAACCTCATCGGCGTGGCCTCCGGACGGCGGGTGCAGAACCTCTCGACGGCCGCCAAGCTGCTCGGGCTCGGCGTGGTCATCGTGGCGGCGCTGGCGCGGGGGCAGGGAGCGGGGTGGCACGACTCGCTGTCCCGGGCGCCGCAGCAGGGTGGGGCGGCGCTCGCTGCGGCCCTCGCGGTGGCGTTCCAGGCGGTGATCTGGACCTACTACGGCTACCTGGATGCGGGAAAGATCGCCGAAGAGGTGGTCGAGCCCGGCCGCAACCTGCCGCGGATCTTTCTCGGCGGCATCGCGATCGCCACGACCCTCTATCTGCTGCTCAACGTCGCGTATCTCCAGGTCCTGCCGTTCGAGACGATCGCGCGCTCCAACCTGGTGGCGGCCGACGTCATGGCCGCGCTGTTCGGCAGCAGGGCGGGTGCCGTGTTCGCCGCCCTCGCGCTGCTCGTGGTGCTCGCCTCGCTCAACGGCAACATCTTCGTCACACCGCGGGTGATCTTCGGGCTGGCGCGCGAGCGCCTCGCCCCCCGCGCCCTGGCGCGCGTGAACGCGGGCGGCACGCCGTGGGTGGCGATGACCTTCGTCGGAGTGACGGCGATGGTCCTCGCCGCGACCGGTACCTTCGAGTCGCTGCTGGCGCTCTCGATTACCCTGATCCTGGTAGTGGATTCGATCGCGGTACTGGCGCTCCTGGTGCTGCGACGCCGTACGCCCGAAGCGCCGTTTCACGCGCCGTTCTCCCAGGTGCTGCCTCTTGGCTTCGTGGCGGTGTACGGCGCGCTGTTCGTGGGGACCGTGCTGGCTCAGCCGAAGGTGGTCCTAGTCTCTCTAGGGGTGCTGGGGATGGCATACATACTCAGTTGGATCTCGACTAGTTCACAGTCGGATAGACAGGGGCTCAGGGGCTGAGTACTAGTGGACAGACGGACAGACAGGGGCTCAGGGGCTAAGTCGCTTAGTGGTTCGCAGTCCTGAGTCACTCAGTACTACCAACCGCTACGCGCCTGAGTCGCTGAGCCCCTGTCTGTCCGTCTCTCCGTCTATGTTTGGTCTCGCACTTACTGCCCTCGCCGCAACGATCGCCCCCGCCGATCCCAACATGAGTCCTGCCACCACATCGCTGAGGTAGTGCACCCCCAGGTACACTCGACTCCAGGCCACCACCAGCGCCACCACGATTCCGGACGCGATCAACAGGCGGCGCGGGCCGGCGCGGCGCTCGGCGCTGGCCGCGATCATGGCGAGGGTGACATAGAGCGCGCTCGCGGCCACTGCGTGACCGCTCGGAAAGCTGTAGTCGGGCGGCAGCGCGATCATTGCCACCGTGGGGCGCGGGTGGTGCAACAGCAGCTTGAAGACGTTGTCCAGTAAGAAGGCGAGCGGCGTCCAGCCGACGGCGAGTACAATCCGGGGCCGCCCCGAGGCGATCGCGTAGGCGGCCACGAGCAGGGCGATGGCGACCACGACCGGACCGCTGCCCAGTGCGGTCATGTTGATCGCCACCTCGCTGAGAAAGGCCGTGCGATGGGTGGCCGCGGCGATCGCCGTTGCCTGATCGGGCGCGGCGGTCCACCCGGCGGCTACCGCCCCCATGATGGCCGCGAAGCCGACGAGCAACGCCATCGCCCAGGTCCGTCCCACACGGTTCATGCGATCGCCCCTCCGGTTCCAGGCCCTCGATGCGATGCAGCTCGCGCTCGCTCGCGCGCACGTCGCCCGGGCGGTACATGATGACGCGCGCGCGCTCCAGTGTGATCAGCCCGCCGCCGATCATCTCGTCCAGTGTGGGAAGCACGCCCTGAATCGTCTCCTCGGTCTCCACCACTTCGATGATGATGGGGAGATCGAGCGACAGGCGCAGCACCTTGTCGGTGTGCAGGGTGCTCGACGCGCCGAATCCGGCGACGCCGCGCAGCACCGTCGCGCCCGCGAGGCCCTTCCCGCGCAGCCGCTCGAGCAGCGCCTGGTACAGCGGCCGCCCGTGGTACTTGTCGCTCTCCCCGATGAAAATGCGCATCAGGGTGCGCTCGCCTTTGAATCGGTGGGTCATTCCGTGCCCTCCGTCGGAATGTTATCAGCTATCGGCTATCAGCTATCTGCCAACCCGATAGCTGATAGCTGATAGCCGCTCACAGCAGTCTCTCCGCCAGCGCCGTCCCCGTGATCACCGCCACCAGACATCCCACGATGGTCCCGCCCATGTACGCCGCGGCGCGCCAGTATTCGCCGAGGCCAAGCAGCGCGACGCTCTCGTAGCTGAAGGTGCTCATCGTGGTGAACGCTCCACAGAAGCCGATCGTGAGGGCGGCCCGCATTTCGGGCGAGATCACCACCGACCCCGTCGCGAAGCG
>Ga0184629_10001074_pt1 | contig 11400 bp, 11 predicted proteins | sample PLM4_32_b1_FD_133158 | JGI IMG/M metagenome (GOLD analysis project Ga0184629, IMG submission 133158) | Groundwater sediment microbial communities from an aquifer in East River, Colorado, USA - PLM4_32_b1 | ecosystem: Environmental > Terrestrial > Soil > Riparian zone | place: USA: East River... | reverse complement strand
TCCCCGTTTTTTTCCAAGAGAATCAGCAATTGATTTATTGAGTTCAATCGTGCCAAAAGACTTGTTAAATGGGCAGAGAATCGCGGTGTTTTCGAAATCATAAGAGTCTCCAGTTACTAGAGGGATTAAGAAGTTTGCAAGAGTTACCTTTGTTGCCGGGGTTGATTCTATTTTCTTTTTCCATGGTCGAATAGTTACTTTCCCATGCTCTCCACGATCATCAACCCAAGTATCGATTCCAAGATTGCCAGTAAATCCACGGCCTTCTCGAATCTTATGAGCTAGGGTGATAATTGGAGAGAGCAAGGCTTGCCGATAGACATGGGTTAGTTCTATAGTTGGTTGCTCTATCAGTTTAAAGCCTAGAATAGAAGGCCCAAAAATTGGAGGGAGTTGGTTCAAATCTCCTAGAAATATGAACTGAGTGTTTTCTGGATTCGGAAGAGCATCTAGAAGTACTTGGTGCAATTCATCTGCAACCATAGAACTCTCTTCTATAATGATGCAGGCAATGTGCGGTAATGGATTGTGTTTCCAGTAAGTTGGAATAAACATGGAAGTTCCATCTCCGTCCATCCCCCTCTCATCCAACTCTACTTCATCAAACGCTCTTTTCGGCTTGTATTCTAGCAGTTTGTGATAGGTGAGACAATGTTTCCTGAGGTCTTGTGGGAGAAACTTCTTCAGATTGTTTACTGCTTTATTGGTAAAGGAAATAACTACGATTCCCGGAGAATCTTTGTCTAACCATTTCGTAGTCTTTTCTAGTGGTGTGATATGGGGCAGCTTTACCAACTGGCCAATCACTTCCCTAGTTGTAGTAGTCTTTCCAGTTCCAGCGGCTCCAATCATATTAAAGCTCTTGCCTTGCATTGCCAGTTCTACTGCTGCAATTTGCCGTTCATTGTATTCAATGCCTTGAATTGTAGGGCGGAAGTTTGTAGTAGTGGTAAGAACACTGTGAACTGTAAGAGCCTTGTTGATTGCGGGAGACTGCTGGATGTTGATGCGGGGAAGAACGCTAGAACTAGCTACTGCATCCCCTTCCATCCCCTTACCCATCCCATGCCCTTCCAATCTAGCTGCATGATTTGCTCTAGCCTTTTCTACTAGAGCTTGCATTTTAGGTGATAGTGAAGAAGCCATTAGATATTCCCTTTCCTAGTCTTGTCTTGTATCCAGTTAGTAGCTACGATAATTGCTACTCTCCCGCCATTGTCCTTGATTGCAGGGCTGATTCGATACTGAACCACTACCTTGGACCAATCGGAAAGATCATCCCATTCTTTTTTAGTTGGAATGTTATTATAACTCCAACGAACTAGAAACTCGTCATCTAGAAGAAGTTGATTTTCATCTAACTTCTGGAGAACTTCCCATTTCCACAGAATTGTTGAGCGATGATAGACTACTAGTCTTTTTCCACCTTCTCTAATCCTGCTCCATGGATAGAATCCTACCTCATAAGCAAGTTGAGTGTATTGTCGGTCATCTGTAATGTCAGAATGAAGTGCAGACATATTGTGTCCTTTAGATGGTAGTAAGAAGTTACAGGTCAGATGAGATATCTGTACCTAAGATGGCTTGAGTTTCGCTTGGAGCAGGGGATGCTACAGAGCTTGCTGCTTCTACCTTCTTCATCGTATCCCGTTTCTGTAACAATTCCCACCGTTTCTTCAGAATGCTATGTTGTGCATTTGCTTTGAGAAACAATGCAGTTGTGGCAAACTCACTACGGATAGGTGGCTGTGGCAAACTCTCCATCATTGCAGCTTGTCTGTCAAAATCGCCTAAGAATTCAACTTCTTTTTCCGTTTGCTCTGAACCATCAGTTGCTTCATTCCCTACAGCATTCAGTAGAGTAAAGCCAGAATAGAAGGCTCGAATAAGATTCCTAATCCCGTTTAGTCTCTTATTAATATAGTGCATGATTTCATTGCCACAGTCGCAATATTCAACCAGTGCAACTTGCAAGTCATCTATGTCATCTGTGAGCCATTCATGCGCCTCAAGATCACCGGAAAGGAAGAGAGTTTTAAAGGTTGCAATTCTGCCACTTGGGACATTGCCTGCAAGTTGCAGCTCAATCCAATTCCAAACCTTTTTAACGTCTACACGTTTATAGTGTTCGCTTCTGATTGCTTGGACATTTTCAGTTTGAATTCGCAGCTTGTCTGCTTGTTCGTATTTTCTGCTCTTAACCGCCCAATCAGCTCTAATTTCAAACGCCGCATCAAGCCAATATTTAAAGTTATTCCAATCGAGGTTTCCATTGCGTTTTGAGATGCTGAAAATAGGAAATTCTAACCGCTGGCTAGAAATAAAGAAAAACCACTTAGCTAATTTGAATAATCGAGGCGCAGATGCTAGAGCAACTGCATACGGCGGGAGGCAGGGGGAATCTTGCCGTATGCAGTCTAGATTGTGCATTAGTGCGGAGGTAAGAAGACGCAGCCTATTCTGTTGCGTCTCTGTAAGATTCCATTCCAATTCCTGAGCCTCTCTAAGAGATTCCTGCATTTTATGCATCAGGATAGACTGGCTAAGTTGATAGAATGGATGAACGTAGATAGCATCTCTATGTTCTCCAATGTATCCGGATCGTCCTTCATGAATGAGAACTACAAGATGCGCTAATGGTACTCCACTGTAGTGGCACCGAATAGTTTCTATGGAATGAGGCGCGGATAAGATGCTAGACTGGAGTAATCCAATCTGGTTTGTAGTCATAGTAAGATTCCTTTAGTGGATAGTGGAGAGTAGAAAAAGATACAAAGATATCGAAGGCACTTTAATCTTCGATTGAGCAAATACGGATTAGTTCTTTTCTCTGTAATTCTCGCATAGAATAATCAGCAGAATAATAATCAGCATCATAATAATCAGCAGCAGCAGCAGCATCAGCAGCATAATAATCAGCAGCAGCAGCCGCAGCATCAGCAGCAGCATAATAATCAGCAGCAGCAGCAGCATCAGCAGCAGCATAATAATCAGCAGCAGCAGCAGCATCAGCAGCAGCAGCAGCATAATAAGCAGCAGCAGCAGCAGCAGCAGCAGCATCAGCAGCAGCAGCAGCAGCAGCAGGCAACTCATTTTTTGTTATTATTGACCCAAGTAATCCAAGCTCAATATTATCTAGTGTCTTCTTAGCCGCTAGACGGTCTCTGCATATATGCTCTACTTGTCTTGCACACCAAACAGCAAATAACTGGATTTTTAGCCTTTCACCATTTACCGCGCGCAGACACCAAATAGCATCTTCTACTCCGTTACTATTTATTATGGTAGTAATAGCTACTGGCTCATCATCGGATTCTGTTTTGTCTAGAAAGTTACAGAGTTTTTTATATCCTGATTGGCAGGGAGAATTAGCACGAATTTTATTTAATGTAGTAAACATAATAAGATTATCCTCTCAATTCCTAGGAAAATTCCTAGCAAAAAAGTCCTAGAAAGTTTCCATTCTAAGACTTAGATGTTAGATGATTCCCAAACCTACAAATGAGGCTCAAAGTTTCCTTGTCCCGTCTGTCTTACAAGCATTTTGTGTCCAAACCTGCTTGGGGTTTTACTGCCATGCCAGTGGATTACTGAATAACCAAATGCATGATAAAGACTAGCCTCCCCGTAGAATTCAGTCTCTACATAATGCTCTGACTGTTTATTGGCTCGATCGGATAATCTGATATATCGAGTGTGCAGGCAAGAATATTTAGGCATGATAGTTCTCCTTGCTTTGATTAAACGTCTGCCATTTTAACACAAGAATACGCTTCTACCTTTTGAGGCAGCTTATTTGCATTGGCATGGATCATTGCCATAGCATTAATGCATTCTTGATATGTCGGGAACTGCTTCACTGGGACCGGGGTTAATGCACCCGCTGGAGTAGATAGAGAAAACCAGACAAGTAAAGTAAACATAATAAAAGCTCCTTTAAAGAAGTAGAAACTAGGCTAAACACAAATAGCTGCACAAAACACAGAAACACACAGTCTCCAGTCCGCGATGTGAGCACTCACTAACTTACCAATCGCCCACTCCACAGGCCTATTTCCGATTATCTCACACCAAACCTCCCTGTCAAGCGTTTATTTCTCCAGTATTGCTAGGCTGTATTCGATCTAGTGTGCTTAAAGTAGGTAAATTCAACCTGAAAGCCAAGACCGAGACCTTAGAGTGTTTTGTATTTCGCTTCGCTCGAAATGATCATAGTAATAGTCCTTCTTATGGTCTACGGTAGGATTGTATCTCGCTTAAGCAGAGTAATTTCTTAGATCATAGCCGTTTGGGGGATTGTATCTCGCTTCGCTCGGGGCTTCTAATCTACAGCCACCTTCTTAGAACCATCAAATATCGAGTTGTTTACTCAAAATGACACAAAAACCAGAAACTATAACTCCAGAGGGGTTGTAGCATGTAGCATGTAACCTTTAGGGTCTACCCTCTCCCCTCATGCCCTCATCCGTCAATAGTTGTAGTTTACTTATTCTCTGTGTATGTATTCTAATTTCTATGAGATGGCTATTATTTGATCTAATATGCGTTACCCTTATAGGGGGGTATTTTAATTTTTAACCTGAAAAAATGAAGTTAGGGAATGCTAGGGAAACAGGACAGAATACACACACCAATAGTAAACTAGAGGGATGAAGGAAACGGAGGAGGGAGGGGGGGCGGGGGGCGCAAATGCTACATGCTACATGCTACATCCTCGAAAGAGTAGTTATTTGCAGAGACTGAATCAAGCGAGAAACTTAAATCAATCTCTACTAGATAACGAAACTTAGCGGAATCGTTACGGAGTCGAATCAGAGACTTGACAAATCAAGTTCTTCAGTTTTCCTTGCTTTAATCGCTTCAATTCTCCTGACAACAAAACCACCGAATTCCGTGCTCAAATCAGAATCTTCCAATTTCGCCAAAATCACATCACAAATCGAGTCTTCAATCTTTGCAGTTTTTCCAGACAATTTGCAAATCGTGTCTTTAAACTGATTTGCTGCTTTCTGATATTGTGCAGAACTGGAGAATTCCGCCTTTCCTGAGATTCTTTTCCATGTTGCAGAGTTTACAAATTCCTTTTCCAACTCTTCTTTACTGAACCAAACTTCACCACGAGAGAGAAACTGTTCAGTCAACGATTCAACCGAAAACAATCCAAGCGGAATTTCACTCGCAATTGGCGCGTCAGAACAGAACTTTGCCAAAATTCCTTTAGCACTCTCCAATAGCGCAGATTCCACAATTGCACGAAATGCAACAGGAACTGAATCAGCAACAAAGAGACTCGAATCCACAAAGCAAGCTCTTTCCATGCGATTTTGAGCCGCTGTTTGTTTCCACTTTTTAGCAATCAGCGTTTTTCCTGATTCTTTGCAAGCGTTTGCACTTTCAATTGTGGAGAACAGAGTAGTAATAGACATGATGGTATCCCCATATAATACAGACTGAGCAATATTGCCCCATATACCCACTGTCACTAGGTATATAGAATCTACTGCGCTCTACTACTTACAGGCGTACAGGCATTATAAGCTTTTTCCGTGCTTCATCCAACATACTTACAGCTGTATCCATTACATCCTGCTTGCTATCTGTGAAGCAATCACATGCCACCAGCAATACACCATCAACAATCAGCCGTGCTACATACTCATCAGTACCTGCATTGCGGTACACACGAACGACTACCCGCTTATCATCACTGCTAACTACATGGATCAACCTTGTCATAATCTACTCTCCTACTAGTTAATAAAAAGAAACTTGCACCACTCAACCTACACCACTATAGCATGCAAGCCCCATGCCAACTCTACCAGTTTCTACCCTGAAACTAATCTCCTTTAGAATCAACAACTTACACAACTCCCACTCTGCACCAATCCCGCACCACACCCTATAATCTGACATTCCTTGTCACTTCCCCTTAATCTCCTAACAATAATGTCACATTCACCCGTTTCTCCCCCGTTCTGCAAACCAAAGTACTACAAACATCTACAGACTATGTGACATTCCTTGCCATTAATACTTTCCTCCTACTTTCCCAATCTACTGTGAAGTATGGACTCACTAACCAGCAGCAGAATCGAGGGGGTAGGGGCCTTTTTTAGTGTCTGTGGGCTGAATTCCTACTTAACACAACGAACAATTTTCTAAATTTTTTACCAGCCCGTTTGATAGTGTAGTTTACAGCTATGCAGACGATTCGTAACTAGAGAACCTAGTGGCGGCATGAGACAGTGAAGGTAACAGCACCAACTGTAGGAGATGCTATGAGTTCCAAAGAGCAAGTGAAAGACATGTTGATTCAGGGGATCAGCCCCGTCCAGATTAGTAATACGTTAGCAATCAGTGAAAGCTATGTGAGCCAGCTGCTTGCGGACGAGGACTTTGCAGGTGAAGTAGAAGCTGGAAAGCAGCTAGTTTTAGCTGAGGATTTGAAATACGATGAGAAAGTTCAGCGGATAGAAGAGAGCTATTTGGACGTAATTGAGAATAAGAGTAGATTTGCTAATTTGCAGCAGAGTCTGCAGGCATTTAAGATTCTGAATGGAGCAAAGAAAAGACGGGATGCTCATGTAAGCAGTCAGACTCCGGGAGTTGGGGTAGTTGTGAATATTCAGCTGCCAATGGCGATTATTCCTAGCTACGTGACTAATAGTAAGAACGAGATTGTGGAGGTTCAAGGCCAAACCATGGTCTCAGCAACACCGAAAGCGGTGGAAGCTGCTAGTCAAGCGAGATTGCCACAAGCTAGCAAAGAGCAGCGGGCGATTGAACTCCTGCAGAATTTGCATCTTCGTCCAGTTAAGCGGTTGACTAAAGTAGTTCCAGATGCGCAACTAGCAGACTTGCTGTAGGAATTAAAATGTCTGTAGAAGAAGTTGCCGTCTCTGCAACACAAGCCGCCACATCAGCACAGAAAGATTTCAACTTTCTTGCAGCTTTAGCGATGCCGGGTGAGTTCTTGTTTGCGTTTCCCGCCTTCTATCTCACTCTTTTCCACATGCTCACAGTCTTCACAAAGAAGATTGAGCGGTTTGCCATTGGAATCCCCCGTGGATTTGCAAAGACCACCTTTATCAAGCTCCTTTGTGTTTGGTACATTCTATTCAGCCACAAGCACTTCATCCTAATTGTAGCAGCCAGTGAGAAGAAAGCAATTGCAATTCTCTCCGATATCTGCGACATGCTAGCAAGTCCTAATCTACGTAGAGTATTTGGCCATTGGGATGCACATATAGAAGAAGATCAACAGGCATTGAAAGTCTTCCATTTCAGGGGCAGGGAAATCATCCTCTGGGCTGCAGGTGCTGGAACTTCCGTTCGAGGAATCAACAGGAAAAACAAGCGGCCTGACGTAATGATTCTAGATGATATTCAAGACAAGGAAGATGCAAAGAACAAGGAACTTGCAGACTCTCTATTAGTCTGGATGCTTTCTACTTTGATGAAAGCTAGAAGTAATTTCGGATGTACATACATTTTCGTAGGAAACATGTACCCTCAGAACTCTATTCTGGAGAAGCTGAAAAACAATAAACAGTGGACTTCTTTCATCGTTGGTGGTTTACTGGCAGACATGACAAGTCTCTGGGAAGATTTGAAACCTGCAGAGGAGCTGCTGGAAGAATATGAATCAGATATGGATATGGGGCACCCAGAAGTTTTCATTTCTGAGATTCTAAACAGCACAGAAATTGCCTTAGCTAGCGGAATCGACATAAGTAAGATACCTTTCCTGCCTGAGTACTTTCTAGGAATCGAGTCCGGGGAGGGGAGCTTCATAGTAATTGACCCATCCAGTGGCAAGAAAGATCGAGATGATTGCACGATTAATCATTTCGAGGTACTAGATGGTAAACCTGTCATGGATGAGATTCTAGCAGACACGTTTACTCCGCTGGAAACTATTAAAAAAGCACTAGAGATTGGGATTCGACGGAATACTAGGCTAATCTGTGTGGAAGACGTAGCTTATCAAAGCACGTTGCTCTTCTGGTTTCAGCATGTCTGCAATGAGAAGGGAATTACAGGATTCCACTTCCTACCAGTAAGCCCCAAAGGTAGAGCAAAGAATAATCGAATCAAGTTGGGCCTAGTTAAACTACTCAAAGGGGAAATTCTTCTCCACCCAAAAGTACGCAGTCTAGTAATATCTCAGATCATAGATTGGAATCCACTAAAAGTATCCAATCGCGATGACATCATCGATCCCATAGGTTATGTGGAAGAAGTACTCAGAGACCACGGAGAGTTAATTGTGAGAAACATCTTTGACGTGGAATCTGAGGAGAAAGCCACAGCTGAACATGGGGATGGAATCGAGATGGCGTTTTAAGTCGTTCGCCAAAAATGCAAATACAATGCAGCCAAAAATGCAACTAGCCTCCAAACCTGAATCCAACCCTTAAACTAAGGACTCCCAAATGGCAACCAATGTCTCCTCGGCCCTGACAAACTCGCTGACTATCCCGCAACGGAGATTGTTTCTAGAGTATGCGAAGAAGTTTGCAGAGAATTGCGCAACTGAGATCGGTACTTTCCGGACTCTTATGGAGTTTCGAGACCGCGCCTACCAGATGCAACTTAACCAGACTGCAGAACAGTACAAATACCTCCGACAATTCATGTCTGGAAGTGCTAAGCGAAAGATTACAGATATCTCCGTCCCTGTAGTAATGCCGCAGATTGAGTCTGCTGTAGCGTATCAAACTGGAGTATACCTCACAAGTTACCCAATCTTCGGAGTCATCGCATCCCCACAAGCTCAGTCGGCGGCTTCGCAGTTTGAAACTGTCATTGCTAATCACAGTGTGCGATATGGCTGGAGTCGTGAGCTGATTAAAATCTTTCGGGATGGATACAAATACAACTTCGGTGCCGCGTTTGTGCATTGGAAGAAGAGCCCACTGCAATCAGTAGTTACTAGTACTGCAATAGATAAAGCAGGTCTTGCTGCAATTGAAACTAGAAATGTCGGTGGAAACTGCATCTCTAGGCTCGACCCCTATAACATGTTCATGGACTTTCGGATTGATCCTAGCAAGTACCATGAAGAAGGAGAGGCAATTGGCTGGAATACGTTAGTTGCTAGAACTGCGTTTAAGCGTTTCGTTGCCACCCTTGACCCTCAGAAAACTACTAATCTGCGAGAGGCGTATGAAAGTAGCTATCAGGGAAGCAATGCAGACAGTTCCAGTACTCTTGGATTCTACAGGCCAACGATTAATCCGTACTTGAATCTTGGGAATCTAAATCAGCAAGGGACCAATTGGTGGTCTTGGGTTAATAATCATCAGACTGCCGACCAGAATCGTATAAACTACAAAGACTTCTACGTAATTACGCATTTCGTGTGCCGTGCTATGCCATCGGATTTCGGGAAGTCTGGAAACACTCCGACGATCTACTATGGCATCATAGTCAACTGGCAGCATGTAATCTACGTAGAGGAGATGATCGTTGCAAATGACTACATGCCCGTTCTAATTATGCAGCCAAATGAGGATGGACTTGGATACCAAACCCAATCCATGCTTGACACAACTCTTCCGTTTCAAGACATGTCTAGTGCTTTGTGGAATATCTCGCTTGAAAGTAAGCGGAGACTTGTGTTTGACCGCCTGATTTACAATGAGCGGTTTATCAATAAAGCAGACATTGATCCAGCATCTGCAGTGGCTAGAATCCCACTCCGTAATGCGTCCCAATTCAAAGGGGATGACATTGGAAAAGCAATCTATCAGATTCCATATCGGGAAGATAACTCAGCAAGCAATCTGCAGATGAGTGAGATGATCTCCCAGATGGCAGACGTTGCAAGTGGTCAGAACAAGGTAGATCGCGGCCAGTTCCAGAAGGGAAACAAAACCAAGACCGAGTTTGAAACTACTATGGGAAACAGCAACTCCCGGCAGCAACTCTCCAGTATGACGATCGAGCACCAGTTTATGACTCCTACGAAGGAGATCATTAAACAAAACATCTTGCTGAATCAGGGGGTTGATAAGATGATGAATCGGCAAGACAGGGTAGAAGTAGACATTGATCCTGTAGCAATGAGGAAGAGTATCTTAGAATTTAAGATGACAGACGGGATGCTGCCTGCAGATAAGATGCTAAATGCAGAACTGCTGACTGTGTTCTTTCAAACTGCGCAAGCAATCCCAGCAGTTATGGGTGAGTATGACGTTCTCGGAATGTTCCTCTATTGGGCAAAGATTAAAGGAGCTTACTGGTTGGATGACTTTAAGCGGAATCCAGAACAGCAGCAACAGTTTCTGCAACAATACACGGCGTTCAATCAGGCTGAACAGCCAGCTCCGCAGCAACCGCCCGTGGGAGTTTAATCATGCGCCCAATAACTAACAGATTCACAACCATTCACATGGATTCCCATGAAGAGGAGATTGCCAAAGCAGTTTCCCCCTATTTCTATGCCTTTCTACAGAATAAGATAGCAGCTTATGCAACAGCTATCCTAGAAGTCTCCTACGACGGACTCACTGGAGATAAGTTGCAAGAAGTAGTCCTGAATCACGAGAAACTCAAGGCACAAGTAATTGTACTTGAGGAGCTCATGACGGAGTTAACACCTCCAACCGAAGTAGTTACAGAAACTCCAACTTCTGATAGCTAATTAACCTTTCCCTTCAACTTCCAAATCGGAGTATTTATCATGGCATTCCTTCCCGGCATTTTCGGTGGTGGCAACAAACAGTCAGCAGCGCCAAATCAACAAAACAATCAGCAAGGCCAGCAGCAGCCTCAGAACCAGCAACTCCCCGGAAACGGCGGAGGTCAGCAGAATCCTAACCAGACTCAAAATGGTAATGGTTCCGGTGGCCCAGCAAGTCGGATGGATGGTCCGCAGAATTCAACTATGAATTCAGGCGGGAATCCTATGAATCCCATGGACCCATTTCTGCAACTTATGACTCCAAGTCCTGACGTTATGCGCAGTATGGAAGAGCAGAATAAACCTAAGAGTATCTTCGGCGCTGTTGACCCAGCTGCTTTGGATGCGCACGTACGAAAGGCAAGTTTCATTGATGGCATTGATCCTGCTAGAGTACAGGCTGCGCTTGGTGGAGATGCTAACGCATTCATGGAGGTTCTGAATGCTGTGGGCCAGAATGGATTCAAAGCAAGTTTGCAGATGAATCAGGGCATGATTGAGCATGGAGTGAAAACTGGCCTAGGAAATTTCGACTCCTCTCTCGATTCGCGTTTCCGTGATTTGCAACTTAAGAATCAGAATACTAATAACGCCGCACTGAAGCACCCATTAGGGAAAGCAATGCTCTCAGGAATAGCGAACCAAATTGCTGCTGCTAATCCAAAAATGTCTCCAACTGAGGTCCAAGCCAAAGCAGAAGAAGCACTGAG
>Ga0184629_10001073_pt1 | contig 11401 bp, 7 predicted proteins | sample PLM4_32_b1_FD_133158 | JGI IMG/M metagenome (GOLD analysis project Ga0184629, IMG submission 133158) | Groundwater sediment microbial communities from an aquifer in East River, Colorado, USA - PLM4_32_b1 | ecosystem: Environmental > Terrestrial > Soil > Riparian zone | place: USA: East River... | reverse complement strand
CGGTAAAAGTGAACAATCTGGAAAATGTAAAAATGAAAGGAATTTGGTTATTGGCATGGTACAAAACGACAGCCAAATACAAAGGCGGAAAATCGATGACGCAATGGATTCACACTGATTTCCATTTTGATGGCAATGATAAAATTGATGAAGTACATCAGTATGTAGATAAAGCGTTAATTAATGCGGCGATGGCCAAGTAAAATTTTAAAATCTTTAGGCGAAAATGAAAATCGACACTCCTGAGCGTCGATTTTTATTTTTTGTTAAAAGTGTAATTCTCAATCCAATTTTTCTTTATCTAAATAAAATAAAAGACGGGATTTGTGAAATTTTTTAAGACAAAGAAATTCGTGATAATTCGTGAAATTCGTGTGAAAAAAACTAAAATATTTTTAATGCGTTTGCCCCATAACTGTACCTGAAAACTAAAAACTATTCTTTACTTTTGTACAACTCAATATTTGAACCATGTACAAACTTTTTATTCGTCCTATACTTTTTTGCTTTGATCCTGAAAAAGTACATTATTTTACTTTCTCCCTAATAAGAATACTATCAAAAATACCGGGTTTTCCTTCCCTTTTCAGGTCACTTTATGAAGTCAATGACAAAAGATTGGAAACAGAGGTTTTTGGTCTAAAGTTTAAAAATCCGGTAGGTTTAGCAGCTGGGTTTGATAAAGATGCTACTTTGTATAAAGAACTTTCTAATTTTGGTTTTGGATTTATAGAAATAGGAACACTTACACCAAAAGGACAAGATGGGAATCCGAAGAAGCGTTTATTTCGTCTTAAAGCAGATTCGGCCATTATCAACAGAATGGGCTTTAATAACGGAGGCGTTCTAGAAGCTGTGGAACGATTAAAGAAAAACAATGGAGTTCTTGTAGGTGGAAATATTGGTAAAAATAAAGTTACCCCAAATGAAGAAGCAACATCAGATTATGAGATTTGTTTCGATGCCTTATACGATTATGTTGATTATTTTGTGGTAAATGTAAGTTCTCCTAATACGCCAAATCTTCGGGCATTACAGGATAAAGAACCACTTACCCAATTGTTGCAAACGTTGCAGAATAAGAATTTGGCTAAGCCAAAGCAAAAACCAGTGCTGCTTAAAATTGCTCCGGATCTTACCGATGAACAATTACTGGATATTATCGATATTGTAAGAGACACCAAAATTGCGGGTGTGATTGCCACCAATACCACTATTTCCCGCGAAGGTTTACTTTCTGAAGCCAAAATAGAAACAGGTGGATTGTCAGGAAAACCATTGAAGAATCGTTCTACAGAAGTGATTCGTTTTCTATCTCAAAAAAGCAACAAAGCCTTTCCAATTATCGGGGTGGGAGGGATTCATTCAGCCGAAGATGCGATTGAAAAACTGGAAGCAGGAGCGAGTTTAATCCAGTTGTATACAGGTTTTATTTATGAAGGACCAGCTTTGGTAAAGGCGATTAATAAGAAGATTTTAGATTTAAGAAATTAGAAATTAGATTAGGGATTTTAAATACTATAATCTATAATTTTAAAATGTGTAGTATTTTGTAGTATTACTAAATTGCGTACTATTTTTTATCTGTTTTGCTATTTAAATTATTAGACGAAAACGATTTCGTATACTATAATTCTTTCTTATATTTGGACATTATGAAGGCAATAAAAATTATCGAATGTCCACGTGATGCTATGCAAGGCATAAAATCATTTATTCCTACCGAAAGAAAGGTTGCCTATATTCAGTCCTTATTGCGTGTAGGTTTTGATTCAATTGATTTCGGGAGCTTTGTTTCGGCAAAAGCCATTCCACAAATGCAAGACACCGCCGAAGTATTGGCACAGCTCGATTTATCGCAAACAACGAGTAAGTTGTTGGCTATAATTGCGAACACTCAAGGGGCAATATTGGCTTCGCAACATTCAGAAATTCAATATTTAGGTTTTCCTTTTTCGATTTCCGAGAATTTTCAAATGCGAAATACACATAAAACCATTGCGGAATCTTTGGTGACTTTACAAGAGATTTTAAACATTGCGGATAAAACCAATAAGGAAGTAGTTGCCTATCTTTCCATGGGTTTTGGAAATCCTTACGGAGATCCTTGGAATGTGGAAATTGTAGGGGAGTGGACCGAAAAATTATCTAATATGGGGGTGAAAATTTTATCACTTTCGGATACTGTAGGGAGTTCAACCCCCGACGTAATCCAATACCTATTTTCAAATCTTATTACGCAATATCCTAAAATTGAGTTTGGGGCACATTTGCATACCACACCCGATAAATGGTTTGAGAAAATAGATGCAGCCTATAAGGGTGGTTGTCGCCGTTTTGATGGTGCGATTCAAGGTTTTGGAGGCTGTCCCATGGCTACTGATGATTTAACAGGTAATATGCCTACTGAAAAGCTATTATCCTATTTCACTGCCCAAAAAGAAAATACTAATACAAGTCCTATGAGTTTTGAAAGTGCTTATAATGAGGCGTCTAAATTATTTGGAGATTTTCATTAAATTATTATTTTTTAAACTAACTCCGAATAAGTAGATTAAAGTTAAATAATATTGAATATTTGTCGTTATTTTAGTTTAGTTCCAAAAATAGCATGAAATACTATCCTAAAAATAAATTGCAGAGATATGAGATACTCTTTTTTTAATAAAATAATAGGAATTGTAGCGACAGTGCTACTCTTATTTTCTTGTAGTAGCGATTTGGACTTTAATCAAGTCGATGAATTAAATGTAAAACCTGCTTTCACGACAAATTTGGCGTATTTTCCACTAGAGGCCAATCAATTTGTGATTAATGGAGTAGAGCAAAGTGCATTTTCATATGTTGCCAATGTTGATTTTTTTGATACTGCCTTTGTCAGAGATGATTTGGTTAGAACCGATTTGTATTTTAGGGTAAAAAACACCATCAATAGAGCCTATACCTACAATATTACTTTTCTGGATGCTAATAATGCTCCCATTCATACTATAGATATGGAAATACCTGCCTACAATGGTGCCGAAATAGTAGTAGAAAAAACTGAAATATTTAATAGTTCTAATATTAATATATTAAAGAATACAACCACAATAGTTTTTTCCATCTTAATGCTTCCAGGCCCACCATTAACGGCTAACAGTCTGGGTAGTGTAGAATTAAGTTCAAGTATAACCGCTTATTTTGACGTAAAATGAGAAAAGTAAAAATCATTTTATGTCTCTTGATATCGGTTGTTTGTTTCTCCCAAAATAAAGAAATATTATATAATTTTACTCCACTGCCTCAGTCTTTATTGACCAATCCAGGTGCTGATGTAAAATACAAATGGTTCTGTGGTGTGCCTTTATTATCCGGAATTTCGGCTAATGTTGGGTCAACTGGTTTTGATGCCTACAGTTTATTTGCCAATAATGGAGTCAATTTTAATACCAAGGTAAAAGATGTGATAGCGTCAACCAATAGGAACGATTATGTCACGGCCAATCAACAATTGGAATTGTTTAGTGGGGGTTTTCGAATAGGGGAACCTGAGAATCAATCGTATATTTCTTTTGGAATGTATCAGGAATTGGATTCGTTTATTTATGTTCCAACAGATATTGCCATATTGTCTATATACGGAAACAAAGATTATATAGGGAAGGTTTTCAATTTGGGGGATTTGGATGTAAAAGCAGAATTATTATCAGTTTTTCATGTTGGTTTTAACAAGCAATTGAATGAAAAACTTATTCTTGGAGCTCGAGGAAAAGTATATTCCAGTATTTATAATGCTACTTCTGCCCATAATTCAGGCTATTTTTATACAGTAAATGGGAAAAACCAAATTTATGACCAAGCTATAAGTTCGAATTTGGAACTTAATACTTCGGGTGCGGCAAAGTATTTGGATGAAAATTATGATGGTGATTACGCAACTGACATTGCAAGCGATATAAAACAGAATGCTTTTTTTGGAGGTAATTTAGGGTTGGGTCTTGATTTAGGTCTTACTTATTATCCTCAAAAAAATGTGCAGATAACCGCTAGTGTAGTAGATATTGGCTATATCAAACACAGACAGGAAGTAAAAAGTTATACTTTTAAAGGGTTTTATAATTTTAAAGGTGTTCTTACTGATTTTAATGCTGATGGAACGCTGGATAATGCTTATCAAGATTTTAAAGATGCAATACCCTTAGATACTTTATATACAAATTACACTACTAGTCGTCCCTTGAAATTCTATTCCTCAATTCAATATTCATTTGGTGAAGATAGATCAACCGAATGTAATTGTGAAGGCGATGTTGATTTGGGATATAAGAATGCTGTTGGCGCGCAGTTTTTTGCCATGTCAACACCCAGGGCGCCTATGTTGGCTTTGACGGGGTATTATAGAAGAAGAATTTTTGATGCCTTGCAAATTAAAGCAACTTATACCATAGATTCCTATTCCTTTAAGAATGTTGGTTTAGGTTTGTCCTCCCAGTTTGGGATTGTTAACTTTTATATACTTGCCGATAATCTTTTGGGTTATACGGATCTCGCAAAGGCAAATGTACTCTCGTTTCAAATAGGATTTAATATTATCTCACAAGGCAGTAAAAAGTAAAATAAGATGGATTAAGCCTATTGATCCGATTTCCTTTTAAACCATTTATAGATTTCTATCCAAAAAACGGAAACAAGCCCAACTGCGATACTCAATCCAGTTTGGAAAACAGTAATGGTGCCAAACATAAAGAAAGTTCTAAAAACGGGAGTAAATAATATCGATCCAGTGATCAATATTGTTATTCCTATAATGAACAAAATCAAATCGTTTTTGTATTTCAAAGTGGTAAATATCGAATAGTAAAATGAACGATTGGCCAATGTAAGAAAGACATTGGAAGCAATTAACGTTATGAAAACGGTAGTTCTTGTCATGCTCTCAGAACAACCATCATTTACGCAATAACGGTATATGAATAAAAGACCAAGAGTAATCACTAGCCCTTGAATAATACTAATCGTGATTTCCTTTATACTAAAAAAAGTATTGGTAAACGGACGAGGTTTTTGCAGCATCAAATTGCGTTCCATTGGTTCATTCTCATATATTATGGAACAAGTTGGACCCATAATAATTTCTAAAAAAATGATATGGACAGGTGAGAAAATATTGGGGTAAACCCATTCTAAAACTAATGGGATAAAAACAATCAATATGATTGGAATATGGATTGATATGATGTATTGGATGGCTTTTTTTAGATTAATATAAATTTTTCTTCCCATTGCAATTGCGTCCGTCATCTTGGCAAAATCATCATCAATAAGGATTAAATTTGCGGCTTGTTTGGCTATTTCGGTTCCTCTCTGGCCCATGGCAATACCAATATGGGCCGATTTTAAAGCGGGTCCATCATTCACGCCGTCACCGGTCATTGCCACGATTTGATTGTTGTCTTTCAAAGCTTTAATTATCTTGAGCTTGGCTTCAGGAAACATTCGGGTAAAAATGGTGGTTTCCATTACTTTTTGTTTCAAAGTGGCATCGTCCATGGTCATGAGTTCATCCCCATTTAATGTTTTCTCAGGATTTTTAAAACCAATTTGCTTGGCAATTGTAGCCGTGGTTAAGGCATTGTCACCAGTAACTATTTTTACTAAAATCCCTGCTTTATAAAAGGTTTCGAAGACTGCTTTTATGTTTTCTTTTGGTGGGTCATAAAAAGCGATCAATCCTTTAAAAGTAAATAAAAACTCCTGTTGTGTTTTGGGGTAATTCGTTCCTGAGAATTCGGTCGTCCCAACGCCTAAAACTCGATATCCTTTTTTAGCCATGGTTTCCATGGCTTTGAGAACTTGATTTGTTATTTTTCCGGATAAATTTGAACAGGCAATTAAAGCTTCGGGAGCGCCTTTGGCCGCAATGATTCGAACGCCTTTTTTATTTTCAAAAAGATGGGTCATCATGGGTGGTTTTCCACTCAAAGGATATTCGTGTACCATTTGAAAATCGGGGCGCTCATCTTTGATTTTCATTTTTGAATAGGCTTCGTGCAAAGCAATTTCCATGGCGTCAAAAGGAATGGGTTCACTCGACCACATCGAAAGACTTAATAACTCCTCTTCATTTAAAGATAAACTATTTTGATTATTGCTATTGCTATTGTCATTAAAAGAGTCGGTTTCTAAAAGGTACCATTCTGCCAAACTCATTCTGTTTTCTGTAATGGTTCCTGTTTTATCGGTGCATATTACGGTGGCACTTCCCAGTGTTTCCACGGTTTTTGTTTGTTTGACGACGATCCCCATTTTGATTAATCGCCAAGCGCCCAAAGCCATAAATGTGGTAAAGGCAACAGGAATTTCTTCTGGAATGATGCTCATGGCCAAAGTGAGTGCTTTCAATAAACTATCTAAAAGTATTCTCGAATTGTAATAGTTTACTCCCCATACAATCATAAAAACAACCAATCCTATTAAGGACATTTTAGTGACAAACTTGCTGATCTGTATTTGTAAAGGCGTTTTTTCTTCGGCTATGCTTTCTAGACTTTTTCCAATTTTTCCCAATTGGGTTTGGTTTCCAATTGCGGTTACTTTACAAATGGCTAAACCAGAAGCGACGGTGGTTCCTTGGAAAACTTCGTTGTTTTCATTTTTGAAAACAGCGAGTGACTCACCGGTAATTATGGATTCATTTACGGAAAAATCATTTGAGTGAATAATAATTCCGTCAGCAGGAATAAAAGTACCTTCCTCAGATTGAACACAATCGCCAAGGACTATTTCTTCGTTCGAAATCTCTACAAGCTCACCATCGCGTAGGACTTTGCTTTTGGGTTGTGATAATTTATGCAATGCTTCAATGGCATTACGACTTTTAGATTCTTGATAAAGCGAAATGGTCGAAACCAATAAAATGGCGACTCCCATAAAAATTCCGTTGCCGTAATCCCCAGTTATAAAATAAATACTGGTGGCTATTAGCAATAATATAAACATAGGTTCTTTTACCATCTCAATTATGGAAAAAAGTAAATTGTTTTTCTCTTGATGGTCTAAAGAGTTGAACCCGTTTTTGATTCTGGATTGTTCTACTTCTTCTTTAGTGAGTCCTGGTATGGAGTGGTTTGTTGCTGTCATAAAGAATAGTGAACGGTTTTTCCTGGGTTTTGAAAATGGGTTGGAAACTATTAGAAAACAGACGGTTTTGTACTGCAATTTAAAAATAAATTAGAAGAGTAAGATGCTTTTTAGCTTAAAATTGTTTACATTTGCACGCAATTCAACTAGAAATTGCAACATGAAAGCACACAACTCCAAGATTATCGGCGAAGGTTTAACTTACGATGATGTATTATTAGTTCCCAATTACTCGAATATACTTCCAAGAGAAGTGAGTATCAAATCAAAATTTTCCAGAAATATCACACTAAATGTTCCTATTGTATCTGCTGCTATGGATACAGTTACCGAAAGTGCAATGGCTATAGCTATGGCACAAGAAGGAGGAATAGGAGTTTTGCATAAAAATATGACAATCGAGCAACAAGCAGCCAAAGTGCGTAAAGTGAAGCGTGCTGAGTCTGGTATGATTATCGATCCTGTTACTTTGCCATTGACATCTACTGTTGCAGATGCTAAAAATGTGATGAAAGAATTCGGAATTGGTGGAATCCCAATTGTCGATGAAAACAAAATCTTAAAAGGAATTGTTACTAATAGAGATTTGCGTTTTGAAAAAAATGGTTTAAGACCTATTGTTGAGGTTATGACAAGTCAAAATCTTGTAACCGTTGCCGAAGGGACTTCATTAGAACAAGCTGAGGTAGTATTACAAGGTCATAAAATCGAAAAACTTCCAGTTGTAAATAATAAAAAGGAGTTGGTAGGATTGATTACTTTTAGAGATATCACCAAATTGACTCAAAAACCAAACGCCAATAAAGACAAATACGGACGTTTGCGTGTAGCTGCCGCTTTAGGTGTTACTGCAGATGCTGTCGAAAGAGCCACGGCTTTGGTTAAAGCAGGAGTTGATGCCGTAATTATTGATACAGCTCACGGACATACAAAAGGTGTGGTTGATGTGTTGAAAGCAGTGAAAGCCAAATTCCCGGAATTAGACGTAATCGTTGGAAATATTGCCACTCCGGAAGCGGCTTTATATTTAGTTGAAAACGGAGCCGATGGTGTTAAAGTAGGAATAGGGCCTGGTTCTATTTGCACTACTCGTGTAGTGGCGGGTGTTGGTTTTCCACAATTTTCGGCAGTATTAGAAGTAGCCGCTGCATTAAAAGGGACAGGTGTTCCTGTTATTGCCGATGGAGGAATTCGTTACACAGGAGATATTCCTAAAGCAATCGCTGCAGGCGCTGATTGTGTGATGTTGGGTTCATTATTAGCAGGAACAATGGAATCTCCAGGAGAAACTATTATTTTTGAAGGTAGAAAATTCAAATCGTATAGAGGAATGGGTTCTGTTGAAGCCATGCAAGGAGGTTCTAAAGATCGTTATTTCCAAGATGTGGAAGATGATGTTAAAAAACTGGTTCCAGAAGGTATTGTAGGACGTGTACCTTATAAAGGAGAGTTGAACGAAAGTATGCAACAATTCATAGGTGGACTTCGTGCAGGTATGGGGTACTGTGGTGCTAAAGACATTCCTACTTTACAAGAGACTGGACGTTTTATTCGTATTACTTCTAGTGGAATAACTGAAAGTCATCCTCATAATGTGACTATCACAAAAGAAGCTCCAAATTATTCAAGATAATATTTTTGGAGAAAATAATAAATAGTAAAAAGGTGTAAATTTAAAACTTACACCTTTTTTTATGCTCTTTTTATAATTAGTTGAATCCGTTTTGTTTAATCATGAGCCAAATCTTCCAATAGTTTTTTATCTCCGACAATCCATAAAATATCATCTTTTTCAAGAATGACATACGATTCTGGGTTTAAGATTCTGTTTCCTCTTTTTTCAATACCCACAACTAAGCCTTTTGTTTTTTCCCGTAGCTTAGATTCTTTGATGCTTTTTCCCAAAAAAGTGTGGTTTTTTAATTCGATTTGGCGCAAAACAATTTCTGGTTCTACAAGTGGCGGGGGAACTTCAATCTCATGTTGGTCCAAATATTTTTTAAATTCTTGTAATTGAACATCGGTGCCAATTACGCAAACTTCATCCCCAGGAAAAATTCGTTCATTGGCCTCTGGAATTTGGATAGTGATTTCACCTCGTTTTATAGAAGCAATATTGATGCCCATTTGTTCCCGTATCTGAAGTTTTTTCAAAGATTTTCCCGCAATATTAGACTCTGCTGCAATATCAAAATAAGCCATGTGCCCGTCCCAAGGGGATAAGTCAGAGCGGCTTCTTCGGGCTTTGATAATTTCTCTTTCGTTTAAATTGGACAAAAAATGATTCTCGATTTTATGGTATTGTGCATTGAGCTTCCTTTGAAAAACAAAATAAAGTGCAGTAGCAATAACAAATGCAATAAATGCAATACGTGGGGAGAAAAAAATATTCAGTAAAAATCCAATAAAGAAAGTCGAGAGTAGAATTCGAAACAAAAACAACATGGCCAAGGGTCCGCGAGATTTGCGCTCTTTTATCAAAATAGCCACTTCATTTACGGCAACTCTTCGTAGCGAAAGCGCCCATAAAAACGGAGCTAAAATCGCCAATGTGATCAAAGCGCATACCGCATTTCCTAAATGATGGTCTTTTACCAAAGGCAAAAGATAAGTCGATGAAAGCAAAATTACGGCCATAATGACTACAGAAAGTACAACCACTTGTAGGAGATAAGCGTGAAGAACAGTTTGCCAATTGCTAACAGTTTTTATGGCCTGTGTATTGGCGCTATAACGTTCGATTTGTTTAGTCCATTTTCGAGGTAAATTTTTGGACAAATATTCCGAAAAAGGAGCAGAGAGGGTAATCATAAACGGGGTTGTAAATGTGGTCACTGCCGAAACTGCCACAACAATAGGGTATAAGAAAGAACTAGTGACATGAAGTGTCATACCCAATGTGGCAATAATAAATGAAAATTCTCCAATTTGAGACAAACTCATCCCTGTTCGAATCGATTCTTTCAAAGGTTGTCCAGAAAGCAACGCTCCAGTGGTAGAACTTATAGATTGGCCAAAAATAACAACAAAGGATAATATTAATACCGGAATCGCATGTTCATACAAAGTTTGGGGGTCAATTAGCATTCCTACCGAAACAAAGAAAACAGCCCCAAATAAATCTTTAACAGGTTTTACCAAATGTTCTATGTGTTCTGCCTGGATAGTTTCTGCAATGATAGAGCCCATAATAAAAGCACCCAACGCAGGAGAAAAGCCAACATTTGAAGCCAACATTACCATCATCAAGCATAAAGCGAGTGAAATGATGAGTAGCATTTCATCGGTCAGTAAATGTTTTGTTTTTTTTAGAACGGTTGGGATAATAAATATTCCTCCCAAAAACCAAAGCACCAAGAAAAAAAATAATTTAAATATAGATTGCATTAAGACGCTGCCAGAAAATTGGTCGCTTACTGCAACAGTCGATAATAATACCATCATTAATATGGCAATAATATCCTGTACAATAAGGGAGCCAATAACATTTCCTGCAAATTTCTGGGCTTTTACCCCCAACTCATCAAATGTTTTAAGAATAATGGTTGTTGATGAAATAGAAAGCATTACTCCCAGAAAAAGACTGTCCATTTTTGACCATGCCATCCAGAGACCAACCATATAGCCCAAAATAGTCATCGTTATAATTTGAGTAATGGCCGTAACAGATGCAGTTCCACCCACTTTCATCAATTTTTTAAAGCTGAATTCGAGTCCAAGGCTAAACAATAAAATGATAATTCCAATCTCAGCCCAAACTTCAACGCTTTTCATATCAGCCACGGACGGAAAAAAATTAAAATGATTTCCCGCCAAAAATCCCGCAATCAAATAGCCCAAAACCAACGGCTGTTTTAATTTTTTAAAAATCAAAACAGCAATCCCAGCCGTCATTAAGATTAATCCTAAGTCGGTTATTAATGGTTCTAGGTGTTGTGATGTCTCCGCTATTGCACTCATGGGTTTTTATTTTTAGGAGCTATTCCAGCCATTCGTTACAAGCTCTCGCGCAAAAATATTTTTTTCTTTGCACTGGCAGGAGCTTCCTCCGGTCGCTCTGCCAGTACAAGAAAAAATAGCTTTTTTTCCTCGAGGCTTTCCACTACTGTCTGGGCTAATTTACGAAAATGATTCGGGTTTTAGGTAAGAACGGCATGTTCGAGACTAAATTCCATAAAAAAAGCTATCAGTGACGATAGCTTTTAATTTAAAATATTTTGTTGCTTTTTTAAATCCCCAAGAAATTACTTGGCGTAATCTGCATCAATTCGGCTTTAAT
>Ga0184629_10001071_pt1 | contig 11423 bp, 9 predicted proteins | sample PLM4_32_b1_FD_133158 | JGI IMG/M metagenome (GOLD analysis project Ga0184629, IMG submission 133158) | Groundwater sediment microbial communities from an aquifer in East River, Colorado, USA - PLM4_32_b1 | ecosystem: Environmental > Terrestrial > Soil > Riparian zone | place: USA: East River... | reverse complement strand
TTCCCGCTCACCCGTGCATCGAGTAGAGCAGCCGCAGATCCCAGTTGTCGTCATCGACGAGGCGGCGATTCCCAATCTTCCACTCGCTTGCCGGAGCGGAATCGATCGCGCGCACGAGTGTGCAGGGCAGACCGCGCGCGCGCGATTCGAGCTCCGACGGAACGAAGCCCGTCCCCGCAAGAACCTTTCGGTCCTCCGAGTGCACAGCGGCGCTCCACGCGCCGATTTCGGTGAAATGGCCGTGGCGGAGCGCGACCCCGAGCAGCTCCGCGCGTGCCCCGGGCGAGACGCCCTCCCAGTCGACAACGTGAAAAGGATTCATCGGCGGGCGATACTCATGGAAGCGCCCCAGGGCGAGGAATCCCTCCAGCCGGTCCGCTCGCTCCAGATACAGGAAACCGTATTCACGCCACGGGTTCTGGTAGCGCCAGGCGAGAAACTCCGCGTCGCGCACGTGGCGGATGCGCCCGTCGTAACCCAGCCGCTGGATGAGCGCGGCCATGGCGTCTGCGCGCGCAACCCGTTCGAAGACGATCGTGGTGCCGGTCTCGCGCCCCGGCGTTCGGCCCAGCGAGGCGAGTCGCTCGAAAGGCCCGGTGGGCGACTGAACGACGCGACGATTGCGCCTGGCCAGCCGCCACAGAACCCGGGTTCCGCGCAACCGCTCGGAGAGCTCGTGGGCGATGCGGCGCCGGAAACCGAAGCGCACCACCGGTTCCATCGCTACCGCGCTCTTCCAACCCGAGGCGAGCGAGGCGAGCGTCGTCATGCGCCCCGAGCTCAAGGCCAGCATGAACGGGTAGCCGCGCGCCCGGAGGTCGTCGTGCTGCGCGCGCATGATGAGCGTGGCGACGCCGCTGTTTCGGTGCTCCGGCCGGACCGCGAAGTCGTCGACCGCTGGGAGCACGATGCGATCGACGCCGTCCGCCTGCCAGCAGGTTCCGTACGCGCCGCGCATCCCGACCACGCGGCCCTCGTGCAGGGCGACGTAGAGGAAGGATTCGCCCGCGAGAGGGTTCTGGCGGTACTTCCAATCGAGGAACTGCCGGCTCTTCGCCGGCCCCCCGATCGACGCCAGGTTGCGCAGCTCGACAACTCCCGGCTCGAGATCCGGGCGGTAGAGGATGATCTCATAGCCCGTCATCGGGTCACCGCGGCGACGGGTTGGAACCGTCGGGCGCGGCGCGGAGAATTCGCGACATGTCGACCGGCTCGGTCGCCGCGCAACGCTCTGCGACGGTGTTGCGATTGACTTTTCCGCGCGACGTGCGCGGGATTTCGTCGACGACGTACCAGCGCTGCGGGACCTGGTGGCGCGCGAGGTGCCGGCTCACCCAGCGGTGCAGATCCAGGAGCGTCGCATCCCCGGGCGGATCGAGAACCACGGCCACGCCGACGTCTTCTCCCATCAGGGCGTCGGAGAAAGGAAACGCGCACACGTCCATGGCGGCGGGGAAGCGCTCGACGACCGCGTCGATGTCGGCCGGATAGACCTTCATCCCGCCCTTGTTGATCTCGTCGCGTTCACGCCCGCGCAGAAAGAGCCAGCCCCGATCGTCGATCACGCCGATGTCACCGGTGGAAAACCACCCCGCGCTCACGACTTGCATGGTGAGGTCGGGGCGGTCGAGGTAGCCGCGCATCAGCGCGGGCGTGCACACCCACACGTGGCCCGATTCACCGGGCGCGCAGCTGGTGCCCGCGTCGAGCGGTGCGGCGGAATCACGCGTCTTGAGCACGCGAATCACCCCGCCCCACGCGACGCCGACCAGCCCGTCTTCGGGCGTGAACGCGCCCACCGTGGTCCCCGCGAGCCAGCTGGCCGTTTCGGTGATGCCGTACGCGTTCAACACCGCCGTCTGGCTCCACGCCTGAATGTCGCTCCACAGTCCGGCGGAGAGTGGCGCGGACCCGACGGACACGCGGCGCAGCGACTGGTGGTGCGGCGGTTTGGCGATGCGAAGCGCGAGGCGCCACAGCGCGGGCACCGACGACAGAAACGTGATTTCGTGCTCGTCGATGATCGAGCCGAGCTGCGCGGTGCTGTCGGGACGAAACGGAGGCATGATGAAGAGGTGGCGCCCCGAGAGCCACGGAAAGAGGCTGTTGCAGATGAGGCCGTGGCCGAAATGCGTGGGGAGCAGGCACAGTGTGCGTTCGTAAGCGTCGAGCCCCAGGTGGTCGCGCAGATGCGTCCATTGCGCGCGCAGCGACCGATGGGTGTGGACCACGCCCTTGGGTTGCCCCGTCGTCCCCGAGGTGAACAGAATCAGCGCGTCGTCGTCGAGGGCGGGCGAGCGCCGGGGAGCCAACGCCGAAGGCGACGCGCCCGGAGTTTCCGCGGCATCGATCACCTTCACATCGAGAGCCGTCAACGCGCGCGACAGTTCGGGGTCCGGGGCGCCGAGCCAGGCGGAGACCTTCGGCCGGCTCCACTCCGCGAGCGTTTCGATCTCGAATGCGGTAAAGCGCGGGTCGATCGGCACCAGGCACGCGCCGAGTCTCCACACGGCGAGCAGCTCCGTGAAGAACTCGTTGCAGTTGCCGAAATGGACGAAGACGCGGTCACCGGGGGCAAGTCCGAGCGCCGCGTACGCGCGGACACGCGTCTCGACATACCGGGCGATATCGGCAGGCGCCCAGCGCCGGCCGGTGAGGGGTTCGGTCAGGTAACCCGGTTCAAAGCCAAGGGACATAGCGTTTTCACTCTACTGGATTCCCTGGGGGATGGCACGGACTAGAGCGGATAATTAAAAGATTGATTTATCCGATATTGTCGGCTAGGCTCCTCGTGTCTGTCCTGGGCTTCGGCCGCGGCCTCCGGGGCCCGTCCGCCCGGACGATGGGAGGCGAGTGTTCATGCCGGCTAGACGGGTTGGATTTGTGGTGCTGGTTGCGGCCGTTTTCTCGTTGTCCGCGTGCGGCGGGTCCGATGTGCAATCGCCTGCGGACGATACCATCGCGTCATCGGTTTCCGGCACCGTCGTGACCGACGGAGCCGGGAGCGGGGTGCCGGATGTCGGCGTTCTCCTGGAACAATGCGAGCCGGGGACGATGATGCAGCGCCAATGGCACCACATGCAGTCGACGCGGACCGACGCGGACGGACGATTCCACTTCGAGTACATGCACCAGACGATGCACAGCTACCGTGTCGCGATCGACGGGATGCGGGACGCGCAAGGGCAGTGCTATGTGGGCACGGGCGCGGAGACCGGCGTCGTCCTGCACATGGCGTCGCCGAATCCGTAGCACAGCTGTGCAACGGGGATAACCAGAAGGGCCCGCCTCACGATGGAGACGGGCCCCCGGTTTGCACCTCGGCTCGGGGCCTCTCTAGAAAGCCGGATTCTCGGGCAGCGTGTACGTCCGCCCCTGATTCTGCTGCTGCAGATAGGCCGTCAGCGGCTCGAAGTAGCGGAGCATCGGTTGCGCCGATAGATCCGCCCCGGTGGCCTCGCGCGTCAGCTCGCGCCAGTCGCGCGTCCCGCCCGCAGCGAGAATCGGCTTCAGAAACGTTCCCACTTCCTTGCTTCCATAATAGTTGGTCGCGTGCGGGTCCTGGTGCAGGACGTTGCGCGCAATGTGGTCGTGCAGCTGCATGAGCAGCACGTACGAGATGGCGTAGTCGTAGTATTGCGCCGCGTCGTCGTTGATGTGCGTCTTGGTAGCCGCGTCGCAGTACTCCTCACCCCGCGGCGACGGAGGCACGATGCCCTGGTACTTCTGCACCAGTTCCCACCACTTCGCGTTGTACTGGTCCTTCGGCAGGTTCTCGGCGTAGAGGGAGTATTCGAACTCGGTCATCACGCCGGCCGACCACGGGAGGAAGATGATGTAATTGAGCGACTCCTTGAGCAGCGTCTGGATCTGGTCGGTCTGCTGGCCCTCCGGGAAGAGCCCGATGCCTTCGATGAACGGCTGCTGCATCGCCGCCAGTCCCATCATGCTCCCGATCGCCTCGTGGAAAGCGCGGTTGGCGCCGCGGCGGAGGAGGATCGGCACCTCGGGCGTCGAGTAGCTCATGTAATAGTAGATGTGCCCGAGCTCGTGGTGCGTCGTCTCGTACCAGTCGGCGTTGGGAATGACACTCATGAGGCTGCGAACGTCTTTGTCGAGATCGAAGTGCCACGCGGAGGCGTGGTTGTTCTTCTTGTAGTTCGCACCCTCGGGCACCGGGTACAGGTCCGACTTGTCCCAGAACGTCTGCGGAAGTGAATCGAAACCGAGACTCACGTAGAAACTCTCGGCCTGCTTGACCAGCCACTCCGGCTGCTTCTCCTTGAGCTTCGAATCGAGGTCCAGCCCCGCGACCGTGACCAGCGGCGACCAATCCTGACCCCAGCGGTTCGGGAGCCAGTGCGCCGGGATCATGTCGGGGACTTCCTTCTGGCCATAGCGCTGGGCCAGCTCGTAGCGCGCCCACGTGTGCAGCTCGCGATACAGCGGCCAGATATCGCGCAAGACCGTTTTCATCTGGTCGCGCAGTTCCGCGCTGGTCATGCCGTAGTCAGACACCTGGTAGTCGAAATAGTCCTTGTAGCCGAGCGCCTGCACGGTCTGGTTGCGCAGCGTCTGCATCTCGGCCAGGCCGTCCTTGAGGTTCTTGCCGACTTCCTTGCTCTCCTCCCACGCCGCGAGGCGCTTGTCGAGGTGCAGGTCGCTGCGCAGGAGCTCGTCGATGTCGTTCGTGCTGACCGATTTCCCGTCGAGCTTGAAGTCGAATCCGTAGAGCTTCTCAACTTGCTCCGTCTCGACCTTGATGCGCCGCTTGACGATGTCGGCGACCGTCTGCGGGTTGCTCCCGGCCTCGTAGAGGATGAGCTCGAGCTGGCGCACGAGCAGGGGAGAAAGCTTGTCGCGCTTCTCGAGAAACTTCCGCGCGGTTGCGATATTTTCGGCGTTGCCGGTGAAGACCGCGTACGCCTCCTTGGCGGCCTTCGAGCGGTGGGCGTTGGTCGTGTCGCCTTCCACGATATGCGTGTTCGACGCCCACTCGGCCTCGCTGACTTCGAGGGAGAGCTTCTGCACTTCCCGGGTATAGGTGTCGACGTACGCCTGCGCTTCCTTCTCGGGGTTCTTGGCGCACGAAGCGAGCAGCGCGGTGGCCGTGAGCAGCACGGCGGCCGTTGGAATCTTCCTCATCTTGTCCTCCTGGCTCGGAATCGATGCAAACAGACGCTCGCGGGGTGGGACCCGGGCGGGCAATCCGGTCATGGTACCCGATTGCGCCCCCAAGTCAAGGGGCGGAGGCACGCGCGCGACTTTGCTATAATGACGCCCTGATGACGTCCGAAGCGCGCATGCTCACCAACGACAACGGGTCGCTCAAGCCGGTGACGACCTTCTCTACGCCGAAACTCGAGTTCGAGTTTCCCGCGCTGGAGGTGGGCGTGGCGGAATATGCGGAGGGCCCCACCGGCTGCACGGTGTTTCACTTCCCGCGCGGCGCCTCCTGCGTGGCCGACGTTCGCGGTGGAGCGCCCGGCACCGTGCTTTCCCACCGCGAAGGGTGGGTGGATGCGATCTGCTTCGCGGGCGGGTCGGTCTACGGGCTCGAGGCGGCGAGCGGCGTCAACGCCGAGCTGCTCGCGCGCAAGGGCTACGACACCAACTGGAACAACATTGCGATCGTCTCCGGTGCGGTGATCTTCGACTTCAACCGCTTTCGCGTTCACCCGTCGGTGTACCCGGACAAGACCCTGGGCCGGGCGGCGTTGAATGCCGCCGCGCCGGGCCTGTTCCCGCTCGGTGCGCGCGGCGCCGGCGTCTGCGCGACGGTGGGCAAGTGGCTCCGGGATCCGTACCAGCTGGAGCGCTCGGGGCAGGGAGGAGCGGTCCACGCGGCGGGCGCGGTCCGCATCGCCGCGTTCGCGGTGGTCAATGCGGTGGGAGCGCTGGTGGACCGGGGTGGGCGGGCGGTGCGCGGCCACCTCGATCCCAGTACGGGCAAACGCGTCCGCGTCGGCGAAGTGGTGTCGATCCGGCGCGACGCGGAGCCGATGCCCGAACCGCCGCCGGGGAATACGACGCTCTCGCTCATCGTCACCAACCAGGTTATGAGCCTGCGCGAACTGAATCAGATGGCGCGGCAGGTCCACAGCTCGATGGCCCGCGCGATCGATCCGTTCCACACCATGTACGACGGCGACGTGCTGTACTGCGTGACGACGAACGCGATCGACCCGGCGCCGCTCAAGTACAACGAGGTGAGCTACATCGCGTCAGAGCTGGCCTGGGATGCGGTGTTGTCATGCTTCTGATAGGCGGACGATATCGGACTCCGCGCTCACCACTCGCGCGCACATGTTGGTGGCGGGGGTGGGGTGCACTCCCTCCGTCGCCGTCCTCCCGCGCAGTCTGTTGAAATGCGCGACTGCGGATTGGCGTCCGAGGGAGTGCACCCCACCCGACATGCTGGAGACGGCGGAGGGGGAGCACACCCCATCCCCGTACACTGGAGTAGATGCTCGTGACACCCAAGACACGCTGCACCTGGGCCGGCACCACCGACCCGCTCATGATCGCCTACCACGACGAGGAGTGGGGCGTTCCGCTGCACGACGACCGGAAACTCTTCGAGTTTCTGGTCCTCGAGGGCGCGCAAGCCGGCCTTTCCTGGCGGACCATCTTGCACAAGCGGGAAAACTACCGGCGTGCGTTTGACCGCTTCGACCCTGCGAAGGTGGCACGCTACCGCGCGCGGGACGTCAAGCGACTGCTCGCCGACGCCGGTATCGTGCGTAATCGCCTGAAAATCGAGTCCGCCATCGATAATGCGCGCGCGTTCGTGACGGTGTGCGAGGAATTCGGCAGCTTCGACGCCTACATATGGCGCTTCGTCGGCGGGAAGCCGATTCGCAATGCGCGGAAGACGATGCGCGACATCCCCGCGAAGACCTCGGAATCCGACGCGATGAGCAAGGACCTGAAACAACGCGGATTCCGGTTCGTGGGATCGACGATCTGTTACGCGCACATGCAGGCGACCGGCATGGTCAACGACCACACCGTGGACTGCTTCCGATATCGGGGCGTGACGAGGCGATAGCAACTTGGGTCCGTGAGGCACGCGCTCGCCGTGCGATGCGCGTCACGAGGCCCTTCGCGCAGGAGCGCGCGAGGATCACCCGCCGGGCAAGAGCACAGAGGCTGGCACACCCGCGACAGGCGGGAAGCCGAGCGCAGCGGGCGCAGGGCCGACGGACGCGAATCGCACGGCCCCTGGACGGCGACAGGACCCGCGAGGCCGCGGGGTGACGGGGCCCGCGGAGTCGCTCTTGCAGCGTTCCATGTCCGCCGCTATACTCGCCCCGTCATGCCCGCCTATACTGTCGAAGTCAAGAAAGTCACCGAACAGCACGTCGTCAGCATCCGCACCCAGTGTCACGTCGCCGAGCTCGGCGCCATTCTCTCGGAGATCCTGCCCGAGGTGTGGCGCTACATTCGCAAGAATGGAATCGCGCCCAGCGGCCCCCCGTTCACGCGCTACCACGGGTTCGAAAACGATCGTGTCGACATCGAGGGCGGCCTTCCGGTCCCGAAGGAGCTCCCGAGCGAAGGTCGCATCAACGCTGGCGTGCTGCCGGGGGGCGAAGTGGCGTCCACTGTCCACCTGGGCCCGTACGACAGGCTTCCGGACGCGCACGACGCCCTGCACGTGTGGATCGAGAAGAACCGCAAGGACTCGGCGGGTCCGCAGTGGGAGATGTACCTGACCGATCCGGGCCTCGAGCCGGACCCGAGCAAGTGGAAGACGGAGCTCATGTGGCCGATCAAGTCGGCGTGAGTTCCCGTCCTGCCCGGCACACCCTTCGCGCGGTGCCCGCGCTTCCCCGTACCCTCCGATGATGAAGAACATCAACACGATCATGCTCCTCGGTGCCGGAGAACTGGGGAAGGAAGTCGTCATCGCCGCCAAACGGCTGGGCAAGACCGTAGTCGCGGTCGATCGATACGCCGGGGCGCCCGCCATGCAGGTCGCGGACGCCTTCGACGTGATCAACATGCTCGACGCGGATGACCTCGAGGCAGTGGTGAAGAAGCACCGCCCCGACATGATCGTCCCCGAGATCGAGGCAATCCGCACCGAGAAGCTCAAGGACTTCGAGCGCGATGGCGTAATCGTGATCCCCACCGCCGAGGCGGCATACCTGACCATGAACCGCATCGCTATCCGCGAGGTGGCGGCGAAGGAGCTGGGACTTCGCACCGCGAAGTACGCGTATGCGGCCTCGCTCGACGAGCTGCGAGCGGCCGCGCAGCACACCGGGATTCCGTGCATGGTGAAACCCGTGATGTCGTCGTCGGGGAAGGGGCAGTCGATGGTGAAGATGCCTGAGGAGCTCGGCCGCGCGTGGGACTACGCGTGCAGCAACATGCGGGGTGACGAAAAGAAGGTGATCATCGAGGAATTCATCCGCTTCCACCTCGAGATCACGCTGCTCACGGTCCGCCAGTGGAACGGAACCACGCTCTTCGTGGATCCGGTCGGGCACCGCCAGGAGCGGGGCGACTACATGGAGTCGTGGATGCCGGCGGCGCTCACGACAGACCAGCTGCGCGAGGCCCAACACATGGCGAAGAAGGTCACGGACCGTCTCGGCGGTGCGGGTATCTTCGGCGTCGAGTTCTTCATCACGCCCCGGGAAGTGATCTTCTCCGAATTGTCGCCGCGGCCGCACGACACCGGGATGGTGACGATGATCTCGCAGGACCTCTCCGAGTTCGATCTGCACGTGCGCGCCATCCTCGGACTCCCGATCCCGACGATCAACTACTACGGCCCGTCGGCGTCGGCGGTGATTCTGGCCGACCGCGAGTCGCCGCGCGTGGCGGGCTACGACGGCGTCGACCGGGCGCTCGCGCTGCCGGACACGCAAGTCCGCATTTTCGGCAAGCCGGACACGCGCAAGTTCCGCCGCATGGGGGTCGCGCTCGCGCGCGGGCAGTCGACCGACGCGGCGCGCGCGCGGGCGAAAGAAGCCGCTGATTGCGTGACCATCCGCTACGAGTAGCCTCCACGATGAAGTTCACCTGGATCGGCGGCCCGTCGTTTCTGCTCGAGCTGGGGCCGTTTCGCATCGTCGGTGACCCTGTGCTCTCGGACCAGATCACGCTGGACGGTGCCGTCGTGACGCGCGTCGGGCCCCGCCCTGAGGTCGACATCGCCGGCGCGGATCTCGTCCTGGTGACGTCGCTGCGCGCGGACCATTTCGACGCGGCGGCGGTTGCGGTGTGCGGGGCCGCCCGCGTCCTGCTGCCCGGGGGCGGGGTGGAATCCGCGCAACGGGTTGGAATCGAAGGCGCGCGCGACTTCGCGCACGGGGAATTGATGCGGATCGAGCGGGACAGCTCGGCGCTCGTCGTGCATTCCGTCGCCGCGGGCCCGCCGGCGGGAGCGGCCGCGGACAACGGGTACTTCCTCAAACTGGAACGCGGGGAGCATCCGTTCACCGCATACGTGACCGGCGATACCATGTTTTCCGACGCGACGCGCGAGATTCAGCGGACGCACGGGTACTCGAATCTGCTGGTGCTGCATGTCGGCGCCGAGCGTAGCGGCGGACGCCTGCTCAGCGCCGATGCGAAGGAAGCGATGCAGATCGTCTACCGGATGCAGCCCAACGCGATCGCGGCCGTGCACCACTCGACGTTTTCCCACTACACAGAGCCGATTGCTCCCTTTCTGGACAAGATATCGCTCACCATCTACGAAAAGCGCCTGCGCCGACTCCGCGAAGGCGAGTCGTTCGAGAAGGTGATTGGGCCGGGCGAATGACGCGCAGTCGGTGGGGCGGTCAGGAGCTGATCTTCTGCTCGGCGAGCCGCCGGAAGCGCGGGTCGTCGCGCATCGGATCGAAGCCCGGGTGGAGGCGCAGGATGGCCGGTGTCATGGTTGATGGTATCGACAGGAGATACTCGAGTTCGCGGATCGCCCGGTCGTAGTCCTTCAGGACGATGTGCAGAATCATCTGGCTGCCCAGGAGATCGGAGCCGGCGATCGCATCCCGATCGAGCGGCAGCATTTCGATCGCCTGGTCCGCATAGCGGATCGCCTCCGCCTTGCGGCCGAGACAGGCGAGGGTGAGCGCGTAGCCCATCACGGCCTGCGCGTTGTCGCTGGTCCGCACGTGCTGCGCCGTCTCCAGGTACACCCGCGCTGAATCGAAATAGGCGTCCGCATGGGTCATATCCCCGGCAAACCAGTAGGCGGTCCCACGCTGAAGGTAGTACACGCTCGTGTCCTGCCCCGCGTACATCCCCAGGCGGCGGTACCTTTGGTGAACCATCGCGTAGTCGCGCGCGACGATGTCCATCTCGGCAACGATATACGTGAATTGAGGAATCTGTTCGACCACCGGTTCAGCGACGGCTCGTGCCGCGGCGATGTCTCCCTCATCCAGCATGAGCCTGGCCGCGCGGAGCAGCAGCAATTGGGGTGTGCCCGGCGCCGCGGCGAGGCCGAGCTGGATGCAGCGCTCCATGTCGTCCCAGCGGCGCATGTACATGTAGGTTTGCGCGAGAGTCGACAGGCGGTCGGTGGTCTTGGGATCCAGAGCGATCGCGCGCTCGAGGTTCTCGACGGATTCGTCCCACTTGCCCTGGCGGCGCTGCACGTACGCGAGGGCTTCCAACAACTCGGCGTTGTTGGGTTGCATCTTCCCGGCGATGGCAAATTCCTTGAGCGCGCTGTCGTAGTCGCGGCTGCCGTAGTAGTGGTAGTAACCCATCGCGATGTGCCCCTGCGGCTGGTCCGGGGCCAGGCGCGTCGCCGCGCCGGCCGCCCGCCTGGCCTGCGCGAGGCGCGGCAGCTCCGGGTGGATGTGGTTGAAATGCTGATTCGCGTAGATTCGCGCCAGGTACGCGTGCGCCAGCGTGAACGTGCTGTCGAGCTGAACGGCCTTCTCGATGAGTGACAGCGCGGCGTCCAGGTCGTCCCGATTCTTTCCCTGCTGGTACTGCTCGCGACCACGTAAATAGAGGTCGTAGGCGTCCAGGTCCTCGGTCGGCCGCAGGGCGAGCGCCGCACGCTCCGGCTCGAGGAGGGTGACGTTCAGCTCTTCCGCCACCTGGTGGGCGATCTCGCTCTGCAGGGCGAAGATCTGGCCGTACACCCGGTCGTAGTTCTCGGCCCACAGGTGGGTGTCGTCGGAGATGCGAATGAGCTGCGTGCTGATACGAACCCTGTTCTGGTCGCCGGACTTGTCCCAGCGGACGGAGCCCTCGAGCACGTAGTCGACGCCGAGCTCCTTGCCGATCTCGCGCAGGCTCTTCGGTGAGTCCTTGAACTGCATGGCGCTGGTGCGCGAGATTACGCCGAGGCCCGAGAGCTTGGCGAGCTGGGTCGTGATCTCCTCGGTGATGCCGTCGGCGAAGTACTCCTGTTCGCTCGGCCCCATATTCTCGAAGTGCAGGACGGC
>Ga0184629_10001070_pt1 | contig 11443 bp, 7 predicted proteins | sample PLM4_32_b1_FD_133158 | JGI IMG/M metagenome (GOLD analysis project Ga0184629, IMG submission 133158) | Groundwater sediment microbial communities from an aquifer in East River, Colorado, USA - PLM4_32_b1 | ecosystem: Environmental > Terrestrial > Soil > Riparian zone | place: USA: East River... | reverse complement strand
GCACCACCCAGAGATCGGCGCCGTACTCGAACGCGATCAGGTCGCGGCTGACCGCGGGATGACGGAGCAGGCGCGTATCCTGTGCGGGCGCGATGCCGGCACTCGTGGACACGGCCAGCAGGCCGAGAGACAGCGAACGGATTAGCAAAGGGAACTCCTTGTGTGTGCTACCCACTAATCACTTCATCCCCACCCAGATCTCCCCGAGCACCCGCACGAAGTTTCAACCCAGGACCCCGTGGATCTCGGCATCGGAATACTTCCGTCGGATCAGGCCCTCAGTGTTCACGAGGATTCTCCCTGAAGGATGAACGGACCGTTTTATGGGCGCGGCTGCGCGCGCAGGAAACTGACTCCGAACACCCTGAGCGACGCGACGTGGCCGGCGCCATCCGGCACGAAGGTCATGCCCTGGCGCTGCTCCCCGGGCGGACGTCCCTTCGCCCGGAAGGTCTCGTAATCCCAAGGCTCCAGCCTTCCGAGGTCTTCCTTCCCGTACCGGGCGTATAGGGCACCGTCGGCCAGCGTGACCTCCACCGAGCCGAAGGTGGAATCCGCATAGCTGCCGGCATAGCGCTCGAGCGGGAGTGAGGGAGGCGCCGCGTTCGCCGGTCGCGCGGCAATCGCCCTCGTGCCGGGAGCGTCGGGGAACAGCTTCCGCAGCTCGGCGCTCCAGTCGCGCTCCGGATTCCCGGCATACAGGTCGAACACTTTGTACATCAGGGCATGGCGCACTTCGGCATGATCGCGATTGGCCAGCACGAACACGCCGACCCGCCGGTCGGGCAGCAGCCCGACGAGCGCGGTCATGCCGTCGATGCTGCCGGTGTGCATCCAGACCGTCTCGCCGCTGTAGTCCTGGACGAACCATCCCAGCGCGTAGGAGAAGATGTGGGGCTTGGACAGGGTGAGAGCCGGATAGGTTCCCTGCGCTGCCCGGATCTGGGGCGTGACCAGCTCGGTGAAGGTCGCCGGGCTGAGCAACCGCGTGGTGCCCACCCGGCCGCTGTCCAGGATGAACCGCATCCACTTCGCCATGTCGCTCACGCTCGACCAGACCGAGCCGGCCGGTGCCACCGGATCGGTAGTCCGTATCGGCACCTGGCGGACCGAATCCCGGATCTCGGCGTGCGGCGTGGCCACGTTGGGCCGCCGCTCGATGCCCGCCACTAGCGGCTCACTCTCGGTCATGCCGAGCGGACCGAAGATCCGCGCGCGAATGAAGTCCTCCCAGGGCATGCCCGAGACCTTCGCGACGACGGCACCGCCGATGGCATACACGACGTTCTGATAGGTCCACTGGGAGCGGAACGAGCTGATCGGGCGCACATGGCGCAGCCGCCGCATCATCTCGGCGAGCGTATAGTCGCCCCGGGTCCAGAGCAGGTCGGTGCCCGGCAATCCGCTGCGGTGGGTCAGCAGATCGCGGATCGTGAGCTCGCGCGTGACGTAGGGGTCATACAGGCGCAAATCGGGCAGATGGTCGATCACCCGGTCGTCCCAGCGGAGCTTGCCTTCGTCCACCAGCATGCCCAGCGCGGCCGAGGTCATGGCCTTGGTGGTGGACCCGATCGCGAAGCGGGTATGCCCGGTCACCGGGGCGGGCTTGCCAAGCTCGAGGACGCCGTATCCTCGGGAGAACACGACCGAATCGTCCTTCACGATCGCGATGGCCAGCCCGGGCACCCCCCAATCCCGCACGCCGCGCGCAACGTACTGATCGAAGGCCGTCAGGTCGGGAGCCGGGACTGCCGGGTGCGACTGCGCGCTCAGGGCGCCCGCGCTCGTGAGGAGCAACAGGCGGGTAAACCGACGGAGCAGGCTCACGGGACCGGATTCCTTTGTACGACGGGGAGCTGGATGAACGATGCCGCCCCGGGCGAGCGAAACACCCGCTGGGTGGCCGACCGGAAATCGGAGTCCTTCGCGGCAAAGATGTTCGGCACAAACGTCTGGGGATTCCGGTCGATCAGGGGAAACCAGCTGCTCTGCACCTGCACCCGGATCTTGTGGCCCTTCCGGAACCGATAGTTCTGGGAGTGCAGGTCGATCGCGTACTCCTGGGTCTGATTGGGAACGACGGCTTCGGGCCGCTCGAAGCTCTTGCGGTACCGGCCGCGGAAGACGTCGTTCGCCACCATGAGCTGATAGCCACCCAACTTCGGATCGGGCTCGTACTGCTCGGGATAGACGTCGATCAGCTTGACGACCCAGTCGGCGTCGCTGCCACTGGTCGAGGCAAAGAGATTGGCCATCACGGTGCCCGCGATGACCAGGTCTTCCTCCAGCGGCGGCGTCTCCCAGGCCACTATATCGGGGCGGTCCTGGGCAAAGCGCTGGTCGTCCACCAGCCAGGTGGACCACGTCGAACCGCCGCCGAAGCTCGGCAGGATCGGGCGGGCCCGGTAGGGAACCGGCTTGGACGGGTCCGAGATGAAGGCGTCGAAGCCACTGTCGGCGGCGGGGGGCGCGGGGGGCTGGAACGCCATCCGGCCCCCGGAGTGGAAATAGAGCCGCCGCGGCGTCACGTTGGCCCGGGGCGGCCAGCTCTCGTGTTGCCGCCAGGCATTCGCGCCGGCTTCGAACGTCGTCGCTTCGGCCAGGGCAAGGGTTCCCTTGTCCTTGAGCCAGTACGCGAACCAGGGCGCTTCGATGTTCCGCTTGAAGTGGACCGCGGTGGAGTCGCCGAAATCGATGACGCCCAGCTTCTGCCCGCTGCGGCCGCGCCATCCGCCGTGGTTCCAGGGACCCACGACCAGATAATTGAGGTGCTTGCTGTCGTGGGGCTCCAGGGTTTCGTAGATCTTGAGCGGCCCGTAGAAGTCCTCCTGGTCCCACCAGCCGGCCACATTGAGGGTCGGGACCGTCACCCGGTCCAGGTACTGCATCACGGCTTCCCGCTGCCAGAAGGCATCGTAGTTCGGGTGGGTGACAAAGTTGTTCCAGGTCGGATACTTGCCCTGCAGGTGCCGCTCGTCGGCATGAGCCAGGGAGCCCAGTGACAGATACCAGCTGTAAGTGTCGTACTGGTCGAACGCGAAGGGTGAGAACTCCTTGGACCCTTCCATCATCGTCACGTACTCGAAGCCGTAGCTCAGCCGGAAGGCGCCGTTGTGGTGGAAATCGTCTCCCAGGTACATCGAGGCCGGCGACGCCTGCGGGGACACCGCCTTGAGCGCCGGATGCGGGTCGAGCATGGCCATGACGGTGAGCCAGCCCGGGTAGGAGACGCCGAGCATGCCCACCCGGCCGTTGGTCCCTTGCACGTTTTTGAACAGCCACTCGATGGTGTCGTAGGTGTCGCTGCCCTCGTCGACCGCTTTGACGTCCCGCTTGTCGCGCGGCGGCCGGAGCATCACGAAGGTCCCCTCGGAGCCGAAGCGCCCCCGGATATCCTGGAAGACGAAGATGAACCCCTCGGCGGCGAGCTCGGCGTAGGAACCGGCGAAACTCCCCGACGCGCCGGCGATGCCGTAGGGTGTGCGGGTCAGCAGGACCGGCAGCGGGGTGGTGACGCCCTTCGGCGTGAAGATCCTGGTGTGGAGCCGGATGCCGTCGCGCATCGGGATCTGGACGTCGGCCGAATCGAAGGCGGCGACTGGCGCGGTGGTCTGGGCGGCCCCCTGGGGCGGCAGTACAGCCCGTGATGCGGCGAGAACCAGGACCGCTGCGGCCCACCCGGCACGACGAGCGATTCGCATCGCGACCCTAGCGCCGCCGGGTCTTGGAGTGGTGGAGGGGGCCTCCGGTGTCCCACGCGTGCCAGATCCCCCGTTCGCCGTGCTCGGCAATCACCTGGGCGAGCCGGCTGGCCGCATTGCGCCAGTTCGTCTCCACGGCGCGCTGGGCGGCGGCAGGGTCGCCGGCCGCGATGGCGCGGATGATCGCCGCATGCTCCTGAACCGAGGTCGCCAGCTCGTCGACCAGGGCGCTGATGTACAGCCGGGCATAGCGCTCCACCTGCGGCTTGATGGCGTGGTGCAGGGCCACCAGGCGGGGGCCGCTGACGCCGTCGACGTAGCCGCTGTGGAAGGCCTGGTCCAGATCGAAGATCCGGGTGACGGTGACCCGCTTGCGCGATTCGGCGGCCATGGCCCGGTTCAGCTCCCGCAACCGGCGCACCACCTGGGTCCGCTGCTCGCTGGGGAGCTGGGCGGCGGTGCGCGCCGCCAGGCCCTCGAGATGGCCGACGATCAGCATGATCTCCCGGCCGTCGTCCTGGGTCAGCGGCGCGACCACCAGCCGCTGCTCCCGGCCCCGGCCATAGGAATCCACGAAGCCTTCCTGCTGGAGCCGGTGCAGCGCGCTGCGGACCGGCGTGCGGCTCAGGCCCAGGCGCTCGGCGACGGCGCGCTCGGCGATGCGGCCGCCGGGGGGGAGCTGTCCCGAGACGATGAGCTGGCGGAGCTCGTGGTAGACCCGCCAGACACTGCCGGAGCGGTCGTCGGGCGCCGAGGCGCCATTGCCGCGCGGGGCGCGGGCTCGGGCGGGCGGGCGGGTCTGGCGGTGAGGATCGAGGGTTGGCACAGGCCGCAACAATACTGCGACACCGGGAGCGGCGCAACCGATCTCGGTATGATTGGTATACCATTGTGGTATTTCAGAACGAGGCGTAGATTCGTCGCCTGGGTCCCACCCGATGCCTCCAACAGGTCGTCCTCTTCGACAGGAGCGACGCATGAAAACGCCTGGTCAGCGGATGCCGCGACGGTCGCGCCTCGCCGCGTGCCTGGTCGCCGGCGCCCACTTCTTGCTCGCGGCCGCGGGCGCCGCGGCCCAAGCCGGGACCGGCTCGGTGGCCGGCCGGGTGACCGACGCGCGGTCCGGGCTGGCGCTCGCCGGGACCGCCATTGCGATCCAGGGCACCCTGCTCGGCGCCGCCACCGGCGCCGACGGCCGCTACCGGATTGCCGGTGTGCCCGCGGGCGCGCATGTGGTGGTGGTCCGCCGGATCGGCTATTCCGCCACCCGGCGGCCGGTGACGGTCGCCGCCGGCCAGGACGCAACGGCGGACTTCGGCTTGCAGGCCGCCGCCTTCTCCCTCGAGGAGATCGTCATCACCGGCACGGCCGGAGGTGAACAGCGCCGCTCCATCGGGAACTCCGTGTCCAGTATCGACGCCGTCACGGCCCTCGAGCGGTCCGCGGCCCCCAACCTGGCGGCCCTGCTCAACGCGCGCGCGCCCGGGGTGATCATCACACCCGGCACCGGACGAACCGGCGCGGGATCGACCATCCAGATCCGGGGGCGCTCCACCCTGTCTCTCAGCTCCGAGCCGATCGTCTACGTTGACGGGGTCCGGGTGAACAACGCGGTGAACCAGGGACCGGGCGGGGCCGGCGCCAGCGCGTTCGGGGCGCAGAACTCGCAGGTCGCCTCGCGGCTCAACGATATCAACCCCGATGACATCGCGAGCATCGAGTTCATCAAGGGTCCGGCCGCCTCGACCATCTACGGCACCGAAGCCGCCAACGGCGTCATCCAGGTCATAACCAAGAAGGGGACGGCGGGAGCAACTCGCTGGACCGCGAACATCCAGCAAGGCGCCGCCTGGTTTCACAACCCGGCAGGGCGGATCCCGACGAATTTCTGGAAGAACCCGGCGGGCGAAGTGATTCCCTGGAACGGCTACCAGCAGGAGGCGGACAGTGGCCGGGCCTTCTTCCACACCGGCCGCACCCAGTCCTACAATCTCTCGGTGTCCGGCGGACGGGAGCTGCTCACCTACTACGTGTCCGGCACGTTCGACGACGAAGAAGGGATCGAGCCGAACAATTTCGGCAAGAGCTTCAGCGGCCGCGCCAATCTCGCCTTCTCTCCGTCGGCCAAGATGGACATCCAGACCAATCTGGGCTTCGTACGCGCCTCAAACCACCTGGGCGCGGACAATGGCGTTTCGCCGCTCCTGGGTTCGATGCTCGGGCACGCGCTCCGGAATCCGACCAGCCGGGGATTCCAGTTCGTTCCCCCCGAAGTACCCCAGCGCCTGTACGACAACTCGCAGTCCATCAACCGGTTCACCGCCGGCATCACCGCCCATCATCGCCCGGCCGGCTGGTTCTCCCAGCAGATCACCGCCGGCGTCGACTTCACCTCGGACGACAGCCGGGCGCTGGAGCGGTTTGCCACACCAGACCTGGCGCCGTTCCTCGCGCCCCTCGGCGGCGCGGCCGTTTCTGGAGGACGGATCGGCCAGACGCTGCGCAACAACACCTTCCTGACCGGCGACTACGCAGGCACCGCCCGCTTCAAGCTCAGCTCGAAGATCAGCTCGAGCTCATCGGTCGGAGCGAACTTCATCCAAAAGCAGCTCCGGGCCACCGCCGTTGGCGCGACGGGCTTTCCGGCGCCCGGGCTGGAGACGGTGTCGAGCGCGTCGCTTCCCGTGGCAACCGCGCAGGCCGAGGTGAAGAACACGACCCTGGGCGTCTGGGGACAGCAGCAGTTTGGATGGAACGACCGGCTGTTCCTCACCGCCGCCCTGCGAGTGGACAACAACTCCGCCTTCGGCGACGACTTCGACTGGGTGACCTACCCCAAGCTGAGCGGATCCTGGGTGATCAGCGAGGAGCCGTTCTGGGGCGGCCTGGGGAACACCGTGGGCACTCTCAAGCTCCGCGCCGCCTACGGGCAGTCCGGCACCCAACCCGACGCCTTCGCCGCGCAGCGCACCTTCGTGTCGGCGCCCCGCGCCAACGGCGAGCCGGGTCTCACCCCGGGATCCTTCGGCAATCCGGATCTCAAGCCTGAGCGGGGGACGGAATTCGAAGCGGGATTCGAAGCCAACCTCTTCGACCGGCTGAGCCTGGACTTCACCTGGTTCACCAAGCGGACCAAGGACGCCATCCTCCAGCAGCCCACGGCCGCTTCGGGGGGATTCTCGGGCAACCAGGCGGTCAACATCGGAGAGGTCAAGAACGGCGGCATCGAGCTGCAGGCCATCTTTCAGGCCATCACGACCCGCAAGGTAGCCTGGGAAATCAGCGCCAACCTGGGAACCAACAAGGACGAGGTGGTGGATCTGGGCTCTCTCAAGTTCGCGGGGGGCACAAACATCCGGAGTGTCGTGGGGTACCCCATCAACGGGTACTGGGGGCGGAGGGTCATCAGCGCCGACCGCGATCCGACCACTCACGCCGTGTCGAACATCCTGTGTGATGGTGGCCCGGGCGATGCCCCGCTGGCGTGCACCGTGGACTCCGTCGTGTTCCTGGGGACCCAGACTCCCAAGCTGACCGGGGCGTTCTCCACCAGCATCACGCTGTGGGATCGCCTGACCCTCTACGGGCTGGTGGACTTCAAGCGCGGCCACAAGCTCTACAACGGCAATGAGCAGAACCGCTGCGGCACATTCGCCGAGCTCTGCGACGCCTTCTACAACCGGCAGAACTATCCGACCCTTTTCCTGGCCAGCATCGACGCCTCGGTGCCCCGCGCCAGCATCATCGCGCCGTTCGTCGAGGACGCGAGTTTCTTCCGGCTGGGAGAGGTGTCGGTCAGCTATCAGCTGCCCGCACGCTGGTTCCGGCCCCTCGGCATCAGCGCGGCACGGTTTGGCGTCGCGGCCCGGAATCTCCATACCTGGACCAACTATTCCGGACTCGACCCTGAGGGACGCGCCGGCACCACCGACCAGGCGATCATCCCTCCGCTGCGCCGGTTCACCGCGTCGCTCAACCTCACGTTCTGACCATGCGCCCTCATCTGCGAGAGAGAGACGCCTCGATGCGCTCCAACGACGCTTTCCGCCGGGCCTTCCTCGCGCTGCCGCTCCTGACCGTGGCCGTGGCCTGCAGTGAGATCACCAGCCTCGATCAGGACAATCCCGGCCAGATCCTGGGCAGCACCGTCTACGTGCCTGCCAACGCCAATCTGCTGGTGAACGGCGCCATCGGCGATTTCGAATGCGCCTTCCACCGCTACGTCGTGTCCCAGGGGCTGCTGGGCGACGAGCTGGTGAACGCCTTCGCGAACACCACGAATTTCGACTGGGACCGGCGCACCATCCCCTCCAGCCATGCCTACGGGACGGCCACCTGCGGCGGCACCTTCCAGCTTCCCGGACACTACACCCCCCTGTCGGTCGCCCGCACTACGGCCGATACGATCCTGGCCCGGTTGCAGGAATGGACCGACGCGCAGATGCCCACCGGCATCAATCGCACCCAGCTCATCGGACGCGCGGCGGCCTACGCCGGCTACAGCATCCTGCTGCTGGGCGAGTCGATGTGCACCGCGGCGATCAACATCGGCCCGGAGCTGAGCAAGGCGGAGCTGTGGGCCGAGGCCAAGCTTCGCTTCGATGTCGCGGTGACCGCGGCGACGGCGGCGACCGACAACAATATCCTGAACATGGCCCGGGTCGGCCGCGCCAGAACGCTGCTCAACCTGGGGCAGGTCGCGCAGGCCGGCACCGATGCCGCCGAGGTTCCGGCGGGGTTCGTGCTGAACGCGATCGCCAACGCCACCGGCAGCAACCGCCAACAGAACCTGGTCTTCGTCCACACTCGGGTGAGCGCGTTCTCCTCGGTGGATCCGTCGTTCGTCGGGCTCACCTTCGGCGGTGTACCCGACCCCCGGGTGACAGTCACCGTCACCACCAACAAGGGAAGCGACGGCAACACTTTCCTCCGGCAGGTGATGAAGTACGCCGACCGGGGCGCGTCGATCCCCATCGCCCGATACAACGAGGCCCGGCTCATCCTGGCGGAGGCCAACGTGGCGGCGGGCAACCTGCAGGGTGCCGTGGATATCATCAACGCCCTGCATACCGCGGCGGGCCTGCCGGCCTATAACGGTACCGGCCAGACCGCGGATCAGGTGAAGGCCCAGGTCGTGGAGGAGCGCCGGCGGGAGCTCTTCATGGAGGGGCAGCGGCTCGGCGACATGAACCGCTACCAGCTCTCCCGCCTCCCGGCCGACGGCGCAATCTTCCCCAACGGCGGCGTGTTTGCCAGCGCCGCGTGCCCCGGCGCGAATGCCTCGGGCTATCCGTTTGGCTTCCCGCTACCGGACGTGGAGCGGCTCAACAACCCGAACATCCCGTAGAGTGCCGGCAGCTCGGCGCGCATTCTTCCTGACGGTTCTTGCCGCGGCCGCGCCGCCTCCCGCCTTCGGGCAGGGGGCGGCGCTTCCACCGTTCCTGGAGCTCCGCGTGCCCAAGCCGCCGACCGTGGCGAGCGGCAATGGCGCCTCCTTTCTGGCTTACGAAGTGCATGTGACGAATTTCGCGGCGCAGACGATGACGCTCAAGCGGGTGGATGTTGCCGCGGCGAGCGGGAACGACGAGCGCCGGGTCTTGCTCACGCTGGCCGACAGCGCGCTCCTCCGCAGCCTGACGCGTCCGGGCACGCAGCCGCCGCTCGCCGAGCGAGCCAAGCTGGCCGGCGGGGTGCGGGCGGTGGAATGGCTCTGGGTTCCCGTGGACCGGCAGGCGCCACCGGTTTCGGTGCAGACCCGGGTGATCCTGGAACAGGGCACCGGGGACAGCGCGCGCACCCAGGAGCTCGACGGCCCGGCCGTTCCGGTAGCAGCCGAGGCGCAGCCGATCGGCCGCGATGCGTTCTACGCCCACTTGCAGCCCGGCTCGCTCCGGGTGAAGCGCGGAGACAAGGTGCGCACGGGGCAGGTCGTCGGCCTGGTCGGAAACAGCGGCAACTCCACCGAGCCGCACCTCCATTTTCATCTGTCTGACGGCAACTCTCCCCTGGGCAGCGAGGGCATTCCCTATATTCATGGGTCGTTCGAGCTGGTGGGACGCTGCACCAGATTCGGATCCGGTTGTGAGCGGTCGGCCCCCGCACCCCTGCAGCGGGAACTTCCGATGGCGAACATGCTGGTGCGGTTTCCGCAATAGAAATCACGGCCCCGTTGAGCCGAATCGTCGTCGTCGGGGCCGGTGTGATCGGGCTGGCGTGCGCCTACTCGCTGAAGAAGCGGGGCCGGGATGTGATCGTGCTCGATAAGGGCGAGCCCGGGGGCGCTTGCTCGAAGGGGAACACCGGCTGGATCACGCCCTCGATCTCCGCCCCGATCCCGTCGCCCGGCCTCATGCTGACTTCGCTGAAGTGGATGCTGCGAAGCGACAGCCCTCTCTACATCTCGCCGATCGCAGTGCCTGGCATGGCGCGGTGGCTCTGGCGCTTCTGGCGCCACTGCAACCCGCGCGATTATCTCCACGGGCTCGAGGCGGTGGCCGAGCTGAACCGGAGGACCCTGTCGGGCTTCGACGAGCTGCAGCGCGACGGGGTCGAGTTCGAGCTCCACCGCAGCGGGCTCCTGTTCGCCTTCCTGGACGAGCGCTACATGCGACGGGTCCTGGCCGAGTTCGATCACTATCGAGACTACGGCTACCAGGTCCCGATCCCGGTCTCCGGAGCCGCGCTCCGCGGGCTCGAGCCCGGCCTCTCCGACGCGGTGACGTCCGGGTTCGTCGTCGAGCAGGAGTTTCACGTTCGGCCGGAAACGCTGATCACGGGCTATGCGAATCGGCTCCGGGCGATGGGAGTCGAGATTCGGTCGCGCGTGGAGGTCACCGGCGCGAACGGCGCACGCACCGGCGACCGGGTCAGGGGGGTCGCGACCTCGGCCGGGATGGTCGAAGCGGAGCAGGTGCTGGTGGCGGCCGGCGCCTGGTCGGGTCGGGTGCTCGAATCATTCGGCGTTTCGCTGCCGGTACAGGCGGGAAAGGGTTACAGCATCACAGTCACCGGCGCCGAGCCGCTACTCGCCCGGCCACTCTATCTGGGGGAGGCGCGGGTGGGCTGCTCGCCGTTCGACGGCGCCACTCGGTTTGCCGGGACCATGGAGCTCTCGGGTGTGAACCAAACTCTCGACCGAAGGCGCATCGCCGGGATTCGGGCGGGAATCGGCCGCTATCTCCGTGAGCCGGTGAACGAGGGGGAAGGCATCGAATGGGTGGGGATGCGGCCCTTGACCCCGGACGGGCTTCCCTTGCTCGGCAGAGTGCCCGGCTATCGGAATCTCTCGGTCGCCACCGGCCACGCCATGCTGGGCATCACCATGGCGCCGGTCACCGGCGAAGCAATCGCCGACCTGATGAGCGGTAGCAGCACGGCGTCGCTGGCGCCTTTCGATCCCGGCCGGTTTCGATGGTAGCATCCCAGGCGTGGTCACGCTGAGCGCAGCGAAGCGGCCCATCTCCACGTGAGGCGACAATGCTCTTACTCGGAGGTCATGTGAGACTTTCGTGTCTGGCGGTGCTGCTCTCCGCCTGCCTCGCCTCCTGCTCGAGCACCGTTTCCGCTCCCTCGACTCCGGCACCGGCCGCAGGTTACGATCTGGTGATCCGGAACGGACGGGTGCTCGACGGCGCCGGCAATCCGTGGATTCGTGCCGACGTCGCTATCAGGGACGGTCGATTCGCGAAGATCGGCCGGGTAGTGGAGCGGGGCGCCCGGGAGATCGACGCAGCCGGCAAGTT
>Ga0184629_10001069_pt1 | contig 11444 bp, 13 predicted proteins | sample PLM4_32_b1_FD_133158 | JGI IMG/M metagenome (GOLD analysis project Ga0184629, IMG submission 133158) | Groundwater sediment microbial communities from an aquifer in East River, Colorado, USA - PLM4_32_b1 | ecosystem: Environmental > Terrestrial > Soil > Riparian zone | place: USA: East River... | reverse complement strand
TCAGGCTCTCGCCAGAGTGGGTATCCAAAGCACTTCAAGCTAGCGGCTTTTCCGTTCGCGTCGAGCCAGGGCTCGGAGGTATGGTTCGTGTTGTCGCAACAAGCGTCTAACCACGCGCTGCAGCGTACGCGCCCCAAGCGGCGCGCCGCTGAACGCGATCGTCAGGCCGCTCAAATGCGCGAGGTCACGCCCAAACGTTTGATATAAGCGATCTGAAAGTGGAAGGCTGAACATGCGCACACAAGCTGAGCGGGCCCGGTTGTTCCGCGCGCTGCATGAACGTCCAGGGATCTTCATCATGCCCAATCCCTGGGACGCGGGAACGGCGAAGCTCTTTGCCTCGCTAGGTTTCGAGGCATTGGCGACCACCAGTCTGGGGTTGGCGAACGCCTGCGGCCGCGTCGACGGCACGCTTGCCATCAGTCGTGAAGAGCTGATCGCCAACTGCCGGCAGATCGCGTCGGCGACAGAGCTTCCCGTGAACGCCGATCTGGAGAATGGATACGCCGAAGACCCCGGCGAAGCAGCCTCGATCATCGGGTTGGCCGCCGATGCCGGCGTCGTGGGTGGCTCGATGGAAGATGCGTCCGGCAATCCCGCCAGGCCCATTTACGACTTCAACCTTGCCGTCGAGCGCGTTGCTGCCGCGGCCGAGGTTGCGCGCGCTCTGCCGTTCCCGTTCACGCTAACCGCGCGGGCCGAGAACTATCTGCACGGACGCCGTGATCTCGACGACACAATCCGCCGCTTGCAGGCGTTCGCGGCTGCGGGTGCCGACGTGCTCTACGCGCCGGGTTTGCGTGATCTTGAAACAATCCGGCAAGTCGTTGCGGCCGTGCCGAAGCCGCTCAACGTCGTGATGAGCGCGGCGGACCCCGACATCACCGCGCAGCAGTTGGCTGGCGTCGGTGTCAAGCGCATCAGCGTGGGAGGCGCGCTATCCCGGCTGGCCTTCGCAGCGGTGCGCGACGCTGCGGTTGCGATGCGCGACGCCGGCACGTTCCAATGGATGCGCGACACGGTGCCAAGCAAGGATCTCAAGGCGATATTTCAGCGCTAGACACGGAGCAGGCCTAACATGGCGGTGTACTCGGACGCAGAGCCTCATCCGATAATGTGGACACTTCGACCTAACGCGCGAACGAGCTCTTAGTCCAATGTCCTGGCTGATGGCCGCGGTCTACGACCGTTTCGCCCGCGAGAGCAACAAGGCCTGCCTCGATCAGTGGCGCGCAGAACTGCTGCGCGACCTCGCGGGCGCGGTGCTCGAAGTAGGCGCCGGCACCGGCGCCACCCTGCCGTACTACCCGAAGGCAGTGAAGCGCCTCGTGCTGTGCGAGCCCGATCCCCACATGCGGCGAAAGCTGCAGGCAAAGCGCGCCGCCGCGGGAGCGAAGCACGTCGAGATTGCAGACGCCTCGCTCGAGGCCCTGCCGGCAACCCCAGCCTCGCTCGACGCGGTGGTGTGTTCGCTGGTGCTTTGCTCGGTTCCCGACCAGCAAGCCGCCCTCAAGGAGATTCAGCGCGTACTCAAGCCTGGTGGCAAGCTGGTGTTCCTCGAGCACGTCGCCGCGGACAGCAAGCCGAACCGCCTGAAATGGCAGAAACGCATCGAGCCGGTATGGAAGCACCTGACGGGCAACTGCCACCTGACGCGGCGCACCGAGGCCGCGATCACTGCGGCGGGATTCAAGATCGAGCGCATCGAGCGCGAGAGCATCCGCAAGGCCCTGCCGATCGTGCGCCCGAGCATCCGCGGGATTGCACGCAAGAACAGCTGACTCAGTCGGCGTACACACCCGCCGGTCGCCACGTGAAAGCCTACTTCTCCTTCGCCACGCGCCCCATCAGGTAGAACTCGTCGTTGGGCCGCATGCTGGTGACGTTCGCCATGCGGTTGGACAGGGCGAAGAAGGCGGCGATGGCGGCGATGTCCCAGATGTCGTCGTCCGCGAAGCCCTGCTCGCGCAGTGCCGCCAAATCCGCTTCGCCCACCGTGGCCGACGCGAGCGCTACTTGCATGGCGAAGTCGAGCATCGCCTTCTGACGCGGCGTGATGTCGGCCTTGCGGTAGTTGACCGCGACCTGATCGGCAATGAGCGGGCTCTTGGCACGCACGCGCAGGATGGCGCCGTGCGCCACCACGCAGTACTGGCAATTGTTCGCGCCGGAGGTCGCCACCACGATCATCTCGCGCTCGGCCTTGGTCAGGCCGCCCGGTTTGTCCATCAGCGCATCGTGGTAGGCGAAGAACGCGCGGAACTCCGCCGGGCGGTGGGCGAGCGCGAGGAACACGTTCGGCACGAAGCCGGACTTTTCCTGCACCGCCAGGATGCGCGCGCGCACGTCCTCCGGCAGGTCCTCGAGCCTGGGGACGGGAAAACGGCTGATCGGCGCGCTGCTCATGGGGCCCGGCTCAGTCGGCGTAAACCCCCGCCTTCTTGATGATCGGCCCCCACTTCGCGATCTCCGCCTTCAGGTGCGCGGCGAGCGCGGCGGGCGTAGCCTTGTCCACCGGGTAGGCCTGCGCGCCAAGATCGGCGAAGCGCCTGTTGACCGTTTCGTCCTTGAGCGCGGCCTGCAGCGCAGCGACCAGCTTGTCGAGGGCCGGCTTGGGAGTGCCCTTGGGCGCATACAGGGCGTGCCAGATGCCGACCTCGAAGCCCTTCAAGCCCTGCTCGTCCAGCGTCGGCACGTCGGGAAGCGAAGGCACGCGCTTCTTCGAGGTGACGGCGTAGACCTTCACTTTGCCTGACTTGATCTGGTTCGTGGTGTTGGTGGTCTGGTCGCACATGAAGTCCACCGTCCCGCCGAGCAGGTCGTTCATCGCCGGTGCGGTACCTTTGTAGGGCACAGTCAGCACTTCGGTCTGGATCGCACTCATGAACAGCATGCCGCACAAGTGCGAGGCCGCGCCGATGCCGGCGTTGGCGTAGCTGACCTTGTCCTTGTTCGCCTTGATGTAGGCGAGGAACTCCTTGAAGTCCTTGGCCGGGAAGTTCTGCCGGGCAATCAGGGTCATCGGTACATCGTTGATCAGGCCGATGTACTCGAAGTCGGTAAGGGGATTGAAGCGCAGCTGGCGGTACAGCGCCGGCGTCGTCGCCATGCCGATGTGGTGGATCAGGATGGTGTAGCCGTCGGGCTTGGCGTTCTTCACCGCTTCGGGCGCCAGGATGCCGCCGGCGCTCGGCCGGTTCTCGACCACGATGGTCTGGCCCAGGGGCTTGCCCATCGCCTGACCGACAACACGCGCCACGGTGTCGGTGGGACCGCCCGCGGCGTAGGGAACCAGCATCGTCACCGGCCGGTTCGGATATTGCTGCGCGACTGCGGCGGCGGACACGAATAGCAGCGCGGCGCCGAGAAAGGCATTCTTCATGGATCGGTTCCTCATGGTGACGTGCGTGGGATCTGGCGCGCCCGGCGGGATTCGAACCCACGACCCTTGGCTTCGGAGGCCAATACTCTGATCCGCTGAGCTACGGGCGCTTTCAAGTTAAAATCATACCTTTATCCACAGCCCCCGGCCACGCGCATGAGCGAGCACGAAGAGCATTCCACCTTCATCAAGACGCCGCAGCAACTGATCGTCATGGTGCTGCTCGCGTTCCTCGTGCCGATCATCGGCATCGTCCTGCTGGTCAACCTGGTGCTCAACAAGCCGAGTGCGGATCCCACGGCGCTCGCTCCGGAAGCGGTCGCCAAACGCCTGCAGCCGGTGGGCCGCGTCGAGTTCGGCGCTGCGGCAGCTGCCGCCTCGGGGCCGCGCAGCGGCGAGGACATCGTCAAATCGGCCTGCCTCGCCTGCCACCAGACGGGCGTGGCGAACGCGCCGAAGCTCGGCGACAAGGCCGCGTGGGAACCGCGCATCAAGACCGGCCTGAACGGCATGCTCGCCGTGGCGACCAAGGGCAAGGGCGCGATGCCGCCGCTCGGCGGCGTGGCGGACCTCTCCGACTTCGAGCTCTCGCGCGCCATCATTTACATGGCGAACCATTCCGGCGGCAGCCTCAGGGAGCCGGCCGCGCCCAAGGCGCCGGCGGCCAAGGGCAAGTAGCCCCACGCGGCGCCGCACGGCGGCGTCCCCACGGCGTGAACCTGCTCTTCATCATCGATCCGCCGGATTCGCTCAAGGCGTACAAGGACACGACCGTCACCATGATGCGTGCGGCCGAGGCCCGCGGCCACGCGGTGCACGTGTGCGAGCAACCCGCGCTCGCCTGGCATGCCGGCAGCGTCGGCGCCGAGGCGATGCATATCCGGCTCACCGACAACGACGAGGACTGGTACCGCCGCGACGGCCACGCGCAGCGCAGCCTCGCCTGGTTCGACGCGGTGCTGATGCGCAAGGACCCGCCGTTCGACCTCGAATACGTGACCAGCACGTGGCTGCTGTCGGCAGCCGTGCGCGAAGGCGCGCGCGTATTCAACGCACCCGACGCGATCCGCGACCACAACGAAAAGCTCGCCATCGCCGAGTTTCCGCGCTTCGTCTCGCCCACGCTGGTGGCGCGCGAGCCGCAGCGGCTGCACGCGTTCATCGACGGCGAGCGTGACGTCGTGCTCAAACGCCTGGACGTGATGGGTGGCGAGAACATCTTCCGCGTGCGCGCCGACGATCCGAACCGCAACGTGATCGTCGAGCTGATGGCGCAGGGCGGCGCGCGCAGCGTGATGGCGCAGCGCTACATCCCCGAGATCCGCGACGGCGACAAGCGCATCCTGCTGATCGACGGCAAGCCCGTGCCGCATTGCCTGGCGCGCATCCCGAAGGCCGGCGAGTCGCGCGGCAACCTCGCCGCCGGCGGCACCGGCGTGGCGCAGCCGCTGTCCAGGCGGGACCTGGAGATCGCGCAGGCGCTGGGGCCGAAGCTGGCCGCGCGCGGGCTGCTGCTGGTGGGGCTGGACGTGATCGGCGACTACCTCACGGAAGTCAACGTCACCAGCCCGACGTGCTTCCGCGAGATCCAGGACCAGACCGGCTTCGACGTGGCCGGCATGTTCATCGCGGCGCTCGAAGCGAAGGTGACGGCATGATCGGCGTCCTGGTCATCTCGCACGGCGCGATCGGCGAGTCGCTGCTCGCCAGCGCCGAGGCGATCCTCGGCGCGAAGCAGGCGCGGGTGGCCACCCTCGGCGTGTCGCGCAGCGACGATCCGGACAAGGTGCTGGCGCGCGCCCGCCAGCTCGCCGCGCAGCTCGACGACGGCGCGGGGCTGCTCGTGCTGACCGATATGTTCGGCGCCACCCCTTGCAACGTGGCTGCGCGCCTGCTCGCGGACGGGCGCGTGGAAGGCGTCTCCGGCGTTTCGCTGCCGATGCTGGTACGCGTGCTCTCCGCGCGCAACGGCTCGTTGCCCGCCGCGGTGCAGCGCGCGCTCTCCGGCGGGGCCGAGGGCGTGGTGCACATGAACACGGACCGCTGCGGTGGCTAGCGCGGATCTCATCATCGTCAACAGGCTCGGCCTGCACGCGCGCGCCTCGGCCAAGCTCACGCAGGTGGCGAACAGCTTCAAGAGCGAGGTGTGGCTCTCCCGCAACGGCCGGCGCGTGAACGCGAAGAGCATCATGGGCGTGATGATGCTCGCCGCCGGCAAGGGCGCCTCGGTCACCGTGGAGGCGGAAGGCGCCGACGCGGACGCGGCGCTGCGCGCGATCCGGCAGCTGATCGCCGACAAGTTCGGCGAAGGCGAATGAACTTCGTCCTGCACGGCTCGAGCGTCGCCTCGGGCATCACCATCGGCCAGGCGCACCTGGTCTCCAGCGCGCGCCTCGACGTGGCGCACTACGAGATCCCCGAATCGGCGGTGCCCGCCGAGATCTTCCGCTTCGATGCCGGCATCGCGCGCGCCAAGCAGGAGCTCGCGCTCCTCGAGAGCCAGATGCCGGCCGACGCGCCAGCGGAGTTCGACGCGTTCATCAACCTGCACCGCATGATCCTGGAGGATTCATCGCTGTCGCACGCGCCGCGCGACTTGATACGCGAGCGAAAGTGCAACGCGGAGTGGGCGCTGGTGCAGCAGATGGAGACGCTGGTCGAGCAGTTCGAGGCGATGGAAGACCCCTACCTGAGGGAGCGCAAGGCCGACATCCAGCAGGTGGTGGAGCGCGTGCTGAAGGCGCTGATGGGCGACAAGTTGCCGGCCGAGCCGCAGTTGTCGGAGGAGCACAAGCTGATCGTGGTGGCGCACGACCTGTCGCCCGCCGACATGATCCTGTTCAAGCGCCACGAGTTCGGCGGCTTCGTCACCGACGCGGGCGGCGTCACCTCGCACACCGCGATCGTCGCGCGCAGCCTCAACATCCCGGCGCTGGTCGGCCTGCACCACGCGCGCCACATGATCCGCGAGGGTGAGCTGCTCATCGTGGACGGCAGCCAGGGCGTGCTGATCGTGGACCCGGACCCGATCGTGCTCGCCGAGTACCAGCTGCGCCAGTCGCAGCACGAGCTCGAGAAGAAGAAGCTGCGTCGCCTGAAGACCACGCCCGCGGCGACGCTCGACGGCGCCGCGGTGGAGCTCTATGCCAACATCGAGCTGCCGCAGGACCTGGACGAAGTGCACGAGGCAGGCGCGCAGGGCGTGGGCCTGTTCCGCACCGAGTTCCTGTTCATGAACCGCAAGGACCTGCCCAGCGAGGACGAACAGTACGAGGCCTACCGCGAGGTGGCGAAGGCGCTGCAGGGCAAGCCGGTGGTGATCCGCACGCTCGACGTCGGCGCCGACAAGGCACTGTCGGGCAACGGTGCGCTGATGCCCAACCCGGCCCTCGGCCTGCGCGCGATCCGCTTCTGCCTCGCCGAGCCGCAGATGTTCCTCGCCCAGCTGCGCGCCATCCTGCGTGCCTCGCGGCACGGGCATGTGAGGATCCTCCTGCCCATGGTGGCGCACGTGCACGAGGTGGAGCAGGCGCTCGCCTTCATCCGGCAGGCGAAGGAGCAGCTCGACGACAAGGGCGTGGCCTACGACAAGGGCATCGAGGTCGGCGGCATGATCGAGATTCCGGCGGCCGCGCTCGCGCTGCCGATGTTCATGAAGCGGCTGGACTTCCTGTCCCTGGGCACCAACGACCTGATCCAGTACACGCTGGCCATCGACCGCACCGACGACGCGGTGGCGCACCTCTACGACCCGCTGCACCCCGCGGTGCTGCACCTGGTGGCGCACGTCATCCAGACCGCCACGCGCGGTGGGGTGCCGGTGGCAGTGTGCGGGGAGATGGCGGGCGATCTCGCGCTCACGCGCCTGCTGCTCGGCTTCGGGCTGCGCAACTTCTCCATGCACCCGGCGCAGCTGCCAGCGATCAAGGAGCGCGTGCTGCGCACCAACCTGGCGGAGGCGCAGCCGCTCGCGCAGAAGGTGCTGCGCTCGGCCGACCCGGCGAAGACGCGCGAGATCATCGCCAGGCTCAATTCCTGAGGAAGACGGTGCCAGGCCCCCTCGACGGCGTGCGCGTGCTCGACCTCACCACCGTGGTGATGGGGCCCTATGCTACGCAACTGCTCGCCGACTTCGGCGCCGACGTGGTCAAGGTCGAGCCGCCGGAGGGCGACATCATGCGCTACGCCTGGCCCTTCCGCTCCAAGGGCATGGGGCACATCTTCCTCAACGCCAACCGCAACAAGCGCGGCATCGTGCTCGACCTGAAGAAGCCGGAAGCGCGCGATGCCTGCCTCGCCCTCGCGAAAAATGCCGACGTTCTCGTCTACAACATCCGCCCGCAGGCGATGGCGCGGCTCAGGCTCGGCTACGAGGACGTGAGGGCGGTCAATCCGAACATCATTTACGTGGGCGCGTTCGGCTACAGCCAGCGCGGACCCTACGCGGCGAAGGCCGCCTACGACGACCTGATCCAGGGCGCTGCGGGGCTGCCCTGGCTCTCGCGCGAGGCGGGCGCGGAGACGCCGCGCTACACCCCGGTGATCATCGCCGACCGTTCGGTGGGGCTGCACGTGGCGAACGCGGTGAGCGCGGCGCTGTACGCGCGCGAGAAGACCGGCAAGGGCCAGCGCGTGGACGTGCCGATGTTCGAGAGCCTGCTGCAATCGGTGCTCGGCGAGCACATGGGCGGTTACACCTTCCTGCCGCAGCTCGGCGAAGGCGGCTACCGGCGCATGCTCACCAAGTACCGGCGGCCCTACGAAACCAGGGACGGCTACGTCTGCGCGCTCATCTACAACGACAAGCACTGGAAGGCGTTCTTCGAGATGATCGGCCGCCCGGACATGCTGGCGGACGCGCGCTTCGCTTCCGCCGAGGGGCGCAGCCAGAACTTCGACGCGGTGTACAGCTTCGTCGCCGACGAGATGCACAAGCGCACCACCGACGAGTGGCTCGCCGCGCTGGAGGAGGCCGACATCCCGGTGCAGCGCATGAACAGCCTGGAGGACATCCTGCGCGACCCCCACCTCGCTGCCATCGGCTATTTCAGCCCCGTCGAGCACCCGAGCGAGGGCCAACTCCTTTCCATGAAAGTGCCCTCGGAGTGGTCGGAAACGGAACCCGAGTACCGGCGCCATGCGCCGCGACTCGGCGAGCATACGCGCGAGGTGCTGCGCGAGGCGGGCTACAGCGACGCGCAGATCGACGGCCTGACGAAGAGCGGGGCCGCAAAGGCGACCTGAGATGCTGCGCGAGATCCGCGGCATCGAGCAGCGGAGCCTGCGGCGCTTGAAGCGCTGGTTCCAGGATGATTATTTCGATCTGTTCGTCTGGCAGGACCGCCTGGGCGCGATTCTCGAGTTTCAACTGTGCTACCGGCGCGACACCCGGGACGAGCGCGTGCTCGATTGGCGCCGCGGACGCGGCTTCCAGCACCTGAAGGCCGAGAGCCCGCACGCAGCGGACTCCTTCCTCGAGGACGACACCTGGGCGCTGTGCCCCGACGGCGTCATGCCCTATGCCACGTTGCGGCAGCGCTACGACGCGGCCGCCGTGGGACTGCCGCCGGAGGTCGCCCGCTTCCTGAGCGACAAGATCGACGAGTATGCGCGGCCCGCGCGCCGCTACCGGCCGCGAGCCGCGCGCACGCCGCGCTGGCTCGAGCGCATGCGCGAGCGGCTGCGCCGCGAATCCGCCGGCCGCTTTCTTGACACCGAGGACGACGGCGGGTAACGTTCGCGCGGCTTCACAGCGCCGATTTGATGTTCAGCTTGCGGGCGCTTTACAAGTACCGCTAAAGAGACCGGTTCCCGAAAGCCCGTTCTCGCGCAAGCTGGACGGGCTTTTCGTTTGCGGGGACGCGAGGTGATCGTAGAGGCGAAAAAGGCAAATTTCACCGAGCCGCTGAAACTCAGGGGCGGCGCGGTGCTGCCCGAGTTCGAGATCGCCTACGAGACCTACGGCGAGCTGAACGCGCAGCGCTCCAACGCCGTCCTGGTCTGCCACGCCCTCAACGCCTCGCACCACGTCGCCGGCACCTATGCCGGCGAGCCCGACAACGTCGGCTGGTGGGACAACCTGGTTGGCCCCGGCAAGCCGCTGGACACCGACCGCTTCTTCGTCGTCGGCAACAACTACATCGGGTCGTGCTTCGGCTCCACCGGCCCCGCCTCGCCCAACCCGGCCACCGGCAAGCCCTGGGGCGCCGACTTCCCGGTGGTGACGGTGGAGGACTGGGTAGCGGCGCAAGCGCGCCTCGCCGACCGCCTGGGCATCGAGCGTTTCGCCGCGGTGATCGGCGGGTCCCTCGGCGCCATGCAGGCGCTGCAGTGGACGCTGTCCTTCCCGGAGCGCGTGCGCCACGCGCTGGTGATCGCGGCGACGCCGCGGCTCTCGGCGCAGAACATCGCCTTCAACGAGGTGGCGCGCCAGGCGATCATGACCGACCCGGACTTCCACGGCGGCCACTACTACGAGATGGGCGTGGTGCCCAAACGGGGCTTGCGCATCGCGCGCATGATCGGCCACATCACCTATCTGTCCGACGACGCGATGATGGAGAAGTTCGGCCGCGTGCTGCGCGGCAAGATCACGCCGGGATTCGATTTCGACGTCGACTTCGAGATCGAAAGCTACCTGCGCTACCAGGGCGACAAGTTCGCGAGCTACTTCGACGCCAACACCTATCTGAGAATCACCAAGGCGCTGGACTACTACGACCCGGCGGCGGAGCATGGCGGCGATCTCGCGGCGGCGCTGGCGCGCGCGCGCGCCAACTTCCTCGTGGTGTCCTTCACCTCCGACTGGCGCTTCACCTCGCAGCGCTCGCGCGAGATCGTGCGCGCGCTCCTCGACAACCGGCGCGTGGTGTCCTATCTCGAGATCGACGCGCCGCAGGGGCACGACGCCTTCCTGCTCGACGACCCGCGCTACCACGGCGCGCTGCGCGCCTACTTCGGCAACATCGCACTATGACCGAGCTCGAAGTCATTTCCGGATGGATCGCGCAGCGCGCACGCGTGCTCGACCTGGGCTGCGGCGACGGCAGGCTGCTGCAGCACCTGTGGCAGACGAAGCAGGCGCCCGGCTACGGCGTGGAGATCGCCGACGAGCACGTGCTCGAGTGCATCAGGAACGACGTCAACGTCCTGCAGATGGACCTCGAGGACGGCCTCGCCACGTTCGCCGACCGCTCCTTCGACAGCGTGATTCTGTCCGAGACGCTGCAGGCGATCCACCGCCAGGAGCCGCTGCTGAAGGACATGCTGCGCGTGGGGCGCGAGGCGATCGTTTCGTTCCCGAATTTCGGCTACTGGAAGGCGCGCATCCAGATCGCGCTCGCCGGCCACATGCCGGTGTCGAAAGAGCTGCCTTACCAGTGGTACGACACGCCCAACGTGCACCACTGCACATTGGTGGACTTCGAGGCGCTGTGCGCGAAACTCGGCATCCGCATCCTCGAGCGCGTGGTGCTGCGCGACGGCAATCCGGTCAGCCTGCTGCCGAACCTGCTCGGCAGCCTGGCCGTCTACCGCATCAGTGAGCAATACGCCCGGCCCGGGGCTTGACCCGGCGCGCCCGGCCGGAGCAGCATCCGGACTGCTGTCATCTCATGGAGGAGCCAAAATGAAAACAAGCATGGCGGGCGTGGTGGCATTCGCCGCGACGATCGCCCTCACAGGTTGCGCGGACATGCAAAGCAAGATGCCCGACTGGATGCCGGGCAGCGGTGCCATCAGCGTCAAGCTGACCGGCGCCGAGGAAGTGCCTCCGGTCAACACGGCGGGCAGCGGGAGCGGAAGTTTCCGCATCGCCGAGGACGGAGCCCTCAGCGGCAGCGTGACCACGAAGGACGTGCCGGGAACCATGGCGCACATCCACCAGGGCGCCGCCGGCAAGAACGGCCCGGTGATCGTGCCGCTGACCAAGAACGGCGACACCTACAGCGTGCCGGAAGGTCGCAAGCTGACTGGGACTCAGCTGCAGGCGTTCAAGGAAGGCAATCTCTACGTGAACGTGCACAGCAACAAGCACAAGGGCGGAGAGGTGCGGGCACAGCTG
>Ga0184629_10001066_pt1 | contig 11464 bp, 9 predicted proteins | sample PLM4_32_b1_FD_133158 | JGI IMG/M metagenome (GOLD analysis project Ga0184629, IMG submission 133158) | Groundwater sediment microbial communities from an aquifer in East River, Colorado, USA - PLM4_32_b1 | ecosystem: Environmental > Terrestrial > Soil > Riparian zone | place: USA: East River... | reverse complement strand
TCGACACCATCGACCTCTACCAGTCGCATCGCGACGACACGTCGACCCCGATGGAAGAGACGCTTCAGACCTATGCCGAGCTGATCCGCGAAGGGAAGGTTCGCGCCATAGGCGCGTCGAACTTCAGCGCGCAACGGCTGAAAGCGGCGCTCGACACCTCGCGCCGGCTCAAGCTGCCGCGCTACGACGTGCTCCAGCCGAAGTACAATCTCTACGACCGCAGCGAGTTCGAAGATTCGCTTGAGGAGTTCTGCCTGAAGGAAGAGGTCGGCGTGATCCCGTACTATGCGCTGGCCAACGGATTCCTCTCCGGCAAGTATCGCGGTGCGGCGGATTTCGGAAAGAGCGCGGCGCGCGGCAGCCGCATGGGCGGCTATCTGAACGAGCGCGGCCTGAAAATCCTCGCCGCCCTCGATTGGTCTGCGGCCAAGCACAGGGTGAGGCCGGCGGCGATCGCGCTCGCATGGCTCATTGCGCGGCCCTCGATCACGGCGCCCATCGCGAGCGCCACCAAGGCTGAACAGCTCGAGGACTTTGCGGACGCGGTGAGAATCCAGCTCGACCGCGACGATCTCGAACAACTGAACCTTGCGAGTGCGGAATAAGGATAAAAAAAGGGATGCGGAAGAGTCGAGCGCTTTGGGTCGTGATCGCGGGGATGAGCACATTCGGATGTGCTGACGTGAATTACCCAGAAGACACTAATCCGCAAATGACTACGGGTGTGGTTCCAGACCGAGAGACGGCAATTGGAATTGCAAGCAGGAACGAGGTCTGCGGTATGGCAGTAAATCCGCCACTTGCTGATCATCCGACTTGGCGAGCGCGCCTCGACGGAGACAGATGGTACGTTTGGCTTTCTAGTGATCGGTCCCGCAACCCCAGCTGTCCCTTGGTGAGCGTTTACATCTCAGCTGGCGACGGCCAAGTGTCAGACTGCTCTTCATGCATCTTCGGATGAGCAGCACACACCGTTGTCTTCGCGATCCTTGTGATTGGTCGACAGGAAACTTAGACTGAGCCAGATTTCAGAACAGAACACGTCAATTTCCTCGCGGGAGGCGCTTCCATGCACGGCACGACGATCCCTTATTTCACCGGCAAGATGCTGATCGGCGGCGAACTGGTCGAAAGCAAGGACGGCGGCTGGCTCGAATCGATCAATCCCGCGGATGAGACACAGCTCGGACGCGTACCGATGGGCACCGCCGCCGACATGGCGGCCGCGGTCGAGGCCGCGGAGAAAGCGCAACCCGCCTGGGCCGCGCTGACCAACGCGCAGCGTGCGGAGTACATCCACAAGCTCGGCGATGCGCTGATGGCGCGGCAGGAAGAGATCGCGCGCATCGAGTCGCTCGACACCGGCAACACGCTCGGCCCCATGAAGCGCGACGTGCGCACGGCCGTCGAGCGCATGCGCTTTGCCGCCGGGCTCGCTTACGAAATCAAGGGCGAGACCGTTCCGTCGACGCCCGGCAACATCCACATGACCATCCGCACGCCCTATGGCGTGATCGGCCGCATCATTCCGTTCAATCACCCGATCGGGTTCGCGGCGTCGCGCATCGCGCCCGCGATCATTTCCGGCAATACGATCGTGGTGAAGCCCTCGGAACAGAGCCCGCTGTCCTCATCGATCCTCGGCGAAATCTGCAAGCAGATCATGCCGGCGGGCGTGGTCAACATCGTCACCGGCGGACGCGAGACGGGCGAGACGCTCGTGCGTCATCCGCGCGTCAAGCGCATCGCCTTCATCGGCCAGCCGGCATCGGGCATGGCGATCCAGAAGGCGGCGGCGGAAACCGCGGTGAAACATGTCACGCTCGAATTGGGCGGCAAGAACCCGCTGATCGCGTTCGGCGACGCCGATATCGAGAAGGTCGCGCAGTCCGCCGTCGGCGGGATGAATTTCGGCTGGCAGGGTCAGTCCTGCGGGTCGATGAGCCGCATCATCCTGCACGAATCCATCCATGACGCCGTGCTCGCGAAAATCCTCGAGCGCGTGAAGAAGATCAAAATCGGCCATCCGCTCGATCCCTCGACCACGATGGGGCCGATCAACAACAAGCAGCAATACGGCAAGGTCCAGTTCTATATCGATCTCGCCAAGAAGGAGGGCGCGAAGCTCCTGCATGGCGGCGGCGTGCCCAAGGGCGACGAATTCCAGCGCGGCTACTGGATCGAGCCGACCGTGTTCGGCGACGTCAACATGAGCATGCGCATCGCGAAGGAAGAGGTGTTCGGACCGGTCATGTCGGTGCTGAAATTCTCGACCGAGTCCGAAGCGATCACGATGGCGAACGGCATCGAGCTGGGCTTGACGGCCGCGGTGTGGACCAACGACATCAACCGCGCGCTCAAAGTCGCGCAAGCGGTGCAGGCCGGTTACATCTGGATCAACGGTGTGGGCCAGCATTACCGCGGCGTGCCTTATGGCGGCTTCAAGAATTCCGGTATCGGCCGCGAGGAAGGCATCAGCGAGCTGTTGAGCTATACTGAGGAGAAGGTGATCAACATCGTGCTCGGCAGCGCGGACTACAATCCCGCCGCCGGCTGAACAGGGATCAACCCATGTTCGCGCGTCAACGCCATCGCATGTTTGGGCTCGGATCGGCCGCGTTCGCTGCGCTTGCTCTTGCCGCCTGCGGCCAGGGATCCGTCACCGCATCGTCCGCGCCCGACAAAGGAGGTGCGCAGCCGGCGACTGCGCCGAACGGTGAAGAGTATGGCGAGTTCCTCGCGCAGCCTTTCGAGCTCGGCTTCGTGCCGACCAACGACATCATGAAGTCGCTACGCCTCTCCTCGACGGCGAAGACGGTCGGCACGGAGGTCTACAATCGCGTCTGCGCGTCGTGCCACGGCGCCGATCTGAAGGGTGGCAAGGAGCACGGCACGCCCGATCTCACCGATACGCTCTGGCGCTTCGCCGGCGATGACGCGGCGACGGGCGGTGGAACCATCTATCCGTCCGATATCGAATGGACCGTGCGCTATGGCATCCGCACCGGTCACATAAACTCGCGGGGCAGCGAAGCCAATATGGTGGCGTTCGACCCGCAATACCGGCTCCCCAAGGACACCGAGGAATACGGCACCGGTCGTTTTCTGACGGACGAAGAAGTCGCCGACGTCGTCGAATATGTGCTCAAGATCGGCGGACAGCAGGCCGACCCCGCAAAGGCCGCGCGCGGCGAGGAGCTCTTCCACGACGGCACCAAGGGCAATTGCAATGATTGCCACGAGGCCGGCGGAGTCGGGAATCTGGCGATCGGCTCGACCAACCTGACCGCGCCCAATCTGTATCTGTACGGAGCGGATCGCGCCGCGATCACCGACTCGATCGTCAAGGGGCGCGCCGGCACGATGCCGGCATTCGTAGGCCAGCTGACCACGGGAGAGATCAAGGCCGTCGCGGTCTACATCTATTATCGCGCGCTGCCGCCGCAGTAGCTCTCAGAACTTCCGCGACAGCCAGAGGACCCCGGTCACCGCGTTCTGCCCGCGCACATGGCCCGCGTCGAAGCTGTACGCGATGCTCGTCGTCATGTCCCAGTCCGCAAGTGCAAAGCGGTACGCGGTCTCGAGATCGATCTCGCGTCCCGACGGCATCAGCGAGGATTGCGCCGGCGCCATGATCACGTCCCCCGTGGTCCAGTCGCGCGAGACACCCGTCATCAGCGTCACCGGTGCCTGTTCCGCCCTCAGCGGCTGGCTCACTGCGAACGCGAGACCGTCGCCGCGCGCGAGCAGATCCTTGCCTGCAACGCCCAGGGAGAAACCGGTCGCGTAAAGCGGACCGATCGATGAGACGAGACTCGATCCCGGGTACTGTACGCCGGCTGCGGCGACGGTCAGCGAGGTCTTGAGCGCCCAACGCCTGCCGAGCGCGGTCTGAGACGTTGCAGTCGCCCACATGGTCGTCGCCTGGTCGCTGAGCCTCAGCCCGCCGGCAGCGAGCGTGCCGAGGACACCGCCGTCTTCGACGGACGCGCCAAGCTCGAAGCGAAATTGAGAGCGCCCGGATTCATGGTCGAGGCGCACCGCGGCCGAATGGGTCCAGTTGTCGGGCGCGAACCGTGCGCCGTCATAGGTATCGCGCAGCTGGGCCTCGGCGACGCCGAAGGCGAGGCCGGTGTCGTCGCTGAGCGCGATGCGCGCGGTCGCGAACGCGCCGCGACCGTCGCTCAGCGCGGGAAAGAACGCGCCTGTCAGCGACATCGCGCTGAACGGATCCTCCGCATCGCGCGGCGCCATCGCATCGCGCAGCGACAAGCCGGAGCCGGCGCTCCAGTTCATCGCTTCGCTCGTGCCGGAGAACTGGAACACCGTTTCGTGCGAGGCGATGTCCTCGGCGCCATTGAGCGTGCGGAACGCGTTGATCGCGTCGGTCTTGTCCTCGCGCTGCATGTAAGAGAATTGCGCGTCATGCCCGATCCCGTAGCTCACGGCCTTCCAACGGAATTGCTCTTCCATGACGCCGAACAGGTCCGGCAGATTGGGCCGCGAATAGACCGAGCGCGATGCATCGATCGTGAAGTCGCGATTGAAGCCGTCCAGGATCGTCACGTCCGACAGCGCGGCGCGGAACGCGGGCGCGTCGCCGAACGCGGGCGAGAGCACCATGCCTGTTGCATAGACCGCAGGCGCTGCGCCGTTCGCGACCACAAGGTTGCTCGAACCCATAGGTTGAAGCGCGGCCTCGATGTTGAGCAGGCCGTGGCCGTACACGATATCGATACCGGCCACGCCGAGATCGGTCGCGGATTGGAACAGGATATCCGCAACCTCGCGCCCGGTCAGATTCGGCCAGCGGTCGAGAAGCAGCGCCGCAGCCCCCGCGATCGTCGGCGCAGCGAACGAGGTGCCGTAGGCGACTGCGAGGCCCCCGCCCCATAGCACCGTCACATCTTCACCGGGGGCGACCATGAAATGGGTCTTCGCGCTGCCCGCACGGTTGGAGAAGGACGAGATCTGGTTGTTCCCGTTCACCGAGCCCGCGATGATGAACGCGCCCGGTCCGTTATTCAGCGCGTTCAACGCGGTCAGGTCGGCGATGATGTCCTGGTTCGACAGCGCGGGATTTGGGTTGCCTGCATTGCCGGCCGATGCGACGAGCACCGCTCCGTTGACGACCGCTATCGCCGGGGACTCCGTCACATAGGCTTCGGCGACGACCGGCGGATTGGGGATGATGTCGCTCGCTTCGTAGCCGAACGACATGTTTATGATCTTCGAGCCCCGCGACGTGATGTAGGTCCAAGGATCCGACACGTGGTAGAGCACGCCGTCTTCTAGGGCGAACGTCTCGTTGACGTTTGAGAAGTAGTCGACCGCGAGCACTTGGGCATCGAAAGCGATGCCGTGGACCAAGGTGTCGTTCTTCTTCGCCGCGATCACGCCCGCGACGGCGTGGCCGTGCGGGTCGCTGTCGGCCGGCATTCCGGTCTGCGCCTCGTAAAGCGCAATGGCCTGCGCGTTCGGCCCGACACTGTCCGGGTGAAAGTTGATCTCGGACGATCCGAGTTGAAAGTTGAAATCGACGACTCCGACGATGACCCCGGCGCCCGTATAGCCGAGCGCATAGGCTTGGGCCGCGTGCACTTGGTCCAACGAGCCGATGCGGTTGTATTCCGTGGTCCGGAAGCTGTCCGCCGTGGGTGTGGGCGGAGGGGGAGGGGGCAATGGGCCCGGCGGCTGCATCCCGCCGCCTCCACCACCGCCGCAACCCAGCAGCACAGCAGAGAGTCCTACGGTCCCAAGCGCCGCTCGTATCTTCATGGCTCGTCGGACAGGAACGGCAAAATAGCGGCGCTCCCGGAAGCAGAATGCGCCGCTCGCCGTCCTGCTTCCCCTCAGTCAGAACGCTAGCCGATGTTATCGGCCCTGACTTGCTCACTTGCGAAAACCGACAGGAAAATTTGAACGATAAGGGCATTTTACTTCAGGGCCACAGGTGACCTTGGCAGCGCGCGCGGGATCGCTTATAAGCCCGGCCGTCGTTGAAAAGGGTCTGCGCCATGAAGAAGGGCATCCATCCCGACTATCACTTCGTCAACGTCGTGCTGAACGACGGCACGACCTACAGGACGCGCACGACCTGGGGTGAGCCCGACGCCAAGCTCACGCTCGACATCGACCCCACCACGCATCCCGCATGGACTGGCGGCCAGCAACACCTGATGGACCGCGGTGGCCGCCTGACGCGATTCAACAAGAAGTTCAAGGACTTCGTTAAGGGCTAAGCGCACTCGGTGCTGGGCTATAATCTAGCCGCGCAACCCGCGCGGCGAGCCGCGCTCGCGCCTTGTCGCTGAAAGAAATGGGTCGGTCAGCGCGTTCCGGTTTGGCCGAAGGCCGCGTGCAGCATGGCGAATTGGGTCTTCACGCCATCGGCCGGTTGGGACTGGCGGAACAGCACGTCGTCGAGCCTTGCCACGCGTCGATAGAGGCTGTCGCTTCGGTCGAGCAGGTCGATGAGCTTCTTCGGCAGAAGTTCGACGCCTTCTTCGCGCTTGCCAAGGCAGATCTCCCGCGCGCCGAGACGATAGCGGTCCGACGATGCATCCTCGACCGACATGTCGCCTTCGTGGACGGCCCGCTGGATCAAGAGCCAGCTTGCGGCCTGCATCAATCGCGTCGTGACGCGCATCGACTCGCCTGCGTAAACAAGAGCGATCTTGCGCGGAAGCTCGCGCGATTCATCGCGGCCCCGGCCATCGAGGTAGCGTGCGCATTCCTCGACCAGCTCCATGCCTTCATCGAAGGTACGTTCGAACAAAGCCGATGCGGCGAACGTCTGGAGAGGGACGCCCTTTAACGAATCATAGTCAGGCAATTCGGCGCTCATCAAATCCCCCGAAGGTGATCGCAAGCTAGCAAGTCAACGCGGGTGAGCAAAGGAAACTCTTGATCAAGGTTACTGTCGTTAACTTTAACGTTTAGAAATGCTCAGCGCTTGAAGAACGCGTCAGCGGCGCTCTTCGTCGCTGTGCGCGAGCGCAGCGCTTCGCGCGAGCGGACAATCTCGGCCTCGAGTGCTGCAATGCGGGCTTCGAGCTCATGAGCCGACATGGCGGACAGATCCTGACCTAAGACGGTCTCCGGCTTGGGCTTGCGCGGGGCGAGCTCGTCGAGGTCTATGGCCATGGCGCGTGTTCCTTGGCTTTGCTGCCGTTTGGATTAATCTTGGCACACGTCGCCATCACCCGAAAGAAAATCGAGCCATGACCCTGCCCAAGACGATGACGGCCATCGCAATCGAACGCACAGGCGGCGGCGGTATTCTCGTGCCCGGTGAAATTCCCGTGCCCGCGCCTGGGCCTGGGCAGATCCTGTTCAAAGTGAAGTCCGCGGGCGTCAACCGCGCCGATCTGCTTCAAGTCTTGGGCAACCATCCCCCACCGCCGGGAGCACCCTCGACGCCCGGACTCGAGGCCTCTGGAACGGTCGCCGAGCTCGGCCCTGGCGTTTCCGGATGGAAGGTGGGCGATGAGATCTGCGCGCTTCTCGGCGGTGGTGGGTACGCGGATTATGCGATCGCAACCGAGCCCTGCTGCTTGCCCGTTCCAAAAGGCGTGTCGCTCACAGATGCAGGCGGCCTGCCGGAAGTTTATTTCACTGTGTGGAGCAACGTGTTCGATGTTGCGCGTCTCCAACCGGGCGAAACACTTCTTGTCCACGGCGGATCCAGCGGAATCGGCACCGCCGCGATCCAGCTCATGGCGGCGCGCGGCCATCGCGTATTCACCACAGCGGGAAGCGCGGAAAAATGCGATGCCTGCGTCAAGCTCGGCGCGTCACGCGCGATCAATTATCGGTCGGAAGATTTCGTCGAGATCGTCAAAGCGGAAACAAACGGCAAGGGCGTCGACGTCATCCTCGACATGGTGGGCGGCGATTATGTGATGCGCAATGTCAATTCGCTTGCGCGCTGTGGCCGCATGGTCAACATCGCCTACATGAAGGGCGCCAAGGTTGAGGTCGATTTCCGCATCGTGCAGAACCGGCTGCTGAGCATGGCCGCCACGGGTCTCCGCGGTCGCCCCGACAGCGAGAAGGTGAAAATCCGCGATGCCGTGCGCCGCGAGGTTTGGCCCCTGTTCGACGCGGGCAAGCTCCGCCCCGTCACGGACCGCGTCATGCCCCTTGATAAGGCCCAGGCCGCGCATGATCTGATGCGCGAAAGCAGCCATATCGGCAAGATTTTGCTCACGCCTTCGCGATAGCACTTCCCCTTAACGACATTCCCGATTAGAAGGACGTCTTCCTCGAAAGGATGTTACTTTTTGAGAGCGGTGTAAGGCGCTGAACAGCCTACTCCGGAAAGGGAAAAACCTATGTCCGACAAGCCCTTGATGCCCAAGGCCACAGCCGTCTGGCTGATCGAGAACACCTCGCTCACCTTCGAGCAGATCGCCGATTTCTGCGGCATCCATCCGCTCGAAGTGAAGGGCATCGCGGATGAGGACGTCGCCAAGGGGATCAAAGGCATCGATCCGGTCGCGACCGGTCAGCTCACGCACGAGCAGATCGAGCAGGCGGAAAAGGATCCCGAGTTGAAGCTCTCGATGGCGCCGCCGAAATACAAGATGCCGCATGTGAAGGCGAAAAAGACGCCGCGCTACACGCCGGTCTCCAAGCGCCAGGACAAGCCGGACGCCATCTACTGGCTCCTGCGCAATCACGCCGAGCTCACCGACTCGGACATCATGAAGCTGATCGGCACGACGAAGGCGACGATCGCGAAAATCCGCGAGCGCGGACACTGGAACTCGCAGAACATCAAGGCGGTCGATCCGGTGACGCTTGGCCTCTGCACGCAGATCGAGCTGGACTTCATCGTCGCGCGCGCGGCCCATCGCAAACCGCGCATCGCCCGCAAACCGGGCGAGAGCTTGAAGTCGGTCGAGGAAACGACTGCCGGCATGACGCCGCCGGGGGACGACAAGCGCGAGTAGAGCTAGTACCCGGAATCAGCAACGGGTGATGCGCCCTCCGTCTCGCCGCTCGCCGTAGCTTTAGCGAAGGCGGCCGCACGCGGGAGACGAAGATCTCAAACCCACCTCCCCCTCGTGGGCAGGGCTATCGCATATGACGGATGAGGTCGAAGAGAAAGTCCTCGTCCCAACCTGCGCGCATGAGCTTGAGGTTGAGGGAAGTCTTTGTGTCGGGGTGTGCTCTGGCGACATTGAGTGCCATTCGTCTGAGGACTGCGAGGTTTTCGGCTCCATAGTCTTTGCGGGTTCGAGCCAGGTCTTCGTCGAGGACGACATCGAGCACCCAGTGCAGGCCATTTTCTATGGTCCAATGGGTCCGCACGATGCGCAGCAGCTCGCCGGGCTTGTAGGGGCGCGACAAAAGGAAATAGCGAATGACCTTTTTGTCCTTGCCGCGGCGGCTGGTAAGTCTGGCGACCGCCTTCAAACCCGGAAAGTCGTGTTTGACCGCCATATGTTTGGCCGGTGCGACGATCGCGATCCGATGTTCCGTGCGACCATGATCGGCATCCTCGCTCTGTGCGATCTCGGCTTTCTTGCGCTCGGCCTCGGCAATGAGAGTTTGCGCATCCGCCGCCAAGCCGGGCTGATTTTGCTTTACGGCAAGGACGTAGTCGCCGCCTTTTGCCACGATGGCTCTGGCCATTTCGCGGTGGCAATGAAGCGCGTCGGCAGTCACCACACAGCCCTTCAGAGCGACCAGCCCGATCAGTTTGACCGCGGCATCGGCTTCGTTGTTGTTGTCTGCGAGCATGGTGGCAAGGCTCATGCGGGTCTGTGCCGCCCACAGGTTCACCATCACCTTCGGCATGTGGCTCTGGCCAGTCTCGTAGGCACGCCGGAGAGCTTTGCCGTCGACCGCCACGACGCCCTGCGTCAGAGGGAGTTTCGCCGCTGCTCCAAAAGCATGGGTGAAGCTCTGGAATGCCGCAGCAAACGCCTTGGGATCGAGCATGCGGAACACCGCACTGAAAGTGTCGTGGCTGGGGATGCCATGCGCAAGCGTAAGGATGCTCCGCAGAAGCCCTTCCTTGGCCCAGCCAAACTCCGCCATCGCCGTGCAGTCCTTGGCGCCACACAACGTTGCCAGCAACGCGATAAACAGAACCTCCACAAGCTCGTGCCGGCAGTTCTCGGCCCGAGGATCGGGCAAATCTCCAAAACACTCGTGGAACCGATCCATCGGCGTCTCCTTGCGAATCAGGAGACTCCTTCAGAATCCACTCCTTCAGCCTGGACAAGCCCTCAAATGTCATATGCGATTCCCCTGCCCTTGGTGGGGAGGTCGATCCGCCGGCGCGCGCAGCGCAGAGGCCGATCGGGCCTGCCTTGCCGAAACTGCGAAGCAGCGAAGGCAGGTGGGGGTGTTCTCACGCTCCAACGGTCATATGCGATTGCCGAGGGCGCGGAGAGGAAAAGACCGACGCAGCTCTTGGTTTTCCTCCCCCGTTTAGTCAAAGCCTGCCCGTCCCCGACTCGTTCGGGAACACGTTCGGGGGCTATCGCATGTGCCCAAAATCACCTGCTCACCGCCTGCTAATCACCTGCAAAACACCTGCAAATCACCTGCAAAAATGGCCGCTTTGCGAGAAAACGGCCCTGCTTTTTCTGCGCTGCGATGGGCAAATCGTGGACCCTCAACAGACTCCTGCGAGCTGTATCGCTGGAGCGGCATGGCGCAATCGCAGACGGCTAACGACGTTACCGTCATTCAGCTTTCTTCGCTGCGACGTCGATGCTTGTATTTCGACCGCTGCGCCTTGTGGATCTGTTTCTCTCGAGCGCGGTTTGCTGCTTGGGCGGCGGGATCATCCTTGCGCACGACGAAAGCGAGTTCACGCTGTAGCTTCAAATAGGCCCGCCACCGTTCCGCGCTGAGCGCACCAGACCGTAGCGCCGCCTGTACCGCGCAACCTGGTTCGCTCTCATGCGTGCAATTGCCGAAACGACAGTTTGGAACGAGCGCGGCGACGTCCGCAAAGCTTTCGTCCAGCGCGGTGTCAGCGAGTAATCCAAGCTCGCGCATCCCGGGCGTATCCACGAGCAGCGCGCCGCCCGGGAGACGGAACAGCTCTCGGTGTGTCGTGGTGTGGCGGCCGCGATCGTCACTCTCGCGTATGGCGCCCGTGTCCATCAGCACGGACCCTGCCAACGCATTGAGCAGCGTAGATTTGCCGGCGCCGGAGCTGCCCAGCAGCGCAGCTGTTCGCCCAGGTGTGAGCCAAGGCTCCAGCCCACTGATGCCTTGGCCCGTGAGGGCCGAGAGCGTCACGACGGGCACACCCCCAGCGACCTCGGCAACGCGTCGCGTGTCCTCCTCGGGATTCTCGCTCAAATCCGCTTTGGCCAGAACAATGACGGGCGTTGCCCCACTCTCGCGCGCGGCCACGATATAGCGCTCAAGCCGGCGTAGATTGAGATCGCCGTTCAACGCGGCGACTAGAAGGGCCACATCAACGTTAGCGGCG
>Ga0184629_10001065_pt1 | contig 11464 bp, 8 predicted proteins | sample PLM4_32_b1_FD_133158 | JGI IMG/M metagenome (GOLD analysis project Ga0184629, IMG submission 133158) | Groundwater sediment microbial communities from an aquifer in East River, Colorado, USA - PLM4_32_b1 | ecosystem: Environmental > Terrestrial > Soil > Riparian zone | place: USA: East River... | reverse complement strand
TTGCTCGAACTGGCCACTGGCGGCAAACCCCGCCTCGCAGAGCCTGTCCCTTCGGCCGACCCATTCGCTCACCCGGACGCCCAGCGGCGCTTCCGAATCATCGGGGATGTCGAAGAGTTGGAACGCGCGCTGGCGTATCCGTGGGACAAGTGGATCACCTTCCTGCACCCTGCGCAACGGCATTGGGTAGAGCGCGATTATACCGGCCCCGCGCGCGTCGCTGGCTCGGCGGGCACCGGCAAAACCATTGTGGCGTTGCATCGGGCCGTCCATCTGGCCCGCACCCACCCCGAAGCGCGGGTCCTGCTCACGACCTTCTCCGATACGCTGGCAAACGCGCTGCATACCAAGCTGAAGCGGCTCCTCGGCAGCGAACCCCGCCTGGGCGAGCGCATTGATGTTCGCTCCCTCGACGACGTGGGGATGCGGCTCTACAAGTCGCACTGCGGTCCGGCGAACCTGGCCGGCCGTGAGCTGGTGCGGGATCTGCTCGGCGCTGCATCCGAGGCGGTCGGCGGCCACAAGTTCAGGCCCCACTTCCTGCTGACCGAGTGGGAGCAGGTGGTCGATGCCTGGCAATTGGAGAGCTGGGAGGCGTATCGCGATGTCGCCCGGCTGGGGCGCAAGACCCGGCTGCCGGAGGCACAGCGAGCGATCCTGTGGTCCATCTTCGAGCGGGTGCGCGCCGCGCTGAAGGACCGGGATCTCACCACCCATGCCGGCCTGTTCACCGCGCTCGCCTCCGCACTGGGCAAGAGCAAGCACCCACCCTACGACTTCGTGGTCGTGGACGAGGCGCAGGACATCGGCGTCGCTCATCTGCGCTTCTTCGCGGCGCTCGGGGCGGGTCGACCCGATGCCCTCTTCTTCGCAGGCGACCTAGGGCAGCGCATCTTCCAGCAGCCCTTCTCGTGGAAGTCGCTCGGTGTGGACATCCGGGGGCGTTCTCGGAACCTGCGGATCAACTACCGAACCTCACACCAGATCCGCCAGCAAGCCGACCGCCTGCTGGGCCCGGAGATGACCGACGTGGACGGCAACGTCGAAGTGCGGACCGACACCGTCTCGGTCCTCAACGGGCCGTCACCGGTCATCCGCGTCCTTCCCACCGAGGAGGAAGAGGCGAAGTACGTGGCCACATGGCTTGCCGAGCAGACGAAGGCCGGCGTCCTGCCGCACGAGTTCGGCGTCTTCGTGCGCTCCACCGGCCAACTGGACCGTGCCGAGGCCGCCGTCAAGGCGTCGGGAATGGCATGCAAGATCCTCGATGAACACGTTGAGACGGCGACCGGTCATGTCTCGATCGGCACCATGCCCTTGGCCAAGGGACTCGAGTTCCGAGCGGTCGTGGTGATGGCGTGCGACGACGAGGTCATCCCCTTGCAGGAGCGCATCGAGACGGTAGGAGACGATGCCGACCTACAAGAGGTCTACGACACTGAGCGGCACCTGCTCTACGTCGCGTGTACTCGGGCGCGGGACCAACTGCTCGTCACGAGCGTTGCGCCAGCGTCGGAGTTTCTGGATGACCTCGGCGATATCCGTGGACTCACTCGGCCTGAGATACGGTCATCAGTGAATCGCACATGACACAACTCAAGTGGCTAGGAAGATACGAGAGCGGTCCGAGTCGTTGGGTTCACGTGGCTATTGATCCCGACGCATGGTCACGGACTTCGCCGCGCTCGACGGTATCGAGCCAAACCAGACGGCGCACCTGGCACTCGCCGTCATCTCGGTCGCCGTTGCGCGGCCGAAGGTCCTGAAACACCAGTTTCCCGAAATGCTATTCAGCCCCTCCATCGCCACCGTGACTGGCGGCTCGTGACAGTCAACAACTCCCGGCTCATTTTCTCGGATTGACTCTGCGAGGACGACGAGGGCTGAGCGATGTCGACCAAGCGAAAAAGCGGAACGCCGGAGATGTTGTCGCGCCATGTCGAGATCAGGTCGTCAAGACTCACGGTACGCGTCTACGCGGTGCATCGCAAAGGCGACGAGCCGGAAATCGAGAGTCAGCCATGGCTCGAGCTCAAAGGCGTGTTCACGGAGCCCCTAAAGGACGTCCGTGACGTTCAGATCAGCCTCTACCCGAAGGACAGGATGGAAGTCGGCACGGCGCGACCAGCGTCATGCGGAGCCATCATCCGTGCGCGGCCGGAGGTCCAGTTCGTCATAACGTGGCCGCAGCACGAGTTCGACCGCTTGTGGGCGATGGTGCTGGGCAACCGCCTCACGCACGCGCATTTCTATTTCACGAAGCCGCAGTACAACTCCGGCCTCGTCGTGAGCGCATCGTTTTCGAGCGAGCCGGAGGAATGAGCACGTGGGTGGAGCAGCGTCCCCAAGAGTCGGAGCAAGAGACTGCCGATCGGAGTCCGGCGACCCGGCCGAGAAGGCTGAACCCGTCCACCGACTTTTCGGGGAGGGCGGAAACGGATGCTCTGGATAGGGGATGACGTGATCGCGGACGAGCTGCAGGCGTCTTCGTCGCGTGATCGGGATGAGTTGCCGATCGCGAAGGCCGGCGCCAGCGGCGGAGGTACCAACGAGCTCGCTGGCCGGGGCGATCCGGGGTGGACGAAGCACGCAAGTAGTCGTGAAGATGGGCCTTCTTCAAAAGGAGGCCCACCATGTCGCACGACGCTTGTCCGATGCTCGACCGCCTGATCGACCGCTTCCTCGATCACATCCAGGTTCTAGCCTGGTCGCCCAAGACGATCGTGTCCTACCGCACGCATCTTGGCGTCTTTTGCCGCTACTTGGCTTCCGAGCTCAGCGCTACCGATATCGGCGCAGTCACGTCCGAGACGCTCCTTCAGTACCAGACGCGCCTCTACGAGTGGACCGACGCGAAGGGACGGGGGAGGTCGGTCGCCACACAGGCAGGGCGGTTGTCGGCGCTGCGATCGTTCTTCCGATTCCTCGTCCGAACCAACGTGCTGCAATCCGACCCATCGAGCACCTTGGTCCTCCCGAAGCGCCGGCATACGCTCCCGCGCTCGATTCTCACGAAGCGCGAGGTGAAGCGGCTCCTGGCCGCACCCGACCCGACGATTCCGCTTGGCCTCCGCGACCGGGCGATCCTCGAGGTGCTCTACTCCACGGGAGTTCGGAACGCTGAGCTACGCAGCCTGAAATTCTACGACCTGGACTTCCACCGGGGAATCGCGCGCATCAACCAGGGCAAGAATGGCATGGACCGCGTCGTGCCTCTCGGCCGTGCGGCGAGCATCTGGGTGCGGCAGTACCTCGAGCTGGCGCGGCCGCGGTTGCGGGGATCGGCACATCCCGAAACCCTGGGAAAGGAAACGGTATTCATCTCCAGGACCGGCCGACCGCTGGACGGTCAGGGCGTCATCTATGCGCTCCGGAAGTACGGCCGGCAGGCGCGCATCAGGAAGAAGATCACGCCGCACACCCTGCGTCACACCTGCGCCACGCACATGCTGGCCGGCCGTGCGGACCTGCGGCACATCCAGGCGATGCTCGGCCATCGCTCGATCGCCTCGACCCAGATCTACACGCAGGTTGAGATCACGGATCTGAAGGCCGTTCATCGCCGGTGCCATCCGCGGGGCGGGCGGCCATGACGGCGCCAGACTCCGAGGGGTCGCAGGCGGTTGAGGATGAGCGTCGCCTGCAAGTCGATGCCTACCTGAACGCCTCGCTGGTCCGCGGGCAAACCGAGGGCACGGTGCGCTACCGGCGGGTCTACCTCGCGCAATTCGTGGACTGGCTGAGCGGGCGAGAGATCCGGGAATGGGAGGCGGTGACGTGGCGGGATCTCGAAGAGCATGTCGTCTGGCTGCAAACTCGTCGTAACCGCCGCAGCCAGGCAGGCGCCCGACTCAGCATGCACACCGTGGCCGCCGCGGTGTCGGTGCTGCGGTCGTTCTTCGCGTGGCTGACGACGTACGGCAGGCTCCCCGCGGACCCGGCGGTGGGCTTGAAGCTCGGCCGCTACGACCGAACCCCACAAAGACCGGTGCTGAGCATCGCAGAGGTGGAGGCCCTTCTCGACGCGCCCGGCGTCGATGCAGTCGGCCTGCGGGATCGGGCCATCCTGGAGACCTTCTACTCGACAGGGGTGAGGCGTGCCGAGCTGTGCGCCCTCGACTGCTACGACGTGGACTTCTCCGAAGGAGCGATCCAGGTGCGGAACGGCAAGGGGGGCCGGGACCGGGTGGTGCCGGTGGGCTCCGTCGCCATCTCGGCGATCCGGCGATACCTGCGGGAGTCCCGCCCTCTCCTGCTGGCGGGAGGAAAGGACCCTGGCCTGTTTGTCGCCAGCATCACTCATCAGCGCATCTCGGCCAAGGATCTCAACTGGATGATCCTCAAGTACGGGACCAGGGCTGGGATCGCCGGGCGCGTCACCCCCCATGTGCTCCGCCACACCTGCGCCACCCATTTGCTGCAGGGCGGCGCGAGCATCCGCGACGTGCAGGCGATCCTGGGTCACGCCTGTATCGGGACGACGCAGCTCTACACGCGCGTCAGCGCCGACGATCTTGTCGCGGTGCACGCCCGGGCGCATCCCCGCGACGCGCTCGGCGTGCCTTGAACGGACCACCCAAGGGGCGTATGGTCGACGTCAGGGGCGTGAAAATCGGCCGCCCGGCGGACGCAAAGGAGCGCATGCCCGAGATCTGCGAAGGACTCGAAACGAGCCCAACTGGGGCAAAGCTCGCAGCTTGGGCTCGGGACCGGAAGCCGAAGCGGGCCAACGGTTTGAGGGGCGATGTCAAGCGACCGACACCATATTTAATGTTCGCGATCCTACTCGCCGATCCTCGGTCGCTTCATTAGCGCCGATCCGCTCATTCGTGGGAATCGTTACGCGTACGTCGGAAACAACCCACTGGGGTTTGTGGATCCGATTGGACTACAGGAATCGCCGGCACCAATCGCGCCTGGACGAAGGACGCCACCGAGTCTGGTGGAGGATCGGCCGCTCCACATTGGCGGTCCGGTCTGGGAGTTCACTGGTAAGGAGCAGTCCGGAGAGTCTGACCCGGCTACGGCCCCCGGGGCCGTCGCTGACGCTTCCAGCTGTCGCGACGGTGGCGCGTGTGAGCTATCAGATGACGGTGGCGATGACGATGATGACACGACGATGGACGCTGGTGGAAAGGGAGGAAAAGGTAGGGATCGTGGCCGCACAGGAAAGCCGGACAAGCCAAGGAAGCACGTACGGCAAGACAAGACGACCGGGCGATGGTGGGTAGAAGATCCACACACCGGACATGAGAAACTCAAGCCTCCGGGATGGACACCTGACGAGCCAAAGAAAATGACTGACACCGAAGGTCCTGGGATTGTCCCAACTATCCTGATAACGATAATCGGTATCGGGATGGCGATAGCCGGTGCGGCAATGCGACCGCAACCCAGGACCGCGGGAGAGGCGCCGTTCATGGTAGCACCAAGCGGTGACCCAGATGACTATGACATATGAAAGTGACAAATCGTGACGATACGCATGGTCGACTCTGCGAGCTGCCGTGTGGACGCTGATCTCTGGAGGAGCACCTAGCCGATGCTCGCGCATCGATGGGACCCTAAGGCCGGCTTCACCCAATGGTCGGAGGTTTTTGGACGCCTTGCTGGAGTTCTGCGCCGCGCGCGGATTGGACATGCTGTTCCTCGTTCGCTGTACTAGCGGCGCCGTGTTCGGCAGGGACGTCTAGGAGTATTGATTAGTCCGATCAATGTCCCGCTCGGACACCGAGGTACATTGATGAATAAATGGGCGAAGAAGGTAACGACCGACATGAGGCCTCGCGCTTCGCGAAGCCTCAACCGTTTGTACGAGCTCGCCGGCGAGGAGTGGAAACGCGGCGAACTCGCAACTGCCTTTCGGCTATTCCTCCTAGTAGCCGAGGCTGGAGTGAAGCCCGCATTCCCAGTTGTGGCGGATTTCTACTACTCCGGAGACGGGACGGCGAGGGATGAGAAGGCAGCCCTCTACTGGTATCGGCGAGCAGTGCGCGAGCTCGGCGATTCAGCTGCCGCGAATAACATTGGCTGTATCCTCCGAGATAGGAGGGAGATCGGGAAGGCGCTGTGGTGGCTCCGACGCGCGGTGAGGATGGGCGACAATTGGGCACACTTGAACCTCGCCAAGATCCACCTCACCATGCGCGATGGCCGGCCTCATGCAATTCGCCATCTACAATTGCTGCTTGCGGCGCGGAGCACTACTCTGGGCTCAAGAGAGGAGGCAACACGACTGATGAGGAAGTTGCAGGCGACGAAGTCCACCAATCGGTAGCACGGCCGGGCGATTGCAGGGGGGGTGAACTGATCCACCGACTTTTCGTCGGACCAAAGCCGTCGTTTTGGATGGGGGATGCCGTGTTCGCGGACGAGCGGCAAGCGTCTTCGTCGCGTGAGTTGCCGATCGCGAAGTCCCGGCTGAGCGCGTTCGCACGCACGTCGACCCTGTGGCACGACGCGGAGACTGTGGCTGTGGTTACGCGGCGCGGCGCAGTGAAACGATCGGCAGGTGCCGTCGTCCGCCGAGGAAGCTCACCTCGTGGCGGGCCTCGTGAGGACCGTTGCGATCCATCGGCGCTTGCGGCGAAGCGCAGGTGGCCTCAGCCGGTCCTCGAGATGGCGCCTCGAGGCCGGGCCGATCGGCTGTCCACCGAACAGGACAGATCGCGCCCGGCCAACGCCTCGGAGTTGTACGTAGTTGCGACCTAGTTGGGGATGCAGGTGCCACCCGACGCGAGAAGGTGCCGAGCCGTTTCCGGAGCCACACGGCTGACATGCCTCCCCGCATCTGAGCAAGAAACTCCTCGGTTCCGGTGAGCCCGTGCTGATTCCTCCTTCCTGCTCGCTCCCGCCTACGGTTTAGATCTGCTGCTCTGAGCGGAAATGCCTTGACAGACGCGAGTTTCGCGCTGACAATCATTTGTCTGCCACACTGATCGAGAACGTAACAACGAGGCCGTACTCCCGCCGAGAGGGATCCTTCATGCGACCCTTGCCCCCCTTCCATCTTGCTGCGTTCATGATCATCTCGTGCGCGTCCCTCGCCCTGTTCACGTCAGCCCCCGCCGCGGCCCGCGACTTGACGTTCGACGAGCGCGTTTCCGCTCAAGAGGCGATCGAGCGTGTCTACTACTCCCACCAGATCGGGGCAACGCGACCGTTCGACGAAGCAATCTCGCGGGCAATGCTCGAGGGCAAGGTCTCGAACTATCTGCGTGAGTCGGATGCGCTGGAGCGGGACTGGGAGACGACCGTCACCGCGGACATGCTCGAATCCGAACTCAACAACATCGCGGCGCGGACGCAACTTCCATCACGCTTGAGGGAGGTCTATTCGGCCCTCGGTTTCGACTCAATCCTGATTCAGGAGTGCTTCGTGAGGCCGGTCCTCGTCAGGCGACTGCTGGGGAATTTCGTCGCCTATGACCAGCGCATCCACGCGGAGGCGCGGGAGGATGCGCTCCGGGCGCGCGACGCGCTTGCGCTGGGCGCTCCGATTCCGGCCGGCCGCAACGGGCGGCCGACTGTTCACTCCATCGATGATGGATTGGTAGGGGGCGCTGTCCTTCCGGAGCGCCGTGTCGGAGCTAGTGGACCTGGCGACCTCGTGGAACGACCCGATGCGTTCGTGTTCGTCGGCCCCGCGAGAGACGCCGGAGATACGACGCGTCTCGTGGAGTACCGAGTTCCCAAGATCTCCTTCGCGGAATGGTGGTCGAGGAGCGCGCATCGATTGGATCCGATGCGCGCCGTTCACACTGCGGCCGCCGAGATGGTGCTCCCGATGCCCACCGGTATCGAGCGCGCCGAGTCTGACGAGCTGGAGTGCCTCCACGCGGACTCCTGGGACAATGGGACCCTCGACGACGTGCCCGATCCTCGATCGGCGTCATCCGTGGTCTGGACGGGCACGGAGATGATCGTCTGGGGAGGCACCAACTACTCGAACGAGCGCAACGACGGCGGCCGCTACGATCCGCTCATCGACCGCTGGACGCCCATCTCGCTCGACGGAGCTCCGAGCGGCCGGGTCGGACATTCGGCGACGTGGACCGGGAGCGAGATGTTGATCTGGGGAGGCAACGACAACTTCTACGTCAATACGGGCGGACGATACGATCCCTGGTCCGATAGCTGGACGGCGATACCGACGCTCGACGCTCCGTCCGCCCGCGTGGGCCACACGGCGATCTGGACCGGCTCACGACTGATCGTCTGGGGCGGGAATCGCGACCTCACCTCCTATTTCAACGATGGGGGCTTCTACGATCCCGTAAGCGACGCCTGGACTCCGATTGCGTCCACGGGGGCACCGGCCAGCCGCAGTGGCCACGTTGCACAGTGGACCGGAACCGAGATGGTGGTCTGGGGTGGACGGATCTCGGTCGGCGAGCTCACCTCGACGGGCGGGAGATTCGACCCCTCCACCGGCTCCTGGACCACAACGAGCACTGCAGGGGCCCCTTCACCGCGGACGGGAATGGCGTCCGCGTGGACCGGAGTCGAGCTCCTGATCTGGGGGTCCGACTCGGTATACGTCGGTGGTGGGGCACGCTACGACCCGGTTCACGATTCTTGGGCGCCGATTTCGACTGCCGACGGTCCTGGCGCCCGCGAGGGGGCCGCCTTCACCTGGACGGGATCGGCCCTGATCGTCTGGGGCGGTTGGACGCAGCTGGGGACTGTCGCCACGGGCGCACGATATGACCCCTCCTCCGATGCCTGGAGCCAGTTGCCAGCGCTGAACGCTCCCTCCGCGCGCATGCGCGCACGGGCGGTCTGGGCTGACGATCGGGTCCTCGTCTGGGGCGGCCAGTCCGGCGACGTGTTCTTCAACACCGGAGCTCGCTACGATCCGATGAGCGACTCGTGGACGCCGATGGATGCCGGGAAGCTCATACCCGCTCGCCGACACCACACCGCGGTCTGGACCGGCAATGCCATGATCGTCTGGGGCGGGTCGTTCAGCGACGGCTACGAGTACATGGCCGCAGGGTATAGCTTCGATGCTATCTCCGCGACCTGGCAGCCGCTGAGCGCGAGCGGAGAGCCCACACCGCGTGTAGGACACACAGCCGTCTGGACCGGGGAGGAGATGATCGTCTGGGGCGGGGACCTGCCTTCCTTGGTCAACTCGGGAGGTCGTTACAGCCCGGCGAGCGATGCGTGGACTCCCACCTCGACCGTGGGCGTTCCCGCCCTGCGCGGCGGGCATGTGGCCGTCTGGACCGGGCAGGTGATGGTGGTCTGGGGCGGGGAGAATACCTCGACCCTCAGGTCGGGCGGCCGCTACAGCCCAGCCACGAACACGTGGGTGGCGACGTCGACGTCCAATGCGCCGACGGGCCGGCTGGACGCAACCGTCGTCTGGACGGGAAGCCGGATGATCGTCTGGGGCGGCGGTACGGACACGGGTGGAATGTACGATCCAGTCGGTGACGCCTGGTCAGCCACCAGCCTTGCCAACGCGCCCACCGCGCGGACCTATCACTCCGCCGTCTGGACCGGGAGCCGGATGTTCGTGTGGGGTGGACGCATCAACGTGCAGCCCTTCTGGGTGAACACCGGGGCACTCTTCGATCCGGCAACGAACGCGTGGACCGCTACCTCCGTGACCGGCGCACCGAGTCCGCGCGGGTCTCACAGCGCCGTCTGGGCCGGCCGGGCGGCGCTCGTCTGGGCGGGCGATCCGGGAAATCCGGGGCCGCTCGATACGGGAGGGAGGTTCTACCCGGACACGAATCAGTGGCTTCCCATCACGAGCGACGGCTCGCCCGAGCGCCGCCGTTCCCAGACGGCCGTGTGGACTGGCGAAGAGATGATCATCTGGGGAGGAGTGGGCAGCGTCACCTTGAACTCTGGTGGGAGGTACTACCCCGAGGGCCGTCCCGACAGCGATGATGACGGCCAGTCGCCCTGCGACGGAGACTGCGACGATACCCGTTCCGACGTGCTCGCCGGCTCGGTCGAGGTGTGCGATGCGCTCGACAACGACTGCGATGGCACAGTTGATGGATTTGCGACGACGTGCGGTCTCGGCGAGTGCCATCGTGAGGGATTGTGTGCCGAAGGGTCGGACTCCTGTGCGCCCGGCCCTGCCTTCGACGAGTCCTGTGACGGCCTCGACAATAACTGCGACGGGTCGATACCGTCGTCCGAGGTCGACGAGGACGTCGACAGTGTGCGAGTCTGCGGAGGGGATTGCGACGATGGCGACCCCACCGTCTATCCGCTCGCACCGGAGGTCAACGACGGGGCCGAGAATCAGTGTCCCGGAGACCCAGGCTTCGGCGCCGTCGATGAGATGTCGGGCGTACCCTGGTTCACACCGGACGACGAGCCGATTCAGCTTTGCTGGAGCGCACAGGCCGGAGCGCTGGAATACGAGAGCCTGCGCTCGGATTCTCCGGAGTTCGACGTTGGCTGCGTTCGGGAGATGTCGACCGACCCCTGCGTCGCGGCCGCCGATTCACCGCCAGCCGGTAGGATCCACTACTACCTCCTCCGACCCAGCCGGCTGCGCCTCGGGAGCTGGGGTCTGGCCACCTCCGGCGAACGGGTTGGTCTCTGCGGCGGGGAGATCTGCAATGATGACGTTGACAATGATGGCGATGCTTCTGCGGACTGCGCCGATCAGGACTGCGCCTTCAGCGCGCCATGCAGGGTGGAGGGCCTCGCCACGGTCGATCACCTGTACGATGATCTGGCTCCGAATGCGCTCGACGAGATCTTCACCGCGCATTCCGCTCTCGCTTCGGACTACATCCACTTTCGCCTGACCAGCAACTCGCCTGCCCCGTTCGAGTGGTGCGCCGAACGAGCGGATATCTACCGGGAGGCGTACATCGGGCTGGCGTCGAGCGGCGGCACCATGACGGGCGAAGGATGGTCCGTCTGGTATCGCATCGCAAACGGCGAGTGGATCGGGCCGAGTCCAGACTACTCCGTGAACTACTACGGAAGCCGATGTTTCGGCGTGGGTTCATGGTGCTCGGAGGTCGGCGTCGGCGGGCGTGCACCGTCGGTCGACCCAGGCAACGAAAACGCTTGTGAGGCGCGGGATGCGTACTACGGGTGCGGCGATGGATCCTGGACCCTCGAGCTCTCCTACGGACCTGACCGGGTCGCGGTCTGCGGATTCTGAGGACTTGGCGGCCGCACTCGCCGCCCGGTCGCCGCCGCGCTGAAAACCGTTGACTGTACTGGACCACCGACTTTTCGTCGGGCCGAAGTGGTCCACCGACTTTTCTCGAGGGGCGAAACCGCTGAACTGTAACTCCTCGCTCCGCCCCGTCTGGTCCTGCTGACGCGTATTGGAGAAGGTAGCGCCTCGAAAGGTGGTGCTGCCGTGCCGTCATCCGCGTCGTCGCTGCATCATAGGATCACCCGCCTCCGCGGGACCACGTCCCGCCGTTCGGTGCGCTACCCGTTACCTCTGCGCCGCGAGGTCCTGGGCTTTGCT
>Ga0184629_10001064_pt1 | contig 11465 bp, 10 predicted proteins | sample PLM4_32_b1_FD_133158 | JGI IMG/M metagenome (GOLD analysis project Ga0184629, IMG submission 133158) | Groundwater sediment microbial communities from an aquifer in East River, Colorado, USA - PLM4_32_b1 | ecosystem: Environmental > Terrestrial > Soil > Riparian zone | place: USA: East River... | reverse complement strand
CGCCCCGGCACCGGCGGAGCCTGCAGGCAGGCGGGGGAGCGGCTGCGGTGAGCATTGGGGGGACGCAGCCCCCGGACCGCAGCGAAATTCGCTATAGTCCGGCCGGGTCCTCTCACTTCTCACCCTCTGGAGGTCGAATGCCATTCACCCGCCTCGGTCTCCCCGCGCCGGTCGTCAAAGGCGTGCGGGCGGCCGGCTACACAGAGCCCACCCCGATTCAGCAGCGCGCGATCCCGATCATCCTCGAGGGCCACGACCTGGTCGGGGCGGCCCAGACGGGCACCGGGAAGACCGCGGCGTTCCTGCTGCCGATCCTCGCGCGGCTCCTCCAGGGCAACCGCGCGCTGCGGGCCCTGGTGCTCGTCCCCACGCGCGAGCTGGCCGCGCAGGTCGAGACCAACGCGCGGGACTACGCGCGGTTCACGGACCTGCGCGCCGGCGTCGCCTACGGGGGCGTCCCGATCGGACCGCAGGAGCGCATGCTGCGGAACCAGGGCGTGGACCTGCTGGTCGCCACCCCGGGGCGGCTGCTCGACCTGCACGGGCGCCAGAGCGTGACCTTCGAGGACATCGAGGTCCTGGTGCTCGACGAGGCCGATCGGATGGTGGACATGGGCTTCGCGCCCGACCTGCGGCGCATCCTGCGGCTGCTCCCGGAGCGCCGGCAGACGCTGATGTTCTCCGCGACCATGCCGCCCGAGCTGAACCGCGTGGCGAGCGAAGCCCTGGTGGATGCGCAGCGCGTGGACCTGGCACCGCCGTCGCGCCCGGCGGCGGGCATCACCCAGGCCATCTATCCCGTCCCGCGCCACCTCAAGACCGACCTGCTCGACAAGGTGCTGCTCGGCCCCGAAGTCGGAAGCGCCCTGGTGTTCACGCGAACCAAGCACGGCGCCGACCGGCTCACGCGCCAGCTCAAGCAGCGCGGCCACTCGGTGACCGCGCTCCACGGCGACCGCTCGCAGAGCCAGCGCGAGCGCGCGCTCGCGGATCTGAAGCGCGGCCGGGTGCAGGTCCTGGTGGCCACCGACATCGCATCGCGCGGGATCGACGTCGAGGACATCTCCCACGTGATCAACTACGACGTTCCGCACACGCCCGAGGACTACGTGCACCGCATCGGCCGCACCGGGCGCGTGCAGGCGATCGGGGACGCGTTCACGCTGATGAGCCCCGAGGAGAAGACCGAAATCGCGGCGATCGAGCGCTTCCTCGGCCGCTCGATCCCGCGCGTGCTGATCCCGGACTTCGACTACAAGAAGCACGCGGACGCTTCGGCGCGGCCCGCGCCCCCCGGGGGGCGAAGGCGCGAGGGGTCGGCCTCCGGAGGGGGGCGCCGCGAGGATGGGCGGCGCGGGCGCGGGGAGTCCCGCGCGACCGTCCCGCGTCCGGCGGGCCCGGCCGAGCCCGACCACGGGCGCAGGCCCAAGCGGAACTCGCCGGATCGCAGACGCCGGAGGATGTGACGGGGACCGTGAACCGTTCCGCGGCCGAGCGCGGGCGATCGTGGCCGGGACCCGCGATCCGGCCCCAACCGGAGCGGGGAGGAAGGCCCGGGAAAACAGCGATTGCTTTCCGGCCCCTGGGGGCCGATACTACCGTTGCCTTGGGTCGACCGTGGATGACAGCCATTCATTTTCCGCCAGGGACTTCCTGGCGTTTCTCGTTTATGGGGGTTCGAATTTGATCGTTCTCGCGGCAGTCGCCTGCGTCCTGGTCTCTATCGTGCAGGCGAGCCTGTTCGAATGGGCTTTCCACCGCTACTGGCTCCATCGGCCCTGGCTCCCGAAGGAATGCTTCACCTCGCACACGCTCGTTCACCATCAGCTCTGCAAGTTCGACGACACGTTCAAGGTCGTCGAGGAGGAGCAGGAGGAAGCGCTCACGTTCGCATGGTGGGGCGGGCCGGTCCTGATCGCGATCAACCTGATCCCGTGGCTCTTCATCTCCTGGGGACTCGCGGCCGCGGGAATGGTGCCCTTCTTCCTGTTCCCGGCGTGCGTGGCCGCGACCTTCGTGCTGTACTACATCGGCTACGAGGGGCTGCACTACCTCATGCACAAGCCGAGCATCCCGTGGATCGAGCGCTCGCGCTACTTCAAGTTCCTCGAGCGCCATCACCGGATCCACCACTTCCAAATGGACCGCAATCTGAACGTCTTGCTTCCCATCGGGGATTTCCTGCTAGGGTCTCTGGTGATGGAGGCGGCGGAGCCGGCGGGAACCCGGGAGGGAGCCCGGAAGCTGGCGCGGCGCCACAGCCGGTTCGGAAAGCGACTGCGCGAGGATGGAACCCCGGATGCGGGGGCGCGGGAGGTCGCGGGAGCGGCACGTTCATCCACAGGAGGTGCGAATGCCACGAGGCCGAAAGCCTTCATTCCTGACGAGGCAGAAGGAACAGCAGCGTCGAGCCAGGGCCACTGAGAAGCGTGAGGCGAAGCGGGCGCGCAAGAAGGCGCGTACGACGGTTGAAGAGGCGGTGAGTGAAAGCAGTCCCGAGCAGGCCGAGCAGGCCGAGCAAGCCGAGCAGCCGGTCGAGTAGGGACGGGGCGTAGTGGAGCAGAGAAGGAGGAGAGCATGAATATCTTCGTTGGAAACCTGCCGCGTGACATTACGGAAGAGGATCTCCAGGAAGCGTTCGGGGCGTACGGCAAGGTCGCTACCGTGAGCGTGATCAAGGACAAGTTCACCGGCGAGCCCCGCGGTTTCGGGTTCGTGGAGATGCCGAACAAGACCGAAGCCCAGGCGGCGATCGCCGGGGTGAACGGCAAGATGGTGAAGGGGCAGTCGCTCAACGTGAACGAGGCGCGCCCCAAGACCGAGACCCGCGGTGGCGGTGGCGCCGGCGCCGGCAGCCCGCGTCGCAGCGGCGGCGGAAGGCGCCCGTACTGAGCCTCCCGCGGCTCGCGCCGCCTTGCCGAATCGAGTCGCCTGTCTCAGAGGAACGAGGGAGCGGGTGTACTGAATGATCATGGCTCGCCTGCTGCGCATCTTGGTCGTGGCGATGCTCGTCGGACCCCAGGTCGCCGAGCTCGTTCTGCCGTCCGTCGCCTCATGCGAGGACGGGCACCACTGCTGCTCCCCCGACGGCACCTGCGACGCGACCCTCGTCGTCTGCCCCTGCTGCGCGACCACTGCCCCCATCGTCACGTCCACTTTCTCCGCTGAATCGGCCGACGCCCCCACGGGTCGCGTCGGCACGAATCCGGGGTCCGCGGCGCTTCCGCTCCTTCCCACCGAGATCCTCCACGTACCGAAGTCCCTCTAGCTGACCCTGCGCTGGAGCGTGCCCGGCCGGCCGACCGCCGGCTCCGGGCACCCGTGGACTTCGATCCGCTTCCGGTCTGCCCGGGAGCGCAAACGTGGAAGGGGTATGCGAAGCAAGCTCCTGTTGTGGGCCGGCCTCCTGCCGGTTCTCGCCTGCTCGGCCGCCGGGGCCCAGCCGGGGTCCGACACACTCACCGCCGAGCGCGTGGTGGCCCTGGCCCGCGCCGGCGCCCCGCAGGTCCGGCTCGCGGAGAGTGAAGTCGTGGCGGCCCGCGGGCGCCTTTCGGGCGCCCGCGCGCTCGGCCAGGAGAACCCGTCGATCGAGGGCGTGGCGACCGCCGACGATCGATTCGAGCAGCGCACTCAATGGGAGCTCACCGTTCCGATCGGCATCGGGCTGAGCTGGGCCGGGCGCTCGGGTGTGGCCGGCGCCGAGCTCGAACGCGAACGGCGCCTGGTGGGCGACGCCCGGCGAGGTGCGGTGGGCGCGGCCCTGGCGGCGTACTTCCGCGTCCTCCACGGCACGCGCCGGGTCGAGCTGGCGCGGGAGCGTCGCGCGCTTGCCGCGGATCTGAACCGGACCTCGAGCGAGAGGCACCGCGCCGGCGAAGTGCCGCGTCTCGACGTGCTGCTGACCGAGACCGAGGAGATCCGGGCGGAGAGCCAGCTCCTCGGCGAGCAACAGAGCCTGGCTCGCGAGCGGATCGCGCTCGCCGCAGCACTCGGCCTGCGGTCGGGTGCGAACCTCGTGGTCGCAGGAGATCTCGCGGACCGCTCCGTCGTCGAGCCTGCGCCCGAGCCGCAGCCGCCTGGAGCGGAAGCGCGAGCCGACGTCCTCGCGGCCGAGAGCGAGCTCCGGGCTGCCCGGGCGGCGGGCGATCTGGCTCGAGCCGACCTCCTGCCCGGCCTCGCGTTCCGGCTCAACTACGGGCACGAATCGGGCGAGCCGGTGGCCATGCCGGGCCTCGCCGTGACCGTCCCCATTTTTCAGTACGGGCAGGAGAGTCGCCAGCTCGCGCGCGCGCGCGAGGCGCGGGCGCGCGTGGAGTTGGAGCGGCTCCAGAACGCGGCGGCGGCGGAGATCGAGGGGTTCCGCGGGATCTACGAACAGGCGTCTGCCGCGGTGGAGCAGCTCGGGGACCGCGGCCTGCCGCGCGTGCGGGAGAGCGAAGCCATGGCGCGCGAAAGTTACAGGGCGGGGAAGCTGGATCTGCCCGCACTCCTCGTGGTGCGGCGCGAGCTGCTGGACGCCCGCCGCGAGCACGTCGACCGGCTGCTCGACGCCGCCCTCGCCGGGATCGATCTGGCGGTGGCCATGGGGAGCTTCCAATGAGATGGATCGCCTCGGCGGTGGCCACGTGGGGCTCACCCTGCGCCCTGACCGAACCGCTGACTGCGCCGCGTAACTCGGAATTCGAAGGAGGCATCACGATGAAGAGCAAACATCTGCTGTGGGTCCTGATCGGCCTGGCGCTGGTCGCGGCGGGTTGCGGAGCGAAAGGCACGTCATCGCAAACTCGAGAGGCCGCGACGACCGAGGCGGTGTCTCCCGCGTCCGGAGAGGGCCATGCCGCCGGCGTGGTGGCCGGCTCGTACGAGGACTGGTGCGAGGAGCACCAGGTCCCCGAGACCCAGTGCACGCGCTGCGACGCTTCGCTCATCCCGGCGTTCCAGGCGGCGGGCGACTGGGACGCGGAGCACGGCCTGCCGAAATCTCAATGCACGATTCACGACCCCAATCTCAAGATCGTTCGGCCGCCCAAGCCGGAGGCGAAGTGACCATGCGTGTTCACCTCTGCCTGGCCGGTGCGCTTCTGGTGGCCCTCACCGGGTGCCAGAAGAAGGTCGCGTCGACGGCCGAGGCGACCTCGGTCAAATCGGAGACGCCGTCCGCGGCGACCCTGGCCGCCGACATGTGCGCAGAGCATGGTGTGCTGGAGGTGGTGTGCACCAAGTGCCACCCGAAGCTCATCCCGGTATTCCAGGCGAAGGGCGACTGGTGCGCGGAGCACGGATTCCCGGAGTCGTTCTGCCCCCTCTGCCACCCCGAGCGCGGCGGCCGTCCCGCCACCGCGGTGGCGGTCGATGACGCCCCGGCGGAAGGCACGAAGATTCATTTCAAGACCTTGCAGACGGCGCGCGAGGCAGGGCTCGAGGTCGTGAGCGCAGCGGACGGCCCGGCCGGCGGTGGCATCGAAGCCACGGCCACCATCGTCGCCGACGCCTCCAAGGTCGCGCGGGTCAACGCCCGCGCGCCGGGGGTGGTCCAGTCCATTCGCGCCGACCTCGGCTCCCGCGTGAGCCGAGGGTCGCCACTCGCCGACATCGAGAGCGCGGCGGTGGGAGAGTCTCGTTCGCGCCTGCAGACGGCCAGGGCCCGGGTCGAAACGGCCGAGGCCGGCTACCGGCGGGAGCAGGAACTCCTGGACAAGGGCATCTCGGCCGCCCGGGACGTCCAGGCCGCACATCAGGAGTGGGAGGCGGCCAAGGCGGAGCTGGCCGCGGCATCGAACGCTCTGGCCATGGTGGGCACCGGCGGTGGCGAGTCGGGGACGTACACGCTCAAGGCTCCGATCGCCGGGGTGGTGACCAGACGCATGGCCACGATCGGGACGCTGGTGAACATCGAGGAACCGCTGTTCGAGATCGTCGACACCTCCTCGCTCTGGGCCGAGATCGACGTTCCCGAGCGCGAGGCATCCCGCGTGAAGGTCGGACAACGGGTGCAGCTGCACCTCGATGGCGTCGGCGAGCGCGAGTTTCACGGCACCCTGAGCTACATCGCACCCGTCGTCGACCCGCACACCCGCACGGTCAAGGCCCGCGCGGCCGTCGCCAACCCGGGTGGGGCGCTGCGCGCGAACGTGTACGCCCGGGCCCGGATCGTCACCGATGAGTCCTCAGCTGTGCTCGTTCCGCGCACTGCCGTGCAGCAGGCCAAGGGAGTGAACCTCGTGTTCGTGCGCCTCGCCGAGGACGAGTACGAGACTCGCCGGGTGAGGGTGGCCTCGGCGGACGGCAATCTCGTGGCGGTGAGCGGCAGCCTCAAGGCCGGGGACGCGGTGGTCACCGCCGGGAGCTTCCTCCTCAAGACCGAGACCATGAAGGAAGGCATCGGCGCCGGTTGCTGCGACGTCGAAGGGCCTAAGAAATAGGGGCCGGCATGCTCGATCGAGTCATCTCCTCGTCGATTCGGCATCGAAAGGCAGTCATCGGCTGCAGCCTGCTGCTGGCTCTCATGGGCGGCGTGGCGTTCAGCCACCTGCCGATCGACGCCTTCCCGGACACGACGCCGGTGCAGGTCCAGATCAACACCACCGCCCCCGCGCTCTCCCCGCTCGAGATCGAGCGGCAGATCACCTTCCAGGTCGAGCAGGCGATCTCCGGGCTCCCGGGCCTGAAAGAGGTGCGCTCGGTATCGAAGTTCGGACTCTCGCAGGTAACCGTCATCTTCGACGAGGGCTCGGACATCTACCGGGCCCGGCAGACCGTCATGGAACGGCTTCAGACCGTCGAGCTTCCATCCGACATCGAGCGCCCCCAACTCGGACCCGTCGCGACCGGCCTCGGGGAGGTCTTCCACTACATCGTCACCGGAGCCGGAAAGAGCCTCGCGGAACTGCGAACCGTGCACGAGTGGGTGATCAAGCCCCAGTTGCGCTCGGTGCCCGGCGTGGCCGAGGTCAACACCTGGGGCGGCGACGAGCGGCAGCTCCAGGTGGTGGTGGATCCGGTGAGCCTTGGGCAGCATGGCCTGACGCTCTCCCAGCTCATCGAGGCGCTCGAGCACAACAACGCCAACGTCGGCGGCGGCGCCCTCGACCAGGCCGGGCAATCGAGCCTCGTTCAGGGGATCGGCATCGTCACGAAGCCGGAGGACGTGGAGAACATCGTGATCACGGCTCGCGGGGGCGTCCCGACTCGCGTGCGCGACGTCGCCCGCGTCGTCGAGGGCCGCGAGATCCGCCGCGGGGCGGTGACGGCCGAGGGGCGCGGCGAGGTGGTGCTGGGCCTGGGCTTCATGCTCATGGGGGAGAACAGTCACGAGGTGACGCGCCGTCTCAAGCTCAGGCTCGATGAGGTCAAGAAGACCCTGCCCGCGGGCATCGAGGTCGCCACCGTCTACGATCGCACGGAGCTCGTGGACCGGGTGCTCCACACGGTCAAGACGAATCTCTTCGAGGGCGCGCTGCTCGTCGTCGCCGTCCTGTTCGTCTTCCTCGGCAACGTTCGCGCCGGACTCCTCGTGGCGGCTGCGATTCCGCTCTCCATGCTGTTCGCGTTCGATCTCATGCTGCGGGCCGGCATTGCCGGCAGCCTCATGAGCCTGGGAGCGATCGATTTCGGGCTCATCGTGGACAGCTCCGTGATCATGGTCGAGAACGCGGTGCGGCGGCTGGCGGAGGATCGCACCGACCGGCCGCAGCCGGAGATCGTGCGGGAGGCCGCCCTCGAGATGCGGCGCCCGGCGTTGTTCGGAGTCCTCATCATCCTCATGGTCTACCTGCCGATCCTGGCCCTCGAAGGGGTCGAGGGAAAGCTCTTCCGGCCCATGGCGCTCACGGTCATGTTCGCGCTGCTGGGCTCCCTCATCCTCTCGCTCACCCTGGTGCCGGCCCTGTGCGCCACGTTCCTCTCCCGCACCGCCGGGGACAAGCGGACCCGCGTCGTGGAGTTCCTCCAGGGGGCATACCGGCCCTCGCTCCAGTTCGCGCTGCGACGCGGCAAGCTCGTGCTCGGCGGTGCCGCCTTTCTGCTCCTCACTGCGCTGATTCTGGCGACGCGCCTCGGATCGGAGTTCGTGCCGCGCCTGGCAGAAGGAGCGCTGGTCATCAATACCGTGCGCCTGGCGGGGGTGTCGGTCGACGAGTCGGTGCGCTACGGGCTCCAGATCGAGCGCACGCTCCTGCACAAGTTTCCCGACGAGGTCGAGCACGTGTGGACACGCACCGGCACGGCGGAGGTGGCGACCGACCCGATGGGGCTCGAGCTCTCCGATGTCTTCATCACCCTCAAGCCCCGCGGGAAGTGGAAGCGCGCCAGAACGCAGGAGCAGCTGGTTCGAGTCATGGAGGCCGAGCTGTCGTCGTTTCCGGGGATGCGGATGATCTTCACGCAACCGATCGAGATGCGCGTAAACGAGATGATCGCCGGCGTGCGGTCGGATGTCGCGGTCAAGCTCTTCGGCGACGACTTCGAGACCCTGAGGGCCAAGACGCGGGAGATCGAAGGCGTCATGCGCGGCATCCGGGGAGCGGCGGACGTGGTCACCGAGCAGGTGACCGGACAACCGATTCTCCAGATCGAGGTGGACCGTGAGGCCATCGCCCGCCACGGCATTCCGGCCCGCGACGTTCTCGACGCCATCGCAGCGCTCGGCACCCGGGAGGTCGGCACCCTCCAGGAAGGCGATCGCCGGTTCCCGATCACCGTGCGCCTGGACGAGCGCTACCGGACCGACGCAGCTTCGGTGGGCCAGATTCCCATCGGCACGGAGGGCGGCGATCGCGTGGGGCTTGCGGCGCTCGCCCATATCCGGATGACCGAAGGGCCCTCCACGATCAACCGCGAGTGGGCCAAGCGCCGGGTCGTCGTGCAGGGGAACGTCCGCGGCCGCGACGTCGGGAGCTACGTCGCCGAGCTGCGCCGGACGCTCGACCGCCGGGTCGCGTTGCCACCCGGCTATTACGTCCGCATCGGCGGACAGTTCGAGCACCTCGAGCGCGCGCGGGCGAGACTCCTGCTGGTCGTGCCGCTGGCCTTGGCGCTCATCGCCGTCCTGCTGTACCTCACGTTCCGGCGCTGGCTGGATGCCGCGATCGTGTTCACGGCGGTCCCGTTGGCCACGGTCGGCGGTGTGTTTGCCCTCTGGATGCGCGGCCTGCCCTTCTCCATCTCGGCGGCCGTGGGATTCATCGCGCTCTTCGGGGTGGCGGTCCTCAACGGACTCGTGCTGGTCTCGACCATCCGTCAGAACCTCACGGCCGGGATGCCCAAAGGCCAGGCCATCGAGCAGGCCGCCGAGCGCCGCCTGCGGCCGGTCCTCATGACCGCGCTCGTGGCGAGCCTCGGGTTCGTCCCCATGGCGCTCAATACCGGGATTGGCGCCGAGGTCCAGCGGCCACTCGCCACCGTGGTGATCGGCGGGATCGTGTCCTCGACCCTGCTGACGTTGCTCGTGCTGCCCGTGCTCTACGGCATGATCGGGAGCCGGCGACGGATGGAAACGACCGGAGTCGAAAGCAAGCTGGAGTCGGTGGCCTGATGGAACTCAGGTTGACGACCGCCATCGTGCCCCGTAGGGTGCCCCGCTTATGCGCCTCATTCACACGCTGACCACAGTCTTCCTGGTCGCCACCACCGCGTGGACCCAGCGGAGCGTCGCTGTGCTCTGCATCGCCCCGGGCGGGCACATCGCCATCGAGTCCGGCGCGATGCGGTGCATGGCCCCTGCCGACCTCGGTGAACAGAATCCAGGCGCCTGCAGCGCAGCCCTGGAACACATGGATGCGTGCTGCGCGCCGTGCGCCGATCTGCCTCTCGGATCCTCTTTCTTTGTCCGGGGGAGCGGGTCGAGGGACGACGTGCAACAACTGAAGGCTCCCGCCACGCTCGCCGCGTCTGCGCTTCCGCTCGTCGTCGATTCTCGAGTCGCGGAGTCCCCCTGTGGCCCCGCACTCGGCAGCGCGGCATCTCTCTCCAGGCTCACCCACCAGACCATCGTTCTTCGCTGCTGATCCTTCGCTGACGCGCTGCCTCGCCGATGCGCAGCGCGTGACCGGGCACATCCTCGCAACGTTCCCGATCGTCCAGTGAAGGAGTCACTCCGTGCGATTTCGCGATTGCCTGGGCGGCGCTCCAGCGCCTGGCCCAACCGTCGTCCTCACGATATTCCTGTGTGTCGCCGCCGCGCCGGGTTTCGCCGCCGCGCCGGCCGCTGAGGTTCTCTCTCTCGACTCCTGCCTGACCGTCGCTGCGCGCCGCAACCCGCAGATCACGGCCGCGGACCGCGAGGTGGAGGCGGCGAAAGCGCGGCTCCGTCAGGCGCTGGCGATGGAGCCACCGACGCTGGCCTATGACTCCGGCAAGCTCGCTTCGTCGGCCAGCCCCGAGAGGGGGGAGTCCTCGCTTCGCCTGTCGCAGGGGCTGCCCCTGCCGACGCAGAGAAGCCGCGCCGGCCAGGTCTCGCGCCTCGAGGTGGCGCTGGTGGAGGCCTCCCGGGAGTCGCGGCTCCTGCGTTTGCGGGCCGATGTGACCCGGGCCTACCGGCGGCTCCAGGCCGATCGGGCGACGCTTCGGGCGCTCTCGAGTTTGCGGAGCACGGTCGCCGATCTCGAGGAAGCGACGAAGGTCCGGTTGCGCGCCGGCGGAGCCCGGTACCTCGATGTCCTGCGCGCGCGATCCGAGCGCGCCCGCCTCGAGATCGATCTGGTCGAGACCGAGCGCGCCCTGCGGAGCGACACGCGCGCGCTCAACGCCCTGATGGCTCGGGGAGCCGAAGAGGCTCTGGAGCCCGTCGATTCCCTGGCGTTCGTCGCCCTCGGGGACACTCTCCCCGCCATCCTCGCCCGTGCTCGCGAGACGAGGCCCGGCCTGCGCTCGGCGCGGTTGAGCGTCGAGCGGGAGCAAGCCGCCGCGAGCCTCGCCCGAAGCGCGCGCCTCCCGTCCCCCGAGGTCTCCCTGGGCCTCGATCGGATCGGCGATGGCCCGCCGGGCATCGCCGGTTCCATCGCCATCAGCCTGCCCTTTGCTCCCTGGACCGACCGCGGGGCGCGCATCCAGGAAGCCGAGTCACTGCGAGGTGCAGCGGAGGCGACGCTGGACGCTTCAGAGCGGAGTCTCGACCTGGCGCTGCGGAACGCATACCAGGAGGCCAGCGCCACAGCCGCCCAGGTGGCCAGCTTCGAGCGCCAGCTGCTGCCCGACGTCACGGACGCCATCCAGTCGGCCATGCGCGGCTACCAGTTCGGGCAGATCGATGGGCTCGAGTTGTTCGAAACCCTCCGGACCTACCGCAGCGTGCAGCTGGAGCACATCCGGGCGCTGCTCAATTACCACCTCGCCCTCACCGACCTCGGCACCGTGGAGTGATGCCCTCATGTCGAAGATGAATCTCGTTCGTCTACTCGCGTCCGCCATGGCGCTGCTCCTGGCGGCGGTCTCGATGGGGTGCGGCAAGGCGAAGGATGCCGAGTCGG
>Ga0184629_10001063_pt1 | contig 11465 bp, 7 predicted proteins | sample PLM4_32_b1_FD_133158 | JGI IMG/M metagenome (GOLD analysis project Ga0184629, IMG submission 133158) | Groundwater sediment microbial communities from an aquifer in East River, Colorado, USA - PLM4_32_b1 | ecosystem: Environmental > Terrestrial > Soil > Riparian zone | place: USA: East River... | reverse complement strand
GTCTTTGATTCTCCAAAGCAAGTAACCCAAACGCTTTGCCCGAATCCAGTATTCGCCACCGGCTTGTGTATTGAAAAGCAAATCCAAACTATCAAAGAAACTTTTGGAGTAGGTGAGCAGTTCGGCTCTGAACTTTATATTCTTGGCTTGCTCAATACAACTTTCAGCAAATTCAAATTCGGCTGCCTGGTCTGAAAATTTCTGATTCAGGAAGTTTTCAATCTCATTCAGTTTGTTGTCGGTGAACAGATTCAGAATGCGTTTATAACGTGCTTCCAACACCGGAATTTCCTTGTTGATGTCACGGAATACATTCAGGAAGTTTTTTAGTTTGTCTTTGTCCTTGTCGGTGTAAATCGCCAATGCTTCGGCAAGGTGCTTGGTTACTCCGTAATAGTCCACAATCAAACCAAACGATTTTCCCTTCTTGGTTCTGTTCACACGGGTAATTGCCTGAAACAAATCATGCTCTCTCATCCCTTTGTCCAGATACATTACTTGCTCAATGGGTGCATCGTAACCGGTAATCAAGCGGTCGCACACGCAAATGATTCCGATACCTGATTCGGGTTTTTGGTAATCAAAGTCTTTTTTGAAACTATTCTTAGCATCGGTGTCCAGAGCTTCTTTTCTTGCTTTGCTGATGTAGCCCAGTTCATTGTTCCCCATGCTTGAAACAATGGCTTGAACTTTCAAAAACTCCAATTGCTTTATTCGTTCATCGTCACGTTCACCATCAGGCAAAGCCTTTAATTCTGCTATTTTGTTTTGAATGACAAGTTCCAGTTCATACTTGTATCGCACGGCCGCCACAATGCTCGATGCTACTACCTGTGCCTTGAAACCATTTACAAGAATATCGGTGTAGTAATGTTCAATGATGTCTTTGGCAATTTCTGCAATGCGGTCTTTGCTTTCCAGATAGGCGATGAATGAACCGTAACGCCTTTGAATTTCTTCTCTTTCCTCTTGTGTCCGCTGTTTGAACATATCTTCAAATTCAGCATCAAACAACTCCTTATCCTCAATTTTATCTTTTGAAACTTTACCGATGTATTTGATTTCAACGGTGGCTCTGTCAGCTACTGCTTTGTCAAACTTGTAAGAATCAATCCAGGGTTCTCCGTGTTCGTCTAATCTGCCGCCAAAGCGTTCATGTGTTTTTATTTCGTGTCGTTCAGTGAGCAATGGTGTTCCAGTAAAACCAATTCTTACGGCTTGCGGAAAGGCATTAAACAAATTGTCACCCATGTCACCCCCTTGTGTGCGGTGTGCTTCGTCCACCATCAACAAAATGCGGTCGCTGGCATTGATGGTTTCAAACTTGTCAAAAGTGGGAACAATGCCTGCATCTATCAGCGATTGAGCGGAAACATTATTATCGGCCAAAAACTTATGAATCATTACCAAATTCAAATTGGCGGTATCATCATTCAGTTCGTTCAGGTCGGATTTGCTGTCAATGATTGACAGCGATTCGTTGGCGTATTTCAAGGTGTCTGCCAATTGTTCTTCTAAATCCACCCGGTCAACAATTGAAACAATTTTCAGGTCTTTTAAATCATCACTACTGCGCAGTTTGCGAACCAGAAAAACCATGGTCAGACTTTTTCCACTTCCTTGTGTATGCCACACCACACCGCCTTTTTCTTTAGGTGTGTTTCCTAGTCGCAGATTGCGGATAATTTTGCCAACAGCACGGTATTGATTGTAACGTGCCACTATTTTCACTTCAACACCCTTTTTAATTTCTATAAACAGGGTGTAGTGTTTCAAAATGTCTACCAAAATTTCCTTGTTGAGCATTCCGTGAATCAACACGTCCTGCCTCTCTTCATCAGGTGGAAACTGAACCGTCTTGTATTCTTCGGGAAAAATGTCCACCCAATTGTTGTAGAAATCAAACTCTGCACTGATGGTTCCCACTCTGGCTTCTGTGCCGTGTGTGATAACACTGAAAATATTGTAGTGAAATAATTTTTCTTCGCCTTCTTTTATTCCATAATCATCCTGTCTTGTGTTGGCGTATCGGGTAACTTGCAAATATGCTTCGCTTAACGGTTCTGCCACTTCAAAATCTTTGGCCTCCACCACCACAACGGGTAAACCATTTAGGAATAAAACAATGTCCGGTATAATTCCTGTGCGACTTGCACCAGGTGTAAGCAAACGAAACTGATTGATGGCGATAAAACTATTCCTGTCCCAATTTCTGAAATCAACCAAACGCACCGTTGGGTTTATTTCACCTGTCAATTCATTTTTGTTTACAGTTGTACCTTTTAAAAGCAAGCGGTGAATTTCTTTGTTGGCTTCATGCAAACTCTTACCGGGGAAATTCTGAATTTCAAAAAGTAGTTCGTTCAGTTGGTTATCAGTGAGCCATTCAGAACCGTCAGGCATTTTGTTGATGGCTTTGATACTGTCTTTAAAAACCTGTGGCAACAAAACCTGTTTGAAATTTTCCCTTAAACTTTTTGTGGGTTCTTGCGGAACGCCCAAACCCTGGTCAATTACCTTCCAACCCAATTGGCGAAGTTTATCTAAAAACGGTTTTTCTACATTGATATATTCTGCCATTGCCTTTTAGTTTATTGGCTCAATCTTCCAAATTTCAGAAGCTAATTTGATTAATTGGCCTTGCCTCATTTCAATTGCACGTGCATTCCATTCGCTAAATGATTGCAGTTTCGAATTTATCCGGGTAATTGAAGAGTTCTTTCCAACTGATACAATTTCTGCAATGCTACTGGTGAGATAGTATTTGCATTTTTTGTAGTCATCACATTTCAATTGAAAATAATTATTACCGGCAACAATATTGATAGGCTTTTCAAGCATGGTAAGATTCCCAAGCATGGCTTTGTATACGTCATAATCCTTCCCAGGATTCTTCTCAGCAAATTCGGTTCGCAAGGCAGGTTGAGGTTTATTTGGTAAAATGTGCTCAATTTCCAAAACTGTGTATTCGCTTAAGGAGCCTGGAGTCTTTAGACCTTTGTAAGCCATATCAACATACTGAGTAAGTTTAGCCAATAAATACCGAGTACGATATTGTTGCATGGAATTAAGTGTATAGCGCTTTAGAGAGTCGGCTAGTTCGATGCTCTTATTAGCCATATTTTTCTTAAACCGCTCTGTGAGAAAATCATTTAATTTTTTCTTTTGCTTTGTAGCATCAGTTATTTCAGAAATGGTACGAAGCTCATCGGCCCATATAGAAAAATTGCGCTCGAGTTCTTTTGTGGCCGTTTTAGTGAATATGTAGTAGAATAGAAAACTTTCTAACTGTTTTACGAAATGGTCAAATAGTGATTTAGGTAAGTTGCTGACGGAGAGGAGCAACACATAGTGTAAACTAAATGCTGCGCCACAAAGCAATTTAAGATTATCCATGTTGAGGTTGTCGCTGCCATCATTTCCTTTTGCATTAGAAAAGGCTACAAAGCTTTCGACATTCTTTATAATCTTTCTGACAAACTCGAATGGTTTAGCTTTGTAATCGCATAATGCAGCATTCTTTTTTTCGATGAACCAATCATAAATTTCATCTTCGCGAACAATGGCATCACTTCTATCATTTTCTATTTTATAGTTTGCCATTAGAAAGTAACGAAGGAACCTAAGAGGTTTTTCTTTTCGCTTCTCAAGTGGAGAAGTTATTTTCTTCCACTCATTTTTCAGTTTAGTGAAATCGCTTGTCTTGACTTGTGTGAATAGCAGATTTTTTAATAAATCCATTGGATTTAGTCCAATTCCGCGCTCATTTATTGTCTCAAATATTTTCAGAGCACTGCTTATGTCTGTGGAAATTTGTATAAAGACAAGATTGTTTGCCAAATACCCCCAATATTTTTTTAGGTCTTTTTTGTCTTTATAATTATCAATAAGGTACCTGTAAACAGTACTGTATGCATTCAACAGATTTTCGAGAGAACCAAAAGTTTGAATGCCCGAAGCAAGAATGGCATTTCGTGTTTTCTCGGGTTCATCATTGAGAGCAACCAATTTATTCATTAATTCTCCAGCATTTTCATAGCATGGTTCGAGCTTTAAATTAGTCTTCACCTCTCCGCTGGCGTCCGTATAGCTGGTCGAAATAAGGCCGCTAATTGTTGCTTCCTGTGCCTCTGCCTGAAAGAGTTTTTTTAATGCACATAACAAAAGAAAAAAGGTAGTAAGTCGTTGCTGACCATCTATTACTTCATAGTGGTTTTTTTGAACAGATGGAGAAACAAGAATGGTACCGATAAAATATTCTTTGGCGGATGGCGCATCTAATTCATCATTAATATCATCAAGAAGTTGATGCACTTCCTTATCTGTCCAGACATATTCACGTTGATAGTCAGGTACGATGTAGAAGCAATCATGAAACGCTTCTTCAATGGTGTACTTGTGGTTTTCAATTTTAGCCATATTAGCTTTCGTTGTGTGTTACTAATTCCTCCATGACTTTCAACTGCTTCTTCCCACTCAACAAGTCCTCCATCAAACCTTTTTTAAGCAGTTGCATTTTCTGTAAATAGGTTTGTTCACTTTCAAGTTTATTGTCAATCGCTTTTAATCTTTCTGCAATTCTCTTTTGTTCCTCAAAAGGTGGCTTTTTGAAAGTTGCTTTTTCAAAATCGGCTTTGCCAATGTTTCCCTGTGCACCTGTATTTACTTTGTTGAAAATCTGTGTTAATAAATCTCCTGCGATTAGCAAGTAGTAAAGGAATTCCTTGTCAATATCGTTTTCCTTTACAATGGGTTCAAACCTTCCAACACGGTAGTTCTGCAACACAATTCCGTTCAATCCTTTTACCAAACATGCTTTGCCAAGTGTTGCACCCGTCAAAGCCATCAATAGATCTCCGTTTTGTATTATTTCATTTTGAAATTCTTCTTCTCGTCCTGCACGAACAAACGAACAATTTGAAAGGTCAACATCCTCGGGTTTTACCTGTCCAATTTTTACAACCGGAATTCCAAAGTCGGTGAAATCATAATCTCTGAATTGGTGACCGTGAATTAATTCAACTTCTTTTCCAAATACTCTATCACCCCACTCCCTCGGAATCCACCCCAACTTATTTTCTTTATATAACTCCGGTGCATCTTCATAGCGGGGGCGGAGTTGGCTGGTGCTAAGGTCAATGCCACGGGTAAACAAATCCTGCAACATGCTCTGCTTGATGGCTTTGTATTTGGCAATGGCGGCTTGGGTTTTTTCTATCACCGCATCGGCTGTGGATAGGATTTTGGCGATTTGAGTTTGAATTGGTTTTTGAGGGAAATAAATTTCAAAATTCTCAACAATTGTAGTATTCAAATTAACCTGAGTCCCGGGTTGTCCCTTCCTTTCCAAGTCTTTTTCATGGTGTTGAAGTATGTAATACAAATACTCTTTGTCAGCATTTTGTATTTCGTATAATTGAACAAACCCGTCATGAATACAAGAAGGGATGTTTATAATAATTGGTCTTCCAATAGTGCCACATATTGACATTACTAAATCACCTTTATCAACCCTAACACTTAACGATTCTCCAAGTGGCGATACATACTGCTCCGTTTTGTTTAGATACTTAAATGATTTTGTGACATCTGAAATTCTTATCCAGCCAACATCTCCACCAAAATACCTAACATCATCTATTGGTCTTGGAGAAGCTCCTCTTCTAACTTTACAAAAACTACCTATTTTGACTTTGTTATTCATATCCCAATTCCAATAAGTATTTTTCCAATTGTTCTGTTTCTTTTTCACGAACAGAAATTATCTCGTTTAGCGGAGTAGTGTATTTATCCCAAACATTTTCCACTGCCTGCAACAGTTGGCGTTGGTGGTTTTGTAAATAATCGTTTACGGTTTGTTGCAAGGTTCGCAGCCATCGGCTTAATATCAATTCTTTGGCCTCTTCGGGCGTTATCAGCAAACGGGCCTGGTCAACTAATGCCTGCTTGCGGTCTTTTATTTCTTTTATTTTTTTCTTGCACATTTTCAGTTCTTCTTCCAGTTCGGTGTGTTTTGCCATGCGGTTTTCATCGGCTTCTATCATTGCATCGTAGCGCTCTACTTCCGCAAAGTATTTTGTAGCTTCTGTTTTTAGCCTTGTCACTTGATCAGCCAGTTCGGGTTGCGCTTTCAACGCCTTTTCGTTGGCTTTAATCCGCTTTTGCAAATTCTTGTATTCCTTGTCGGCTTCCTTATGTTCGCCTTTCAGGGCTTTTATGCTTTCCTTGTGTTCTTTCAGTTCTTTGCTTCGCCACACTTCGTAATCTTCTTCGTTCCACACCTCATCTTCCAGTTCGTTCACTTCATCAAACTTGGTTTGCAGTTCGTCCCGTCTTGCTTCATTGTCTTTCAACTCTTTCAACACTTCAGGAAACTGGCTTTGCAAAATTTCATCATCCGGTATCAGTTCGGCATTCCATCCGCTGGCATCCACACTTTTAATGTCGTTGGTAATGCTGTTCCAGTAAGAAGCAAAAGAGCCACGGCTTTTGAATCCATCCAAAATGGGCAGGGCAATCAGCTTTTCCGTAAGCGTTGCAGAGAATTTATGATACAAGTCAAACACACTGGTTTTTTGCTCGGGTAATTGCTCAATCACCGGAATTTGTTGTTCCCACCATTCGCCAGTGGCTTGATTGTATTGAGCAAATGCCTTTTTTATTTCTTCACTTTCGTCAAACAGGTTTTTAATGTCTTCGTTGTGGGCAATGCTATCCGAAAATTTTAGGTAGTTAGCCTTCAATGGAGCAAAAAGTTTCGCTTCCAATCCTGCATAACAGTTAAAATAATCTTTCAACGATTTTACTTCACTTTCGGGAATTCCGCCTTGCAAATGGGCATGCACGTCCTGCGGTTCGGGCGGTGGTGCATTGTCCACAAACCTGCGGATGTTAAAATTGAAATCTTCGTTTTCTAAATTATTCAGTTCGTCAATGGCTTTGCTCTTAGCCACCAACTTGCTGTATTTAGGCGTTTCTTTTTTGTGGCGGTAGGTATAAGCAATTTTTTCAAGGTCTTCCGGTCGTAGTTTGTTTTGATTCTTTCCTTCTTTGAATTCCCTGTCGGCATTGATGAAAAGCACTTTGTCTCTCAGGTGTGCATCGGCTTTGTTGGTGACAAGCACACAAGCACCAATGCCTGTTCCGTAAAACAATGCAGACGGCATACCGATTACCGCTTCAAGATACCCACGGTTGATTAACCACTCCCTAAACTTACGTTCTTCTCCGCCACGATACAATACACCGTGAGGCATCACTACTGCCATGCGTCCGGCATTGTTCAGCGAAGCCACCATGTGTTGCACAAACATGAAGTCGGCTTTGTCTTTGGTTGGCATCCAAAAGTTGAAGCGTTCTTTGAACTTCATAGTGGCAGTAGAATAGTCCTGCGAAAAAGGTGGGTTGGCAATTACTATATCAAAGGTTTTGAGTTCGTTTGTCCGCACACTGTCATAGTGCAATGGGTTGAGCAGCGTATCACCGTTTAGAATTTTGCTGTCATAGATATTGTGGAACAGCATGTTCATTTTACACAAGCCCCAAACGGTTCCGCTTTTTTCTTGTCCATAAAGCGAAAGGTTCCTTGCAGTTCCGTAGCGGCTCTCCACGTAGTTTTTACATTCAATCAACATACCGCCACTTCCCACGGTAGGGTCATAGATTTCAGCATCTTTGCCTGGTTCAAGGATATTTACCAACAGTTTTACAATCTCGTTTGGTGTGTAGAATTCTCCGGCTTTTTTTCCGGCACTGTCGGCAAAATGTTTAATCAGGTATTCATAAGCCGCACCCATCAGGTCGGGGAATTCCAGGTTGTCGTCCCGCAGGCTTATCCTATTGAATTTCTTAATCAGTTCCCTTAAATCTTCATCGCTGATTTGCTTGTTGTTCTTCCCAAAAGTTTTGTTGAAGTTGATGTTGTCCTGATTAAATACACCGTCCAACTTGTCAAGGTTGGCTTCCTGTAAAGCGGCTAAAGCTTTATTCAGGTGGTCACCAATTTCTTCTTGCAAGTCTTTGATGTAGTTATAGGGTTGTTGTTTGCCTTCATCGTCTGTGTAAAATTCGGGGTCACCGTCCAATCTTTTCCAACGGGCAGCAATAGGAACAAAGAAGTCATACTCCGGTGCGTTCTGTCTTTCCAGTTCTCCGTAAATCATTTCGGGGTCGCTTAATCCACGAACTTCGGAAAGAGTTTTCTTGCGTTTGTCACGGTGCACTTCAAACTGGTCATTTACCCGTTTTAAAAACAGCATGGATATGATGTATTCCTTGTATTCGGAAGCGTCCATGTTCCCTCTCAGGATGTCACAGGCTTCAAAAAGGAAGGTTTCTAAACGAGAAAGAGATATTTTATTAGCCATTTATTTATTATCAAAATTTAGTTTGTGAATATCGGGATTTATATCGGTGGCACGATAGCTATCCCGAGCAAAATACGAACCTTTTTATGATGTAAGTAGAGATTTGAGTCTTGACCATTGCTTCATTACTTGGACTAATCGCTGCTTTCTTGGCTATCTCAATACCCACGGAATAAAAGAAAGAACTTCTGGGACCTGTTTCAATAAACAGTTTCGATTTACAATAGCCATTCGAACTATCGGCGAGCGGTTGTGAAAATCTGTTATGAAATCGAAGTTTTCAAGGCTCAGATCGAATGTAAAGCTTATGCCCTTTACAAGCATGGACATACCTTCGGCTACTATTATTTCATTCACAACGTACGTAACCAGGAAATCCTCGTCTCTGCCACAGTCGGATTCCGGCTGCTATGTTGTGCCCTTGGGTCGAGTTATTTTATGGAGGATGCCAAATACTTTCAAATGGCACAAAACGATCTAAAATTCCATTTTTATGAGGCGTTGGAATAATCATGAGATAAAGTAATGGCTGGAGTTTGACATCTTGTGTCACATCCTACTCAACAACAAGTCGTTCATTGGTAATCCCTTATCCCTAAGCGAATTAACGCGTTAATGCTTCTGTCATGTTCTTTTATCCGCAGAAACTTTATCAAAAGCAATTAAATTAAACATTTCCCTAAACCTTGACCGGATTCTATTGCCATACATACTCTCCATTTCGCTAGCAGAAAGATTGGTGGTAAGGTGTGTAATCATGCCTTGCGAGATGAAGAGATCATAACGACAAAGTAGAACTTCACCCAGGACGTTACATTCATTGCCATAGTATTTTAAGCTTTGCTCTGCGCCCAAGTCATCAAAGCAATAGATTTTGGGATGATTGTTGTTAAATGACATTTTGCTGTATCTGAAAATTACTTCAAATCCATCTTGAATAAATTCAAAGCTAATTTCACGGCAGGGTTTCATAATGTGCTTCCGCTCAGGTGAAGGCACGAAGCGCATGATTGACATTAATGAAGTTTTACCACAGCCAATGGGCCCATTAAGGAGAATACCTTTTCGAAGATCGATGCCCAGTTTTTCTGCTTCGTTTTTATTCCCCAGGAAGTAGATCAGTAGTTTGTATATGATGGCATGGTCTTTCTGGTGGATCTGGAATTTTTCTCCAAAGAGTTCTTTGCCTCGTTTTTCAAAAAAGGTGAGGCACCAGGGGAAATTTATGTCGGTCGAAATATCATCCTCTTGGGATTTATTATTCTGATTTTTTGTCATATCGCTTTTCATCGGAAAGTTCACTTTGAAATCTGTACTTGTTGGTGGTTTTAAAGTATTCATCTTTACAGTGGTTCATTGTAATCCTTGTTTGTAGTGGCATGGAGCTGTGCGTGCTTCTTTTTAGGCTCAAACTTACCAGCATTCAAAATCCAATTCCGCGCTGCTGCCTGCCAGTCCTTCATCGGTGCGCGGCCTCCTACTTTCCATCCGTTGCTTTTAAAGTAGTTGTAGAATTTTTCTGCTTCGACTTTTGTGCTCTTCTCTTCTTCGAAGAACACTCGCACTTCTTCCACTGAAGTTGGTATGGGCATAGCCGCGCCGCCGTATTCACGTTCGTTCCGGCAGACAGGCCGCCCCCCAGTTTTTGATTGCACGTTATCGGTTGAATGGCTAACCGTTTTCTCCGTGCTATTGGCTCTATCAAAATTTGAACTTGTATTTTCATCTGCTGGCTCATAAGCATGTTTATTGTTTATAATGTTTGTATTGTTTATATAAGGCTCGTTTATCGGTTCACTGCTTGTTTCGATTTTAGTATGGTAGCCGTTCAATCCTTGTTCATTTTTTGTTCTACGCTTAGTACGGTTGCCGTTCATTTCATGAACCTGTTCATCGTCTAATTGAACGAGCACAACTTCACTACCCCGAAAGGGATTATAGGAAGGTTTGTACTGGATGAACCCGAAATTGTGAAGGTCTTTCATGACCTTATGATAGGTTGCATTTGCACATATCTTGCTAACTTTCATCATCTCACTTCGAGAAATGGATATTGGGTTTTCAAAGCGATTTAAATTCCATACCTGGAAGAGTGATAAGTACAAACTTATGTGCGTCGGATTGAGCCGGTCTTCCTGCACAACACGGTTGAAAAATCCGTTAAGATGGCGGATGTAGTTCATGGCCTCATCCCCGGCCCTTCTCCGGGGGAGAAGGGAGATTTTGTCCGACATTCATTCCGGATTCCAGGACCGCTTCGATGTCTTCGTAGCTGTAATAAATAATGCCACCGATTTTTGTGTAACGAAGGGTTCCATTAATGCGCAGGTTTTGAAGTGTGCCTGGAGAAATTTTTAAGAGCCTTCTTACCTCTGAACTTTTTAACCATTGCTTCGGCTTTGCCGGTTGCGTGGATGAAAATTGTTTCTTGAGGTCGTTGAGCAATTCGATACGAAATGCATGCAAATCCTCTTTTGTAATAATCTCTGCTGCCATAGTATTTGATTGGTTTTGTTGTGCAGCAAAGGAAACTTTGGAGGCAATATGAAAACAGTAACAGGGGTAACAGTACCCCCACCTAAGTCTTTCATTTTCAACTAGAAAAAATTTTAAAATTTCTTATTTTACGGAGAACCCTCAGCCGGTTTTTAGAGTTAACAGACTAGACCCTCGAGTATGTCAGTAATTCAAAATCATCCTCTTCTTCACCGAAGCGTCGAAGATTTGCCTGTAAGCGAAAGCTTTCGTATGGATTTTCTAAAGGCCGGCCTTGAAACCATAAGTGAGGCCCTAGCCTTTAATGGCGATACTTTGATAGCAGAAAAACAATTCAGCTATCATACCATTACTGAGTTAATTAAACTGCTCGACCAGGAAGGGTTAGCGAAGCTTTTCAAAGATTGATTTAATATCTTTCCTCGTCTGATTTGTAAGTACCCCTAACAATTCCTGCAGCGAATTAATAGTTGACTTTTCCGGGTTGTAGTATTTTATCCGCAGGCTCTCCGCAGAAATGTTTTCATTTTTAGCTGAAGTAAAGTATTTCGAAAAGAACCGGATCAATGCGGATTGGTTTGTGTTTGTAATAATTCCCACTCC
>Ga0184629_10001062_pt1 | contig 11467 bp, 9 predicted proteins | sample PLM4_32_b1_FD_133158 | JGI IMG/M metagenome (GOLD analysis project Ga0184629, IMG submission 133158) | Groundwater sediment microbial communities from an aquifer in East River, Colorado, USA - PLM4_32_b1 | ecosystem: Environmental > Terrestrial > Soil > Riparian zone | place: USA: East River... | reverse complement strand
GAGGGAGGATTCCTGCATGGCAAAAGCAAAATTTGAGAGAACAAAACCACATGTAAACATAGGGACGATCGGTCACGTAGACCACGGCAAGACCACCTTGACCGCAGCCATCACCAAAGTGCTGGCAGGGAAAGGTCAGGCCGAGTACAAAGCGTTCGATCAGATCGACAATGCCCCGGAAGAGCGCGAGCGCGGTATCACCATCGCCACCGCCCATGTGGAATATGAATCCGACAAGCGTCACTACGCCCACGTTGACTGTCCGGGCCACGCCGACTACGTCAAGAACATGATCACCGGCGCAGCCCAGATGGACGGCGCAATCCTGGTCGTGTCAGCAGCCGACGGTCCGATGCCCCAGACACGTGAGCACATCCTTTTGGCCCGTCAGGTAGGCGTACCATACATAGTCGTCTTCCTCAACAAAGCCGATATGGTCGACGACGAAGAACTCATCGAACTGGTCGAGCTCGAAATTCGCGAGCTGCTCTCCTCCTACGACTTCCCCGGCGATGACATTCCCATCATCAAAGGCTCCGCCCTCAAGGCACTCGAAGGAGATAAGGGCGAACTGGGCGAGCAGGCAATCATCAAGCTGATCGAAGCGGTAGACAGCTACATACCCGAGCCGGTCCGCGCCATCGACAAACCGTTCCTCATGCCCGTAGAAGACGTCTTCTCCATCTCAGGCCGCGGCACCGTCGCCACCGGACGTGTAGAAAGGGGCATAGTAAAAGTAGGCGAAGAAGTAGAAATAGTAGGGATGAAAGCAACCGCCAAGACCACCGTAACCGGAGTCGAGATGTTCAGAAAGCTCCTCGACGAAGGGCGCGCCGGCGACAACATCGGAGCCCTTCTGCGCGGCGTCAAGCGTGAAGACATAGAGCGTGGCCAGGTACTCGCCAAGCCGGGTTCGATAACCCCGCACACCAAGTTCAAGGCCGAAGCCTACATCCTGACCAAAGAAGAAGGCGGACGCCACACCCCGTTCTTCAACGGCTACCGTCCGCAGTTTTACTTCCGGACAACCGACGTAACCGGGATAGTTGATCTAGCCGCCGGGACCGAGATGGTAATGCCGGGCGACAACGTGGCAGTAACCGTAAACCTGATAACCCCGATCGCCATGGACGAAGGATTACGATTTGCCATCCGGGAAGGCGGCCGTACCGTCGGCGCAGGTGTCGTCAGTTCTATTATTGAATAAAACCCGCAGGGGCGATTCATGAATCGCCCCTACATTTCGTCATAAAGGAAGATTGCTATGAGAGATATCATTACTCTTGCCTGTACCGAGTGCAAGCAAAGAAACTATACGACGACTAAAAACAAGAAGACAAAGCCTGAAAAGCTGGAATTCAGTAAATACTGCCGCTTTTGCCGTAAGCATACGCCGCACAAGGAAACCAAATAGTTTCGTATGGGCACACAGTTTTACTGTGGCTCTTCGTATGCAGGCCAGTAGCTCTAACGGCTAGAGCACCGGTCTCCAAAACCGGGTGTTGTGGGTTCGAATCCCTCCTGGCCTGCCATTTTCAAATTATTTTAGAGATGGGGTGAGATAGTGCTGGCAAAGACCAAAAACTTTTTGGAAGAAGTGAAAGCCGAACTGGCAAAGGTTACTTGGCCTGCCCGCAAGGAAACCATTTCAACTGCATGGGTCGTGGTTGTGATTATTGTTCTAATCTCACTGTATCTCGGTGCCTGTGACGTTGTTCTGGCTAAACTCATAAGGTTTATACTCCGTTAAAGGATTATCTATGGCGCACAAATGGTACGGTGTACATACCTATTCAGGTTTTGAAAATAAAGTCAGGCTTTCACTTTTGGAGCGGATTAAGAACCTGGGACTTGAGGAGAAATTTGGTGAGGTCCTGATTCCTTGTGAAACGGTTGTTGAACTCAAAAAAGGTGAGAAGCGGACATCAACCCGGAAATTCTTTCCTGGCTATATCCTTGTCAACATGGAATTGGATGATGATACGTGGCATGTGGTTAAGGAGACATCAAAGGTAACAGGTTTTGTCGGTGGGAATAATCCATTTGCCATCCCTGACGAAGAGGTTTCCAAGATTACCCGGCGCATGGAAGAAGGGGCTGAAAAGCCTCGGCCGAAAGTTCTTTTCGAGGTGGGTGAAACGGTGAGGGTGACTGATGGTCCCTTTCTCAATTTTGCCGGCGTTGTAGAGGATGTTAAACCGGAAAAAGGCAAACTGAGGGTCATGGTGAGCATCTTTGGCCGAGCTACCCCAGTTGAACTCGAATTCATGCAGGTTGAGAAGCAGTAATATTTCCAGATCGCTTCCCTGCACATAAATACCGTTACAGAGAAATAGTTTTATCAGGAAAAGAACAAAGGAGCAGAGCTATGGCCAAAAAGATTACTGGATATATCAAGCTGCAGGTACCTGCTGGAAAGGCAAACCCTTCCCCGCCAATCGGACCTGCGCTCGGTCAGCACGGCGTCAATATTATGGAGTTCTGTAAGGCATTCAATGCTAAGACTCAGGGTGATGAAGGCACAATTACTCCCGTCGTCATCACGGTATATGCCGACAGGTCGTTCACGTTTATTACCAAGACTCCCCCTGCATCTGTGCTTATCAAAAAGGCGCTTGGCATTGAAAGCGGTTCGAGCGTTCCCAATAAGAACAAGGTTGGCAAGTTAACCAAAGATCAGGTAAAGGAAATTGCAGCGAAGAAAATGCCGGACTTGAATGCTGCAAGCATTGAAACCGCCATGAAGACCATTGAGGGAACTGCGCGCAGTATGGGCGTTGAGATTGTATAAGATAAAGAGAGGGTGAGCGAAATGCCTACTAGCAAAAAATTTAAAGACGCTCTTGCCAAGGTTGACAGGAGTAAAAGCTATACCATGAACGATGGGATCGATCTTGTAAAAAACTCTGCCTTTGCAAAGTTTAACGAGACAGTAGATGTTGCAGTCAGGCTCGGAGTTGACCCGCGGCATGCTGACCAGATGGTGCGCGGAGCGGTTGTTCTTCCGAACGGGTTAGGCAAGGAAGTAAAGGTACTGGTCTTTGCCAAGGGCGAGAAGGAGAAGGAAGCCCGTGATGCCGGTGCTGATTATGTCGGGGCTGACGATCTAGTTGCCAAGATTCAGGAAGGGTGGTTTGATTTCGATACTGCCATTGCGACCCCTGACATGATGGGCGTTGTCGGCAAGATCGGCAAGCTGCTCGGACCTCGCGGCCTGATGCCCAACCCAAAGGTAGGCACTGTCACTTTTGATGTGGGCCGGGCTGTCAATGAATCCAAATCCGGCAAAGTGGAATTCAGGGTGGAAAAGGCCGGAATTATTCATGCCCCTGTCGGCAAGGTTTCATTTGACGCGGATAAGCTCAAGGAAAATATCCTGGCTCTGGTGGATGCCCTGGTCAAGGCTAAACCTTCGGCAGCCAAAGGCACCTATATCAAGAAAATCAGTGTTTCAGCTACTATGGGACCTGGTGTGAATCTTGATGTTTCCGATGTTTCTGCACAGGTAGCATAGATTCATTATAGCGTAGAGCCAAAGTCAAAGACAGTAGGTGACTGCCGGATATTCCGGTGGACATAAACGGCGGGAAAACGAAGCTGGCCTACCGAGACTGGTGGTTGTTGAAGGAAATGGATACATTCCTGCAACTTCCTGACTTTGGCAGGGTTAATTCCCTTAAACCAAAAGAAAGGAGGAAGGCGCTTGAATAAGGAAGGCAAACACCAACTAGTAGCTGAAGTTCACGACAAGCTGCAGCGTGCTAAGGCTGTTTTTCTGGCTGATTTTCGCGGCATGAATGTCGGCCAGGCAACCCATCTCAGGAACGAACTGCGTAAGGCAGACGTTGAGTATCGGGTCATCAAAAACACACTGCTTGAACTGGCGTCAAAAGGGACTGACAAAGAGGCGTTAAATCCTTATTTTGCTGGTCCAACGGCCGTTGCACTCAGTTACGACGACCCTGTTGCGGCAGCCAAGGTATTGTCACGTTTTGCCAAGGAGCCGGGCAATCCCTTTACCCTGAAAGCCGGCCTGTTGTCGGGTAAGGCGATCAGCGTTGCGGATATCCAGGCACTGGCAGACCTGCCAAGCCGCGAAGTATTGCTTGCAAAAATGCTCGGTTCAATGCAGGCCCCGGCGACCAATTTTGTCGGCGTGCTGGCTGCTGTTCCGGGAAGTTTTGTCCGTGCGCTTGACGCAATCCGGATTAAAAAAGAAAGCAACTGAAATTATTACTAATCAAGTCCACTACATAACTGTTTAATGGAGGAATAAAAAATGGCTGAAATTACCAAAGCTGATGTAATTAGTTTTATTGAAAAGATGTCTGTTCTGGACCTTGCTGAAATGGTGAAGGAACTCGAAGAGAAATTCGGTGTGTCTGCTGCTGCTCCGGTAGCTGTCGCTGTCGCTGCCGGCCCTGCTGCTGCCGAGGCTGTCGAAGAGCAGACCGAGTTTGATGTCATCCTGAAAAACTGCGGCGCAAATAAGATCGCTGTCATTAAGGTTGTGCGTGCCCTGACAAGCCTTGGCCTTAAAGAGGCGAAGGATCTGGTTGACGGCGCACCTCAGCCAGTTAAGACCGGCGTTTCTAAAGAAGAAGCAGAAGAAGCTAAAAAACAACTGGTTGAATCAGGCGCTGAAGTGGAAGTTAAATAAGATTTGCAGAGCTGATCCTTGTCCTAGCCAAGGTCGCCTCGCGCGGCCTTGGCTGTTCTATTTTAGTTAAAAGGGCGCTTAAGCCAGCCGTCCTGCGTCACCTGCAAGCAAGAATTCCACAGGGGTAATGCCTTTAAGGCGTTCACCAAAGGAGAAGATATGGCTTATTCAATTGCGAATAACCCACTGTTGCGCAAGAACTTCGCCAAAATCAAGAAGATTACCGATATTCCAAACCTGATTGACATCCAGAAAAATTCCTATAAGAGATTCCTCCAGTTAGATGTTCCCGTTGAAGCAAGAAAGTATTCCGGCCTCGAAGCCGTGTTTAAAAGTGTTTTCCCCATAAAGGATTTTAGCGAAACGGCTTCTCTTGAGTACGTTTCCTATTCCCTCGGTACCCCCAAATATGATGTGGAAGAGTGTCACCAGCGGGGGATGACTTTTGCCGCGCCGATGAAGGTTAAGGTCCGGCTGGTTGTCTGGGATGTGAACAAGGAACCGCGCACACGCTCAATTCGAGATATCAAGGAGCAGGAAGTTTATTTCGGCGAAATTCCGCTCATGACTGAGAACGGGACCTTTATCATCAACGGTACCGAACGGGTTATCGTCAGCCAGCTGCATCGTTCCCCGGGGGTTTTCTACGATCATGACAAAGGTAAAACCCATTCGAGTGGTAAGGTCCTCTACTCTGCCCGGGTCATTCCTTATCGCGGCTCGTGGCTTGATTTTGAATTTGATCATAAAGACATTCTTTATGTGCGTATAGATCGGCGGCGCAAGATGCCGGCGACTGTGTTACTAAAGGCACTCGGGTATTCGACGGATGCACTCCTCAACTTTTATTACAAGAGTGAGGAGATATTCTTCGAAGGCGACAAGATGTTGAAGGTTGCCGATCCGGAACTTCTTACCAGCCAGAAGGCGGTAATCGACATCGTCGATCCGCAGACCGGTGAAGTCCTCGTCAAAGCCAACAGGAAATTCACCAAAGCGGCCATCAGAAAGATGGCAGAGCATGGTATCAAATATATTCCCATCACAATGGATGAAGTGCTGAGTAAGGTTGCTTCCCATGACATTGTCGACCCTGCGACAGGTGAGGTGCTTGCTGAATGTAACGAAGAGCTTACACAGGCAAAGATAGATGACATCAAGGGGAGAGGAATAACCTCCTTAAAGGTGCTTTTTATCGACAATCTCCACGTTACTTCTTCGTTCCGGGACACGATTCTCATCGATAAGATCGGGTCGGTCGACGAAGCACTCATCGAGATTTACCGGAGACTCCGGCCTGGGGATCCGCCAACTCTCAAGAGTGCTCTGGCGCTGTTTGAAAACCTTTTCTTTAATCCCGAAAGATACGACCTTTCCGCGGTAGGCCGCCTCAAGCTGAACTATAAGCTCGGCTTGCCGGTTCCCCTGGACTGCATGACACTTACCAAGGAAGATGTCCTGGAAGTGGTGCGTTATCTGATTGATCTGAAAAACGGCAAAGGGAATATCGATGACATCGATCATCTCGGCAACCGTCGCGTCCGGGCCGTCGGTGAACTGTTGGAAAACCAGTACCGCATAGGCCTAGTGCGCATGGAACGGGCCATCAAGGAGCGGATGAGTCTGCAAGAGGTTGAAAACCTCATGCCGCACGATCTTATCAACTCCAAGCCCGTCTCTGCTGTGGTTAAGGAGTTCTTCGGCTCTTCCCAGCTTTCCCAGTTTATGGACCAGACCAACCCGCTTTCCGAGGTCACTCATAAAAGACGCCTTTCAGCACTTGGACCAGGTGGATTGACGCGGGAGCGTGCCGGGTTCGAAGTGCGCGATGTCCATCCGACCCACTACGGCCGTGTTTGCCCCATTGAAACCCCTGAAGGGCCAAACATCGGCCTGATCGCGTCCCTTTCCACCTATGCGCGGATTAACGAGCATGGTTTTGTTGAAACTCCTTACCGCCTTGTCAAGGACGGCAAGGTTACCAACGAAGTCCGGTTCTTTTCGGCACTGGAAGAAGAAGGGCACGCTATTGCCCAGGCAAATGCCGAGGTGGATAAGGATGGCCGCTTTGTAGCCGATTTCATTTCCGCCCGCAAGAGTGGCGAATTTGTGCTGGTCGGCAGAGACGAGCTGGAACTGATGGACGTTGCTCCGATGCAGCTGGTTTCGGTAGCGGCCTCCCTGATTCCGTTTCTGGAAAATGACGACGCAAACCGTGCCCTCATGGGCTCCAACATGCAACGTCAGGCAGTACCCCTTCTCAGGGCAGATTCTCCGCTGGTTGGTACCGGCATGGAGCGGGTAGTCGCCAGGGATTCGGGTGTGTCGGTTGTGGCCAGGCATAATGGTATCGTTGAATCGGTGGATGCTTCGCGTATCGTCGTCAAAATCGACGAGGAGGAGTACGATGAAACCGGGACCGGTGTCGATATTTACAACCTGATCAAGTTTGCCCGTTCGAACCAGAACACCTGCATCAACCAGCGTCCAGTAGTCAAGATTGGCGACCATGTCAAGCGCAGCGACGTAATTGCCGACGGTCCTTCCACTGACATGGGAGAACTGGCGCTCGGCCAGAACGTGGTTGTGGCATTCATGCCCTGGGGCGGCTACAATTTCGAGGACTCCATTCTTATCTCCGAGAGACTGGTCAAGGATGACCGCTATACCTCCATCCACATCGAAGAGTTTGAATGCGTGGCTCGTGACACCAAGCTGGGGAAAGAGGAGATAACGGCCGACATCCCCAATTTGGGTGAGGAAACCCTTAAAGACCTGGACGAATCAGGCATTATTCGTGTCGGTGCTGAAGTCAGACCTGGCGATATTCTGATTGGAAAGATCACCCCCAAAGGAGAAACCCAGCTCTCTCCGGAAGAAAAACTGTTACGCGCCATCTTTGGCGAGAAGGCCGGGGATGTCCGTGATACATCCCTGCGAGTGCCTCCCGGCGTGGAAGGGACGGTAATCGGCGCCAAGATATTCTCGCGCAAGGGAGCGGACAAGGATGCCCGCACCGAAATAATTGAGAAGGCAGAAGAGCAGAAACTGCGTAAGGATGAGCAGGATGAGATTCGCATTATCCGTGAATCTGCCGTCAGCAAACTGAAAAAACTTCTCATTGACAAAACCGCAGCAGTAAAGGTCGAGGGCAAGGATGGCAAGGTTGTCATCGTAAAAGGTAAGAAAATCAGTGAAGAGGCTCTTACCTCAATCCCTGTTGACAGGTGGGACGAAATTTCTGTCGCCGATGACGAGGCCGTAGATGAAAAGGTTGCTCAAATTCTGGGGACCCTGAAGCAGCAGATAGACATAATAAAGTATGTCTTTGATGATAAGGTGCAGAAGTTGAAGCGGGGGGATGATCTTCCTCCCGGCGTCATCAAGATGGTAAAGGTTTACATCGCCATCAAGCGTAAATTGCAGGTCGGTGACAAGATGGCGGGCCGCCACGGCAACAAGGGGGTTGTTTCCCGCATTCTGCCTGAAGAAGACATGCCCTATCTGGAAGACGGCAGGCCGGTTGAGATAGTATTAAACCCTCTCGGCGTACCTTCCCGTATGAATGTGGGGCAGATTCTTGAAACCCATCTGGGATGGGCTGCCAAGGGGATTGGCTGGCAAATCGAGGAACTGCTGGATAAAAACTCCTCAAAGAGCCAGATAAAGACCTATCTGAAAGAGGTGTATGGCAACAAGGACATGAATAAGTTCCTTGATTCGTTGGATGATGAGGAATTGGAGAACGTTTCCAAGCGCCTGAAGCGGGGGGTACCGATGGCTTCTCCGGTTTTTGAGGGGGCATCGGAGCAAAGCATCCAGGAGATGCTCGGTAAAGCAGGTTTTTCCTCAACCGGCCAGGTTACTCTCTTTGACGGCAAGTCGGGCGAACCTTTCAGGCACAAGGTTACAGTGGGTGTCATGTATGTACTGAAACTTCATCACCTGGTTGACGATAAAATCCACGCCCGTTCCATTGGTCCATACAGCCTGGTTACCCAGCAACCACTGGGAGGTAAGGCACAGTTCGGTGGTCAGCGTCTCGGCGAGATGGAAGTCTGGGCCATGGAAGCTTATGGTGCCGCCTATGCTCTTCAGGAATTTCTCACTGTCAAGTCAGATGATGTTGCGGGGCGTACCAGGATGTACGAGGCTATTGTAAAAGGGAAGCATACCCTGGAACCAGGACTTCCCGAATCGTTCAACGTCCTGATCAAGGAGCTGCAGTCCCTTGGGCTGGATGTGGAGCTTCTGGAAAACGAGGAAGAGTAAGCTGAGCTCTTGGTTAGCGCCATAGGGCAATGGGACGTTTCACAGTCATTAAATACGATAACTCCTAACAACAAGGAGGAATATACATTGGAAGATATCTTTAATTTCTTTGATAAACCGAAGGACCCGCTTCATTTTTCATCCATAAGAATATCCGTTTCTTCTCCGGAGAAGATCCGCGAGCGGTCATTTGGAGAGGTGAAAAAGCCTGAAACCATCAACTACCGGACGTTTAAGCCGGAGCGAGATGGACTTTTCTGCGCAAAGATATTCGGTCCAACGAAGGACTACGAGTGCAACTGCGGCAAATACAAGCGGATGAAGCACCGCGGTATTGTCTGCGAGAAGTGCGGCGTTGAAGTCATTCCGTCAAAGGTCCGGCGCGAAAGACTCGGCCATATCGATCTGGCTACACCGGTGGCCCACATCTGGTTTCTGAAATCGCTCCCTTCGCGGATCGGGAACCTGATGGACATAACACTCAAGGATCTGGAAAAAGTTCTCTACTTTGAGGCATATGTAGTCACGGACCCGAAGAATACCGGGATGCCCTTTGCGCAGGTTTTTTCTGAAGATCAGTATCAGAAGGCCCTGGAAGAATATAACGGCCAATTCGAAGCGGGCATGGGTGCTGCAGCCATCAGGGAGTGTCTCAAGTCCATGGATCTCGATACCCTTGCTGAGCAGCTCCGTCTGGAAATGCTTGAGGCTACCAGTGAGGCCAAACGGAAAAAAACGGCCAAGAGGCTCAAGGTGGTCGAGGCGTTTAAATCTTCGGGCAACAAGCCGGAGTGGATGATCCTGGAGTGCATTCCCGTACTTCCCCCCGAATTGCGTCCGCTTGTACCTCTTGATGGCGGCCGATTTGCCACTTCCGATCTCAATGACCTTTATCGACGGGTAATCAACCGTAACAACCGCTTGAAGCGCCTTATGGAGCTGCAGGCACCAGAGGTGATAATCAGGAATGAGAAGCGCATGCTCCAGGAAGCCGTTGACGCACTGTTCGACAACGGCCGTCGCGGTCGTGCCATTGCAGGTCCCAACAAGCGTCCGCTCAAGTCCCTTTCCGATATGCTCAAGGGGAAATCCGGCCGTTTCCGGCAGAACCTGCTCGGCAAACGCGTTGATTACTCCGGCCGTTCCGTTATCGTTGTCGGCCCCGAACTGCGGCTTCATCAGTGCGGCCTTCCCAAGAAGATGGCGCTGGAGCTCTTCAAGCCGTTTATCTACAACAAACTAGAAGAAAAGGGGTATGTAACCACCATCAAGAGCGCCAAGAAAATGGTGGAGAAGGAGCGCCCTGAAGTCTGGGATGTGCTCGAAGAGGTAATAAAAGAGCATCCGGTAATGCTGAACCGTGCTCCGACCCTTCACCGTCTTGGTATACAGGCTTTTGAACCTGTGCTGATCGAAGGGAAGGCAATCCAGCTTCATCCGCTGGTATGTACCGCGTTCAATGCTGACTTTGACGGAGACCAGATGGCCGTGCACCTGCCTTTATCTGTGGAAAGCCAGGTGGAGACCCGTGTTCTCATGATGAGCACCAACAACATCCTGTCCCCTGCCCACGGCAAGCCGATTATCGTGCCATCACAGGATATGGTTCTTGGCATTTACTACATGACCAGGGAAAAATATTTTGCAAAAGGGGAAGGGAAGATTCTTGCTTCGCCGGATGAGGTGAGAATTGCTCTTGATGCTGGTGAGATAGATTTGCAGGCCCGTATCAAGGTAAGGATGAAGAATCTCGTTACTGATGATAAACCGCAGATCGTGGAAACTACCACCGGCCGCGTAATCCTTAAGGATATCTTGCCGGAGGCCGTTCCGTTTGCCACCATTAACAAGGTGATGACAAAGAAGGAACTCTCCAATCTGGTTGATGTCTGCTATCGTTTGGCTGGGAACAAGGAAACCGTTATCCTGGCTGACAAGCTGAAAGCCATTGGCTTCCGTTACTCGACCATCGCAGGGATTTCCATCAGTATTAATGACATGGTGATACCTGAGGGCAAGCCGGCGATTATCGGCAGGTCTACGGAAGAGGTTAAAGAGATTCAGAATCAGTATACCGAAGGTCTTATTACTGACGGCGAACGCTATAATAAGGTTATCGATATCTGGGCCAAGTCAACGGAAGAAATTGCCAAGGAGATGCTTGACAACCTTTCAAGGGATACCGTTATAGCGCCTGATGGTACAGAAGTGAAGGTCCCTTCGTTTAATGCTATCCATATGATGGCTGATTCGGGGTCCAGGGGGTCTGCGCAGCAGATCCGCCAGTTGGCCGGGATGAGGGGCCTCATGGCGAAGCCTTCCGGCGAGATCATCGAAACTCCTATTACCGCCAACTTCCGAGAAGGGCTGACGGTACTCCAGTATTTCATCTCTACACACGGTGCCCGTAAAGGTCTTGCCGATACCGCATTGAAGACAGCCAACTCCGGATATCTCACCAGAAGGCTTGTTGACGTTGCACAGGATGCCATCATCACCGAGACGGACTGTGGAACTCTCGATGGTCTGATTGTT
>Ga0184629_10001061_pt1 | contig 11475 bp, 9 predicted proteins | sample PLM4_32_b1_FD_133158 | JGI IMG/M metagenome (GOLD analysis project Ga0184629, IMG submission 133158) | Groundwater sediment microbial communities from an aquifer in East River, Colorado, USA - PLM4_32_b1 | ecosystem: Environmental > Terrestrial > Soil > Riparian zone | place: USA: East River... | reverse complement strand
AGTATTTGAATAGCTGCAAAAAATTTAAAGCATAACCAAGCGATTGCAATATATGCTGCTTAAAAATTTCAATATGAAAAATAATATTCGCTTTACGTTTGTACTCTCTTGCATATTTGTACTGACTTTACTTCAAAGCTGCGAAGATCCCCAAACCGAACTTGAAAAACTTCCACCTGCTACACAGGAAGGCAAAAGGACTTTTGGCTGTTTGGTAAATGGTAAAGCGTGGGTTACCGAATCTTCCATCGACGCCATTGCTTTGTACGAAATGGCAGTGCTGCAGATAAGTGCAGGTATAGAAGAGAAGGATAGGGACCAGGGTATTACGTTAGCGATATTGGGCGGAATTACTCAGGGGATGTCATATGATTTATCACTTGATCCTGAATATGAAGCTAAATTTGGCTGGATCCGTCCTGAGAGAATATGTACTTATGATGATGATAGTACCTTAAGTGGCCGGCTCACCATTACAAAATTAGATGCATCAAAATTTATTGTTGCAGGCGAATTTGAATTTATAACGGTTGTACAAGATTGTGATACGATTAAAGTTACAGACGGCCGCTTCGATCTCACGTACTAAAATCCTTTATCATATTATGAAAAATTTAGCTGCTATTTTTTAAAACATAGAAATCATGCAACATGCACACAATTCCCTTCCGAAGCGAGGGAGTAACACGTCATGTCGAGCCTGCTCTCTTCATAGAGGCTTCAAACGTGCTTCGAGACATCCCCAGATACGAAGGCACTAATGAAGAAGACCTGCACACCTGATAAATCGGCGCTTTCAAAAAAGCACATGCCCGCGTGGTGCACAGATGAAGTGAGCTGTCCGTGGGATGGCTCGAGTATAACTCATCTCCAGACTACGTGAGCACGCTCGACATGACGTGTTTTGTTGACATGCTTTATAAATAGTAGTTCATTGGGAGCTCAAGGTGCGCATAGATCATGCCGTTCAGCGAATGCTTAAGGCTGGCGGGTAGTGAAGGAACTGTATATTCGGGATATGTATAACATTAGTTTAGGATGTCGGCATATTTCATGCTTATGCTGACGAAAAATAATATTGAAACAAACAAAGCTTCACAAAGGATTTCCTTCGTGAACTTTTGTGCCTTCTTCGAAGTCTTTGTGTAATGGATTTCACATTCTATCTTTGAATACCTTAACGAAACGCTTTGCAAGAAAAAACATTCGATGTCTTGATCGTAGGCGCAGGCCCGGCAGGATCAGCCTGCGCAATGGAATTGGGCCGTGCGAAATTGTCTGTTGCGATACTGGATAAGGCTGCCTTTCCAAGAGATAAAACGTGTGGAGATGCTCTAAGTGTTGACGTTGTCAATCAACTGTCTCTGCTTTCGCCGGAACTGGCTTCAACATTCCATGATTTCACTGCTAAAACATCTTCCTATGGTATAAAGATATTTGCACCCGATAACCGGCACATTGACATTCCTTTTATCTATCAGGGAAAAGAAAAATGCGGCTACATATGCCCACGCGTCGATTTTGATAACCTGCTCGTTCAGCAGCTAAAACAATTTACCAATGTTAAACTGTTTGAAAACAGTTATGTGCAAAAAGTTGAGACGCTAAAAGACCATATTAAAGCCCACACCAACGAAGGCATCTTTACAGGACGGATGATAATAGGCGCCGATGGAGCACAGTCTATAATAGCGAAACAATTGGGTGCATTTAAAACAGAACGAAAGCACTATAGCGCAGGATTGAGGGTTTACTACGAAGGGGTTTCTTCATTTCATAAGGACCATCATATCGAACTCTATTTTTTTCGGGAAATCCTTCCCGGGTATTTATGGATCTTTCCGTTGCCTGATACCAGAGCGAATGTGGGAATTGGTATGCTGTCTTCAGAGATTTCTAAAAAGAAGATCAATCTCAAAGAAACATTGCAGCATTTACTATTAAATCATCCGGGGTTAAAAGAAAGATTTCAGCATGCAAAACCGCTGGAGACTGTAAAAGGGTTTGGCTTACCCTTGGGATCAAAAAAAAGAAAAATCTCCGGCGAACGGTTTTTATTAATCGGCGACGCAGCTTCATTGATTGACCCCTTTTCAGGCGAGGGTATTGGAAATGCTATACGCAGCGGTAGGGTTGCAGCTCAACATGTTTTAAAATGTTTCAACAAAGGAGATTTTTCAGCTCCCTTCAATTCCTGTTACGATCAGGAGATCTATCACCGCATGTGGAAAGAGTTAAGGATCAGCAGCACATTACAACAACTCTGCCGGCATCCATGGCTCTTTAATTTTGTGGTTAAAAAAGCTAGCCAAAGTAAGCATATACACCAGTTGCTGGTGGAGGCTCTTGCTCAGGTTGACAAGAAAAAATCACTGGTTCACCCTGGCTTTTACTATCGTTTGCTTTTTAAATAAACAAAGCAATAAGCCTAACCCGTCATGAATAGTAAGGATTTAACGACAGTTATAACCTTACTTATTATTGTTTAATTTATTTATATTTCAAACCAGTTATAAAATCTCTCTTGAGCATTCGTTTATCAATAAACACATTTTTTCTTAGCCTTATCTTCGTTGGACAGGCTGCAAATGTATTTGGACAGTCAAAGCCGGATACCACATCGTATGCTCAGGTGTTAGATCTCCTGCAACGCGATCAGTATAAAGATGCATTCGCCATCCTGGACAAACTTAAGGAGCAATACAATACCCTTGAACCAGACAGGAAATATGTTCAATTGTTGCTCGAAGTGGCTATCATTCTGAATGAAAAAGGTAGCTACGAGCCTGGCCTGGCATATTGTTTTTACATTTTAGATCTTTCTTCGAACCACAAAGGCTTCACATTAGAAGAAACAGAATCATTGTTAGAGATTGGCTCCGCCTATTATTTTCTTGATCTGGCAAACCTATCCCTTGAATACACCAGGCGGGCGTTGGCACTTGCCAGGAAAAACGGGTATAAAGAACAAATAGCAGAAGCCGTGAATAAGGAAGGATTGTACTACGAAAAGACAGGGAATTATGATTTAGCGTTACAAAAATTTGACAGCGCTTTACAAATGCGCAAAGAAATTAAGGATCTACATGCCCAATCCGCAACACTAGGTAACATGGGCCTGGTGTTAGAGAAACTTCATCGTTATGATGATGCCATGAAATACCAACTTCAAAGCCTGGCCCTTGACGATTCCATTCATAATATTTTAGGAGTGGCCTGGTCACACCAAATGTTAGGATCCCTTTCGACTAAAATGAGAAGTTTTGAACAAGCCACAAATTACCTTGACAAGGCAGAAGAATCGGCGAAACAACTAAAGTCAAACGAACTATTAATTCAGATTTATAAGGATAAAAAAGTGCTACTGGAACGGCTGGGGAAATTTGAAGATGCATTAAGGTATGCTAACGGCTATGAAAGATTGGTAGATTCTGTTCACAATAAAGCGTTGCTTGGACGGGCAACGTTATTACAAAGCACCTACGAACTTGACCGAAAGGACAAAGAAATTGCTGCACAGCAGGTAACGCTGAATTGGCAACGAAATTTTATTTTACTCGCCGTCGCGGTAACACTAGTCGTAAGTATCCTGGCCTTTTTTTATTACCGGTCGTTTAATGAGGTAAAAAAACTCCATGATGAAATTGCAGCGCAGCACGAGGAGATACGAATGCAGACGGAGGAGCTTACTAAAGCCAACCTGGTTTTGATAAAGTTAAACCAGGAGACTGCGGAACAAAAAGAAGAAATACAAGCGCAGTCAGAAGAACTCACGGAAAGTAACCAAACCATAAGCCAAATCAATGAAAATCTGGAGCAAACCGTGAGAGAAAGAACAACCGAACTCGTACAAGCCTATAAAGAATTGGATACCTTCTTCTACCGTGCCTCACATGATTTTCGCAGACCACTCACAACATTTATGGGATTGTCTGAAGTTGCCAAGATTACCGTGAAAGATCCGTATGCGCTCGAATTGTTTGAGATGGTCAGACAGACCGCCCGTAACCTCGATAAGATGCTTATGAAACTTCAATCCATCAGTGATGTTGGGTTGCAACAACTCAGCTTTAAGGAAATATTTGCTACCGATATTTTCACTACCATTTTTGCAACCTACCGGGAAGATCTTCGAAATGCAGAAATCCACTTTAAAACAGAAACTACAGTTACTTCCTTTAATTCCTACCCTGCCATTATTAATGTTATCCTGGAGAACCTCGTTGAAAATGCCATCTATTTCAGATGTTCGAATGATGCGTATGTTAAGCTTAGCATTTGCGTTCAGGGTGAAGAAATTGTTTTGGCGGTAAGTGACAACGGCCAGGGAATTCAGGAGCAATATCAGGATCAGATCTTTGACATGTATTTCAGGGGCAATGAAAATTCAAAAGGCAACGGGCTCGGGTTATATATTGTCAAGAAAGCAACCGAAAAATTAAGAGGACACATATCCTTTACAAGTATTTATGATGAAGGTTCAACATTTTCAGTTTTTCTGCCCAAGGGAAAATCGTAGTGCAAAGGGCAAACCATAGATAGCCTCCCTCCTGGTTCAAATCCAAAGGGACAAAACATCTCAGAAAGCCAACCAGATTGACATTACTCTGTTAACACCCTACCAAAAAGGGGTTAAGATAATTTTGCTTTGAACCCAATTAATTCCATACTAACTTTAGTTTCATTAAAATAAATATGCCGTGAAAAGAATACATTCTATCTATGCCTGTATTGCAATGCTTGCAACACTCATGTCCTTGTCTTGTCAGAAATCCAGCACGCAACAAGAGACAGCCTCTGCTGATTCAGTTGTTGTTGCTATTAATACTTTAACCGATGAGGAAAAAGCAGCCGGTTGGGAACTGCTGTTTGATGGCAGTACGCTCAATGGGTGGAAGCGGTTTAATCATGATACCATTGGACCATTGTGGAGTGTTCAAGAGGGAGCGATCATGTGCAATGGGCAAGGTCTAGGTGAAGGCACGGCGAATATCGGTGGTTCCTTAATTACCACTCGTCCGTTCGAAAACTTCGAGTTAAGCCTGGAATGGAAACTCTCCCCCGGCGGCAACAGTGGCATTATTTACCATGTCGTTGAAGATCCAAAATACAAACATGACTACGAGACTGGCCCGGAATTCCAGGTGATGGATGATACCGGTTGGAAAGATTCACTGAGGGAAGAACAGAAGGCAGGAAGCAACTATGACATGCATGCTGCACCAGCCAGTAAGAAATTGAACCCGGTGGGTGAATGGAATACCGCACGCCTTATTTACAATAGTGGTCACGTTGAACATTGGCTCAATGGTGACAAAGTAGTGGAATTCGAAGAGGGCAGTGCTGACTTCACTGCACGGTATAAAAAGAGCAAGTGGGTCGATCATCCGGACTGGAATAAATTTAAGAGCGGTGCCATTTCCCTGCAGGACCACGGGGCACCTGTTTATTACAGGAATATTAAGATCAGGGCCTTATAAAACATCATTCGGAATTAGTGCGTCTTGGATAAAAAATGATTGATCCAGAAGCTTTACGGTAGCTTATTCCGGCAGCTGTTATTTAAGAGAAGGCCTCCAGGGCATTTTCATGTAACGATCTCCCTTTTTAAGTTCGTCCAGCATTTGCAGCAGCCGCTTTTGTTTTGTGGCCTCAAGTTTTGCCCGGGTGATCCATCCAATATAATCGTTTTGCTGATAAAGGGGACGCGCCTTGTATGCGGCTAATATCGAATTGTCGACCAGTGCCTGCCTGATACGTTTGGGGATCGGGTGAATCTCTCTTTTAAGACGGTTAACTTTTTTCATACCGTTCAGGAGTTGTACACAAGTCATTTTCTAGATTTCTTATCCCCTTTCTCGATCGCCTTTGTTATATCCCGAACCACTGTATTCAATTTTTCTGCCGAATCTTCCATGTGTGTAACAATAGTTTTGGCCTCCTCACTTAACTCGCATTTTGAAATTAGATTTATCAAACCCAGGACACTGGCAACCGGGGCGCGAAGTTCATGAGCGATAATAAATGCTGATTCTTCAGATGCTTTATTTTTCTTTTCCAGTTCCGCTGTACGTTCCATCACCAGCAATTCCAGGTTATCGTTAATTCCCTGTATTTCTTCCGCCTGAGATTGTATCTCTTCATTTTGTGCCTGGATTTCTTCGGTCTGCTGTTGTATCTCCAATGTCCGCTCAGTAACTTTTTCTTCCAAAATTCTCTTGTCCTGCAGAAGCTTTCTTTCGCGAAAATGAATATAAGCATAGCCGGAAAAAATAAGGGCCACTGCGGTGAGTAAATAAAACCAGGTTGTCCGCCAGAAGGGAGGTCGGATGATAAATTTAACCGATGTTTCATTGGTGTCTTTGAAATATTCTGAATCGGATACCCTCAACCGAAAAGTGTATTCTCCCGGAGGTAAACTGGAGTATGTAGCAGAACGATCATGGCTCACAATCCAGTCTCTGTCATAATTTTCAAGGCGATATTGAAAATTAAGATTACCTGGGCTTTGATACCAAAACCCCAGGTATTGAATGATCACACTATTCTGGTCATACTTGAAGGTGAGGTTATTGGAGAGATCAATTTTTTGATCTAAGACCTTAAGTCCTCCAATTAGGGGTTGAGGCAAAGTAATGAAATCATTTGTCAGATCTGAATACTTAATTATTCCCCTGTCTGTGCCGATATATATTCGACCCTGATGATCTTTCGCCAGTGTATTTAAGTTTGGCTTTTTATCACGAATACCTACTTCGTCGCCCAGGTAACGGATCTTATTTTTTCCAACATCATAAATATCGATTCCCAAATCATGCATCATGATAAGATTGCCAAACGAGTCTGATGAAAAACAATTAATGTTTTTTTCCCGCAGTGGAGTTTCGCTACTTAGCGCCAAAAATGTTTCGCCCTCAAATTTATATAAACCATCGCTTTGAGCATTTAGCCATATATGATGATTTTTGTCTTCTGCGAAACCATACACCACTTTCGAGTTTAATCCCTTTTCGTAATGATGAAAGCCTGATCCATCCAGCATCCCTACTCCCTTACCATCTGTAGCAAACCAAACCCTCTCCTGGCTGTCCATAAAAACCTGGTAGATATAATCCGACACCAGCCCATCTTCGCGGCTGTAATTTTTTATTTCCAATTGCTCTCCGGAAACCTTGATCTGCGTTCCTCCGCCAAGCGTAGCGAGCCAAACTATACTTCCACGACCGGTGATGCTCAAAATATTTCCATTTCGAAGTTCCTTATTGAGGTATTGAATTTTCGAGGTTCCAGGATTAATTCGAAGAACACCTTCTCCATACAGCCCTGCCCAGATGTAACCAGCGGAGTCTGTAAACAAGCTGATGGTAGTATATTTTTGAAAGGTTGTATTCAACAGCGGTCGGTCAATATGAACCTTCCCAGATTCGTCGACCCTTCGCTTAAATAATCCCTCGCCTGTAGAGAACCAAAGGTTACTTTCTTTATCAACAGTCAATGCCAACACGTTGGTATCTTCGTATGGATCAAAAGCTTCAATGTATTCCACATGATCACCCGGCGTGCGCAACACTCCTGACTTTGACCCAATCCAGATATTTCCTTCCTTGTCCGTTAGTAATGTGTTAACGGACATGAAATCAAATTCAGGATTAGCATTGTATGCTTTGCTTTCTTCCGTTTTTAAATCATAAACGATAAGGCCCGATTGCAGCGAAGAGATCCACACCTGATTTCCGTGCAGCAAAAAATCTGTTAAAGCACCGAACTTCCAGTTTCCCTTAATCAAGGGTGTGGTCTTGCCTGATAAAGGGTCATAGGAAAGAACACCTGCATCTTCCGTTCCCATCCATACCGTATTGGTCTTATCCATTACAATTTTCTTAATAATATTATCCGGTAAGCCATGGTTATAGTCCAGCACTTTAATACTTACTTTTTTATCACGCAGTGTACAAATGGCAACACCACCATCTGTCCCTGCCCAAATGTTTCCAAGCGGATCTTCCACAATGTCATATACAAAAATATCGGGCAGGCCTTCTTGCTCATCGACCCGGAACAAACGGTCCTGGGTGAAATAATACAGCCCATCGTTTAATGTTGAAAACCAAAGATTTCCATGACGATCAAAAAGTATGTCCGATATTTCGTTGGAGGAAGATCCTTCCGGCGGATCAAAGTTTTTAATACTACCTTTTTCCAAAAAGGCAAGCCGTCCATTCTTGTGCCCTGTCCAGATTCTTCCTAAGGAATCCTGTGCGATAGCGGTTACATTATCGTCAGGCAAGCTATCTGCGGCAGTAAACCGTTCTTGATTTATACCATCAAACCTGAAGAGACCTTTGTTCGTACCATACCAGATAAAACCTGATTTGTCTTGAAAGATTACGTTGACTTGTACGGGCTCATTTCTCCTGAGCAAAGAATAATACTGGAAAAATGGGACCTGTCCATAATGGGTTCCTACCGTTAGAAGGATCAGCAAAACTATGCCGGCAGATTTATTCATGGATGAAATAATTATTGTAGCAACATGGTGGTTTTTACGTTTACTTCGATTTCCGTAGCTATTTTCTGATTGACAATTCTGGGGATAGAGATATTGTGATCGGCAAGCGGAACCTTAAAATCTGTTTCAATACTTAACGCACCATTAGTAATTGTAATCTTACTTTTAATGATGCGGGTTTGTTTTTGCCCATGTATGTCCAGATCACCTTTCGCCCGAACCTCGTGGGCGCCGTCTGTTGTAAAATCGACTTGTTCAATAATTTTTCCAGTAAAAGTTATTCGAGGATATTTTTCACTTTCCATATATTTCTCATTAAAATGTTCCCGCTGAAGGTCACTGTTGAAACCTTTAAAGGACGCAACGATGACCGAGAACGCAAATTGGTTTGTGGAAGGATCTATTATACCCTTGAGTTTATCTGACGAAGCTTTTATCAGTTCAAGTTCCGCATTGGAAAGAAAATTGATTTCCCCGTTTTCCGCGTTAAACTTTTTCTGGGCTTGAAGCTGCAGGCTGCAAAAAATGAGAAAACAGCAGATTAAATTATTCTCCTTCATGATTACTTTTGTCCGATAAACACTCTATGAATAGCGGTTGAACAATAATGCCGCTTCACCTTGTCAACGCAATAATTATCAAGCGTAAAAATACTCCGCATGAAATTGTCCTCTATCCTCACGGTTGAATTAATCGTGAATGCAGACTTGTAAATGTATGCAATTTCTCCGGCATGGAAAAAGAACACAGCTCAACGAGAACGTAGTCATGGATTTCATTCTGCAATGGATCATGTCACCCATCACCGCGGACAAATATTGCTATTATCGGAGATGTGCTGGCGTTGCACCTCCTGAGTACTTGTATTAAGCAAAAAAATTAATCTATTCGCCGGGGTTAGGAAATGTTAGGGCATCATCAACCCCCTATTCCTTCAAACTTTTCAAATACGCAATGCTCTGTGGAACTTGCGTATTCACTCGGCTACTTTCATCTTCGATGAAATAATGTTTTATGCCGATTTTTTTTGCTTCTTTCAAAATACCAGGAATGTCAATTTCCCCGGTACCAAGGGTAACATCATTTTCCTGCGAGGTGCCTCCGGTTAAGTCTTTCTTTACTCCCTTTCTCAGGTCTTTAAGATGCATGAGCTTCCAGCGATCACCGTATTTTTTAAGGAGGCCGACAGGATCACCACCGCCAAATTGCGTCCAAAGAACATCCATTTCGAAGGATACATATTCAGGATTTGTGTTCTTTATGATATAGTCCAATAAGGTACCATTTTCATAAGGCTGAAATTCATAGCCATGAATATGATAGCAAAAAGTAATTCCATTTTCCTTTAGAACTTTTCCGCCTGCATTAAAATCCTCGACTGCTTTTTTTGCGTTATCGAGGTTGAAGTTTCCTTTTTCATGGGGTATCCAGGCACACATCACGTAAGAAGCACCCAGCGCCTTGGCTTCATTAGCTACGACCTGGGGATCTTTTACAAGTTTTTCATACCCCGTTCCTGTCCCTGGGATACTAATCCCCCTTTCATCGCACAGCTTTTTAAATTCTTCAGGAGGCATGCGGCCACCACCACCTTCTATTTCTGTAAACCCCATCATCTTGATGCTATCCAGAGTAGCAGCAACACCAAGTGGAAAACTTTTTCGAAAGGTGTAAGCCTGGACTCCAAAGGGAGCGGTGTATAATGGTTTTTTGTTTTTTTGAGCGATGGAAAATCCATAATCTATCAGTACAATAGCGATGACCAGGGCAAGTGCAAGGTATTTTTTCATGTTATATTTTTTTATTATTAAAGATAACCAGGTGATGGTTGCGGTAGAAGATTAAATATTTCTATTTTTTAATTCTTCCACGGCATGATTTGCAGCACGCGCCGTGATAGCCATATACGTTAAGGTTGGATTTTGCGTACCGGTAGAGGTCATGCAGGCACCATCCGTTACAAAAACATTTTTACAATGGTGCAATTGATTCCATCCATTGAGCAGCGAGGTTTTTGCATCATGGCCCATCCGTACACCTCCCATTTCATGTATGTCAGAACCCGGTGGTGACTTTGAATCATTAGCCTTGATATTGGTAAATCCTGCCTTCTCGAACATTTCTTTGGATTGCTCTAAATAATCCTCTACCATCTTATCATCATTCTCACTCCATTCACAGGATATGATCAGTTGCGGAATACCATACTTGTCTTTTAAATCAGTATGGAGTCGAACATGATTTTTTTCCAGGGGAACAGTTTCACCCATCATCCAGCTACTGATATTCCAATTTCGCCACTCGGGATGTAATAAGTTTTCTCTCAATTGATCACCGATCACAGTCGTATCTGATGACTTGCCTCTTCCTCCTCCAATGCCAATCGCGTAACCTCTGAGAAAATCTGTCTCCTGCTGCTTTACATTTCTGAACCTGGGAATATAACTATGGCTTGGATTGCGACCATCGGTCATTTTATCTTTAAAGCCTTCATATTCGGCATTCGCTCTTCCCCGGTAATTGTGCCATGAAATATATTTTCCCAGCAAGCCATTATCGTTACCTAGTCCATTCGGGAATCGGGGTGAAGTCGAATTTAATAATATCGCATTGCTGTTTAGTGCCGATGCATTTACAAAAATTATTTTGGCATTAAATTCTATCATTTCCCTCGTACTGCCATCCACAATTCTTACCCCTGTAGCCCGTCCTTTCTTTTCATTATATATTATAGAGTGTACTACAGCATAAGGCCTGATGGTGAGATTATTAGTCTTCATAGCCCAGGGTATGGTAGAAGCATTGCTGCTGAAATAGGCGCCGAACTGGCACCCTCGGTTACACAGTGCCTGATTTTGACATTTGTGTCTTCCTTGTTGCTGATGTATAGGTTGAGGATCGGTGATGTGGGCGCAACGCCCTTGTATGAGGTGGCGGTCAGGGTAGTTTCGCTGAATGCTTTCTTT